>Ga0210396_10004913_pt1 | contig 13003 bp, 13 predicted proteins | sample IncBWH17OmetaG_FD_155466 | JGI IMG/M metagenome (GOLD analysis project Ga0210396, IMG submission 155466) | Forest soil microbial communities from Barre Woods Harvard Forest LTER site, Petersham, Massachusetts, United States - Inc-BW-H-17-O ...
CAGATTGGAGCACAGGGGAGATGACATCGCCGCCTGCTTTCTGCTCGAAGACGTGCTGCTCGAGGGGGGCTACGAGCAGGTCTTCCACGGCGAGGTCACCGGGCTGATCGGAGCGGGGGCTTTCATTGCCTTTGGGCCTGTCGCGCGCGAGCGCGCGCGCCCGCGCGCGAAGCAAGCCAAGGAGAGAGCACCAGAGGGGGGATCTGAGGACATGACTCCTGGCCTCTCTCCGGAGGAGCCCCGCAAACGGCCGATCTACGAGGGGATGCTGCCCGTACGCCTGCTCAGCGCCGGCGAGACCGAGCGCGACTGGTGGACGCTCAACGAGCAGGGCACGATCCTGCGCGGCGAGCGCTCCGGCGCCACGTTGCGCTTGGGCGATCAGATCGATGTGCGCGTCGTGCGGGTCGACGCCTCCGGGGGGCGTGTCGATCTCGCCCCAGCCGGCTAGGCTCGCTGCATGACCAAAACGAAGGGCAAGAAGCGCAAGATCGGCGCGGGCGACGTGGCCAGCAATCGCTACGCCTCCTACCGCTATGAGCTGACCGAGCGGATCGAGTGCGGCGTAGTGCTGCAGGGCACCGAGGTCAAGGCGCTGCGTGCCTCCGGCGCCCAGCTGAAGGACGGCTACGCCGCGATCCGCGACGGCGACCTGTGGTTGCAATCGGTCCACATTCCGCCCTACCTGCCCGCTTCGCGCGAGAATCACGACCCCGAGCGTGCCCGCAAGCTGCTGTTGCACCGCTCGGAGATCGACCGCATCGCCGCCCGCGTGTCGGAGCGGGGCCTGACGCTGGTTCCCACCCGCATCTACTTCAAGGGTCCCCACGCCAAGGTCGAGATCGCGCTCGCCCGCGGCAAGGATCTGCACGACAAGCGTCAGAACCTGCGCGAGCAGGAGTCCAAGCGCGACATGGAACGCGGCATCAGAGAAGCCCGGCGCTAGGCAGCCTCAGCGCGGACCCGCCGTGCTGCCAGCGCGACCGTTGCTCGCTAGGCGACCTTCTCGCAATCCGCGATCCCGTCGCGTCTGGCCGTCGCGACCATCTGCTGCTGCACCTGCTCGCTCGAGGTGATCAGGCTCTTGGCGGCCTTGAGGTTGTTCGCTTTCGCGTATTCGCCCAGCTTCGCCGTGTTTTCGGCGAGCGTCTGAGCGCCGGCCACGAACTGTTTCCAGTCATTCGCCAGTTCGGCGGGCGGAACCAGTTTGCCCAGCCCGTCCAGCGCGGTCTGCTCGAAAGACGCCAGTTCAGGGGCCACCCGTGCGATGTCCTGCTGAGTCTTGATCCCTTTCGAGGACGCGAGCTTGGCGGTCACGGTCTTGCAGATCGCGTTGGCCTTCGCCGTCAGTTCGGCGCGAGTCAACGGCTTCGAGGATGAGCCGCAGCCTGTGACCGCGAGAGCTGTGGCCGCGAGCGTCGCCACCGCCGTCAGACGTGTGCTTCCCATTTCAAGTCCCCTATCCCCGTCCTGTTTGCCAGAAGTCCCCCAACCTGCGGACCAGGGTACAGGCTTCTCTCACGTCAGATCGAGCGGAAGCTGTGTCCTGCGCTGATCAGAATGTGGGTCTGCTCCATCCCGAACGCCAGCGCCACGATCAGACCGATATACACGGCGCCCACGAGCAGCCGGTGGCGCGGTGCCACGCGATAGTAGGCCGCCTGTTCCAGCGACCGGGTCTTGCGAAGCTGCCAGCGTCGCCACATTTCCCGTCCGCCGAACACCAGGATCAACAGGAGCACGAAGCCTCCGTGCAGGAGCAGCGCAAGTGGGATCAGCGCCGCGAAGCCCACGAACCACATCCAGGGCGCCATCGCCGCCATCGCCCGGCCCCCATCCAGAGGCAGCACGGGCAGCAGATTGAACAGGTTGATCAGGAACCCCACATATGCCAGCGCCAGCAGCAGATCGCTACCCGTGAGCGCTCCCACGATCGCCACAGCCGCCGCCCCGAGCGAGCCGAGCACAGGACCGGCCAGGCCCACCCGGGCCTCCGCCAGCGCGTTGTCCCCGAGCGAGCGCGAAAAGATCGCGGCTCCGAGGAACGGAATGAACATCGGCGTGCTCGCCCTGATGCCCTCGCGGCGCAGCTGGATCACGTGACCCATCTCATGAATGAACAGCAGCACCACGAACCCGGCCGCGAACTGCCAGCCCCAGAACAGGCTGTAGGCGGCGACCGACACGAGCGCCGTGCCCGCGGTGGTCAACAGCTTCAGCTTCGGAAGCAGCAGCACCGCGCCCTTGATGTAGGCGGCGAACTTCGCCGCGAGCGCCCCGATGCCCGCCAGCGCGCTGCCCAGTCGCTTGCGCAGCGAACGGGGAGGACGGCCGAACGGGGTCTCGCCCGAGTGTGCTCCAGCGGGGGCCGAGGAGCCCGGCATCGACGCGCCCGGCGGGCGGATCGCGTGCGACCCGGTCCCGCCTCCCAGAAGGCTCTCACTCACCACAGGCAGCTCACCGTCCACGCCCTCATTGTCGCAGCTGCCATAAGCCTCGCCTAAGGAGCTTCCACGGACCAGCCGGCGCCGTCTCGGTCGCTTCCCCTCCGTTCCCAGCGGCTTTCTTCGGAACCTACGTGGAGAACTACTCGACCGCTCTTGTCGGAGACCCGAAAGGGGCGTACGTTTGATGCTAGACGCGGACCCGAGCCGCGAAGAGCGAGGCCGCTGAGGTGTAAGGCCGCGCCACCAGCCACCGGAAGGCCCTTGGGCCAACCGGCAGAAGGTTCCTCGAAGTGGCCCGGGGCCGCGTCGGTCTATCTGCTCCCGGTCACGACTTGGATCCCGGTCATGATCTCGAACCCGGTCACGATCTCGAATCGCCCGGTCATCGACTGGAATCGCGCGTGCGACCTGCGCAGCTACACTGGGGGAGCATCACATCCACGGGGACGACAGGCTTCGACGCGGTCGGTTCGTGTGGGTGGTCGCGAGTCGAGGTCCCGGGCGGCCTCGTAAAACACCCGGGAAAACCATAAGTGCGGACTCTCACGAGTACGCCCTCGCTGCTTAGTCAATAGCTAAGGCACGAGGTCTCGAGCCCCGCTCGCCTATGGCGGGGATCCTCGGGATCAGAAAGTAGGCTCACCCGGTGAGGCCCGCCTCCGCCGATCCGGGAACACTCAAGGAGGCTGGTCCCCCGCAACCCGGCCGGCGAGGCTAGCGAGGGACGAGACCAGAGCGCCGGCTACGCTCGTAGACGCCATTCATACGCGATTGCGGACGCGGGTTCGATTCCCGCCGTCTCCACTGGTGATCGTCCTCAGCGATGCTGCTCAGCGGTATCCTGAGGGTATGACTGTGCAGCGCGAGTTCGAGTTCGTCTTCGAGCCCCAGGAGGAGGGTGGTTACTACGTGTACGCACCGGACCTTCCAGGGCTGCACACGCAGGGAGAGGACTTGGACGAAGCGGCCGAGAACGCCCAAGAGGCGCTTGTCCTCTATGTCGAGGGTCTGCGTGAGGAAGGACGGCCGGTTGGCTCCGGCATAGTTCGACGCAGGCTCGCCGTTCCCGCGTGAGCGAGCGTCTGCCGGTCGTCTCTGGCACGCAGCTCGTCAATGTGCTCCAGAAGCTTGGCTGGGAAGTGGCGCGCCAGCGTGGCAGTCACGTCCGGCTCAAGCACCAAGATCGGGCTGTCTCACTTGTGGTGCCGCTGCATCGCGAACTCAAGCGCGGGACGCTGAACGGCATCCTCAGAGATGCGGGTCTGAGTCGCGAGGAGCTGCGCGAACAGTCCTAGCGGCTCTGCTTGATGTCTTCGTCGGGGTCGTATCAAGAGCACGGTCGAGCAGATGCGAGGCCTGTCAATGACGAATCTCGTGCCCTCTCGACCAATCGTCTCCACTTCAACAGAGATCGGGACCTGCCCTTCGCAGGAGATTTCAAACGCCCCCTCGCCACGTAGGCTTCCTCACCTGGGAACCGTCTAAAACGGAGAGCAAATGAGAAATCGCCTGGCAGTGTTTGGTTTAGCTGTCCTCGCCACGGTGTCCGGCGCCACCGGTCAGGCCGCGGCGGCAAGTATCGCTCCATCGCCGATCGACTTCGGCAACGTGGCGCTCAACACGACCGCCACCATGTCAATGACGGTCACCATCGATTCTGGCTACGAGCTCAGCCTCGCCTCTGGCGCTGGGATCAACGCTCCGTTCGAATTCTCGTTCGGCAGTTGCAACGGGAGCACCTGCACCGAGACCGAGTCGTTCACCCCGACTTCCCTCGGACCGGTCGGCGGCACGCTCAACGTGTTCGAGTGCCCGACCGTGGGCGGCGCTTGCGTAGCCATACCGGTGTTCGTGGAGGGGACAGGAGCGTATCCGTCGCTCAGCTCACCGCCTGCGCTCGACTTCGGCGCCCAGACCACCGCTGCGCCCAGCGCAGTCTCGTGGCTGGCGGTGCAGAGCTCCGGTCCGGCCCCGGCGACAATCACCGGCCCCGCCCAGATCACTGGCGCCGACGCGTCCGACTTCACGATCCCCAGCGGCGACGACACCTGCGAAGGCCAAAGGCTCTCCGTCAATGCCGACTGCTTCATCGGTGTGCGCTTCACCCCGGGAGCCGCCGGCCCCCGCTCGGCGACGCTGACCCTCGGGGCCAGCAACAGCAACCCGGCTCCTTCCACTGTGTCGCTGCTCGGAGCCGGCGTGGCGCCGAACAGCGGTCCCGCCGGTGCAACCGGCCCCATGGGGCTCACGGGGGCGACTGGTGAGAGCGGACCCGCGGGGGCGACTGGTGCCCAGGGCCCGGCGGGCCCCGGTGGCGAGGTGGAGCTGGTCACCTGTCGATCTGAGACAGCCAGTCTCAGCCACAAACATGCAGCCAAGCGCGGCAAGGTCATGCGATGCACCACCAAGCTGGTGCCCGGCCCGGTCAAGTTCACGACCACCGGAGCGGCGAGCCGTGCCGTGCTCTCGCGTGCCGGGGTGACCGTGGCCAGCGGGATCGCAAGCGGTCGCGAAGGGAGCACGATGCTGCTGAGCTCGTCGCGACGGCTGAAAGCCGGCCGCTACACGCTCGCGCTGACCGGTCCGCACGGACGGACGATCCGTGCGGTCACGCTTGGCTGAGGCACGGGCCGCTGAGCCGAGCGCGACCGTCCGGACAGAGAAATCGTGGGGGATGCATGCTTGCCTTCTTGGTGAGGCAGGCATCCCTCGCCTCAGATGTGCGCAGAGGGTGGCCTGGCGCTCGACGTCACGAGCCTCACCGTGCGCGCTCTCTCGGCGGGTCCTACGTCCGGGAGACCTCTTCGAATGTGAGCAGCGACGGCCGTGCGAGCATAGGACTCCTGATCTCCAACCGGTTGCTCCGGTGAGGCTTGGACGGGTGTTCCTGCGGACAGCAACGTTTCGACGTTGGCGTGGCGCCTATGAGCGTGCTCGATCCTCACCCCAAATGCGTCTGGCGGCGAAGGCGGCCCACCCGCGAGCTAGTGTTGCGTGCATGACCTACACAACCGCCGAGGGCAGACAGCAGGTGCTCGATGCGCTGGCGCTCGCCGTCGATGAGATCGGTCTCGCGCTGGCGCTTCTGAGCGAGGCCTATGAGCATCTGGATGAACAGGCGGCCGAGCGCCTTGAAGAGGCGTTGTTCCAGCCCATCCAAGCTGCCTATGGCCGCGCCAAGCGTACGCACGCGAGCTTCGCCGAGCGCAGTGGACTGCCCGCTCGCACATTCCAGTCGCCCTCCCAGGTCGCCCCCTCGAGCAGCGCCAAGGACCTGGTGGATGCGGCTGTCGAGGCCGCCGCCAAGGCGGATGGAGCGCTCGTCGAGCTGCAGGACTCGATGCTGCCGGTCGAGGTCGGGGATGTCGAGTTGAGGGCGGGGCTCTCAGAAGTGCGTGAGCTCGTGGGCGGTATCCGGTCGCGTGCCCGCGAGCTGGTGCGCACGCTGGGTCGCTAGGCTCCGGTTGGCTGGGAGCCGAGGCCTCGCACCAAGGCAAGCAGCGCCTCGGAGGTTCCGCGCGCGTTGTGTCCGCCGGCAGCCAGTCGCCGTATGGCAAGTCCTGTCATGAGGGCAACCACTGTGGGTGCGTGTCGCTCGCCGTCGGGAATGCCAAGCGCGGTGAGCGCGGCTGTCGCTATCTGCTCGTGGGCTTCAAAGCAACGCTGCGACGCATCGCGCAGCTCCGGGTCACGGGCTGCATGCAGGTGCAGCTCCATTTCGGCTATTTGCTGAGGAATGTCGGATGCGGTGGCGATGATCCGCTCGACCGCTTCGGCCACCTGCTCGACATTGGGGTCCTGGGTGGCGAGGTCACGGGCGATCTGCTCGCGCCGAGCGGTCTCCTCCTCCACATAAAGCAGCAGGCTCTCGTGCAGCAGCTGAGCTTGGCTTGCGAAGTGATAGGTCAGCGAGCCGAGCGACACGCCGGCAGCTGTGGCGACACGGCGGTTGGTGACGGCGGCGACGCCGCCTGAGGCGATCAGCTGGAGCGTCGCGCGCAGAATGCGCTCGCGAGCGCCGGTCACAGATGTGCTCGGCAGCTCCTCTTTCGAGAGCGCCGCCGTTCCTGCGAGAGGAGCATCCGCTCCGGCACTGGGCTCGGTGAGGGAGGCCGATGTCGAGGGTGAGGTCACAAATACTCCTGGGCGCTCGCGAGGTGAGGCGCCACAAGCTCCTCCCAACGCTCGACCCTTTCCAGTTGGGCAGCGAGCGACAGAAGCATATGCTCGCTGTTGGCCGGACCAAGCAGTTGCACGCCAACCGGCAGGCCCTCGCCGGTGAAGCCTGCCGGCACGCTGACACCGGGCCAGCCGAGCACGTTCCAAGGCCACGCGTAGGGGCACGTGCCTGCGATCACCTGCTGGGTTGCCCGGCTCCCGAGGCCGGCGGTGGCGCCGATCGGAAGCGGTGGGCCGGCGCTCGTGGGGGTGATCAGCACGTCAGCTGCATGGAAGACAGAGCCGATGCGACGGTGCAGAAGGGGCTCGAAGCGCCGCGCGAGCGGCAACACCGATCTCGCCAACACTCCTCCCAAGCGCGCCGTCTCGCGGGTGCGCCGGTCAAGCAGCGATCGATCTGGCACCCGCTGGGCCCACTCATGCACGCCGGCCTCACCGCGGGCCACCAGGGCGAGCCCCATCAGCCCGTAGCGTGGGTCTGCCTCGATCACGTCGTGACCAAGCTCGCCGAGAACGCCCACCAGTCGCAGAGTGGCCGCTCGGATCTCCGGGTGCAGCTCGACTCGGGCCGCGCTGTATGGGTGGCGCAGCGACAGCGCGATTCGCAACCGGCGTGGCTCGCGCTCGACGGCCTCGGCGTACGGTTCGGAGGCGGCGGGCGGAGCGTGCAGGTCCTCGGGATGGTTGCCACTCAGCACATCGAGCATCAGCGCGGCGTCGGCGACGGTGCGAGTCAGTGGACCGAAGCAGGTGAGGCCGTTGAAGGACTCGCGGTCTGGCCAGGTTGAGATGCGTCCGCGCTGTGGCTTGACGCCGACCAGGTTGCACCATGAGGCAGGAATCCGTACCGAGCCAGCGCCGTCCGAGCCCACGGCGGCGGGCACGATTCCGGCGGCCACGGCCGCGGCCGACCCGCCACTGGAGCCCCCGGGCGTGTGGTCGAGGCTCCACGGGTTGCGGGTAACGCCGAAGGCATAGCCCTCGGTGAACGGGTAGAGGCCGATCTCGGGGGTGTTGGTCTTGCCGATGATGATCGCACCGGCCGCGCGCAGACGGCGGACCATCTCGCTGTCGACCCGCGCGGGAGGAAATGAGCCCGAGCAGCCAAATGAGGTCGGCTCGCCGGCAACGTCGACGTCGTCCTTGACGGCAACCGGCACACCCAGAAGCGGCAGACGCCGGCCGCGCTCCAGTTGCTCGTCGGCCTCCCGTGCGGCCGTCTGCGCCGTCCCGGCGCAGACGATCCGGAAGGCGTTGAGGGTCGATTGCGTCGCCTCGATTCTCCCGAGAGCTTCCTCAACCAGCTCGGCAGAGGTCGTCTCACCAGCTGCCAGGGCTGCCGCGCAGTCGCGGAGCCCTGTCGGTCGGGCGCTGGCAGGTCGGCGGTGAGGGGATGCGGAGGGTGGGCTGGTCGAAGGCATCGTCACTCCTGTGGACAGGGGCGCAGAGCTTGACCTGGAGCGTCTGCACCGTTCGTTCGTTCGAACGAACGGTACCACTGAAGCTTGGGCTGACGTGGCTCGCCCAGCGGTCGCGGCGGACATAGACTCAGCGAGATGCCCAACGATGCGAAGGCCCAGGACATCGCCGCGATCGTCCGTCGCTTCCACGATGCGCGGCGAAACAGCGATCTCGTCGTGCTGCAAGGCTTTCACGCGCTCAAGCACGCGCTGCGCTTCGGAGCCCACATCGAGTTGGTGGCATGCGCCGACCCTCAGGAGCTGGCCAGCCTCGCACAGGGCCTGGCCCCTGAGCTGAGCTCGGAGATGCAGCGTCTCGGGGTCGTCCTGCCGGCAGAGGCGTTCAAGCGGCTGGGACCGTACGTTCCCCACACGGGCGTGGTGAGCATCGCGCGGCGGGTGGTCACCGAGCCGCTTGCGCTGCTGGCGAGCGAGTCAGATGCTCCGATCGTGCTGCTCGAGGATCCACGGCACTTCGGCAACCTCGGGGCGGTGGTGAGGGTGGCCGCGGCCGTCGAGGCCGCCGCCGTGCTCACAACCGGCCGTCAGGATCCGTGGGACCCGGTTGCCGTGCGGGGCTCCGCAGGGCTGCACTTCGCTTTGCCGGTCGCTCGTGTGGAGCGCCTGCCGCAGACCGACAGGCCGCTGCTCGCGTTCGACCCGGAGGGTGAGGAGCTGTGCCCCGAGCTCGTCCCCCCGCGTGCGCTGCTCGCGTTTGGGACCGAGCGCGCAGGCTTGAGCGATGAGTTGCTTGACAGGGCCGACGCGCGTCTGCGCCTTCCGATGCGCGAGGGCGTCTCGAGTCTGAACCTGGCGACATCGGTCGCGGCTGTCCTCTACAGCCTGCGCCTCGTGCGAGAGACCTGAGACGCCACCGATCGCCACCTGCCTTCGCGGCTATGGCCGGCATCTTGTGCGGGGGCCTGCCGATCGATGTCGCCAGTCCTCGCGAGCGTTGCTGCAGGCGGCTTGGGCGGGCTCGTGGGAACGTTGGCTCTAAGGAGCGCTGGCTCTAAACAGCCTCCGATGGCATGTAGGGCGCGAGCTCGCGGCGGGCGATCGAGAGCTTGTGGACCTCGTCGGGTCCGTCTGCCAGTCGCAGCGTGCGCAGATGGGCATAGGCCCAGGCGAGCGGAAAGTCATCCGAGACGCCGCCGCCGCCGTGGACCTGGATCGCGCGGTCGATCACCTTCAGGGCGATGTTGGGCGCGGCCACCTTGATCGCGGAGATCTCCGTGCGCGCATGACGGTTGCCGACGGTGTCCATCAGCCAGGCTGTCTTGAGTGTGAGCAGCCGAGCCATCTCGATCTCGATGCGAGCCTCGGCGATCCAATCCTGGATGTTGGCGCGTGCGGCGATCGGCTGGCCGAAGGTGGTCCGTGCGACGGCGCGCTTGCACATGGCTTCGAGCGCCCGCTCGGCGGATCCCAGCGAGCGCATGCAGTGGTGGATGCGCCCAGGCCCGAGTCGGGCCTGGGCGATCATGAAGCCGTCGCCCTCGCCCGCGATCAGGTTGGAGGCCGGCACACGCACGTCCTCGAACAGGATTTCGGCATGACCCTCCTGGTCCTGGTAGCCGAACACAGGCAGCCCCCGCAGGATCTGGACGCCCGGCGTGTCGATCGGCACGAGGATCTGGCTCTGCTGACGGTGGCGGGGAGCATCCGGGTTGCTCTTGCCCATCACGATCATGATCCGGCAGTGCGGATGCAGCGCGCCGGAGGTCCACCACTTGCGCCCGTTGAGCACGAACTCGTCGCCCGCCCGCTCGATTCGCAGCGAGATGTTGGTTGCGTCCGAGGAGGCCACCTCCGGCTCGGTCATCGCGAAACTGGACCGAATCTCACCTTCAAGTAGAGGCTTAAGCCACTGCTCCTTCTGCTCGGGAGTCGCGAACTGATTAAGGACCTCCATGTTGCCTGTGTCCGGCGCCGAGCAATTGCACGCCTCCGAGGCGATATGGCTGCGTCCCAGGATTTCCGCGAGTGGCGCATAGTCGCTATTGGAGAGGCCCGCGCCGTGGTCGGCGTCCGGCAGGAACATGTTCCACAGCCCAGCCGCACGCGCCCGCTCCTTCAACTCCTCCATGACCTGTGGCTGGTGGTGCGGGTTGCCTGACTCGGCAAGCTGGCGCTCGTACACCGGCTCGGCGGGATAGACGTGCTCGTCCATGAACGCCTCCAGGCGCTCCTGGAACTCGATGCAACGCTCGCTTGGCTTGAAGTCCATCGGGTTTCCTTTCGGCAGTGGGCCGGCGGATAGGATCATCGCCGATGACGCAGGAATCGGCGGACTACAAGGCGGCAGGCGTCGACTATGACGCGCTGGACGAGGGCAAGCGCATGGCGATGGCCAGGGCGCTCGCCACCTCGCCACTGCTCGGCGTGCGAGGAGGGCAGGCGCTCGACGCCTCCCGTGGCGAGCCCGCGTTCGTGTTCGACTTCGACGGGCGCACCCTTGCGTTCGTGATGGAGGGGCTGGGCACGAAGTCGGTCGTTGCTCGGCACGTGCTGCAGCGCCACGGAGTCAACCGCTTCGCCGATGTCGCCTATGACACGGTCGCGGCGATCCTCAACGACCTCTGTTGCGTCGGCGCGCTGCCACTGGTCGTAAACGCCTATTTCGCCACAGGCGCTTCGGAGTGGTACGCCGAGCCCGAGCGCGCGGGGGCGCTGCTGGAAGGCTGGCAGCGCGCCTGTGTCGACGCCGGATGCGTGTGGGGCGGTGGCGAGTCTCCATCGCTGCCGGGGCTTGTGCACGAGCAGGACATCGAGCTCGCGGGCGCGGCAGTTGGCGCGGTGCCGCCGGGACGCTCGCCGATTCTCGGGGAGGAGCTGAAGGCGGGGGACGAGATCATCCTCGTCGCCTCAAACGGCCTGCACGCGAATGGAGCCTCGCTTGCGCGGCTGCTCGCCGAGCGACTGCCCGACGGCTACGCGACCGCCCTGCCGAGCGGACGCACTCTCGGCGAGGCGCTGTTGGACCCGTCGGTCATGTACGTGCCGCTGGTCGAGGTGTTGATCGAGGCGGGCATAGGCGTGTCCTATCTCAGCCACGTGACCGGTCACGGCCTCCTGAAGCTGATGCGCCCGCCACGGCCGCTCAGCTACCGCATCTCCAAGCTGCCGCCGGTTCCGGAGGTGCTGGCGTTTCTCGTCGACAGGACTGGTCTGGACGCACACGCCGCGTACTCGACGTTCAACATGGGCTCTGGTTACGCCATCTACTGCGAGGCGGGCGCGGGCGAGGCGGTCGTCGCGCTTGCTCGAAAGCTCAGCTTCGATGCGGTCTTGGCTGGTTTGGTCGAGCCTGGACCGCGCCAGGTGATCGTCGAGCCGCTGGGTGTCGTGTATGCCGGCAGCGAGCTCGAATTCTCTGCGGGAGAGCACCCACCTAGTTGAACCTGTCTGCCGATCCGGCTAATCTTGCGAGCAAATCGCCAATGCTTCCCGAACGGTTGAGACGTTGGGGGACTCGATGTCGCCGGACCGTCAAGGATCCGGAGCTACCCGGATCGTAGGCGGACCTGTCCATAAACAGAGGAGAGAAGCTGATGCGCAGAGCATCTACCCGTTTGGCCCTGCTCGGCCTTGCCGTAGCGACCCTGGGCCTGCCGGCAGCCGCGGGGGCGACGCCGGTGGTCACACTCAAGGTCAAAGCCGTCCCGATCCCGAAGAACCCGAGCTCCAACGGCGGCCCGACCTACCCGGGAACCGGCAACATCTTCGGCGCCGGCACCGACGTCGAAGCCGAAATCAAAATCAGCGGCACCGAATACGGTGGCTTCCCATCGCCGCTGACCGGCGTGACGTTCTACACGCCTCCTGGCTCGAAGCTGACCACCAAAGGGTTCGTGACCTGCTCGGCCGCGATCCTCGAAAGCCATGAAGTGCAGAAGTGCCCGTCGAAGTCGGTGGCCGGCCCGAAGGGCTCGGCCAGCGGTGTCGTCAGCTTCGGCGCCACGCGCGTGCACGAGACGCTGACGGTGCAACCGTTCTTCGAGTCAGGTGGAAACCTTGCCTTCTACGCCGAAGGCACCTCACCGGCCTCGATCGAACTCCTCTCCACGGGCAAATTCAGCTCGCCGTCGGGTGGGTTCGGCCCTGTGTTGACCACCGAAGTCCCGCTCGTGCTGACGGTGCCAGAAGCTCCGTACGGATCTGTTGAAAACATCAAGGTCAAGGTCGGCGCCGCCTTCATGAAGGGCAAAAAGCTGATCTCCTACGGCACGCTGCCCAAGAAGTGTGCGAAGGGCGGCTTCCCGGTCAAGGCCGAACTGAAATTCCTCAGTGGAGAAACGGTCCCTGTCAGCGTGAAGGCCCCGTGTCCAAAGAAATAGGTCGGTAGCGGAGGTAACCAGCTACAGAAACGATCGCGGCGGCCGCTCTCGCTGAGGGCGGCCGCCGGCAGGACTTCGAGGAAACCAACGGAACAGATGCCAGGAAAGGGCGCTCAGGGCGTCCGATCCGAGCAACAGCGGGAGGGGCGGCTCATTCTTGGATGAGTCGCCTTATCCTTGTCATAAACACAGAGGTAGATCGGGTTGAGGACGCAGATGGAGGGGATCAGGAGGGGCAAGGCCGCGGTCGTGGGCGCAGCCTGCGTGGCCGCGCTTGTGGCGGTCGTCCTGCTGGCCACCTCCGCCGGCGGCTCGAATGGCGGCTACAGCGTGCGGGCGATCTTCGACGACGCCGGCAACCTGACCGTCGGTGAGGACGTCAAGATCGACGGGGTCAAGGTCGGGACCGTCGGGTCGGTCGAACCCACCCCGCATGCGAAGGCTGCGGTCGTGCTCGACATCAAGACCCCCGGTTTCCAGGACTTCCGCAAGGACGCAAGCTGCACGATCCGCCCGCAGGCGCTGATCGGCGAGAAGTTCGTCGACTGCCTGCCGACCCAGCCGCGCATGGAAGGCA
>Ga0210396_10004914_pt1 | contig 13002 bp, 13 predicted proteins | sample IncBWH17OmetaG_FD_155466 | JGI IMG/M metagenome (GOLD analysis project Ga0210396, IMG submission 155466) | Forest soil microbial communities from Barre Woods Harvard Forest LTER site, Petersham, Massachusetts, United States - Inc-BW-H-17-O ...
ATTGACGAACCGAACTCTCGCGACCGCCGGCGTGCGGATCAGTGCCGTTGGCAATATCTCCATAAAAATATTTCGACACCGCGATCTTCGTTGCCAACGCACTCCAGGCTTTTGGGACTTCGACATCCTCCTGCCGAAAGATCACCTTCCCGCTGTCATCCGTGATCTCTGCCACGCGACGCTCCCACTCGATCTCATCAAAAGGCGAGATACCTTCCTGACTGAAAAAGCGCTGAAATTTCAGGCCGTTCTTCTTTTTGCGCGCGCTCGATCCTCGGACGCGCGACCTCAAATCACTGGTCCGGACTCCTGTTTTCAATTTAATCATCTAGGGGGCCTTCCTGAAATTTGGGTTCCGCTGACAATAAGTTGTGAATAACTGCCCGTTTCCGGGCTAAAACCTGTGGTTAACTTGTGATTTTGCGGGGATAACCGGCCCCGTAACCCATTATGTAGCACAAGCGTGGCCATTAAACACTATATATTGTGGGTATCAAGCAAAAAAGCAGCTCCAACAGACGAAATTTTTTTCCCAATCAATGATCTTCTTTTCCGCATCTTGACACAAAAAAGCGGCCGATGCGGCCGCCTTCCTGCATTCATTCGATTTTATGACCGTTTCAGATCAGCGGACCCAGTCGTATTTTTCCTCCGCTTTAGGGGCGTTTGTCGCCATAAAAAGGCGATCGTCGGCTAGATCTTTGATCGCGCGAGCCACTCCTTTGTCAACGATGGCAACTCCCGTGCCGGTAGTGATCCAGTTAAAGATTTCGATGACGTCGCTGGAACGCATTCGGATGCAGCCATAACTCGCTTTCTTCCCCAACGAGTCTTCGTCGGGCGTCCCGTGGATGTAAATACACCGGTCAAAGGCATTCTTGTTCGTGTAGTCCAGACCGCGCAGCCAGATGATGCGACTCACAATCGGGTCCCGGCCAGGCGCATTGATGGAGAGTACCTCACCAGTGTAACGTCGTCTTTGGAAAACGCCACCAAATGGCACCGAGGCGCCGATCTTCGTCGCGACTGCCAGACGTCCGGTTGGCGTACACCAACTTCCTCGAGCATCTCCTTCGCCGTAGCGCGAGGTGGAAATCTTGTAGGTCTTGTACAGCTTGTCGTTCACCAGAACTGCCAGCTTCTGGTCGGGAATACTAATCACCAGCTGTGTTTCGAGTACCGGAGCGGGGGTAGGCGTCGCAACCACCGCCGGTGCCGCGTTTTGGGGCGTTGCAACCGGAGATGGGCCAGGAGATTGAGAGGGGCTCTGAGCCCGGCTCACCACCACAAATCCGGCCAGTAAAACCGCTATTACAAAATGTTTTCCCATCCTTGTTATGCCACCGAAATGTCCCTCGGATTCCACTGAGGGCGCGCAATGCGCTGCCATAAAGAACTAAAAGCTACGTAGGCAAAGCCTATCTGAAACAACATTAGAAATGGTAGTGACAGAAATTCCCTGTTTTGAAAAGCATGAAATACAAAATATGTAAAGTACACAGCGAAAATGAATTCGACGAGTGGTATCACGGTCCGAACTGCCAAATAACGGCTGCTCTTCCACTGTTGTTTCGCCTTTTCAATGCCGTATTTGGGCGTTCGATAGAAATCCGACGTACGATTAAATATCGCTTCCAAAACCGCCCGGGCATTATTGATCGACAAGCCAATCCCAAGCGCTAATACGAATGGGAAAAAACAGATCTCGCGTTTCCAATCGTCGGGACGGAGTTCCCTTTGCGCACAAAGATAGAAGACTGTGGTCGACACCGTCGTGGCCACGAAAATCGGAAGGTCGATCATCAACATGCGAACGACACCTCCGGCTGCGGACGAACTCGCACCCACCGAGGATGGATGCAGTAACACGCAGAGAAAAACCAGCAACAGATAAGCAAAGTTCGCGGTCAGATGCGCCGTCGCTTCGATCTTGATGAACAAAGGCAAGTTGCTTCTCCAAATGCGCGGCAGAACCTTCTTGCAGGTCTGAATGGACCCCTTCGTCCATCGATGTTGCTGCGATTTGAATCCATCGATGTCGATCGGTAACTCCGCCGGCGTGACAATGTCAGCCAGAAACACGAACTTCCATCCGCGCAACTGCGCGCGGTAACTTAAATCAAGGTCTTCGGTCAGCGTGTCATGCTGCCAGCCCCCTGCTTCGCCAATGCAGCGCTTCCGCCAGAGACCGGCCGTTCCATTGAAATTGAAGAATCGGCCCGTCCGACTTCTGGCGGTCTGTTCCAGCACCAGATGCCCATCGAGCAGAATCGCTTGAGCGCGGGTCAGCCAGGAGTACGACCGATTGAGGTGACCCCATCTCGTCTGAATCATGCCCACCTTCGGATCGCCGAAGTGGTCGATGCATTCCTTGAGAATGTTGCGCGGTGGGACAAAGTCGGCGTCCAAAATGAAGAAGAATTCTCCCTTCGCCTTTTTGAATCCGTGATCAAGTGCTCCGGCTTTAAATCCGATACGATTCTCCCGGTGCAGCACGACCGCGTCGAACCCGTCCGCCTGGAGCTTTGCCACCGCGCGCTCAGTCAGACCGCGAGTCTCGTCGGTCGAGTCATCCAACACTTGGATCTCTAATTTGTCCTTCGGATAATCGAGTTCGCTGATGGCTTTCAACAATCGTTCGACCACGTGGACTTCGTTATAGATGGGAAGCTGGACGGTAACTACCGGAAGAGGATCAAATTTCGATGCTGCGGCGGGTTTTCGATGCCGGTTCTTGAAATAGAGATAAATGATAGAATAACGATGAATGCCATACGCAGACAGTCCTAGAACGACGAAGAAATAGCAAGTAGTCCAAAGCAACGTCCCGACGTGTCCATGCATATTAATTAGTGAAAATCAGAGGGTTAAGGCTGAAAATCCCCGCGTCATGATGCCCCTTTGACTCCGATGGTCAAGAGGAAATCCTTGGCATAACATGTCTGGCCACGCGCCAACAAAGGCGATATCTTTCCACCAAACACGGATGCTTATCGAATTTTCGCCCTCGATTTCAGCCACCCTTTTTATCGGTTTGACTTTGGCTTTCGCCCAAATCGGCGAAGCCCAGAGTGATTCCGATATGTCGGCCGATTCTCATTTCCGGGAGGAGCTCGGCGTTAATCCATACACGACTCCCTCGATCGAACAATTGTTCAATACGTTGGATGCCCTTAAACCGATTCCCATCCAAGAGCTGACACGTCCACTGCGGGCCCTTCGACTCGACAACCGAGTGAAATTCGCCCTGAGCTTTGGCGTTTTGATCGGTGATGGGTTCCTCGCTGTCGAAGGGGAAGAGATTAAGGCCATCGCACCTCTCGGTCGCGAACTGCTCCGTCGAGCAAAAGGACTTGGCGTCCAGCAGCGAGTGAGCCGGCACGCCAAGCAGATTCTCGATCTGGCCAAGCAATCAGATTGGAGCGGACTCCGTAAAGAACTGATCGTTACGCAAAAGGATGTTGAATCGGCCATGCTCGAGTTGCGCGACGAAGAAATGGTCCACCTGCTCAGCCTCGGGGGCTGGATCCGCGGACTGGAGATAGGCGCCGCCAGTGTGGTGGCCGACTTTTCGCCGGAACGAGTTTCCAAACTCCGCCAGTTGGATCTGCTCGACTACTATCTGCAGCGGCTCGACACGCTGTCTACCCCTTTGAAATCCACGCCACTCATCTCACAGATCACCTCCGGCCTCAGAGATGTCCGCCAGAAGCTGGCGGACACTCGCGCCGTCTCGCCGGAAGATGTCTCGGGCATTCGGACCACGGCGCACGACCTGGTCGCCCTCATCGAAGGCGATAGCTCCGGTCCCGCCGTCACCCGGTCGGACTAGTGCATCGTCTTATCAGCGGGAAGCCAGTGCATCGTCGGGTATGGCGGGACGCTGCGTTTCCCAGGGTAAACAAGCGCTAACTTAATGCGAGGCGCTTCGATGGGTGAATGGCTTTTGTCCCGGAGGGACAGGCTGATAGTAGCCAGGCACGAGTATCTGTTTAGCGTCGGTTTTACGGCCCGAAAGGCTACGTCCGCAGAAGTAAGTAAGGCGTCTCGCCTTACCCTCTTTTTGCAAGCTAACCGTTCCGATTTGCCCGCTGAAGTAAGTAAGGCGTCCCGCCTTACCCTCTTTTTGCAAGCTAACCGTCCCGATTTGCCCGCAGAAGTAAGTAAGGCGTCTCGCCTTGCCCTGCCGGGCTAGATGGTTCTAGGAATGTCCAAACTCTAGGACGCTGACTCCATCCCCAATCGTTCTTGCTCACAAAAAAAACGGAGCTAGTTACATTTTTAACTTGTGTTCTTTTATTGACCCGCAATATTCAATACACCATTTCTTATTGTTACTTACTCACGGTATGAGCGATGACTCACAATCTTCCCCTCCCGGCCCCGAGATGGTGAAGGCCGTCGTCGAGATGCTCCGGAATCTGGAAGAAATCTCCAACGATCCCTCCATCGTCGGCCAGTGTCCCGAACTGCCAGGCGTCGTTCTGGACAAAGTGTCTGCCACCTGTTTGGACCGCGAAGGCCCAGAATACGCCAAGGTCAATCGCGATTACCAAACCTTGAGAGCTCACTATTTCAAGGCGCTTGCCGCGCACCCGGTCGGGCGAGCGCTGGCGGCGCTCGCGGTCGGCTCGACCGGCGTTGAATTGATGGAACTAGGCCGCCCACCGGCATCCGTCGCAGAAGTCCGTTCTAAGCGTGGTCGGCCGGCACGCGGACGGCGCGAATCCTTCAATTGCCACCACGTCGTCCCGAAAAGCATCCGCCCGGACTCCGACGCGGTTTCAATCAATCACCCCACCAATTTCGTGGTCGCCAAAACAACGCGACGCGGTCTGGATCAATCGGAAAATCCGCATCATTTCTGGCACAGCCTGTTTCTTCACCCCCAGACTCACAATGCACCGGCCGAACCGATCCCTATCTACGTTGTCCGCCCCATGTTCCCATTCTATCCTCCGATCACCCAGGGCTTCCGTACCGTCGACGAACTCCGCAGAAAGCTGGCAGCCCTGGGTGCACCCCAGCTCCCGGAAGTCTGGGAAAACCGGATTCTGGAATTTTCCAAGGCGACAAAACACCGGCCATACGCCGTTCCGAAGGAATATCATGAGATCACTCGGATGTTCGGCGATCTGTACAAAGCGCAAAACAAAGATCCGGAGCTGAACCAACAAATGCGTGCCAGCCTTGCAGAGCAAGGAGCGCGATTGGCTGCCGATTTTCTGCCGGCCGGCGCCTATGTCAACGGCCAACAACTGCCGGCAGATCACAGACCAAAAAAATTGATCCCTCTCATTGAATCCCAAAAGAAGCCTGAAACAGTCGTTCATCCATCTCCGGCGCGTCGGAAGTCGCGCACGAGCAAGCGCCAACTTCGACAGACTGCTCTACAACCGCAACCAAATCATCAGAAGGTTTAGATCCATGCCCCTGAATACACGCTACTTAAAAGAACTCAGTGCTCTCTTCGTGGCTGACCTGCAACGGTCCGACTACTACCGAAGACTTCCGCAAAATCAGCAGCGCGATCTTGACGATCGTCTCGCAACAGAGGCTTCGCAGGGGTTGCACCCTCTTCTTCCGGGCGCCGATGAGGTGGAACTCGAAAGACTCTCGGAAGCCTTCAACGAGAAACTTCATGTTCAATTGCCCGGGGCCGTGCTCGATATCCTTCGCCAAGTCGATGGTTTCACTGAAAATGGAGTCTCACTCTATGGCGTCGACGGAGAGTTGCGCGATGACCAGTTCGATTCCGGACCCGGGCTCCTGGCCGAGAATCTTGTCAACTGGTCCGGTTTCCCGGAGACGCTGCAAAAATACCTGTTCGTTGGAGATTCAGACCTCTGGCATTTCGCAGTCGAACTTGCCACCGGGCATCCAGTCGCCCTCCACAAATCGTCACTGAAACAGGCGCACCGCTTTGCGACCATGGAAGAACTGGTCAATGACATGATGCAGCAGGCACTAGGCGACTTTGATGATGAAACGGAGGATTCGGAGGATGAATCGGACAACCACTCTGCAGGGTTTCATTTTTCCCGCAACTAACCAGTGCCTCCCGACAGTTGTCACACTTCCGGCGGATTGATTATGGATACACTCGACGAGTTGTTGAAAGGCCCGCACCCGGTCAAATCCGATCAACTGAGCGGACCCATTCTGCATTCGACCCCGCTTTTGGGAATGGATGTCTGGCAGGAAGCCATCGATCAGTTCGATGCTTTCGCCGAAGCGGAGGCGAACACCGGTCTCCCATTGGAACAGCAGCAATACTTGAGCGATCTGAGAGTTGACCGCTATCTTTACGACACTCTCGCACGCGAATTCGAGCTGCTTGCTGCTTGGCTGCGAGAGAACCCCGGGCATCGGGAGGCAAGCCAAGTTGCTTCGTTCCTGTCCCGCAGAGAACGATTGGGTCCACGGTCCTGGGTTGACCACCAGGAAAAACTCTACCTCTGGGCGCAAAAAAGCGGCCAAAACGACATCGCCGATTCAATTCTCGGATGGCGGCTCCTTTGCCAGGAGTTGGCTAAGTCGCTCCTCGCGTGGTCCTCGCGAAACCATCACGACCCGCGCGCACGACAGATCCGGCTTTGGCAAGATTCGCAGGGATTTTACCCACAGAATCGCTTGAGAATCTGGGCGCTCCGGTTTCTCGAGGATTTGCGCGCACCGCAAATCCTTGGGTGGGACGCGGCGATGAATCGCGAAATATTTGCAACCCATCCGGAGCTTCTCACCGGAACCCGATAAGACCCTATGGAAAGCCCCTTCGATCGACCGCCGATCAATGTCAGCGCAACTCTCGTCGATGGCCGCGTCCCGGATTGGAGAAAAGACTATTTGGCGACTGTCTCCGCGACAACCGACGACAAAGGTCGGTTGCTGGATAGCCTGCGCACCGGTGAGGACCCTACGATCCGCGACGGCATCAACTTGGCCTTGAACCGTTTGGTCGATCCGCAAGCTCCCAAAGATTCGTTGGGTAAAACCGCGTTTCTCGTCCATGACGGGACCGGGACGGGTAAATCCTTTCAGGCGATCCTGGCCGCGAAAGCGATTGCTCAGGAGACAGGAGAACCGGCGCTCGTGACGACGAGAGCCGATCTTATTCCTGCTCTCAGGCGCGACCTGGACCGGCTAGGCCTGGACGATTCCCAGATCGCTTTTGTTGCGATCGAGCAGCTGGGAGCGTTTCTCAAAGATGCCCAGAAGCAAAAGCAACAGTTTTCGGTCGCCATCGTCGATGAAGCTCAGGATTGCCGCATCCCGGAAGTTCGCAAATTCCTGGACCGAATTCCGGCCCGCGGACAGCTCTTTTTTAGCGCCACTCCATTTCACAACATCGATGAGTTTTGTTACTTCTCTTCAAAGCTAACCGGCAAACCAATTCACCAAATCAAAAACGAGATCAATTCGGCAAAAGATCTTCATCTCGCCGTTACAGATCAACTCAAACAAATCACCTTAGCGGGAGGAATGATTCACCGTGAATTCCCTTTCTACGGAAATGTGCCGCCAGCCGAGGTCTTGCCGCTGACCGCTGAATCCCGCGCCGCAGAGACGCAGGTGATTGATGGGTACGCACGCCTGGTGGGGAATCGCCATTTTCTCCAGCAACGAAAGTTGAAAGAAGATCTGACCATCGAGTTAAACACGGCATCGGACGCCACGAAAGTCGATTCGATCCTTCAACGAACACTGGAGCTGCTTTCACAGAACAAGAAGGTGATTCTGGCCGGTGACGACCTTCCGGTGGCTTCTCGAATCCTGAAGGAACAGGATGGGCTGCCAAAGGAGACGCCCGGTTTTCTCTCCGCCCTTCGCCTGGCTATGGCAGCTCACGGTATCGAGTGCTCGTTCATCCGGGCGTTTCCAGAGAATAGCGATGCAATACCGGTTCTCTCCGGGGAACGAGCTGCGATCGCAGCCAGGAATTTTGAAGAAATGGCCCGGTTTGTGGATGGCGCCTACCGGACAACCCAAACCGCCGAGCGGCTTGAACTCCGAGGCCGGGATAATAAGCCGCTCTATGCACCAAGTCAGACCAAGGTCATCCTCCTACCCTACCAGCAAGTGGCTGGTTGGCCCGAATTGAATCAGCGTTTTCCACAGGCACCCGAGGTTTCGATGATCCTGACGCCAACCGCGAGCGCGGATCAGTTTATCCAAGCCATCGGCCGCGGCAGCCGCCGTAACAGCCAAGGGCCTACAGACGTCCATCTCGTCGCAAACGACAGCTGCGCCGATCGCCGCCGGTTGAGCCAACTGTTAAAAGGCCTCCAGTTCATTGCTGCCACCGGCTCGCCTGCGATCGCACCGTTTTTGCAGCTCGCCGCAGATTGCCTCGACAGGGCGTCGACGCTACGCGCAGCACAAGACCAGAAATTGATTCAGCTGCAGAAAAATCAGCAGACAAGGAGCGCTCGAATATTTGATGCCAATCGCAATCGAATACTATCGTCTCAGCCGGGTGTCCGGCCTTGACCCATTCCGAACGAGTACAACTGGCGTTGGGCCGGAAAAGACTGCATTTAACAACGAAAATTTAGCAATATTACGATCGCGACACTAGTTAACCCGAGGCTCCGAACGGCGCTAAGTTAAGGAGGATTTACGGTGATTTATTGCCCTGGAGGGGCTACAGGATTTAGCTAGCCCAGGGTTTCAACCCTGAGCTTTATACACAATTTGTGGGCGGGAATAAAGCATCGCTCGATCGTGTGAATAAATACAGGTTGGAAGCTATGCTACATTGCTGTTCGGAGCGTCGAGCGATAGCTCGAGGTCATGCGGTAAAACCATCACCGCGGACCCACCGCGGCGACGCGACGGCGTAAAGTAGGATAGGCTTCCAGCCTGTTTCCATTCGTACCATCAGCGATGCTTTTCAAGCATTCGCCGTTTTCCGATTTGGCCTGATTTCCACCAGAGTTTGGCCACTGAAGGTCAGCCTACAGCATGATAGTAGGTGCGGAACGCTTTGACAAGAGCGAAGCCATCAGCCTAATTGATCGCAGCTATCGATTCGCGATGAATTACGATCTTTTCGTCAGATTCATGAATCAGGGCCGCGGTCGCAGGCTCAATTCGGTTTTAACTACGTCATGACCGAGCCTAATGACTCTTCCGATTGTACTCGATAGGGTGACTCACGGCGATGCCTGAGAACTGAACCAAAACTCCAGCGGGTTTTGCTTCTCGGCGTCCAGCATGGCGACCAATTACGAACAGGTGACGATCCTTCCATCCTCCGCCATTCGCGCTGAGCCAAAAAGAAAATTTGCCCGAAGGAGGCCGTCAATCTTGATTTGCCAGTCATGGAATTTTATTTCTTACCGAAGTAATTATCCGATGAAGAAGAAGTTCCTCGTAGCCCTACTGATCCTCGTGATCGTTATTGGAGTCGTTTGGGCAAAGCCCGAATTGCTCCGCGATCTCCAGAACTGGACGCGCAGCATGGACGGCGACCCGACGCCAAGTCTAATCTCCAACCAGGGCCGCAAATGAAAGGGCGGAATCAGGAGGATTTGCCAACAAGTGGCTCCCGGCATCCAGATTCTTCAACCAAAGACGCGAATTTGGTCCCTGATGAGTTTGGGAATCCCTTTTCGTCTTCGACATTGTCTCGGCTTAGGCCGGTGACCGGTTGTTTCTTGGCACGCCGGTTGGGATCGTAGCCCGGAACAGGTCATTGTCCTCCTGTGTGCGCGGGAAAACCAAGAGAGTTGGAGATTATTCCAACTTCGCTCTAATGACCGCGCTCGCATCTTGGGATCCGGTCTCGGTGCCTGCGGCGAACCATTAATAGTCCCTGGATTCGCCTTTTGGGGACCGCGGTCACCTGGGCTTACCAATATTTCACCCAGGTGGCCGGTCGCCCCGAGGACGACCGTCAAACTGCCGACACGACAAGTTGTCTGTTTTGACCCAGGACAAGCCCAGATTGATTCAGCTGCAGCGAAGTAAGGAGCGCTCGAATATTTGGATCCCAATCGCCGAATTCCATCGTCTCAGCCGGGTGTCCTGCCTGGAGAGAGGTGGTGTCCGCGTGTCGGCGAGCAGGAGCCAAGGCGAAGGTACCGGTCCCGGACGGTTCCAAGAAACAACGCGGGAAGCTTCGCCCAGGTTGGGCTAGATATGCCGAGACGCCGACAACATGACTTTTCCGGACTCATCTTTTTTGGCAGTATACGGGTCCCTGCGCCGCCGCAGCCTGGCGAAACAAGGGTTCTTGGTCTTGCGAAATCTTCGGTTTCACGGACACGGTGTGCTGAGAGGTCTTTTGTTTATCCAGAACGGATACCCGGGGGTCTTGGAACAGTCCGGACTCGTAAGAGTCGAAGTGTATCGCGTCCTGAGTGCGACGGTTTGGGAAATCCTGGACCGTTACGAAGGATATCAACACTCGCTTGGCCGCCGCGCGCTCTTCTACCGAAAAGAGGTTGCTCTCCTACGTCCCGGGATTCGTGCGTCGGTTTACTTTCTGGGAAGGGAGATTCCCAGGGGAAGCAGAACGGCGAAAGATTTCTATTTTCAGCCATAGCGCTAAGCCGGAATCGCATGGATACTCGTTCGGTAGTGCCGACACCCGATTAACCCCAAAAGCCGAATTCAAGAAAGTAGATCGCGAAATCGGCGGCGTCTGTTTCGCAAATCAGGATAAAGATTATGGATACTCCCTTCGCAATAGCGACAAACGTCGAGAAAGAGGCCGGAAATAACTACCGGATCGATATCGAAATTATTGTTCCAGTAACGCTCGAAAAATTCAGGCTGGATTTGAACGAACTCGTTGATCAACCGAATCAGATCGGCGGATTCCCACCTTCGGGCGAATGGGGCAACGTAGTTGTCACGACGCGCGGTCTCCCAAAGTTGAAGCCGGGAGACAAAGTCCCCGTCGTCGTGCAGGAGTGACTGTGACCGGTTCCCCACTGATCCGACCGGCGCGTTTCGGTTGATCGCCAAGTCTTTCCTCGTTCCACCTTCGGGCGACTGGCCTGTTTGCGGGATTACTGCGTCGTAGCCAAACACCCGGCTCCGCCCCGAGGGCGAGGCTGGATCTGAACCCCGCACGCGGCGGTAGGTGTTGTTTAGCGCGGTGCGCGCGGCTCCGTAATACTACGTCTGCAAAAAAATCGAGGACGACGACAAGTACCCTAGAAAGCTGGGGGCTTTTTTGGCTGCGACATGAACACTGTCGCGAATGACGCGCAAAAACGTCAAAATTAAAATTTTACAAACTCCTCACTCCCAGCGAGATCCCGTACACCCGCTAACCGTTCGTGGTGTCAAAAAGTTGGACAAATGAGTCGAGTTTTTCAGCAGCTTTCCGAGTGGGGAATGCCTGATCGAATCCAGTTCCTAAGTGGTATGGCCCTCAAGCGGGTCGCGCACGTTCGGAAGAGTGCTCATGAGCCAGAGTATAGACCACTGGTCGGTTTGAGGTCGACCAACACCCCAACACCCCAACACCCCAATACTCCAGTACCTTCATCACAACCCTTTGGGCGGGGCCAGTTGGCTGTTTTTCCCCCGCCGCGGCGGATTGACCCGCAGGACTCAGAAATGGGCGCTTTACCGCCAGCCCGCCCCGGACCGCCTTGAAAAATCCGCCGCGGCGGAACCTCCGGCAAAATACCTGCTTTTTCCGGGATAGGACTGCTTTTCACTCATTCGACAAGATAGGCGACGCTGTCTGCTCGGTTCAAAAGCACTTGTACCTTCATTAGCTTGTGGGCGGCGGCTTCACTGATTGCCTCGGGTTTTACATCTTTGAATTCGTCGCGATGACTTTCGCCAACAACCAGGATCAGGCACTCTTGGGCGATACGCTCGATTTCGTCTGGTCCGCGCAATTCTCCGCTATCGGGCTTACGGGTCTGCACCTCGAACAAGTAACGTTCTTCGGGAAGAACCAGGGCATATTGGAAATACGTTAGATCACTCATACGTAAACGTAGACAATTTCGAAGTAACCGCAGTCAAGTCGATGTTGGCAACTTTTTGCGCATGGTGCGCTCCCATTTGAGGTCGGTGAGCCTTGGAACCCGGGGACGCGAGGCAAATCCTTCGAAATGCATGATGAAGTGACCTGAATGGCGCGTCTAAGTTAAGGCAGTTCGGGATGCTCTTTGCCCTGCAGGGGCTTTAGGACTCAGCCCGGCGTTTCAACGCCGGGGACATCCAATCAAAGGGTACCTGCATGGGCGTACGATCGGCGATCGTTACCCGGGTCGAAGATGGTATTTCTGCCGCCCCTGCAGGGCTTCATCGTGTGGGGAGATTCCCGGCGTCAATGCTCCGAGTAAGCCCTGTGCGGTTCTAAAGACCTTTCGCGATTCGAACTGAAGCCGCTGCGCTTCGACTGAAGCCGGGTTGCGGGAACTGCAGCGTCTCGAGTCCAGAATCCGCAGAGCGAAAAAAAGTTTATTCCCATTTGCATCTTTTGATTTAATGGTTATTATGGTAATTATTGGAATTATAACACACTAGTGCTCTAAAGCTGACCTTAAAAAATATGAAACTCTTACTTACCGGGCTCATCGCTCTCTCCATGGTGGGCTACTCTCGCGCCGACGGTTTCGGAACCGGCCTCGGAATCGGAATTGGAATGGCGCTTGGCAATCGGGTCTTTTCGGGAGGCCAATCACGGCAACGGGTGGTCGAACACGAGCACCGCACGGTCTTTCACGAGCGGACGGTTGTGCATGAGAAAGCGGCTCCCGCCCCAACGAATACCACGGTCATCGTGAACAACAATCTCCCAGCGCAACCGGCTGCTCAGCCGACCTCGGCGACAACTATTAACGCGAAAACCATTACCGTGACCAACCCTCCAAACGAAGTCACACCCGCGCCCGTAGCAACAACGTTAACGGCTCCTGCTCCTGTTCCTGTTCACACTCCCGCTCAGAACAACCTCGCGGACGACACCACATTCAATTAATATGAGACGCATTCTACTTCTCGCGGCTCTGGTCGCTATTTCGACAG
>Ga0210396_10004915_pt1 | contig 12999 bp, 14 predicted proteins | sample IncBWH17OmetaG_FD_155466 | JGI IMG/M metagenome (GOLD analysis project Ga0210396, IMG submission 155466) | Forest soil microbial communities from Barre Woods Harvard Forest LTER site, Petersham, Massachusetts, United States - Inc-BW-H-17-O ...
CTGTGGCGATGCCGCCCGTAGCCGCAGCGAACTCCGGGGTTAAGGCTGGGCCCACCACGTCTGTCCGATGCGCAGCTGGTCAGATTGCGGTAAAGCCGCCGTCCACCAGAACGGTCGCACCGGTGAGGTAGCTCGCTTGCGGCGACGCGAGGAAAACGATCGCCTCGGCGATCTCGCTTGGGTCCGCGGTTCGGCCCAACTGCGTCGCGGAGCCCAGCTGTTCCAGCCAGTCGGCGAGCGCCTCGACCGCACCGTCGGTGCGGGTGGGCCCGGGCGCGATGGTGTTGACGCGAATCCCGTTGGCGCCGAAGGCCGCCGCCCAGGACCGGGTGAAAGATTCGAGGGCCGCCTTGGCGGCCGCGACGACCGGTGCTTCGGCCACGCCGACCGACGCGTACATCGTGGAGATGTTGACGATGGCACCCGATCCTCGGGCGATCATCTTTGGCAGCAGCGCCGCGGTCAGAAAGAACGGCCCGCGCACGTTGACGTCAAATATCGTGTCGAATGACTCGGCGTCCTGTTCCAGTGTCGGAGCGAAACGGGTGCGCGTCGCGGCGGCGTTGTTGATCAGCACGTCGACCTCACCGGCGTGTTCGGCCAGGCGTTGTACGGCTTTGATGTCGTTCAGGTCCGCGGCGATGAACTCGGCACGTCCACCCTCTGCCTCGATGGCCGCGACGGTCTGCGCGCCTCGTTCGGTGTCGCGCCCGGTGATGACCACGCTGGCGCCGCGGCGGGCGAACAGCTTGGCGGCTTCCTGCCCTATTCCGGCGGTCGCGCCGGTCACCAGCACCCTTTGGTCCTGTAGTTCCATCACACGCTCCTATGTTCGATATTTACGTTGAATGTGGTTGCGGCTCAAGCCAACAGCTCGATGGCGCGGCTCATGCGTTGGCGGTGACGGCGCCGAATGCTGAGCGCGGTGTTGTCGGACGAAGTTTCGGAACGTCAGCGGGGGCGGCCGCTGGCCGCTTCCAGGGCGGAGGGGTCTGTGTCTATCCGCGCGATCGTGGTGTTGTCCTTCATCATCCTGGCGTGTGGCGGGAGGTGCTGGATCATCGCGTCGTTGAAAAGGCCTCCCGGAGTGGACGGCCGCACTGGTGACGTTGGTCAGGAATTCCATTTTGTCGCTCTCCAAATCTTGGTAGGACTGGAAGTTGCCCGGTGAAATGCCCAGTGGCTGTCGGAGATTGCAAAATCGGCGCCAAACCGACGCGCGGGCTCACCGCGAGACACCAGCCGAACGTTAGGGGCTGCAGGCCGTTCGTCGGTGCGGCCGGGTTGTGTTGGTGGGGATGGGCGCCGGTTAGGTTTCGGCTCCTGTTAGTTGTGTCGCGAACGCGACGAGCTTCTTGTCAAGTTCGAGGGCCGCGGCGTCAAGTTCCTTATTGCCGAAGCGGCTCATGATGGTCGACGGCAGGTCGTAGCCAAGCGTGACCTCGCCGTTCTCGGCCTCATAGATGAGGATCTGCAGCGGCACCCGGCCGGCAGCGCGGATGTCGTGCACCAGCATTGAGGCCGCGATGATGGGGTTGCCATAGATGTACATCTTCGCCTTGGCGGGCTTGCCGTACCAGCTGATGAGCTGACCCGTGTCGAGGGAGAACACGCGGGTGAAACCGCTCGGCCCAAAAAACGGCGCCACGGCTGCCTCCCACGCCTCACGACTGTTATCGCCATCACGCACACGCTCGAGCGTCCGGGTGGGCTCGCCAGGTCCGGCGTCAGGGACCGCTTCCTCGAACGCGGCGACAAGTTCGTCATACGACTTGGTGCTGACGTGCTCCTGATAGCGCACCACATGGTCGTTGACCGTCATTGTTTACTCCCTTTCACTCGTGCGACTAGCCGCGGTTCTGCTCTTGTTGGTCATCATTTTCGTGCGCACCTTGGCCAGTTCCCTGGCTATTAGTTGCCGAGGAACACCACGTTCTCTCATCGTTGGTTCCTTTTGACGTTCGCTGAATGTGGTTGCGGTTCAGGCCAACAGCTCGATGGCGCGGTTCATGCGTTGGCGGTGACGGCGCCGAACGCTAAGCGGTGTTGCCGCACGAAGTTTCGGAAGGTCAGCGGGGGGCGGCCGCTGGCCGCTGCGAGGGCGGAGGGGTCGGTGTCCATCCGCGCGATCGTGGTGTTGTCCTCCATCATCCTGGCGTGGGTCGGGAGGTGCTGGATCATCGCGTCGTTGACCAGGCCTCCGGAGTGGACGGCCGCAGCCTTCAGCTGACGGGTCCACTCGTCCTGGGTGATGTGCTGATAGCGGACGTCGCGGCCGGTTTCCTCGCTGATGATGTCGGCGATCTGTTGCTGGGAGAGCCGCTCAAAGCCCGGCGGGTAGACGATTGGGCTCTTGGCGTAAGTCTGCGGTTCGAGCAGGGCGGTCACGCACAGGTCGGCGGCGTCGGCGGCGCTGATCCAGGCCGGGCGGGCATCACCGAAGCAGTTGGCGAACACGCCGGTTTCTCGGATCGCGCCCGAGTGCGCCAGCAGAACGTTCTCGTAAAACAACGCGCTGATTCGCAACACCGTGACATTCACCCCGAGTTCGAGCATCAGCTCTTCCCCAAGGGCAAACTCTCGAGAGATTCCGCTCGGGCTGTTGTGATCGACCGTGCCGTGCGAATTGATCACGACGTGCGGCGAGGAGCCCACCTCGTGGATCACGGAGGCCACATTCGCCAGCGCGGTCGCGACGCCCGCCGCGACCGGATACGCGACATACACCGAACCGGCTCCATCCAGCGCGGGGAGCAAAGTCCGGCGGTCGTGCAGGTCGCCGACCAGGGTTTGCACCCCGGATTCGCGCAGCCGCTGGGCGCGGTCGTCGTCGGAGCGCACCAGCGCCCGCACTAGCCGCCCCGCCGCTTGCAGCCGCTCGACTACCCGGGCTCCGGTGCCGCCATGGCGGCCCGTCGCTCCGATGACCAGCACCGTTTCCTGATCGCTTGTTGACGCAGTCACGCTGGCACCCTTCGTTCCTGAATCTTGTTTCAAGACTCAGGGTAGAACAGGCTGGGTAGCATTGTCAAACCCTGCTACTATGGGTTCATGACCAGGAGTTCTGTTGATCTCGAGGAGGCCGGGCCGGCCAGCTTTCAGGAACTGCGGGTGCGGGACTGCTCGATCAAGCGCACCCTCGACGTCATCGGGGAGAAGTGGACGCTGCTGGTGCTCCGCGAGGCGTTTTACGGCGCGCGCCGTTTCGAGCAGTTCCTCGCCAACGTCGGCTGCGCGCGGACCCTGCTCAGCGAACGACTCGCCACGCTCGTCGAGCACGGTGTGCTGCAACGAGAGCCTTATCGCGAAGCTGGGCAGCGTGAACGCCATCAATACTTGCTGACCGAAAAAGGTCATGACTTGTTCGCGGCCTTGGTCGTATTGATGCACTGGGGGGACCGATGGGAAGCCGGCCCCCAAGGAGGGCCCGTGGTGGTCACGCACTGCGACTGCGGCCAGCCGGTGCACGTGGAGTTGCGCTGCGCGGACGACCATCGCGTGTTCGAGGTCGAGGAAACCGAATCCGGGCCTAGGCCCGGCTTGACTGATCTGCCCAACAGCCAACCGTGACGGCCGATGGCGTGACTTGAAGCCGCTCGGCTGCGGCATCGAAGGCGACGAGCTCGATCACCGCTGCGGACGCGGCCAGCTCCTGTCGAAGCCCGTTAGTTGACCTTCATCTCCGCCGTCTCGGACCAGCCAGCCGCATCGATGGTCTGGCAGATGATGCGCGGCGTGGACGCCAGCGCCTGCGGGAGGTCGCGCACCGCGGCCTTGAAGTGATCGCTGTTCACGTGTGCTGCGCCTGCGTCGCCGTCGCGGAACGCCTCGACGAGGACGTACTCGGCGGGGTTATCGAGGCTGCGCGACCAGTCGAACCAGAGGTTGCCCTGCTCGGCGCGGGTGGCGGCGGTGAGCGGCGCGACCAGCTCGGGCCAGCGTTCGCTGTAATCCGGCTTCGTTTCGAATCGAGCGATGATGAAGATCAACGGTGCCTCCTAAGTGCGCTAGCCGACCTCAGAACTTGACTGCCATCGGGTACCGTGACTACCTGCTGCTAGGGCGAGCGCAGCTTGCGCACGAATTGCGCGACGGCAGTGCCGATTTCGTCGGGGCTGTCCTCCTGGATGAAGTGCAGTCCGCTCACGCTGGTCTCGGTGAGGTTCGGCCACGACCGGATGAGGTCGCGGATGCGGCCCTGGACGATGGCCCCTGGTTCGGCGTTAACGAACAGTTTGGGCACATCGCTTCCGGCCAACCAGCTGCTGTAGTCGCTGACCACCGATGTGACGTCGGCGGGCTCGCCGTCGATTGGGATGTTGCGTGGCCAGGACAACGTCGGCCGGCGGGACTCACCCGGGTTGACGAACGGCTGCCGGTAGTGGTCCATTTCTTCGTCGCTGAGCTGGCGCGCCATGCCTGCACGCAGAACTTGTTCGATGAAGATGTTCTGCTCCAGCACCATGGTCTCGCCCTTCGGCGATCGAAAGCCCTCAAACACGCCGCGGAGATCCGGAGGGAACTCCGACCAGCTAATTGGGGTGACGCTGGCTTCCATGAACGCGATGCCCTGTACGCGGTCACGATGCTGGTTGGCCCAATCGAAGCCGAGTACTGAACCCCAGTCGTGCAGTACGAGTATCACGCTGTCGCCGAGATCCAGTGCATCCCAGAGCGCGAACAGGTAGTCGCGCTGTTCGGCGTAGTTGTAGCGGTCCGGACCCGATGGGTGCAGTTTGTCCGACGCGCCCATACCGATCATGTCGGCGGCGACGAGACGGCCCAGTCCTTCTAAGTGTGGCATTACGTTGCGCCAGAGGTAGGACGACGTGGGGTTGCCGTGCGCAAAGACGATGGCATCACCGTCGCCCTCGTCGACGTAGGCCATCTGGTTTCCGTTGACCTCGCGATAGTGCAGTTGCCCGTACGGTTTTGCCCCGACCATGTCTATCTCCTCATTTGCTCGTTCCCATTTTGTGGACTCTGGCTCACCCAAGCGCGCGTATTGAGCCGCTTTTCGTTGGTCCTTTTGGAAGTACGCTGAATGTGGTTGCGGCTCAGCCCAACAGCTCGATGACGTGGCTGTGGCGCGGCTCATTACGTCTGCGGTGACGGCTACGTGCTACTTCATTGGCCCGCGTGTTTGGTCAGATCGCTGTGAAGCCGCCGTCCACCAGAACGGTCGCACCGGTGAGGTAGCTCGCTTGCGGCGACGCGAGGAAAACGATCGCCTCGGCGATCTCGCTTGGGTCCGCGGTTCGGCCCAACGGCGTCGCGGAGCCCAGCTGCTCCAGCCCGTCGCCGAACGTGCCTGCGGCACCGTCGGTGCGGGTGGGCCCGGGCGCGACGGTGTTGACGCGAATCCCGTTGGTGCCGAAGGCCGCCGCCCAGGACCGGGTGAAAGATTCGAGGGCCGCCTTGGCGGCCGCGGTAACCGGCGCGAAGGGGACGCCGACCGACGCGCCCATTGAGGAGATGTTGACGATGGCACCCGATCCCCGGGCGATCATCTTTGGCAGCAGCGCCGCGGTCAGAAAGAACGGCGCGCGCACGTCGACGTCGAACATTATGTCGAATGACTCGACGTCCTGCTCCAGTGTCGGAGCAGCCGTGAGCGAGGCCGCGTTGTTGACCAGCACGTCGACGTCACCGGCCCGTTCGGCCAGGCGTTGTACGGCTTTGATGTCGTTCAGGTCCGCGGCGATGAACTCGGCACGTCCACCCTCTGCCTCGATGGCCGCGACGGTCTGCGCGCCTCGTTGGGTGTCGCGCCCGGTGATAACCACGCTGGCGCCGCGGCGGGCGAACAGCTTGGCGGCTTCCTGCCCTATTCCGGCGGTCGCGCCGGTCACCAGCACCCTTTGGTCCTGTAGTTCCATCAAACGCTCCTACATTGAGTCTGCTTTCCAGACTCAGGGTAGATTAGCTGAGTAGTATTGTCAAACTCTGGTAGTACGGGATGCTGACCGGCACTTTGCCTGATGTCGAAGAGGCCGGGCCAGCGGGGAGACCGATGGGGAGCCGACCTCCGGGTCCGGCTCGGACCTATAACCCCCTGACCTGCGTAAACTACCGGACCAACAACCATCCCTCGGTGTTGCGATAGATCGTCGACCGGCGCGTCGCCCGAGGCGCCGGCACGCCGTCGCGGATCACGGCGACACCGCCGGTGCCCAATTGCGCCGCCCGCCCGGCCAGCCAGCGGCGTGACTCGCCGCCCCACACCCGCGCCCGCAGGCCGGGCAGGGTGGCGGTCGGCTCGATCCGGACACCGGCAACCTCGCCGTCGAAGAGCACGGTGTCATCGACGACGGCCTCGCCGTGCAGCAGCTGCTCGCCGTCGGTTGGTCGCCAGTGCGCCGCGCCAACGATCGCCGTTCCGGTCTCGTCGCGGATCAGCGGCACCCGCCCGGCCGATCCGCGCCGCGCCCGTCGGGCCGCTCGGCGGCCCGCCGGCACCCGGTAAACGCGGGTGGCGGCGGTACGCCGCCGCGGCGCATAGCCGACCTCGACGTCGAGTCGCCCGGCTCGCAACAGCCGGGTGAGCACCGTCGCCAGGTCGGCGTCCACCCCGACCACCACCACCCGTCGCACTCCGACGATCGCGACGTCAACGTCGCCGGACTCGACGATGCGCACTGTCCGCAGCCCGGCCAGCGGCCGCGGCACAGCTGCTTCGCCGAACATCAGCACGGCGATGTCGGGCCGTATTGTCACCGGGCGGTTTATTTGTCCGGCTCCTCCCCGCGCCTTTCCGCGCGTATCGTCGCCGGACGGGCCTCCTCGCAAACGGCTGCGATAGTGTGTGTCACCGGCTGGACCACAATAAGCGGCAGATACTGGTGGGAGAAGCGCCATGCCGGCAATCGTCCTGATCGGCGCCCAATGGGGCGACGAGGGCAAAGGCAAGGCCACCGACCTCCTCGGTGGCCGCGCCCAGTGGGTGGTGCGCTACCAGGGCGGCAATAACGCCGGCCACACCGTGGTCTTGCCCACCGGTGAGAACTTCGCCCTGCACCTCATCCCGTCGGGTGTGCTTACACCCGACGTCACCAACGTCATCGGCAATGGCGTGGTAGTCGACCCCGGCGTGCTGCTCGACGAGTTGAAGGGTCTCGAGGACCGCGGCGTCGACACCTCGAAGCTGCTGATCTCCGCCGACGCGCATCTGCTGATGCCCTACCACGTTGCCATCGACAAGGTGACCGAGCGCTACATGGGCAGCAAGAAGATCGGCACCACCGGCCGCGGCATCGGGCCGTGTTACCAGGACAAGATCGCCCGCATCGGGATCAGGGTCGCCGATGTGCTCGACCCGGAGGTGCTCACCCACAAGGTCGAAGCTGCGCTGGAATTCAAGAACCAGGTGCTGGTCAAGATCTACAACCGCAAGGCGCTGGAGCCGGCGCACGTCGTCGACGCCCTGCTGCAGCAGGCGGAGAGTTTCAAGCACCGCATCGCCGACACGCGGCTGCTGCTTAACAACGCGTTGGAAGCCGGCGAGACCGTATTGCTCGAAGGTTCGCAGGGCACTCTGCTCGACGTCGACCACGGCACGTATCCGTATGTGACGTCGTCGAATCCGACCGCCGGTGGCGCCGCGGTCGGGTCCGGCATCGGCCCCACCCGGATCACGACCGTGCTGGGAATTCTCAAGGCCTACACCACCCGGGTCGGCTCCGGCCCGTTCCCCACCGAATTGTTCGACGAGAACGGCGAATACCTGTCGAAGACCGGCGGTGAGTTCGGCGTGACCACCGGGCGCCGTCGCCGCTGCGGCTGGTTCGACGCGGTGATCGCCCGCTACGCCACCCGGGTCAACGGCATCACCGACTACTTCCTGACCAAGCTGGACGTGTTGTCCAGCTTGGAAGCCGTTCCGGTGTGCGTCGGCTACACGGTCGACGGCAAACGCACTCACGAGATGCCGATGACCCAAAGCGATCTGGCTCGCGCCGAACCGATCTACGAAGACCTGCCCGGGTGGTGGGAAGACATCTCCGACGCGAGGACCTTCGACGACCTGCCGGCCAAGGCGCGTGACTACGTGCTGCGGCTGGAAGAGCTTGCCGGAGCACATGTTTCGTGTATCGGTGTCGGACCGGGCCGCGATCAGACCATCGTTCGCCGCGACGTACTGGCGGCGCGCCCGTGACCGAATCTTCGCAGAGCCCAGAACAACTCGACCCCGACTACGACCATCACGGCGGCTTTCCGGAATACGGCGCCGCCAGCCCGGGGCCGGGTTTCGGCCGGTTCGTCAGTGCGATGCGGCGGTTGCAGGATCTGGCGGTGTCCGCAGACCCCGGCGACGAGGTCTGGAAGGACGCCGCCGGCCGCGCCGAGGCGCTCTCCGCGCTGTTAGCGCCGTTTCACGCTCCCGAAGGCCAGGGTCCGGCCGGCCGATCGCCGCAATTACCGGGGATGGGCAGTCTGCTGCTGCCGCCGTGGACGATGAGCAGATTCGACCCCGACGGGGTGGAGATGCGGGGCCACTTCTGCCGGTTCCACGTGGGCGGCAACGGCGCGGTGCACGGCGGTGTGCTGCCGCTGCTGTTCGACCATGTCTTCGGGATGGTGGTGCACGCCGCCGGCCGGCCGATCAGCCGGACCGGCTTCCTGCACGTCGATTACCGCAAGATCACCCCGATCGATACCCCACTGGTGGTCCGCGGGCACGTCGCCGCTACCGAGGGCCGCAAGGCGTTTGTCCGGGGCGAACTGGTCGACGGCGACACCCTGCTGGCCGAAGCCAATGGGCTGATGGTGCGGCTGTTGCCGGGCCAGCCTTAGACGGCGAGACGCGGCTCCAGGCGGTGATCATGGCCGGGGCGTCGCCACCCCGCTGGCGGTGGCGACTTCTTCGCGCAACCGGGACAAAAGCGCGTCCGGCTCGGCGAATTCGCCGGAGTCCAATCCCAGCTTTTCGCGGGCCGGCAGCAGCGACCGCAGGGTCTCGACGACGAAGGCGATGAGCTCCGTGCGTGATGAAACTGACCATTTCACAGTCACTTTCGTGATGCAATGGACGCTGCAGCGGCCGGCGTCTTACTTGCCCGGGGCAGCGCCCGGCCCGGGCGTGAGCTCCACATCCCTGGACGCCAGGCTGGCGCCGCAGTCGGCGCAGCTGAGTTGCGGTGTGAGATGACCTCCGCAGTTGCGGTGCAGCGGAATTACCGGCGGACCGTCCGGGGCCAAATAGCGATCGCCCCAGAACAGCAGGGACATCACCACCGGCCACAAGTCGTGACCCTGCTGGGTGAGGTGGTACTCGTAGCGATCCGGTCGCTGCTGGTAGCGGAGCCGCTCGAACACGCCGGCTTCCGTCAACCGCGACAATCGATCGCTCAGCACGTTGTGCGCCACCCCGAGTTCGGCGCGGAAATCGTCAAAGCGGCGCACACCCCGGAAGGCGTCACGAACGATCAGCAGCGTCCACCGGTCGCCGATCAGTTCCAGGCTGCGGGCGATCGAGCAGACCTGATGCTCGTAAGTGCGGGGGAGCATGGCTGCCATGTTACTTGCATCACGCAAGTCATGATTTGAACCCGCTCGATTCCGCGGACCTATCCTTGAGCAGCGTGCAGCACATGGACTTCAGGGAAGGTGAACCGGTGGCCGACGGCGTGACTCACGACGTGTCGACCCACGGCGGGCGTCTCGAGCCTGGCGAGGCCGGCCGGACCAAGGTGATGTTGTTGGGGTCGGGGGAGTTCAGCCGTGAGCTGGCGCTCGCCTTTCAGCGGCTCGGTGCTGAGGTGATCGCGGTCGAGCGGTATGCCGATGCGCCCGCGCACGGGGTCGCCGACCACGCATTGGTGGTCAACATGGCCGACGCCGACGAGTTGGGTGCCCTGATCGCGCGGTTTCAGCCGAATTTCGTAGTGACGGCATCAGACGTTGTCGCCGGCGACGCGTTGACCGCCGCGGCCGAAACCGGTGCCGTTGAGGTCTTTCCCACCGCTCGCTGCGCTCGGCTCACCGCCGACCGGGAGGGACTGCGCCGGCTCGCCGCCGATGAGCTCGGCCTGCCGACCGCCCCGTTCTGGTTCGCGGGATCGCTCGACGAGCTGCGCGCGGTGGCCGACCATGCCGACTACCCGTTGCGGGTGCAACCGGTGGCCACGGTGACGTCCGCGGCCAGTGCGGGGCAGTCGGTGGTGCTGGGACCGGCTGACATCGAGTCGGCCTGGCAGCGCGCGGTGTCGGCCGGCGGTCGACTCAGCCACAACCGTGTGTTGGCCGAGGTTCTCGTCGAGATCGACTTCCACCTCACCTTGCTCACGGTGCGCAGCGTCGGACCGACTGGGCCGACGATCGACTTCTGTGCCCCGATCGGGCACGGTGAGGCAATTGGTGACGTGCAGGAATCGTGGCAGCCGCAAGACTTGAGCGTGGCCGCGTTGGACGCCGCCAAGTCCATCGCCGCCCGGATCGTCAAGGCGCTCGGTGGACGCGGCGTGTTCGGGGTCGAGCTGATGGTCCGCGGCGACGAGATCTACTTCAGCGATGTCACCGCCCGGCCGTTCGAGAGCGGCCTGGTCACGTTGCGCACCCAGCGGCTCTCGGAGTTCGAGCTGCAGGCGCGGGCAATCATGGGCCTGCCGACCGACGCCATCATGATTTCGCCGGGCGCCGCCGAGGTGATCTACGCCGGCCACGACGGATCCGGCGTGGCGGCCCAGAGCTCGCGGAGCCCGGCCGCCGGTCTGCTGGCCGCCGCGCTGCGGACACCGGAAAGCGACGCGCGGGTCTTCGGTCGTCATGAGCCCGAAGGGCGCCGCCCGCTGGGCGTGGCCATCGTCACCGCCTCGGACGTGAGCGCCGCGCGCAGCCGCGCCCGGGAGGTGTCGACAGCACTGCGCAGGCTCTGGTAGCTGCTCGCCGCCGCCGTGCGTCTCGACGGCGGCCCTACTACTAGACACTGCACCTGCACCAGCCCAGGTCGATCACGTCGACAATCTGAGGTTGCTGGTCTAGGCGGTTCAGGATCCGCCAGACGCCGGAGTGGGACACCTCTACGTCGTGGTAGCGCTTGAGGTACATCGCGATCTCCTGGTAGCGCCGTAGCCACCGGTAGTAGACCTGCCGGCTGATCCCGTAGTAGCGGCACGTCATGGCCACGTTGCCGGTCACTTCCTCGGCGTGGTGGATGATCGCCAACCGGCGACGGACTTCTCGTGGCAGCTGCGGTTCGCTCATGCAGGTCTCCTAGTACGAGAAGACCCGGACTGTCAACGATGTCCGTCAGTTTTAGACCGACACCTTCCCGGCTTGATTTACCTCGGCGTGATCGCCGTGCTGCCCAACCTGTTCGTCAAGATCGGGTACAGCGGTACCGCCCAGAACTTGCCGTTCGGGCGGAACAGCCGTTCTGATCATGATCGGGGTCGGTTTGGATACGGTGAAACAAATCGAGGCCCAGCTCATGCAGCGCAACTACGAAGGGTTCCTCAAGTGAGAGTCGTTTTGCTCGGACCGCCCGGTGCCGGCAAAGACACGCAAGCCGAGAAGCTTTCGGAAAAGCTCGGCGTCCCGCAAATCTCCACCGGGGAACTGTTCCGCGACAACATCCGCAGGGGCACCAAGCTCGGCCTGGAAGCCAAGCGTTACCTGGACGCGGGCGACCTGGTGCCGTCCGATCTGACCAACGCGCTGGTGGAGGGCCGGATCAGTCAGCCAGACGCGGCCGACGGGTTCATTCTCGACGGATATCCCCGCTCGGTTGCCCAGGCTGAGGCGCTGACCCGGATGCTGGCGAACCGCCACACCAAGCTCGACGCGGTGCTGGAGTTCCAAGTCGGCGAGGACGAACTGCTCAGGCGGCTCAAGGACCGTGGCCGCGCCGACGACACCGAAGAGGTCATCCGCAACCGGATGCAGGTGTACCGCGACGAGACCGAGCCGCTGCTGGAGTACTACAAAGACGAGCTGCGGACCGTCGACGCGGTGGGCTCTCTAGACGAAGTGTTCGCACGTGCGCTGCGGGCTCTGGGCCGCGCTGCTGGGGCTGCGCAACCGCAAAGTTGTCCCGCAGCGCAGCGCCGGGGAACAAACACGGGTTACTAATTCTGGCACGCCAGGTCGAGGGCGCGAGCGTGTCGGTCGACTGGCGCTCGCACTTCACCATCTCCCTGGTCTTAGTGCCGCACGCCGCGCACGCCACTCGGCCGCGGTCTGGTCATCGCCTCGGCCCACTCGATCTGCCCTTCAAATCCAAGCGATATCGCAATGGCTCGGTAGCGGTCCCGGTCGTCTCGAGAGGAGGCTTCATCGCCGTGGGCTCGAGCCAGCAGCGCGCGCAGCCGTAGCAGTGCTATCGCGTGCAGCACGAATCTGGGGTGGGTCGGGACGGCAGCCAGCCGGTCGATCGCGGCCTGCGCATCCTCGAAAGATCTCCGTCGCCGGCGCGCTGCAACTGTGCTCCCACCAATACGGAGGTGGCCAGGGCTCCAAGACAGACCGGTCCGAGTCAGGCTGACCGGTTCAATTGCCGAATGCCCGGGGAGGTGACCGGTCGAGGCGGTCCGCGCTGCCGACTACGTCCCGAAGTAATCGTGGATTTGGCGGATCGCCATCGATCCCTCGCCGACCGCGGAGGCCACCCGTTTGACCGAGCCGCTACGCACGTCTCCCGCCGCGAACACACCGGGTTGGCTGGTTTCCAGCGTCATCGGCTGGCGCTGGGTGCTGCGCCGGGCACCGTCGGCGTCCGAATACAGCGCTGCCGGACCGGTCGGCACGAAGCCGCGGTCGTCGAGTTCGATGGCGCCGGCGAGCCATGAGGTGTTGGGATCCGCGCCGATGAAGACGAACAGGGCGCGGGTCTGGATCGAGTGCCGCTCGCCTGTTCGTTTGTCCTCGGTCAGCACCGCCGTGAGTGCACCGTTTCCGTGTACCTGCCGGATCTCGGTGCACGACCGGACAGTCACGCGGGGGTGCCGGTTGATCTGGTCGACGAGATATCGCGACATGGTTTTGTTCAGGTCGTCGCCGCGG
>Ga0210396_10004918_pt1 | contig 12995 bp, 13 predicted proteins | sample IncBWH17OmetaG_FD_155466 | JGI IMG/M metagenome (GOLD analysis project Ga0210396, IMG submission 155466) | Forest soil microbial communities from Barre Woods Harvard Forest LTER site, Petersham, Massachusetts, United States - Inc-BW-H-17-O ...
GCAGCGGCTACTGCGGTTGCTTGGCCGCCTCCGATCATCGCCATTCTTACACCGGTCGGGGCGGCGAGAGCATCGTTTCTTGACTGGGGATGCGTTCCGCTATTTGCAATTCTAGCGACGTGGCTCTTTGACCCACAAGACCTGCGGCATTTCTGGGTGTTTCCGTCGCCTGGCCTGCTGCTGATAGTGTGTTTGGCAGTTACGTTAACCGGCACTGGGCTCATACTGTGTTCTCTGAGAGGACCCCTCTCGGACGCGGCGTTCTGGCCACATAAGTCGCGGCGCATCTCCGTATTCTTAGGGGTAGGTTGTGCTTTGGTTTCGAGTGGTGCTGGTTATCTTTCTAGTCAGTTGTCGAGCGATATGGTAAAGGCGGGTGTGCCAGCAGCAGTTGTGCTCGCAATAAAGTTAGCGTTGTTGTGTCCCTTGGTATTAATCATGTCGTACGTTCAAGGTAATCGTGATTTTCGTGCCGGTTCTGCATTTATTCGACGCTCAATGGTTTTTGGTCTGCTCTTGGTGGTGCCGCTTCTAGCACTGTACGAGTCATTTAGGCAAGGGGAAATTGCAGCGGTAGCTGGGTTCGTTATGGCCACAATTCCGGTTATAGTCTTTGGTTTTGAAGTGATGGTCTTCCGCGTACGTAGCGCACGGAATATCCGATGGATTGAGTATGTAGGAATGCTCTTAATAGTCCTAAGCGCCGTGCTTTTTTCGGTGATTCAACGGTTCATATAGCGGCGTTATAGTGGATGCATAACTTTCCGTGAAGCCCAGAAGGCGGTGTTGCGGGGCGGAGATCGCGGGCGCAACCTGATTCCGGAGCTTGAGGTCGGACACAGCGACGTCCTCGCGCGAGCCCACGTCTCTCGGCGCGCTGCGCATGGACGCGTTGATTTCCCTATCCGACCGGGATTGGCCGGCCGCGGAATACCGTGAGCGATATCTGAACCCCATCTTCCGTAGTGATCCGGAGGTGGGCACACTTCCGCCTGGATGAAGCACCCGGGGTCTGGCAAGTGGCAGAAGTGGCTTAAGCTGGTGGAGCGACAGCGATCCAGCGGCATGTCGGTGGCGTCGTTCTGCGCCCACAACGGGGTTGCGGTCTCCTCGCTTTACGCCTGGAGACGGCGCGTTGCCGCGGCCCCGGCTTTTGTCGAGGCGAAGCTCGCCGGTGAGTCGGCGGCGGGGCGGGGGCGGGCGGGTGTGATCGAGGTCCGCGTCCGCGGCGGGCGGCGCGTCCGGGTGCGAAGCGGCGGTTTCGACCGCGACCTGCTGCCGGAGGTGGTCGCCGCGTTGGAGAGCCTGCCCCGTCGATCGGAGGCGGTCTCGTGATCGCCCTTCCCACCCTCGCACAACTGGACCAGGCCAGTTCGACGCGGATCTGGCTGGCGACGCAGCCGGCGGACATGCGCTGCTCCTTCGACCGTCTGGCGGAGCTGGCCGGCTCGGTCACCGGAGATGACCCGCTGTGCGGGCACCTGTTCCTCTTCCGCTCGCGCGGCGGCGACCGCCTCAAGATCCTCTACTGGGACAAGGACGGCTACGCGCTGTGGTACAAGCGGCTGGAGGAAGGGACTTTCAAGCTGCCCAGGGTCGAGCCCACGCAGCGCTCGGTGCAGTTGCGTGCCAGCGAGCTGGCGATGATGCTCGACGGCATCGATCTGAGGAGCGTCAAGCGGGTCAGACGCTACCAGGGCAAAAAAGATTGAGGCACGGGCGGAATAAAACGGCTTGATTGCGCGTATTTACTAGTGTTGTCATGGATGACGCAGTGTCCCATCTCCCCGACGACCCCGCCGCCCTCAAGGCGATCATCGCCGACCTGAAGCGCCAGCAGGACGAGGAAGTTGCCGAGCTTCAATCACGGCAACGGAGGATTGCCGAGCTGGAGGAGCAGACCCTGCAGCTTGAGAAAGAACGCCAGGAGATGGAGGTCCAGAAGCTCCGCCTGGCGATGGAACTGCTGCGGCTGAAGAAGTGGTACTACGGCCCGCGGGCCGACACGCTCAGGTACGAGGGCGACGTCGCCCAGATGCTGCTGGGGTTCGCCGCCACTCTGGAGGCCCGGCCGCTGGAGGCGGCGGACGGGCCAGCCGAAGCACCGGCCGACACCGAGGTTCCCGGGCCCGACGCGGCCAGAACCGCGCGGCGGGTGAAGCGCGGCCGCCGCAACCTGGCCGGCTTCGACCACCTGCCGCTCAGCCGTCACGTCCACGACCTGAGCGAGCAAGACAAGCTCTGTACCTGCTGCGGAAAACCCCGCGCGCCGATCGGTCAAGAGGTGAGCTGGCAGGTCGAGTACGTGCCCGGCCACTTCGAGCGCCTCGAACACGTGCGGATTAAATACGCCTGCAAACACTGTGAACGGAATGCCGACAATCCGCAGATCACGCTGGCCGACAAACCCCCGGCGCCGATCGAGCGGGGCATGGCCGGCCCGGGGCTGCTGGCCTACGTCATCACCAGCAAGTACGCCGACTACCTGCCGCTGTACCGGCTGGAAAACATCTTCGAAAGAAACGGCCTGGAGATCAGCCGCTCCACCCAGTGCGTGTGGTGCCGCGACGTAGCCGACCTGCTCGAGCCCCTGTACCGGCGGATGATCGACCGCGTGCTGGCCTCGCACCTGGTCTGCACCGACGACATCATCATGCCCATGCTCGCCCCGGACAAAACCACAAAAGCGCGGATGTGGGTCTACCTCGGCGACCCGGCCAACCCCTACAACATCTTCGACTTCACCCTGGGCCGCGGCCGCGACGGCCCGATGACGTTCCTCAAAGACTTCAGGCAAACCCTGTTGGCCGACGCCTACGGCGGCTACGACGGAGTGGTCGTCGGCAATGCTCTGACCCGGGCCGGCTGCTGGGCCCACGCCCGCCGCAAGTTCGTCGACGCCGAGAGGGCTCACCCGCAGATCGCCGCCGAGGCCGTCGGCCTCGTCAAGCGCCTCTACGCCATCGAAGAACGCGGCAGACCGCTGGGCCCCCAACAACGCACGGCCCTGCGCCAACGCGACTCGGCCCCGGTCCTGGCCACGCTCAAGGACAAGCTGCTGGGCTGGCGGGACCAACTGCTCCCCAAACACCCGATGCGTGAGGCCGTCAGCTACACGCTGAACCAATGGGCCGAGCTGAACGTCTTCGCCGCCGACGGATGTGTTCCCATCGATAACAACGTCAGCGAACGGGAGATGAAACGGGTGGTGCTCAACCGCAAGAACAGCTTGTTCGTGGGCAACCCGCGGGGCGGCCACACCGCCGCGGTCCTCAGTTCCTTCGCCAGCACCTGCAAACGCCACGACATCGACCCACAGCTCTACTTCACCCAACTCCTGACCAACCTGCCCGCCACCCCGATCAGCCGGCTGGATCAATGGCTGCCGGATCAGTGGAAGGTTATCCAGGCCAGCCGGGCGCCGTGAAGGTGGGGTCTATCGAACGCTCACGAAAGACTGATGGGCCTAACCATTAAGGCATAACTATTGACGAGGCTTGCTGTTAAGACACCAGAGGTCGTTTTCGGATGCCGGACCTCCGGATACTCGCCCGCGGAAGCCGTAGGCCTCGCCGGCCAGAGGAATTCGGGGATTTACCGGGGTGACGGCTCCGGCGGGCGCCCCCGGATGAGCCTTGAAAGCAGCGCCTGCCGAGATGGGCCAGGGAGTCCCAGTAGCCAGTAGCTCATTGACCTCACCTTCACGTCCCCTTCTGCGCGACTCGCGCAAGTCGCCGTGTGTGCCATCCGCGGCAACCGGCACACTACTGAAGGTGAAGTTCTTTGCGCAACCGTCAGCAAAAGCAGAATCCCCGCGCGAGCCATCGTCGCATCATCTGCCATCAGCTCCAACCGTTAGGCTGCTACTGATGATACATCGGTGGGGTTGCCAGACGCGATACGCAAGGGCGATCTGTACGCTCGCTAATGGCGCACATCGATCTTTGTAATCGCGCTGTTGACAACTCCACAAGATTTTGACGGCGCCCAGATCGGTTCGTAAAAGCGCCTAAGCCCAAAAGAGTAGGGGCGGTCCCTAAAACTCGACCGGAAACATGAGAGCCTAATTCTCATCATTTCTCGGCACTTCGGAGCCATCTATGAATTCCCTCCGCGTCGTAGCCTGCGCCATTGTAATGGCGGCGCTGGCCTCCGGCTGTGAACAGAGCGACCATAGTGGCCACATCTACGTTGGGAATCCCGAGGTATTTACCCGGGCACGGCTTGTAGACGCGCGGTTGACCGAAACGCAGTGGCTTGAAAAACAACTCGATGCACCCTATCAACCGACGTTTCAAGGACTGTCGGATCAGTCCGTAATTCAAAAGCTCACTGATCAATTGACGGTGAGCTTTTCACCAACCGGCGGCACAACCACATCTTCTTCCACCAGCGGGAAAGGCACGTCAGGAAAAAGCAACACCGCCGGCAATAGCGGAGGATCGACCACGGCCGCCGGACCCGGATCGACAGACGGTACTCAGAGCGACACCGGCTCTTCCGGAAGCCAAAACGGTAGTACAGGGTCCACGTCGGGCTCGGGCAATACGAATGGCGGCGGTGGCGGCGCCTCAAACAATGACACAACGGGTTCAACCGACAGTACCGGAAAGAGCGGCACCGGCAGTTCATCCGGTAATGGAACAAGCGCAAAAACCAGCCCCGCGCAAACTGCGGCCAAGAACAGCATGATCGACCAGCTTCGCGATCAGCTGGCCTATCGCAATGAGGTCAATTCCAACATCCGCGAGCAGCAACTCGACGATACCCACGATCTCCGCGGCTATACGCTTTACAGCATGAAATTCGACACGTCAGTCTTGCCCGGCGAGAACAGCCATCGTCTTGCATTCGTTACCATTGACGTAGACCCGGCAGTGAATTTGCAATCGGATGCCGACAAAGCGGATCCGCACAACTCGAATCTAAGTTACGCGACGTATTGGCGCTGGCTTTCTTCGGTGGACCAACGGCTTCAAGACGACACGAGACGAGCGGAAGGCCTCCTATTGCAGAATAAGCTAGGCGACCCATACCTTGCTCAAACAATCAGGAGCCTGGTGTCTTACCGCACGTATTCACAAGGCGTAGATACCGGCCAAAAACCGAATGATAAACCTATACCTCCGAACGATTTCGACCAGCTTACAACCTCCTTTTTATCCGTTCCACAACCGACCACGCAACCACAGAATCCTCAATCAAGTGGAAGTCCGACGCACCGCGAGATTGAAGCCGCCGTTGCTCAATTCATGCTCATGAACAAGCAGGATCGTGAGGCTGCCATGGAACCCGGCGCTTCGCCGCAGTTCCGAAATAAGCTAAAGTTCGCTCTGGCGTTGGCTATCCGCGCCCGAGCAACCCGAAGCACCCAACGCTTCGCAGAACTTCTCAGGGTCATACCAGTCGCAATTAGCAAAGACGAGGCTTTTTTTGTAAACGGTGTAAACTTCGCCAAAAGCGGGATAGGGGGTTCTTTCAGCGAAGGCCCACCACCAGCTGGTTTTAGTTTGCTGCTGAAAGATCTGGCTCTGTTGCGCCTGCCAGCAAAGGTTCTTTCTGTGACGCCGGCAGAGTACGCACAGAATATTTCAGACGTTTCATCCCGCCAAGACGCATTGGATTTGTTAGCCGCACTGAGCGCGACGTACGCGGGAGCCAAGGTAAGCAATAGCTTTGAATTTCTGCGTCAATCGCAGGCATTGCTGAACGCGGTCAAGCGTCAGCCGCTAGTCGTTGCGACACACAACGGGGCCAATCAGATCACGGTGATGATCGGGCCTAAATTTGCTATCAACAACGAAAAACCGAGTTTCGTACACTCGCCGGCAATGTACACCTTCAACGCGGACATCGCGGTGCCGGCCTGGTGGGATCGGATGAAGCTTCGTGCTCATTATTATTGGGTCGAGCCCGATGGAACACTGACTCCCACTCAGGGGGCGGCGTCCTGGGATGAGCACGCATCGACCGAGAAGGATGGCAGTGTTGTGGTACACCTTCCGACCGATCTGCCGGCGATCACGGCAGCCGTTAGTCCTGATGCATCGACGAATCTTCGGCCGCCGCAGATGGATCCGCCGCGCACGACGATTTATCTACAGGCAACGACCAAGGCGGGAGCGGTGGCCCCAATGTCAAACAGCGATTCTACCGGGACCACGGGAAATCAGAATTCCAAGCCTGGGGGGGATCAGACGATCCTGATTCACGGCGCAGAGCTTTGGCGTAATCCAAAGGTCTTTGTCGGGTCGCAGCAAGCCGACCGCGTCGACGTCCTACCTGACATGAACGGCCTTTTGGCTCATTTCAACACCGTTACCTATCCGCCGACCGAATCGGGTGAGGGCTCTTTGGCCAGCCAGGCATTGCAGACGCTAACGGTCGTGACCAGCTTTGGTTACGATGAAGCGGTAGGAGCTGTTCGGATCCTCCCGCCGCCAGAGGCGGGCAAGGCAGCGGATTCCACGTTCGCATCACTCAAAACCCATTACATTGTCGGCGGTACTGCCAACGACCTTCCGATTGCGATCAATTCCTCCGCGGTTTCGCTCGGCAGTCTGAGCAATCTACATCTCTACATGAAGCGTCATGGCGATCCCTACAACAACTACACGCTGATGTCGCTCCCGGCCCAATTCGCTAAGGATCAGATCAATTACACGTTGCCGACGGGTTTTCAAAACACGGACAATCTCAAGCCCACGGCGGGCTCCGCACCACAAAACGGTCCCTACGATTTAGATTTACGGATCGTCTCCGATCCGAACACGGCAGAAAAGTCCGTCCTCGCGGGCGCGCCGGTCGCGGTTGCCTATCTCACCGGCGCTGATCAACTTAGCCCGAGCTACAGCGGTGCTGTGACGTCGAACATGCTGACGGTCACTAAAGGAAAGGACATCAAGCTCGACGTGAAGTTCGGCATTGATCCGACCCTCTTTGCACTGGCGCTGCCCGATTGGACCCAGACCGCTGTACAGGTTTCCTTAACTAACATCGCGGCAGGCAGCAAACCCGTCTTCGGCACTGGAACCCAAGACGGTACGACCGTCCATATCACTGTTCCCTGGGATAAGCTCACGCCGGCCAACAATGACAAGTTCAAGGTGACGGTGACCAATGCAGATAAATCCGAATCGTTCGACGTCGCCAATCCGCTCACCATTCAGGTGACGGAGTAATTGACGATGCCACGGCCGGTTCATGACGGCTGGCAAGATTCACCGGTCGTCGCATTTTACCAGGATTTCAAAATGCCGCCTAATGACGGTCGGCCGTAGGTTTTCGCGTTCTCTTGACCCGAACCATATCCTAACTTTACGGTAGTTGTTTAGCCGCGATCTCCGGCGCGCGAGGCTCGCTGCCAGGTGGTACCGCAACAATTTGTGCATCTCGCCGGAATGCTACGACATTGTTCAGACGTAGGTGTCACGCGCAATTTCAATCGCCTCCTTAACAAGGTGATCTCTGTGAGAAGAAGACGATGGCAGTGAAGGACGGCGGGCGTTCAGTGGGTCACCGGTCATCACGGTCGCTCCCGACCTGCTCGGATGGCGGTATCTTTGCTCCTCGGTCTTGGGCGTAACGAAGCAGGATGGCGATGTAAGCCTGAATCCGGTCGTCGTCGTACGAGCATTGTTCCGCCGCCCGCCGCGCGCGGCCTAGCCGGCGCAGCCGACTCCAACCGATTGCCAAGTCCCGATACGCTGATGATCGCTGTTTGGAATCATTCCTAACTGATGCGGCGTCCACCGACATATTCTCGGCCGCCGCTTCCGCATCGTTGAGACGACCCACCGCCGCCAACTCTTCCACGACAAATAGAGTAGCCCGCGCGCGGGCTCCTGTCCCGGCCACCTTCTTGGCCGCCTCCATCGCCGCATTCCATTGGCCCGACAGGGCCAGACCCTGAGCAACTGGGACGTAAGGATCCGATTCCCAAGACTCCACGTTATCGGCCGCCGCAAGCGATTGCTGTGCCATTCCTGCTTTAGCAAGGATTGCAGCCACATTCGCGTAGACCAGAGTGCGATTGGACCGATTCTCTTTGTACATCCAGTCGTATCGTTGTATGAGTTCGACTTGTTGGCGGTCGTACTCCGACACCTCCCCGGCACACGCCGCCAGTGCCCTGTCTGCCACATCGATGGCGGCGACCACTTTGCCTGACTTGAACAGTTTTGCTGCCTCACGTGCAAGAGCTACGGCTTGAAACGGGAGCGTCTTATCGGACAAGTCTTCTTTTTCGATCACTGCTAGGGCCTCTCGGCGCGACGCCCCGTCGGGCACAAGTGACGCGGTAAACTTCGCCTCCCGGAGCCGACCCAAATAAGCCAACTCTTCGGTGACTCTGGCGAACGCTTCTTGCCCGCGCAGCTCATTTCCGGCCCGTTCGGCCGCGACTAGTTCGGCCACAGCAGTTGCCTCGGCTTCGCGTTGCGATTCTGCCAGAGTTTCCGCGACCCGAGCAAGCATCGAAACTGGGCCAGGATAGGCCTTCGCCTCGAAGCTTGCCTGCCTCGCCGCCACGAGCGCGCTACGTGCGGAGAATAGGGCCTTCTTAGGCTGATCCATCTCGAACAGTGCTTCAGAAGCGACCGCAAACGCATATGATCGACTTGCGGGGTCCTTCACGCCGCCTGCGGTCTCAAGTGCTTCATCAATCCGGCCTGACCGAACTAATGCCCCAACCCAGCTTCCGACGACGTCACCGCTAGCCCGGTCTAAGTACCGACGCGCGTCCGCAGTGATTAATCGAACCTGATAACCATCCGTACGACTCCATAACCACCACGCACCGACCGCCACTGCGATCAACAGTAGGACGACGGCAACGCCCGTCCGTAATTGACGCAACGTAGCATCCCTCCGACAACTGGCTCCGATGAAATCTTCGTGAAGTGTAGTCGCCTCCGGCTCCAGGCCCTGTTCGGCCAACTCAAGCCAAGCCGTACCGTCGCGTACCTCACTGCCACGGAGCAGCAGGTTGCGGTCTTTTCGTTTCGCCTGCCACTCCAGCGCCCGCATCAAAAACCGGGTATGATTGGCGGCATAGTCCGCGTCCCGATCCAATGCGTCGACGACTTTCTTCAGCGGCGCTTCAACCTGATCCGCATCCTGAAATGTGATCCAGTGCCGCGCCCGCAGTTCCTTCGGAATCTGATGTTCGTCCGCCCACGACCTCTGCACAGGTATGATCCGCTTCTTCAGTTCGACGGCGTATTCCACCTCCTCTTTGCAATTGCGAGAAGCGATCGAGTCGGGGGAAATGACAAATAGGAAGTTGTCGGAGGCCTCAATGCCGGTCTTAATCGCGCGCATCCAGTCGTCGGAGGGTTTGAGGTTGCTTCGGTCGACCCACGTGCGCTTTCCGGCCGCGCGCAGATGCACGTCCAGAGTTTCAACAAATGCGCTGTCTTTGCGTGAGTAGGAGATGAACACGTCCACCCACGTCTCGATGCCCAGAGCTTGCGCAAACAGCCGAAACGGGACGGCAAAATCGCCGCTCTCCGGACACACGATAGGTCTATGAATTCTCGGCAAAACGCAGTCAGCTTCGGTTGAGGCGCGAGCCGCGGCGGAACTGAGTTCCAGCGCTGACCGGAGGGTCTCCGGGGTTGCACCTGCCCGTAACACCGGCACGAGTTGACGGACTCGATCAGTGCGCGATGCCGCCTTCCAGGCCGAAGCCAGCTGCCGTCGCCACGCCTCTGAGCGAATTGCCGTCGGGCTGACGACAAGAACGAACGCATCACACGCGTCGATTACGGCTGCCGCATCGTGCTCGTTCTTGTCCGTCCCTGTCTGAGCGGCCGAAGAATAGGCGCTGTGCCCAAGACTGCGGAGCAGATCAACCAAGTTCATCGCGAACAGCTCGTCTTCAGTCGCAAAAGAGACGAACGTTGCGGAACCCGGTGCGTCAGGCTGGCCTGGCGGCCGTGGTGCTGAAGAAACATTTGCCGAACCCGGCCTCACTCCACGGTTGATCTGATTGCATACGTGAGGCCGAGTCATGCGGCATATCGCATATGCCAATTTACTAAACGCCATCAGACCAGAGGGCAGTTTTCGCCTAAGCTGGGCCATGCGATGCTTTCCGAGAACAGTTGTCGGCCTTCATGCGGTGAGCACATGTGGGCCGCCAGGGACGGCAATGCGAGCGACATCGTTCGAAACGCCGGTCCACCCGCATCACTCGTCGGCAGAATAACCTGAGGTCGGCCTATGGGACACCTCTTTGCCTGCACTCACCGGAAGATAATTGTCGGTTTGGTCGGCACTTGCGGCTACCGTCAGCGCGTTGGACGTTGCACTATGCCGACTAAGGATCGCCATCTCGAAATGATCCAAGCAAAACCGTTTCGCGCTCAAGGGCCTCAGAGCGTCGCCGCTAACAAGAAGTGTTCATCTCGTATCGCCGTAACCAACTCGTGATTGTTAGGAGCGCCAAAGTGTAGGTTCGTTGTCTCGGATGCGCGCCGGATCGTGGGGATCTGATCGATCGGCGGATGCAACCCTCGCCCCACGGGGCTCGTGTTTGTGCCGCCGATTGTAAGCAACAACCGTCGCCGCACCCCGGCCCGATCCTTGAGCAATCGCTCGGCCAGCAGGTCCTCCCCCATGAAACGATGGAAGGCCAGGTGATCGCGGTCGTCCGCCTTCTGCGCCCCCCGGCTCACGCCCAACAATCCGGGTCGTCCACCAGCACGTCCAGGCCCATGCGGTCAAACCCCTTACCCAGCGTCCGCCGCGTGACCTCGGGGTCGAGCTTCATCGCCTCCAAGGGCGTTTTTGAGATCGCCGTTCTCCGAACCGGTGAACCGTTGGCGCAGCTTCTGGGCCGCCGAGGTGTCGGCCCGCGGGTAGTTGGTCGAGAAGATCTCGGGTCGCGAGGCCTCGCCGAGCTGCATCGGTGGCCCCCAGCGCCTGCAGCAGGGGCACGGCCGGCACGCGGGCTTTGCCCCCCAGGGCGTAGAAGACGCCGGGGGCCAGCTCGTAATAGTGGGCCGGGCCGCCCTCAAGGACGTTGGCGTAGGCCTCGACCTCGCCGTTGTCCCGCAGGCGGGTGTAGACGCCGGCGCGGAGGCGGGCCTGGTTCTTCAGGGCGTACTACGTGCCGTTGTGCACGAGGGTGCCGGCATCGGTGAGGTGGGGGCGCGGAAGATACGGACTTCTTGCGGTCGAGAACCTTGCCGGTGGCGTTGTCAGAGAGTTTCCCAGATGCCGCGGAGGCGGCGACCCAGGGTGCGGCCGGTCAGGACGGCCTGCTTGCGGTCCTTCTTGGTGAAGTGGTCGGGGTCGACCCAGGCGACGTTCGTGAGGCGAGGCGCAGGGTGTGGCGCTGGTTGGAGGGCCAGGACTTGCCCTAGTGATGGACCGACACCCGGCAATGGCGGCGTCAATCTCAGAGAGACTCTACCTGAAAGTGCGAGTTTAAGCCGCCACCCATCCCAGCGTTCTGGGCAAGAACATGTTGTTTTTCAATGTGCCTCGATGTATCGTATGGACCGAGAAATTTCGTGCGTTATGGTCGCCGCTGTTTTTTGGGTGAGCAATGCTACGGGCACAGCCCTGACATAACCCACAGCCTGATGTCGACCAGTTATACATCCTAATTTAGGTTGCCACCGTCATGGTCATCTAATTTGGTCATCGGCTCGGATATCCCATGTCGATCAACTGTCCGAAATGTAATTCCAACCTTCCGAAAGATGCGATTACTTGTTTTTCTTGCGGGACCGAGCAGCCACGCCGCTCTCTTGGTTACCGCTACCATCCGAGCTTCGGTGCCCCCTGGTTCTGGTTTCTCCTAAGCTGGTGCTGTTTTCTTGTAGTGCCTGCGATACTTTTTATTCTTCTAATTGCTCAAAAGATTTACAGCGAGCAAGCTTTATGGTCTGAATGGGTATTGCGGCTCTGTTTCCTCGCCAGCATCGCGGCAGGGGGGTGGTCGCGCTGGACTGCAAAGCGAATCCTTACCCCGGATGTGCGCACGGTTTTGGCTCGCGATTCGCGACCGCCAATATTGTACCTTAGATCAGACCGGGTTGACGAACGCCATCCTGTTTCCTTGAGTCTTATGCCTTGGCTTATCGGCGGTCCAAGCGGTCCCGGCGTTAGCTTTGAGCGCCATCTGGTCAGTGTTTTGGAAAAACTCGGCCCCGTGATTGCGGTTGGTCAGCGGAATGAATACCTCCCACGGCTGGGCGCCGCTCGGATGTATGCTGACCAAGACCAATGGCAGAGCCTTGTGACCTTCTATTTGGAGCGTTGTCAGTTGGTGGTGTTGCGCGCTGGCACAACCCCCGGCGTACTCTGGGAGGCGCACCAGATTCGAGCAATCGTGCCACCTAGCAAACTTCTTCTGTTTCTGGACTCTCCAAGAGTCGCTAGAAGATCGGACGCCGAATTTGAAAATAGGAGAGCAGCCGTCTGTAATGCGCTTGGTGTAGTTTTGCCAGTGCAGAACGACGTGCGATTCTTCCGCTTCGGGCCGAATTGGGAGGCGATTCCTCTAAACCCAAGACGTGATCCAAGCTTCAGATTAGTTAACCAGCGTTCGGAGTTGAGGCACGAATTGCTGCCGTTATTGAACAACTGACAACGCAGCGAACCAAGGAGGACTACGAGGATCCGTAGATCTGCACGTACGAAAAGACGCCACCCTAACTCCAGGTTGCTGATGCACCCATTTACCTTTTTTATAAGCTATCGGCGCGAGAGCGGTGCGCCCATCGCACTACTGCTAAAATACGAAATCGAGAAACGCCTACAATTCGTGCGCGCCTTCGTCGATGTGGAAGCTGTAGAGACTGGGGACTCCTTTCCTAAACGACTTGCGAGTCTTATCGGTAAATCGCACGCCACGATTGCGCTCATAAATGACAAGTGGATGACGGCACCGGTCTCAGGATCGCCTGTCCACCGTCAGCCGAAGAGCCGGTCCCCACATGCGGAACCCCGGCATCCCGATTGGGTTGTCTGGGAACTGGAAA
>Ga0210396_10004919_pt1 | contig 12993 bp, 8 predicted proteins | sample IncBWH17OmetaG_FD_155466 | JGI IMG/M metagenome (GOLD analysis project Ga0210396, IMG submission 155466) | Forest soil microbial communities from Barre Woods Harvard Forest LTER site, Petersham, Massachusetts, United States - Inc-BW-H-17-O ...
CGGCCCTGCTGGCGCCGGGGGCGTGGAAAGCCCGTTTACCCCTACCACCCTGGGGCAGATCCGCGAACAGCTCCTCAATAGTGCGGATACCACCTGGGGCGGCTTCGGCGGTGCCCCGAAATTTCCTCAGACCTTCTCGATCCGCTATCTGCTCTATGACTATTATTATACCCGCCATGCCGCTTCGCTGGACCAGGCCTGCCTGAGCCTCGACAAGATGATCCGCGGCGGTCTCTACGATCAGCTTGGCGGCGGCTTTGCCCGCTACTCCACGGATAACGAGTGGCTGGTCCCCCATTTCGAAAAGATGCTATACGACAATGCCTTGCTGGTTATCACGATGAGCGAGGCCTACCAGTTGACCCGGAAACCGCTTTACCGCGAGGCCATAGAAGAGACCATCGCCTTCGTTAAAAGGGAGTTATCCAATGGGCAGGCCGCCTTTTATGCCGCCCTCGACGCCGACAGCGAAGGAATAGAAGGAAAATATTATGTGTGGGATGCAGCGGAGATCGATGCCCTCCTGGGTGAGGACGCGGCGCTTTTTAAGGAATTTTATGGGGTCACGGCCCACGGCAACTGGGAAGAAAAAAATATCTTCACGCGTCCGGAACGGCTCGCAGAGCTCACCCCCGGCCAGCTTACAAGGCTCGAATCCGCCCGATCCCGGCTCCTGGAGCGCAGAGAACGCCGGGTCCACCCGGGTCTCGATGACAAGATATTGCTGGGCTGGAACGCCCTGATGAACCTGGCGTTGTCCAAGGCCTATGCCGCGCTGGGTGAGGAAAGCTATCGCGATCTGGCGATCGACAATATGCGGTTCCTGCGCGGTCAGCTGCGGGGGAAAGGCCCCCATCGCTATAGCCATACCTGGAAGACTGAGGCGCGGCTGCCGGCCTTTCTCGATGATTATGCATGTCTTATAGCTGCCCTGATCCAATTGCAGGAGATCACGGGCGATACGGCCTATCTCGACGAGGCAGGGGAGATCACCCGCTACGTCATCCAACATTTCACGGAGCCCGAAACCGGCTTTTTTTTCTATACGCACGAGAGCCAGGACGACCTCATTGTCCGCAAACGCGAGATCTATGACGGGGCTACCCCTAGCGGGAACTCCATGATGGCATCTAATTTGTTATATCTTTCAGTGATTTTCTGCGAGCCGGGATGGGCGGAACGAGCCTGGCGGATGGCTTCCTCCCTGGTCCGGCCGGTGACATCTTACCCGGGGTCTTTTGGCGGATGGGCAACCCTATTTCAGGCGTTTACGTATTCTATACCGGAGGTAGTTATCACCGGCAGAAAGCCGGAAATAGCCCGGAAGGAGTTTTTATCGAATCTGATTCCTTACCGGGTTTTCCAGTCTACGCAGGAAGAAAATACCCAATTCCCGTTATTACGCGACAAAGCGGTGACCCCCAGCCCGCAGATCTTCCTATGCAAAGACTACGCTTGCCAACTCCCTGTTAATGAAGTGGCTATAGCAGTCCGTCTCCTCGAAAATGTGTATAAGTTTCAAGGGTAGAAATACAATAAACGGGCACAGGCTGCGTTTTCCAAATTAGCGTCCCTATTCCCGAACCACGTCAAGGTTCCGGCCGGGCTTTAATTCGGCCGAAAGCTTTGACTTCTGAAAAATTAATTTTAAACTTGTAGCGAGATGTTGTCAAAAGATTTTTTTTGCCCAATACCCTCTAATATTATGAAAATGAAAAACCTATCCGTTTTAACGGCCTTTTTCGCCCTCGTGGCAATGACAGGCTGTAAACTAGGTGGCAAATCCGGCAAAGGGATGCCCGATGACGGCCAATTGCATGGCGTCGCTCCTGCAAGTGGTTACAATCTCCAGAAACCTCCAGGCATGGTCTATATCCCGCCGGGCACCTTTCACATGGGGCCCAGTGACGAGGATATGAACTACGCTTTTACTGCCCGTAACAGGCAGACTTCTATCAGCGGTTTCTGGATGGACGCCACAGAGATCACCAACAACGAGTATCGCCAGTTCACTAACTGGGTTCGGGATTCTATCGCTGCAACCCTGATGCAGTACGGTAAGGACGTAGACGGCCGCTTCCAGATCGACTGGAAAAAAACCGCCACGATCAAATGGGGCGATAAAGCCACGATCGAAAAGATCAACCAGATGATCGTCCAGCCGGACAACCGCATCTTCGGCCGCAAAGAGATCGATCCCAACACGCTGAAGTACCATTCCGAAGTGTTCGACCTCAAGGCCGCCGCCGCTAAAGGGAACGAAGGCAAACCCAGATCCCAGTTTATCGTGAAGAGAGAGGTAAGGGTCTATCCCGATACGCTCGTCTGGATCCGGGACTTCAGCTACGCCTATAATGAGCCCATGACGAAACGGTACTATTCCCATCCCGCCTTTGGTAACTATCCGGTGGTTGGTGTGAACTGGAACCAGGCTACCGTTTTCTGCGAATGGCGCACCCACTACCTGAATGCGCACCTGGAAGCCAAACACCTGGCTACCGAGTCGGATTTCCGGCTGCCCACCGAGGCAGAGTGGGAATATGCCGCCCGCGGCGGTCGCTCTCAATCGATGTATCCCTGGGGTAACTACTACCTGAGAAATAAGAAAGGCTGCTTACTCGCCAACTTCAAGCCCGGCCGGGGTAACTACCCCGAGGACGGCGGATTCTATACGGTTCGGGCCGATGCTTACTGGCCTAACGATTTCGGCCTTTATTGTATGGCCGGGAACGTAGCGGAATGGACCTCTTCCTTCTATTATGAAGGATCGATGAACTTCCAGCACGACATGAACCCGGATATTCGCTGGAATGCCCAGGACTCCGATCCTCCGCGTATGAAACGCAAGGTCATCCGTGGGGGTAGCTGGAAAGATGTAGGCATGTACCTGCAGACCAGCGCCCGCACCTACGAGTACCAGGATACGGCAAAATCGTACATTGGCTTCCGTTGTGTGATCGACCTTTCGCCGACCATTACGAACGGCCGTCGATAACAATTTTTTCACCGAAGCAGCGTTTTTGATTTTGACAAGCTAACATAAAATCAACAGGAACTCTTTTTTCCACAACCCTTTAAAATCCTTTACAAACAAATTAAATTAATCACTATGAGCGCTGGAGTATCAAAATCTACCGAAAGACTTATCAATATCATCGTATGCGTTGGCGCGGCTGTCGTAATCTTCGGCGCCCTTCAGAAGATCCTGCATACCAAGCTGGCCGACTTCTTCCTGACCGCAGGTCTGCTCACCGAGGCCCTGATCTTCTTAGTTTACGCTTTCTTGCCGCCTCCCGGAGGTGAAATGCACGCCCTGGTAGAAGCCCTGCCGAAATTGGCCAGCGGTTCTTCCGGCAATCCTGCCCTCGACAAGATGGACAAGATGCTGCAGGAAGCCGACATCACCCCGGCAAACCTCAAGAACCTGAGCGAAGGTTTCAAGAAATTCGGCACCACGGTCGAAAAGATCAGCGACGTATCCGGCGCCCTCGCCGCTACTACGGAGTACACGAACAAGACCAAAGAAGCCGCCGTTGCCCTGGATAGCATGAAGGGAGCCTATCAAAATGCCACCACCACGATCTCCAGCTTCAACGCCGCCGCCGACAGCACTAAACAGTTCCATTCGCAGGTACAGGTCCTGACCAAGAACCTGGGTTCGCTGAATGCCATCTACGAACTGGAACTGCAGGATACCAACAACCACCTGAAAGCCATGAACAATTTCTATGGCAATCTGGCAAAGGCATCCGAAGCAATGCAAGGTAGCGTAGCCGATGCGAAAAAGACACAGGAGCAGATCGCCCAACTCGCCAAGAACCTGGGTAATCTCAACCATGTCTATGGTAATATGCTGAGTGCTATGCAAGGCCGTCCGACGGCATAATTGGACATAATTGAGCCCAATACGCCCGTTTTTTCCGGCCCGAAATGAATCCTAAATAACTATTCTATAAAAGACAAATAATTTACTGACCCATGTCTTTACCTAAAGAGCCACGGCAGAAGATGATCAACATGATGTACCTGGTGCTTACAGCGCTCCTCGCGCTGAACGTATCGGTGGAAGTGTTGAACGCTTTTAAGACCGTGAACCGAAGCATCGAACGATCTAACCAGGTCGTCGATGAAAAAAACACTATGACCTACGACGCTTTCAAACGCGAAGTAGCAGATGCGCAAACCGCCGCCCAGGCCAAGACCTGGATGCCCGCAGCCATGCAGGTGAAAGCGATGGCAGCTAATTTCACTGCGTATCTGGACAGCCTCAAGGAAAAACTGATCAACAATTCCAGCCCTTCGATGAAGGACGGGAAAAGAGAGTTCATCGACGGTAACCTCGACGCCGCTACCCGCATCTTCGACGAAGGCGGCCAGGGTAAGGTACTCTACGACAGCCTCGTGAAATACCGCCAGGATCTGCTGAACATCCTGAATCCCGACAACTTCCCCGGCATATCGGATAAGGTCAAGGAAGACCTCAAGGCGCAACAGGCAGAATTCGCCAAACGTCTGCCTATCGATACCCGCATCCCGCCGAGCGAAGAAGGCAACAGCACATTTGGCAGCGACAGCGCTAAAAACTGGACCATCCGCTATTTCCATATGACCCCGACTATCGCAGCCCTGACCATCCTCTCCAAATTCCAGAGCGATGTCAAGAACTCCGAGTCCCAGGTCGTCGACTACCTCCACAAACAGGTAGGCGAAGTAAAGGTCGTATTCAACAAATTCGAACCACTGGTAGAAGCGAATGCGAGCTACGTAATGCCCGGTGACGACGTAGATGTGACCGCAGGTGTCGGCGCCTTTAGCGACGCCGCCAAGCCCCAGATCACGATCAACGGCCAGAAATATGATGCAGGTCCCGACGGGACGGCTGAATACAAGACCAAGGCCTCGGGCGCAGGCGAACATTCCGTAACCGTGCACATCGTCTATACAAAACCCGATGGCTCCGAAGGTACGACCGACAAGACGATCAAGTATACCGTCGGTGTTCCCTCCGGCGCCTCTATCTTCCTCGAAAAGATGAACGTGGTATATGTGAAGGAAGACAACCCCGTGCGGATCTCCGGCGGTAGCGTAGGTGCGGAAAAAGTACATGTCAGCTTCGATAAAGGTGAAATTACGCATACCTCGGGCGACGAATATATTGTCGTTCCGAATACCCCGGGCGATGGAAACATCACCGTCACCGCAAACGGAAAGCCTTTCTCCTTCCCGATGCGCGTCAAATACCTGCCCAACCCTAGCGGTTTCGTAGGTACCAAGGAGGGTGGCATCATGTCTGCGGCCGAGTTCAGAGCGAACGGCGCCCTGCTGGCCAGGCTGCAAAATTCCGAGTTCCAGAGCGCCTTCCAGGTCGTCAGCTATAAAATAGGCGCACTGGGTGGCAATATCAACCAATACCAGGAAGCACCCAACGACGGTCCGCGCTGGACGGGCGGCGCTGCCGCGATCGTGGCAAAAGCATCCCCCGGTACCAACGTCTTCTTTACCGAGATCCACGTAAAGGGTAAGGACGGCCGGATCCGCGAGTTGCCTCCGATGGTATTTAACTTGAAATAAAATATCACTTAAGGTCCAAAAAAAACGAGATGAAAAAGTATCTTATCAGATTATGTGTGCTGGCGATAGCCGCCCTGATCGTGGTCGGGAATGTCGATGCGCAGACTACCAAGCCAAAGCCCAAGGGCCGGACGGTAGGCAAGGGCAAAGCCAAACCAAAGAACGGCAAAGGCGTGACCAAGAACAAGCCCGCCGACGCTTCTGTGGCCCCCGCCAAGGACACTACCGCCAAACCCGTCGTCGTGCTGGAAGCGGACATCAAGATCGATACGCCGCGTAAATCGCTCCGTAACGACGCCATCATCGAGCGTAATCTGGTAAAAGATCGTACACCGCTGACCTACGAGCACATCCGCGAGGACGACGCCGTATATCGTCAACGGGTATGGCGGGAGATCGACGTGCACGAGAAAATGAACCTGCCCTTTGTGTATAAGGCCACGGAAGACAATGGTAATCAACGTTTGATCTACATTCTGCTGAATGCCATCAAGTCCGGCCAGATCACGGCCTTCGATGCTAACGTCGACGACCGGTTCACCACCCCGATGACCTTCGCGCAGATTGCCGGCAGAACCGTAGCCCAGCCGCATACGATCCAGATCCCCGACCTGAAGAACGACCCGGACGGATCCAAAGGGCTGATGCGCGATACCCTGATCCAGGAAGATTTCAACCCGGACGATATCGAACGCTACCAGATCAAGGAAGAGTGGGTATTCAATAAGGAATCCTCTACGCTCCAGGTCCGTATCCTGGGTATAGCCCCGGAAAAGACGGTACGGAACCCCGATGGTTCTTTCCTCGCCGTAACCCCCATCTTCTGGGTGTACTATCCCGATCTTCGCCCGCTGCTGGCTAAATTTGAAGCCTACAACGGCAAGAACTATGGCGCCCGCATGAGCTGGGAAGAACTGTTCGAAGCCCGGATGTTCTCCGCTCGCGTCATCAAATCCACCATGGACAACCCTGGCGACCAATACATCGCCAACTATATCAAGGACCCCATCCTCCGTTTGCTGGAAGGGGACAATATCCAAGAAAAGATCTTCAACTACGAACAAGATCTCTGGTCATACTAATCTTAAGTCTGTCCTGACGGACGAGCGGCCGGAGGCGGTTCATGGAATGATATAGATCAATTAATTTGGCCGGAAAGGGCGCCGCGGGTTAGCGGCGCCCTTTCTGTTTTAAGAATTTAAGTAACTATAAATTAATTAGTTATTCCCAGTTATTTTTTTTAAAAATACCCAATGTCAGGTATTGCTGGATAGAATAGTTTTACTACTTTTACAACGGTTTTTCATAGGATATTGGATTTTAAAAACGGGGCTGGATATCTATCCTGGCCCCTTTTTTTTGCACCACTCCGGCGGCTCTTCCACGGGCGCTGCCCGCAAACGAGGTCCTACAAGCCCCGGGATGGTCATTAACAACCCATAAGGGCTAGCCCCCATCCCTTACGTCCGCTAACGGCCACTTCTTAGACCCTTGATAGATAAGCCTTACGTCTCCTGCCCCCCCTCTTTACCTTCATTGGATGGGGTCGCCTTAGCCGACCCAAAATGCGCATAAACCAGCCTGGCCTTCGCCTGCCCGATGACCTCCGCCAGCTCCTCCTCGGTACTCTGCCGGATCTTATTCACACTCCGGAACCGTTTTAACAGCATATCCGCCGTCTTTTTCCCCACCCCATCGATGTGCTCGAGCTCATTGGTGAAGGTCCCCTTACTTCTTTTTTGCCGGTGAAAAGTGATCCCGAAGCGGTGCACCTCATCGCGTATCCGCCGGATCAATTGCAGACTGTCGCTGTTATAAGGCAGCTTCACCGACTCCGTGTCGCCGGGGAAGAACAATTCTTCTTCGTTCTTAGCCAGCCCCACAACCGTCATCATACCCACGATCCCCAGCTCGGTGATGCTTTCCATGGCCGCTCCCAGCTGCCCCTTGCCGCCGTCGATGATCACCAGCTGCGGTAGCGACTGTTCCTCTTCCAGCAACCGTTTGTACCGCCGGTGGACAACCTCCTTCATCGTCGCGAAATCATTGATGCCCTGCACCGTCTTGACGTTGAAATGGCGGTAATCCTTTTTGCTCTCCACCCCATCACGGAAACAAACCATCGCCGACACCGGATAGCTGCCCTGGAAATTGGAGTTGTCGAAACATTCGATATGCACCGGCAGCTCGGACAGCTGCAGGTCCTCCATGAGCTGATACAAAACCTGCCTACGCTCATCGGGCGTCTTCCCCTCCAGCTGCAACATCTTTTTCCGGCGCAGCTCTTCGCGGAAATAAACGACGTTCTTTTCGGAAAGCTCCAGCAGCTTTTTCTTGTCGCCCCCCCGGGGGATCGTCTGCGTCACACCTTCTTCCGGGAAATCGATCGCGAAAGGCAGGATCAGCTCCCTGGCCATGCTGTTGAAGGTATCGCGCAGCTGGGCCACCGCAAAGCTCAACACCTCTTCATCGGATTCCTCGAGATGCGTCTCTACCTGGGTAGTATGGGTCTGGACGATCGTTCCCGTTTCCACCATCAGGTAGTTGATATAGGCGAGATCGCCGTCCCGCGCGATCGAGAAGACATCGGCATTGCTGAGATGGCGGCTCACGATCACACTGCGGGATTCATAGTTCTCCAGGTGCCCGATCTTTTTGCGGACCATTTCGGCTTTTTCAAAATCCATGCGTTCCGCCAGCTCCCGCATTTCTTTTTTGAATGCCTGGATCAGTGGGCTCAACGAGCCCTTGAGGATATTCTTTAGCTGGACCAACCCTTCGGCATAGTCCTCGGGCGTCTGCAGCCCCTCACAAGGGCCCTTGCAGTTGCCGAGGTGATATTCCAGGCATACCTTGTATTTCTTTTTTCGGATCTGCGTTTCCGATAGATTGAGCTGGCAGGTGCGCAATTGAATATTGCTTTTGACCAGGTCGAGCAGCTCCCGCACCCGGCCCACGGAAGTGAACGGACCGAGATATTGTGAGCCGTCGTCGATCTTTCGCCGCGTCAGGAAGACGCGGGGGAAAGGCTCGTTCTTGATCACGATATAGGGATAGCTCTTATCGTCTTTGAGATTGATGTTGAACCTGGGTTGGAACTGTTTGATCAGGGAATTTTCCAGCAGGAACGCATCCTGCTCCGAATTCACGATCGTAAATTCGATCCGCCGGATCCGCTGCACCAGCTCGTGCGTTTTATAAGTAGTAAAGGTCTTCGTAAAGTAAGAGCTTACGCGTTTGCGGAGGCTCTTCGCTTTGCCCACATAGATGAGTTCGTCCTGGGCGTCGAAATATTTGTAGATACCCGGATTAAGGGGTATCGTGCTCGCCAGCTCACTGAATTGTTCGGCTGTCATGGAATTAGTTGTTGATCGTCATTGTTCTTCCTCGTCCCCGGCCCAGGCGACCCGGATCTGTTCTTCCCTGGGAGCCTGCCCTTTGACATGGATCTGATTCACGATCGTGAACCCGTGTTTCGACCGCCAAAGCAGTTTCTGCAGGATAACACTGTCGCCGGCGGAATGGTTTCTTTCCATATAGACACTCTTTACCTCCTGCGCCCGGATCCCCTGGATCGTCTGCACATCCAGCCGCTGCAGCGGAAGCGTCTTGTCGACCGGCGTATACGTAAAGGTGATGCTCTGGGTCGTCTTGTCCATAAACGAGCTCTCCGTGAAGTTTTTGCCCATCGCACCGTCCCGGATCTCGGGCGGCAGGAACTGCAGCGCCAGCGCATTGAAATCGGCCGTTGTGATCAGCACGGAGTCGGTATGCTTGTCGTGCGTCACATATTTCCAGAAAGCCATCGGCATCGAGTCCACGCTGAGGATCTCCGCTTCCAGGTAGTCGTCCACGGGAAAAAATTCATTTTTAGCAGCGCTGGAGTCATTGCCGGGCAGGGAGTCTTTGGAAGGGGACCGGCCGGGGGTACGATGGCCGCAGGCGCAGCAGCACAGCCACCCCAGGAAAACGAGGACAACGGGATTCTTCATGCGGCAAAAATACGACATAGTTTTCGCCCTGCGGTGGCCCGATGGTTTCGCCCTGCGGCGGCCCGATGACTACGGAAGCGCCTTGGTGATCCCGAACTTGAGCCCATAGCTCTTGAGGTTCTCGGTGACCGGCCAGGACGAGTTGTAAGAGGAGAGGAGCTGATAGCGGAATTCGGGTCCGATCTGCCAGCGGATACTGCCCACGCGATAGGAGAGGAAGGCCTCCGCGCCGGCATAGAAGTTCAGTTTTCTGTACCTGTCCGGCTGTTGCTCATACTTGGTATAAGCCGTGGTCAGCATATAGGAGCTGCTGTTCAGGAGATAGCTCGGCGCGATGGTGGCGGCCAGATTGAACTGTAACCGCTCGTTGCCGAGTACCCGCAATTCGAACCCTATGGGGGCCGACAGCTGGTAGTAATCGTTGTCCACCGTGACGGCCGATCTACTGCTGTTCCTGGTAGTGGCGGTGGGCAGGCTCGCTGCGTAGAGCGAGTCCATCAGGTTACCATAGGGAGACGAAAGCGGGGTCGTTGAAGTCGACCCGTCGGAGGAAAAGGCCTTTATCGGGGAACGGGTGAAATTGAATTGCAATCCGCCTTTGACGGAGAGGTTGCGGGTCAGCCGGTAGAGGATGCTTCCGCTGGCCCCGAACCCGAATGCCGGCCTATGATCCGCGTAAGTGTTGGGGCTGCCGGGAACGGCATAGGCGCCAGCGGAGGGATAATAGATATGCTCGGCGGAGGGATCGCTTCCGCCCAGGGTGCGATAGCTAACGGTAGGCGATAAGCTGAATTGAAAATAGGTCCTGCCGGTTTTGGGCGTGGCGTCCAGGATATTCATGGCGTAATCATGCAGCCAGTTGACACGCTGGGCATCCTCCGATTCCGCGATCTCCGTGGCGGAAGCCTTGGTGGCGGCGCCGGCAGATTCCGCCAGCCGGTCCTTGCCGCGGACGACATTGCGGCTGCCCCTGGACGTTTCCAGTGAAGTCCCCGTCCGGGAATACCGGCCTTCATTCGTTCCGTGCGCACTCAGGCTTTCCAGCACGTTATGCGCCGATAACCCGTCGGTCTCCGCGTCGTCTGCCGTGGTCCGCTGTTCGTCGCCCGCGATCCGTAAGCCATCACCCGCGTTCCGCTGTTCATCGTTCGTGGTCCGAAGTGAAACGGCGGAGGTCGCGCCGGCATTGTTATCCGTCACAGGCGCCCTGGCGGCTATGACATCCAGATCGGGGGCCTGCGCCGGGAGCCGCACCACATGACTCAGCCATTCGGAGAGATCGCTCTGGCTGAGCACGGGATGACTCACCGTGATCGAAATGCCAGCGATGGCGGGATCCCATTCTTCCGGTGTCGTACCGTTCCCGGCAGCATTGTGCCGTGTTCCGGCTGGAGTATTCGCTGGTCTTAAGGCGGCCAGCGGCGTAGGCGTAGTGATTTCGGTCGTAGTTGGTCGGGTGCCGTCGGCTATCGCACCCGTGGCGGCTGCGGCTTTATGGTTAACGGCGATAGGTTTGGAAGGAAGGATCAGTTCCCGGCCGGCCATGAAAAGAATGCCTGTTACCAGGAAAGTCATGCTGCCGATGAACCATTTTCTTTTTGTATGTAAAGCACTATGGACACCCTTCCAAACGTTCTCGGAAGGGTACATTTTGTATTGTTCTGTCTTTCCCCTGATCAGTTCTTCAAAATCGTCACTATAGAAGTTGTTCTCCTTCATTTGTCAATCAGTTTTAGGGATGTTTTCATGGAATGGATTTAAAAAAAACTAAAAACTAAAAAACTAACGGATGGCCACCAGCCATTCGGACTTCTCTTTGGGTTTCACGAGGATCTTCTTCCTGATCAGTATTTCTTCCAACATCTGTTTAGCCCTTGTATATTGAGAACGACTTGTGCTTTCTTCGATGTCCAACATGTCCGCGATCTCCTTATGCGAGTATCCTTCTATCGCGTAAAGGTTGAGGACGGTACGGTAGCCTATCGGCAGGAGGCGGATACATTCCACGATCTGTTTCGCCTGAACGATCGACGGCACCGATTCCTCCCGTACCTGTACACCATGCGCGTGAACGATATCCAGGCTTTCATTGAACCGCTTGTTCTTTTTCAGGTTGTTGATACAGGTATGAACGATGATCCGCCTGATCCAACCTTCGAATGCACCTTTGTTCTGGAAAGTGTGCATCTGGGAAAATACCTTTATAAAACCTTCTTGCAGCATATCCTCCGCATCTTCCCTGTTGTGGGCAAAACGGTAGCATACGGCTAGCATCTTGGGGCTGTACCTACCGTACAACTCCCGCTGGGCAGCCGCCTCATTTTTTAAACAGCCTTGTAGAATGGCTTCTTCGGTCATATGAATGAACCGCAATGTTGTTGCTTACCCTGTAATTTAGACAATTTTAACGAGGTAAAGCTGCGTACTAACAAAAAAAATAGCGCCCCGCTGAAGCGAAAAGTAGGGCGCTATTTTTTTTCATGTATGTCCGGGAATGCGCGCATTCCCGGGGGAAGTAGGGGCCATAAAACCCCTACTTTTTCAAGTTTGATGCCGGTTTGGCGGCCGGATCAGATCAAAATATTACCCGTCATTTCCGCGGGAATCTCTAAACCCATCATTGTCAAAATAGTAGGGGCCAGGTCGCCCAATTTGCCGCCCGGCTTGATACCGCCCTTCCAGGTCTTGTCGATGATAAAAAACGGCACGGGGTTCATGGTATGGGCTGTATTCGGCGTACCGTCCCCGTTGATCATATAGTCGGCATTCCCGTGGTCGGCCGTCAGAAAAACGGCGTACCCGCTGTCCAGCGCCGCCGAGACCACCCTTTCCACACACCGGTCTACGGTTTCCGCCGCTTTGATGGCTGCGTCCCAGACGCCGGTATGACCCACCATATCCGTGTTGGCGAAATTCAAACAGATAAAATCCGCCGACTTGTTCCGGATCTCCGGGACGATGGCGTCGGTGATCTCCTCCGCGCTCATTTCCGGCTGCAGATCATAGGTCGCCACCTTGGGGGAAGGTACCATGATCCGGTTCTCGCCTTCGAAAGGCGTTTCCCGCCCACCACTGAAGAAAAAGCTCACGTGGGGGTATTTTTCCGTCTCCGCGATCCGGATCTGCCGGAGGCCTTTGGAAGCGATGATCTCGCCGAGCGTGTTCTTGAGATCGTCATTGCCAAAGATCACGCTGACGCCCTTGAATTTGGCGTCGTATTGCGTCATCGTCGTATAATGAAGCGACAATTTCTTCATCCCCTGTTCGGGAAAGTCCTGCTGCGTCAATACTTCAGTGATCTCCCGGCAGCGGTCCGTCCGGAAATTGAAGCAAAGGGCATAGTCGCCGTCCCGGATGGTGGCCAGGGGCTTCCCATCCACACCGGTGATGACCGTAGGTTTGATGAATTCGTCGGTGACGCCGGCGAGAT
>Ga0210396_10004920_pt1 | contig 12993 bp, 13 predicted proteins | sample IncBWH17OmetaG_FD_155466 | JGI IMG/M metagenome (GOLD analysis project Ga0210396, IMG submission 155466) | Forest soil microbial communities from Barre Woods Harvard Forest LTER site, Petersham, Massachusetts, United States - Inc-BW-H-17-O ...
CAGATCGATGCGCCGATTGCCCCTGCGGGCGATTCGCGAGGCGAGATCAAGAGTTAGGTCCTGTATCCGGTAACGCACGAGGTTGTCTCCGGTCTGCCGCCGGATTAACGCGCGGAGACGGGCAGCCAATTCCTCGATGGCGAAGGGTTTGGCCAGGTAATCATCCGCGCCCAGATCGAGCCCTTCGACTTTCTCGCGGATTTCCCCTCGCGCGGTCAAAATAAGAACCGGAATCGCATTCGCCCGCTCCCTCAGCGCGCGAAGAATGCTCAGGCCGTCGCGGCCGGGAAGCATGATGTCCAGAACGATCGCATCAAATGGGTTGTCGAGGATAATTTCCAAAGCCTCGTCTCCACGACCGATGACGTCGACCGCGAAACCGAACTCTTTCAAGCCCTTTTGGACCAATCTCGCAATTTTTTGCTCATCCTCTACCACCAGGATTCTCATCGGTGAACCTCCGGCTAACCAGCCGTCTAATAATTGCTCGGGCGGATCTTCATTCTGCTTTGAGCTGGCGATTGTCGTTCGCCGTAGGATTCACATTCCTATCGCCTCTCTGCGCCTGATCTTAGCTCGAAAATTTAACAAGCCAAAACCGCTTGTCAGATTTACGCTTCTATTTCGATCAAGACGCGGAGTACCCCTAAGCACTCCTCAAAACGCTCACGCCCTCAGCATAAAATGGATTTTGACGCTCTTTTAGGCCGTTTCATGAAATCAAAAGCCCTCCTGTCATTTGTTTTCTCATCGCTCCTTAGTATGCCGGGACTCGTTTCGGCGGCGGATTCCCTGACTCCCGGAAACCCGGTCCCACTGAGTCGTACTCAGGGTAAGTTTGATTTTATAAAAATCGATTCAGCGAATAGTCGCCTCCTGGCCTGTCACACGGGAAACGCTTCACTGGACGTGATCGATGTTACAAGGTCCAATTTCATCAAGAGCATACCGACCGGGAGTGCTCAAGGTGTCGCCATCGATTCCAAGAATAACCGCTATTTTGTCAGCGTGAGTAAACCTCCGAAAATGGTTATTGTCGATTCGATAAAGCTCGAGGTGATTGGTGAAGTGGCCCTACCAGGCCCCGCTGACTTGATCGCCTACCATTCCGAAACAAATCGTGTATTTATTTGCCGCGATGATGAGCCCGTGATGTGGGTTATCGATCCGGTGGAGAAAAAGATTCTATCGACGATCAACTTTCCAGGGGGAGGCATGGAAGATCTTGGCTTCGATTTTCAAGGCGCATTCCTGTTTCAGTGTCTGAAAGACTCTAGCGAACTCGCCAAGTTGGATTTGAAGACAGAAAAGATTGTCGCCAAATGGACGACCTCTCCGGCCGATAAACCTCACGGCATGGCGATGGTTCCCGGAACAGATCAAGTGCTTATCGTGGGTGAAACGGGCAAATTAGGCCTCTTCAACCTAAACACGGGCCAGATGGTGGGAACCGCCGAGGTCTCGCCCAAGGTCGATGAGATCGCATACGACCCGACGTTGCAGCGCGTTTACTGTGCAAGCGGCTTGGGCACCATCTCCGTTGTGGGTGTCGATCACAATACACTCGCAGCGTTGCCTCCGCTCACGAGCTCCCCTGGCGCGCACAGCATCGCCGTCGATCCTCAAACGCATACGGTTTGGATTGCCTTCGCAAAGAATGACATACCTTACGTCCAGGCATTCACAGCAAAATAGCGAGAATCGAAAGAGGCGAACGATCGGGGTACATAATGGTTTCACCAACTTTTGAGCGCGGCTGGTTTCCGCCGCGGCCGCGTTGTCGAGGCTGAGTTGAGGAAACATTCGGGTCGACCACTCGCCGCTCCTTCGAGGCAGTACGCCATGGCCAGATCGCTCGGCGACCAAACTTGATGCTCAAAAATGACGGGATTGTCATCTCTTTCTAGGTGTTCTGTAAGATATTGCTGATAGCGTTCGCGGAATGTCGATATCCAGCAAACGCCATCAGCCAATTCCTCAATGAACTACTGCCCCGTGAGCAAGCCTTTGGAATTGAGTTCAAGCAAAGTTCCCGAAGTCACCTTGGCCTTTTGGATCATGAAGGTGGCCGCCACGACTCTGGGAGAGACCGGCGGAGACGCAGTTTCGATGACAATGCATTTAGGGTACGCCTTGAGCAGCGTCATCTTCTTAGCCTTCTTCCTGGTAACTGCGACCGTTCAACTGAGTTCGAGAGCTTTTCACCCTTTTCTATATTGGAGCGTTATCGTTGCCACTACCACAGCCGGGACGACGATGGCGGATTTCGCGGATCGCTCCCTGGGAATCGGCTACGTCGGCGGCTCGCTCGTGCTCTTAGCGAGTTTAATGGCTGTCCTCGGGTTGTGGCGTTTTTGCCTGGGATCGGTCTCGGTTAACCGGATCGTCACGCGCAAAGCGGAGGCGTTCTACTGGGCGACCATCCTTTTTTCGAATACGCTGGGGACTGCTCTAGGCGACTTCATCGCGGACGACTCGGGTCTTGGGTACGAAGGGGCGGCCATCGTTTTCGCCGCCGTATTGGCGCTTATCGTCATTGTTTATTTCTGCACCGACATGTCTCGCACATTGCTATTCTGGCTGGCTTTCGTATTCACCCGTCCGCTTGGCGCGACATTAGGAGATCTCTTAACAAAGCCGCTGGCTCACGGTGGACTCAGTTTCGGGCGCATCACCTCATCCCTGGTGATCGCGATCTTCATCTTCGGGTGCATCCTGTTTACGTCCCAAAGGGCGGGTGAACATGGTATAGAAAGCGGATCCTCGAAGTCGAACTAAAGGGAAGATATCCGTGTTCAACTTGGCTTCCGCAGTCGGTTTTTAACTTGCAGTCGCAATCAGTTATGGAAAACTGGAGGTCCTGGAAGGCAACGGGGAAAAGTTCGAAACCTCGCGGATTATTGAGGATGCTGTCGACAAAGTCGATCGACCTTGATCCGAGCAGCGTGTGAAGATTTTTTCCCTTTAACTTTAATTCTCGGGTCGAAGAAGCAGCTGCTCCGCTGGTGACATCACGCGGCTGCGCATGAGCAGCGTGCTCACGAGCGACGTCAACCCCGAGGCGGCAAAAATCATCGCCAGCACCACGAATTGGTAGATGGCGGCATAGACCGGCCGCGCCCCGGAGAGCAACATGCCCGCCATCAGCCCCGGGATCCATACGATCCCCAGCGAACGCAGCGAGTCGATCGCCGGGATCAAGCTCGCTTCAAACGAAGTCTGCACGTAAGGCGCGACGCTCGACTTGCGATCCGCGCCTAGCGCCAGCGCCGTCTCGATCTCGCCCACGTGCGCCAGCACTTCGGAGCGGAACCGGTTCAGGGCAAGGCTGTTCGTATTCATCGCATTGGCGATCAGCATGCTCCCTACCGGAACCAGCGTGGTGATCGGCGTATCAATCACCCCCAGCCACGTCATCAGCGCGATCACAGATCCGGCGCCACAGGCGATGGAGTACGTCGAGACGCGGAAGGCTTCCGGCATCCCTTTGGCGCGCCGCGCCGACGTTGCCCCCGCAGCGACAATCATCGACGCCAACAGCAAGACGCTGGTCCAGTCCGGCGCATGCAACAGGAGTAGCAGGATCGAACCCACGGCGACGATCTGCACCAGTCCGCGCACCATGGCGATCATCAGTTCTTTCTCCAAGTGAATGCCCCGCCGGCGCGCGGCCACCACCACCAGCAGTGCCGCCAATGCCGCGACCGCTGCCTGCGCCAATCCTAGCTGCAGCTCACCAGGGAACAACGTCTTAAGCACCGGGCACCTCCTCCAGCGGACCATCGCGCACGATCCGTCCAGCCTCGAGCAGCAAAGCGCGTTTTGCCAGCCTGGCCGCCTGCGCCATGTCATGAGTGACCAGCACACAGGTAAGGCCGCGTTCGCGGACAATCTGTTGCATCAGGCCTTCGACCTCGGCCTTGGCATCATCATCCAGCGCCGACGTTGGCTCGTCGAGCAGCAGCACCTCGGGCGCGTTAGCCAGCGTGCGCGCAAAGGAGACTCGCTGTGCTTCGCCACCGGATAGGTTGGCGACGTTCCGCGCGGCGTATCCGACGAGGCCGACTCCGGAGAGCAATTCGTCGACCTGATCGTCCGGCAGTTCTTCTCCACGTTGCCCTGGCCCGAAGCGCAGGTTCTCCGCGACCGTCCCAGGAAAAAGGTATGCCCGCTGCGTGACCATGCCCACCCTGCGGCGCAAATCGCGGGGGACGAGCTGCCGGTAGTCAGCGCCGTTGAGGAATACGGTCCCGCTGGTCGGCTCATCCAGCCGGTTCAGCAGCCGGAGGAGGGAGGTCTTTCCCGATCCGCTCGGGCCGACGAGGGCGAGCGTCTCGCCCCCACGAACGTCGAAGGTCATGCCGGCGACGAGGATTTTCCCCGGGACGCAGCGGCCCAAACACTCTGCCCGCAGCAAGACGGCATCGGATTGGAGATGAGCGCCCAGTGGACGAAGATCAGCAGTTGTCATCTGCAGTTAAAATAGGCTAACCCATTTGGGATTTGGGAGCGATTTTTGCATTTAAAAATCGTAGGGCAGACTGCCCTTCTTGCAGTTAAATTCGGGCACTAACTCCCGTTCTGGCTCTCGGGACCTTGCGTCGCTCTCTCGACTGGTACGATCATCCCTTCGTGAAGAGCCTCAGTCGGATTCTGGATCACACGATCCGTGGCGTCTAAGCCGCCGAGAACTTCTGATTTTGTGCCGAAGTCGCGCCCCAGAGTGACCGACTGCACATGGATTTTATCGGATGAATCGACGATGAAGACTCGAGGACCTTTCGAATTCAATCAGGATAGAATTATCCGGTACCAGCAGTGCCGGGGTCGGATTCTTTAGTGCGAACGTGCGGCGCGCGTACATGCCGGCAAATAGGCGACCGTCCGGATTGGGAAGGTCAATTTCGAGCAGCAACGTCCGCGATGCCTGATCGAATGCTCCTGCGTCTCGAGCCACCTTACCCGCAAACGTCTGACCTGGAAATTCATCCACCATCAAAGGCTTTCATGTCCTGCGCGCTCGTCAGTGCTGCAGCCGCGTTATCTCGGGTTGCCTTCTTGACCTGTTCGGTCGCCAGCACTGTGTCGAGTTCCTGCTGCGAGTTGACACGATTATGGTACAACTCTTGCGAACGTGCCGAATTGGTTTGGGCCAGCGTGAGATTAGCCTGAGCAAGTGCCAACTGGGCCTGTCACGAAATAGATGGCAACACTGACCCCAATTATAAGCACGGCCGCCACCAAGATTTTCAGGATTGCGGCGGGACGACTCGCACGGTGGGACCCTTGATTTCCTGACGTGTGATCCATCGGTTTAGTCCGTCCCGAAACGCCGGCTTCGGGATTTTCGCTTCTTGTCGGTGGGGTATTCATAACGAAATATAGTTTTAGGTCGAGACTGTTGTGTTGAACTTAAACGCCGGGTTGCCGAGATGCCTCAACATGATCCTCGTCAGAGGCTAATCGCAGACGCGGATGTAATTCTCGCGGTTTGAAGTTCCGCTTGAGCAGTTTGTAGACGACCGGGACGAAGAAAAGAGTAAAGAAGGTCGCTACCAGCAGGCCACCGATTACGGCGCGCCCTAGGGGCGCGTTTTGCTCTCCACCGTCACCCAGCCCCAGCGACATCGGCAGCATTTGCCCCACCTCTCAGAAGCTTACGACCACGCAATCTACCGGACAAGAAAGAGCGCAATACTTTCCCAAATCAATATTCTGTCTCTTACTTACTTAGCGCGGATGGCAACGAGAACATCCTGCCTCTAGCTACTAGTGCATCGTCTCATAAGTAGGAGGGTATCTGAGAGACGTGTGCCAAAGTACACTTTGTCGATGCGCGCCCAGTAGATGGCGCTCATGCACATCCGGCAGGGAGCCCCGTTCACGTAGAGTTCGCAGCCCTTAAGCATCTTTGCCCGCTCAGGAACGGGATCGGGTGAACCTTCTGGCCGGGGAACCATTTCGAGAACTCCATCATAGCTATCCGAGCCCAGCAGCGCCTTGCAATTGAGGCGAAGGCTGGCATCTATGATGGCGTTAAGGAACGAGCTGCTCTTGTGTCTGTCTGCGATGATAGCGGGCATCGGCGTCGCTGCGTTTCATCCAGAAGCCGCTCGGCTCGTTCGTGCAGCCTCGACTGGGAACTCCGCCACCTCGATGAGCTTTTTTTCGACCGGCGGAGCGCTCGACTTTGCTTGTGAACCGCTCCTGGCGAGCTGGCTGCTGACAAGATTCGGGGTAGAAAATGGTGCCATACTTCTGCTCGTACCTGGTGCTCTCTTTATCCTCTCTCAGCAACGGCTTCTGGCTCACGTCCACGGTCAAGCGCGAAGCAAGGCGGGCAACCGTGGCCCTCGTCAAAGTGGAGTCGACCGATGGGATGTTTTCTCCTGGTGATTGGTTTCGATCTGTTGCCGATCCGTGCCATTTTTCGCTATGAGCGCGTTTTTTGCCTTTGTTCTGGATATTTCGGACTTAGTACGACGGTCGGCGGAGCTTTTACGCCCTTGCTCGGGTGGTTTGCCGACCGTTATGGCATACCGCACTGCGTCACTAGGTTGACGAGGTAATGGCGTGGCCGGATCATCGCAGCAGGTCCGTGGCCGGCTGGCAGTGCGGATGTGGTTTCTCTCCGGGGAGGAGAGAGAGCGTTGCGACCAGCACTCTCCTGTTTTAAACTCCATCGGATGTGTCGTCATTCCTCCCACGACTGCGAATATCGTCGCACCTCATTTTCTAGTAACCCACAGAACCAATAGAAAAAATAGTCTATATGAAATTCCTGTTAGTAACTTATCCTGATCCTGAATCAGGTCATCCGACAAAATATGTTCGGGACTCCATACCGGAGATTAAGAGTTATCCGGGGGGCGCAACGACTCCAACCCCTAAAGCGATCTCTTTCAAGCCCGGTGAACTCCTGGGCGACGAGACTGGCGCGTTTGGGATCAAGTCGTGGCTGGAAGGCCTGGGGCATCAAGTGGTCGTCACGACCGATAAAGAAGGCCCAAACTGCGTGTTCCAGAAAGAATTGGTTGATGCTGACGTTGTCCTGTCTCAACCGTTTTACCCAGCTTACATGACTGCACAACGGTTCGCCATCGCGAAAAAGCTGAAGCTTTGCGTAACAGTCGGTATCGGCTCAGACCATTACGACCTGGATGCGGCCAATGAGCACAAAGTAACGGTTGCGGAAGTGTCATACTCGAACTCCCGGTCCGTGGCGGAACATATCGTTATGACCGCGCTGATTCTTGTTCGTAACTTTGTAGCGTCCCATGAAGTGGCGAAGTCCGGGGGCTGGAATATAGCGGATTGTGCTGAGCGATCATATGATTTGGAAGGGATGCACTTCGGAACCATTGCGGCGGGGCGTATAGGTCTGGATGTCCTCCGCAAGCTCAAACCGTTTGATTTGCATCTTCACTATTATGACAAGCATCGGCTCAAGCCGGAAGTTGAGGAAGAATTGGGGCTAATCTATCACGCTTCCGTTGATGAAATGCTCCCTCTGCTTGACGTGCTGAACATCAGTTGTCCGCTGCACCCTGAGACGCAGGGGATGGTTAATGCGAAGTTCATCGCCAGGTGCAAGCGGGGGGTTTTTATTGTCAACACGGCCCGTGGGGGTTTGTGCGATGAAAATGCCGTGGCTGAAGCCTGTAAGACGGGGCAAATCGGCGGATATGGCGGTGACGTGTGGTATCCGCAACCGGCTCCGAAAGATCATCCGTGGCGGACCATGCCCTACAATGCGATGGTTCCCCACATCTCCGGCACATCCCTCTCGGCGCAAGCCCGGTATTGCGCGGGTACGAGAGAAATTCTAGAAGCGTTTCTCGAGGGTAAGCCCTATCGGACAGAATACCTGATAGCCGACAAGGGCAAGCTTGCCGGGGCTGGAGCTTACGCCTACACGACCCATAAATAGCGATCGTACTCGGGAGGGGAGACTTTGTTCGATGTGGCTTCCGTGGGCAGTAACTCGGCACGGAGTTTGATCAGTTTAGATCGGCTCAACGTAGGACCGGGAGCAACTCGGGATTCGATGCTGCGAGCGACTCCGGGCTTTCGTCGAATCAGTCGCGTTCGTTCGAGGGTAAGCACCATTTGATGAACAGAAGGCGGGCTGACGCCGAAGTGCCGCTGCAGGTCAGCTTCGGCGGGAGGCCGCCCGAGCACGTGCGTGTAAAGCATAGATGAAGGCCAAGTACTGCCCTTGCTTGGGCGTAAAGCTTGGCGCGGTGGACCGTGGTGACATCGGGGACTTTGGATTGGTGGGCCTCGAACCTGGAGGCATAGATGAAGGTATACTAGTCCGGAAGCACATTGAAAAGCCTTGTGGCATCGGCGGCAGTTTTTGCGCCCTTGGAGACGATGGGAAAACTGAGATGCGCCACCACTCGACGCGCGAGCGCAGCGCGACGGGCGATGTCGGCGTGGAGGCCTGCGTGTCGATGAGCTGATGCAGGCCGTGCGACGCGCACCACTCCGCAATACGGCGCGTCGCATTCAGGACCGCCGGAAGGGATTGCCTCATAGGATTGGCAAAGCGCGCGCGTTGTGCAAACGCCGCAACCGAAAGCGAACCTGGGTTCGCTTAGGCGAAAGCTTCCCGACCGAAGGTTTTGGCCGATTAAAGTCGACATTGCCAAAAGGATCAGGAGAATCTGCGACTCTAGTCGCTCAGCCCAGAAGGTGATCAAAGTCCGACCCCTGCCGCCTCCTTTTTCTGTTATATTTTCCCTGTAACCGAGGAGCAATTCGCAACTATTATAGATGTCTGCAAAAACCTGGCAAAGTTCGCCGCTGAGCACGGCTTGTGCTTCAAAGATCGAAGAGCAACTGATACCAACCTTATGACTACCGCCATGACTCGTGAAGATGTTACGAAAGCAATCCGCACCGCAAAAGCCGCCGCCGACGTAAGTTGGCAGGAGATCGCGAAGGCGATCGGCAAATCACCGGTCTGGACTACTTCGGCCTGCCTGGGGCAAAATAGCATGCCTCCAAAAGAGGCGGAAACCCTCGCTTCATTCCTGGGCTTGCCGGAGGGATCCGCTTTAGCCCTCCAGGAATGCCCCTCCAAAGGCAAGGTCCTCGACATCCCAAAAGATCCTCTTCTTTACCGGTTTCACGAAATTAATCTGGTTTATGGCGAAACGATCAAGGAGCTGATCCACGAGCAATTCGGTGACGGAATTATGAGCGCCATCGATTTCACCATGGACATTGACAAGTTGGAAGACCCCAAAGGTGATCGCGTCAAGATCACCATGTGCGGAAAGTTTCTCGCGTATAAACGGTGGTAAGCAGGGCTATCTTCGCTTGACGATCAAGGCGTCCAAAACAGATTTATTTCAGCTCAAGATATTCTTCCATTCCGTGCGTCGAACCTTCTCGGCCCAGCCCTGTGTTTGACGCCACCGAAAGGCACTTCAGTCGAGATCACCAAAAACGACCACGGAGAAACCCTTAAGGTGTCCCAAAATATTCGGCTCTAACCAAGAAACTATTATTCGTCCGTTTCATGGCTGATTTGCGAGAGAAGTGTCAGACTACGACAGGCATTCTCCGGTCCCGTCGTAACACGTGAGCGTTTTGAGGAAGCACATGGATTCCCCTCCTTTCTATTCAGAGGGCAAACAAAAGGCCGGGCTTGAGCATCGAACCTAGTGTACCGTCTGTTAAGTAGCTTCAATAATTGGCGCGATCGTGGCCGCTTCCCAGGCTCTGTGTATTTTGTTGAGAACTTCTTGGCCGTCGGCATGCCAGACGTAGCGTTTTGGTTCCAAGTTAGGTTAAAAGGCGTTTCGTCAACAGTCGCGGGAAGCGGCAGCCATAGGACGTTGGGAGACGGACTGGAAGGCGCAAGTTAAGTATACTGTCTTCCTCGGTAGCGCGGAATTTGTGGCTCAGATGCGCAAGTTTCTCCGGGGCGACCGAGATCAGCAGACAGCAGTCAGGTAAGGAGCGCTTGAATTCTTTTGTCTTTTGTATAGACGCGACCCTTTTGGTTTTCGCGTTTGTCTTTTGTATAGACGCGACCCTTTTGGTTTTCGCGCCGTGAGGGCAAGGCTTTGCCGTGGTGCCATCTGCTTTCGCACTTGACGCGGGCTGAGTCCCCGATCGTAGAGTACGACCATGTTTGTGATACTGGGAGCGACCGGTAAGGTCGGGCGGACGACGATCAAACAACTCCGCTCTCAAGGAGCACCTGTCAGGGCCGTGGTGCGTAAGAGTTCAAACGCTGACGATCTTAGTGCGTTGGGATGCGAGATCGCGGCAGCGGATCTGAACGAGGCGGCAGCCATAAAGATCGCCATTAGGGGTGCGGATGCGGTGCAAGTCATTTGCCCGGTCCAAGCGCAGGCTGAGGATGCGGCCGGAGCGATGGGAAAGACCATCGATGCGATTGCCGGCGCTCTCACTGAGATTCGGCCAGCCAAAGTGCTGGCGATCTCGGACTATGGTGCTCAGGTGAGCGATGGAACCGGGATCACTATGATCTTTCATTACTTGGAAGAACAGCTTCGCCGGTTGCCAAGCACGGTCACGTTTCTCCGTTCGGCTGAGCATATGCAGAATTGGGCCAGGGTGATCAAAGTGGCTTCTGAGACCGGTGTGTTGCCAAGCTTGCACCATCCGGTTAGCAAACGGTTTCCCACGGTCTCAGCGCAGGATGTTGGCCGTATCGCAGCACAACTTTTGACGGATGGAGTGACGGTTTCGGCGCCGCGAGTTGTGCACGTTGAAGGACCGCGTCGTTATGATGCTAATGAAGTGGCGGCAACCCTGGGCAATATTCTTGGGCGCGAGGTTGTCGCTCGCGAGCTTCCTCAATCAGATTGGATCCCGATTTTGACTCGAGCGGGTGCCGGCCCAAGTTATGCGAGATTGGTTTTCGATCTCTATGTGGCGCATAACGCCGGGCGCATCGATGTCGAGCCGGGAGCTACTGATATCCGGTCTAGTACAACGGAATTGAGGGATGTTTTTGTTTCTTTGTTAGGGCGGTGATGACGACGAGGATTTAAGACATGGCTGCGGCCGCGTTTTTCGACGGATGATCAGACATTGAATCTGCAACTCGACTCTCTCAAACATGGAGTCTGCCATTATCGCCATCGTTCGCGAATGGGTTGAAGCAGCATCCGTCAGAAAGCCTGCTTCCGGCCGAAATGACTGCAGCGACCGGTGGAGTCGGCCATCGCTGGCGTCCTTGACTATTCTGAGCGCAGAGGTCTGAATAACTCACGGATCTCCTGGGCCAATGCCTCCGGCTGCTCCATCGCAGCGAAGTGTCCCCCCTGTGGCATCACACTCCAGCGACGGATGTCCCTGAAGACTCGTTCTGCTACAGAACGGGGCGGCCGTACTATCTCATGAGGGAACTGACAATAGCCGGTGGGAACGGTGACGATTTCAGTCTCCTCGATCTGCCCTGAGCTATGCCTACGAGAATAATAGGGCCAGAAGGACGAACCGATCGCGCCCGTGAACCAATACAACCCAATATTCGCGAGAAGCCGGTCCCGCGTGAAAACAGCATCGATGTCTCCTGCGCAGTCAGACCACGCCCGGAATTTCTCGACAATCCAGGCAGCAAGACCCGCTGGGGAGTCCGTCAGAGCAAAGGCGAGCGTCTGGGGCCGAGTACCTTGAATCCAGGCATAACCGGATTCCTCCTTCAGCCAGGCCCGGAGCTCCTCAAGGTAGCGGCTCTCCTCCGGCGTGCGAGCGGATAACCCCTCCGCGTTATGGCCCACCGGCATCATGTTAAGGTGCAATCCCGACATGCGCTCCGGGTAAGCTAGACCAAGGCGCGCCGTGATCCTCGAGCCCCAATCTCCGCCCTGCGCACCAAAACGCCTGTAGCCCAGAACGTCTGTCATCAACTCGGCGAAACAGTCGGCAATCGCTTCGATCCCAAAGCGCGCCTGACCTGAAGTGAAGGAAAGGCCATAGCCTGGAAGCGATGGCACGATGACCGTGAATGCATCAGAAGGATCCGCGCCAAACCGACCTGGATCAGTTAGCCTTGGAATCAGGTCAAGGAACTCGAAGACCGAACCGGGCCAGCCGTGGGAGAGAAGCAACGGGTGAGGATCAGGGCCATTCCCAGGCACGTGCATAAAATGCAGTTCGATACCTTGCAACCTAACCTTGTATTGAGGAAAGGAATTCAGCCTCGCCTCTTGAGCGCGCCAGTCGAAGCCATCTCGCCAATAGTCGACAAATCCGGCCATCCAATTGAGATCCGTGCCATAAGCCCATGGCTCACCGGGCGCTTGATCAGGAAATCGCGTCCGTGACAGGCGCTCTCGCAAGTCGACCAGAGCCGCATCTGGAACGTGTAGGTTGAAAGTTTCGGGTTGTCTGCTTGCCATTGCGTTTTCTCCAATTTGCTTATTGTACCACGCATTGGGGCCGCTGAATTGGTGTTAACAACCGTGTTTCTCCGCCCGAAGGCCGAAGGCGCCGCCTGGAGTTTGGACATTCTGATTTCTCCCTCCGAAGGAATTCGCGACCGACATCCAGAAAGGTGAGTCGCGTCTTGGTCGACACGAGAAGCCGAGCGGCTGTCAGTTGGTTTCGTCTGGGAGAACCGCAACGCAGTCGATCTCGACCAGAATCTTGATTAAACCTGCCTGGACCGTTGTCCGGACCGGCGGGTTTTCGTCGAAGAATTCATTGTACACCTCGTTGTATTCGGCGAAACGAGTTGGATCGGTGAGATAGGAGTTGACTTTGATGACATCCCTCATACTGCAGCCAACACTTCGTAAGATCGCCTGAATGTTCTTCAGCGTTTGACGAACTTGTTCTTTGAAATTATCTGGAACAACGCCCGTCTCAGGAATTTGTGGACCTTGACCCGCGACAAAGACGAAACCGTTGGCGACCACGGCGTGCGCATAGAGACCTGCAGGCTTCGGAGCCTCAGGGACAATGATACTTTTTCGCATAAGCTGATCTTCGATTGGCGGGCTT
>Ga0210396_10004921_pt1 | contig 12989 bp, 8 predicted proteins | sample IncBWH17OmetaG_FD_155466 | JGI IMG/M metagenome (GOLD analysis project Ga0210396, IMG submission 155466) | Forest soil microbial communities from Barre Woods Harvard Forest LTER site, Petersham, Massachusetts, United States - Inc-BW-H-17-O ...
GCCCGCATCAGCCCGGCGATTGCGCGGCGAACCGAAGCTCATCTCGCGGCGGCCGCTGGTAAGCGTGTCGAGCGATGGCGACGGATGGCCTTACAGGCAGCGGAACAATCGCGTCGAGCGTCTCCGCCGGAAATCTCCCAGCCCTTGAAATTGAAGGATGCCGCAGGTCTATCGGCAGTTTTGCGCATTCTTCTCTCCGAAAGCGAGACCGAGGTGATGTTGAGCGATGTTCTTCGAGGTCACTCCACCGACGGTGAAGTAATTCTCGGTGTCGGCCCCGAAGGCGGGTGGACGGAGGAAGAATCCAGGCTGTTCCAAGACGCGGGATGGATCTCGGCGTCCCTCGGAAACACAATCCTTCGCGCTGAGACAGCGGCAATTGCTGCCATGGCCATCGTCCAATCTGAGTTGTCCTAGCGAAGTCGGCTTCCACAACCGACTCCGGAGTTCCGTTCCTTTGTGTCCCTTCGTGCCCTTTGTGGTTAATGGTTTCTGCTTCAAACACCGACAAACTATCCTCAACTATCTCTGATATGCTCCTGCCCAGTGGCTGTTGCGAAATCCATTCCGGCTGTCCGAGCCTTCGAGCCTGATGAACGCCAGCGCGAGGCTATCGAACATGTGCATGGGCCGATGCTCGTCGTCGCCGGCGCGGGCACAGGGAAAACCACCGTGCTCACGCGGCGGATCGCACGACTCGTCCAGCAAGGGCACGCACGGCCAAACGAAATTCTGGCGGTGACCTACACCAAGAATGCCGTTCAGGAGATGCGCGAACGGGTGCGCGACGAGCTGCGTGGAACCGATATATCCGGCATGCAGATTGCGACTTTTCATGAGTATTGCAACGACCTTCTGTGCCGGTACGGCAAGCAGTTCGGTGTCCTCGACGATCAGGATCTCTGGATTTATTTGCGGAAGCGCATCCGCGAGTTACAGCTGAAGCATTTCGTGCGCGCGGCCAATGTCAGCCAGTTTCTTCATGACCTTCTTAGTTTCATGCGGCGCTGCCAGGATGATCTGGTAGACCCTGAGAAATATGCCGACTACGTGCGCCAGCTTGAGCGGGGCGAGGTCGCCATTCCGCGGGTGAGTAAATCGAAAGATGCCGATGATTTGTCTGACGAAGAGGTCATCGGACGCTGCCGGGAAATCGCCAGCGTATTTGCGACAGTCGAGCGGATGTTGCACGAAGACAACCTGGGCACGTTCGGCCATATGATCACGCACGCGCACGCATTGCTGGAAGGAAATGCCGAACTGCTCGCCGGCGAACGTCAGCGCACCCGGTTCATCCTGGTGGACGAATTCCAGGATGTCAATTTCGCTCAAGTCAAGATTCTCGAGAAATTGGCCGGAGAAGGACGCAACGTCTTCGCCGTAGGAGACCCGGACCAGGCTATCTATCGCTTTCGCGGCGCCTCGAGCGCTGCCTTTGGACTCTTTAAGGAACACTTCCCGGAAGCGAGAATGGTCGTGCTGGGGAAAAACCGACGTTCCACCACAAACATTTTGAAGTCCGCCTTCGCGCTGATTTCTAAGAACCCGGATGTCTTTCCTCGCGGGCAAGGCCCAGCCTCCGCCTACCAGCGGTCGCCGCTGATCTCCGCCCGCGAAGAAGAGGCGTTTCGGAACGGTGGGCAGTTGCCCAGCCCCCTGGTCGACGCAGTGGTGCTGGCCGCAAAGGAAGTCGAATGCGCTGACCTGGTCGCGACCATCCGCGATCGGCGACACAAGCTACGCTGCAAGTGGAGCGACTTCGCCATCCTCTACCGCCAACATTTTCATCGGGAACAAATTGTAGCGGAGCTGGTCGAGCAGGGTGTCCCGTTCGCGATCGAGAATATGGATGTCATGGACACGCCCGAAGCCCGCGACCTGTTCGCGTGCCTGGGAGCGATCGCGCCGGCGAGGGACAGCGCCAGCCTCTTCCGGGTCGCTTCCTTCCCTCAGTTCGCCATCGATCCTGAGAAATTGCGCGCGGGGATAAGAGCGATCCCGAGGGAAGAGAGAAAATCCGGATTAGCCTCGGTCCTGGCCAAGATCGAAAATGGCGCTGCTGTGCTGAATGCCTTGCAGCAGGTCCGAGATGAAGTAACCCGGGCCGGAAGCAAAAGCACCGGAGTCTTGAACATCATCATTCGGCACTTCGGTTTAAATCGTTCTTCGCCTGCGATCGCTGCCGTTCTCGACTTCGTTAAGAAATGGGAGGACAAGCCCGAGGCAATCACCAAGACTGGCGACATCGCTGAGTTCATTGACTATCTTCAATATTTCCGCACAGCGGGCGGGGTGATCCCGATTTCCACCGGGGCAGACAACGCCGTCCGATTGATGACAGCTCACGTCGCCAAGGGGCTTGAGTTCAATCATGCGTTCATCATCAAAGCCAATTCCAATTCGTTTCCGTCATCCTACAAGGAGCCTTTGGTCGACTTTCCCCGCGAACTGCAGGGCGCCGGGTCAGTGCCGCTTTTCGACGACAAGGAAATATGCCGGCAGGAGGAGCGCCGGTTGTTTTATGTTGCCATGACTCGCGCGCGGGACTCGCTCACCATCTACGCTCGACAGGGGCGAGGCAAGGATTCCACCCCCGATGGGTTTCTGCGCGATCTGCTGAAGGATCCGAGCCTGAAACCCTGGCTGCGTCAACGCCACGCGCTTGAATTCCAAACCGACCTATTCGCCGAGGCCGCTCCTGCACCGCAAGGCTCGCCCGTGAGTGAATGGCTCAAACTGCCGCCAGCCTTGGATCTCGGGGCGAGGCTCAGTGCGAGTGCGTTGCAGACTTACGAAATTTGTCCGCTGCAATTCAAACTGGAGCGCGAGTGGAGGATCCCTGGCGAAGTTCCCGCGGCTATGGAGTACGGCGCCACCATTCATCGCATCCTGCTGGCTTACTATGCCTCGGTTCGCCTCGGACGGACCATCGAGGACGACCAACTGATCGGACTTTTCAAGACCGACCTTGGGGCTGCGGGCATTGAAGAAAGATATCAGCAGGAACTCTACGAGCGGCAGGGGATCGAACAGTTGCGGGAGTTCCTGGCCCGGTGCAAACGCGATCCTGTGCCGCGCGTGCTGCATACCGAAGAGTGGTTCGAGATGCAGATCGGTCAGGCCAAGGTCGTAGGGCGCATTGACCGCATCGACCAACTGAACAACGGCGGTGTCGTAATCACCGACTACAAAACGGGCAGGCCCAAGTCGCAGGAGGATGCCGACAAGAGCCTCCAGCTTTCGATCTATGCTCTGGCCGCGCGCGAAAAGTGGGGCTATCACGCCGATCAAATCGTCTTCTATAACCTCGAAGAAAACAGCTCGGTGATGACGCGCCGCAGTGAAAGCCAACTTCAGGAGTGCAAACGGAAAGTGGAAGAAGTCGCCGGAAAGATTGCAGCGGAAGAGTTTGATGCCAAGCCCGGTTTCTATTGCACCTTCTGCGCTTATCGCAGCCTCTGCCCCGCCACCGAAAAACGCCTTCACACGATTTCCGTTGAAAAAAAATTAAGCAGCCGAAACTAGCGCACACAAACTTAGTGGACCGTTTCGGGCCCGCAACTGCATATCCCTCGCTTCGCTCGGGCTGACAACAACGGGGACGATGATAACAACGGCACGATGACAACAACTGGGACTTTGCCGGCAGTCCGGCGCAAAAACTTAGGGGACGCTTTTAGCGTCCCCTCGGTTTTACTTTGGTGAAGGCTCTTAGTGTTTCTTCTTTGCGGCCTTCTTTGCTTTCTTCTTGGTTGCCATTTGATCTATTCTCCCTTTCCATTTTTCTTGGACTTGAAATGCAACGATCGTTTGTTGCAACTTATTGATGTATAGAGTCAATGAAAAGTGAAGTCAAGAAAAAAATGATGTTGGATGAGCATGCGACCCCCACACCAAAGTCACTGAAGCGGGCTCAAGTAGAAAATTTCGACATCGGCAACTGGTTTGATCGCGTCCTTCAGCGAGAATTTCGCGTTGTCTCGACAGAATTGTGTTCGACATTTGTTTCGGTCGACGGCTGCTTTAAGCAAATAGCCTGACGAACAAGCAGCTGCATGCTCCATCGGAATTCATCCTTTTCCGTTGCGGTACATCTATAATTAGGAGACGCGAAATAATCGCAGGAGCACATAAATGGCTGCTTTCGATGATGTCGTCATCATCTCCGGCTGTCGCACTCCGGTGGGAAAATTTCAAGGAAGCCTTTCAGATTTGAGTGCCACGCAATTGGGAGCGATCGCGGTTCGTGAGGCGGTGAAGCGCGCTAACATCGATTCCAATCGAGTCGACGAGTGCATCATGGGAAACGTAGTGTCGGCTGGCCTCGGCCAGAACCCTGCACGGCAGGCGGCAATTTTCGGTGGTCTCGCTCCCGAGGTAGGTGCCATGACCGTAAACAAAGTCTGTGGCTCGGGACTCAAAGCAGTCGCACTCGCGACGCAAGCAATTCAAACTGAAAACAGTTCCGTCGTGGTTGCCGGTGGGATGGAATCGATGACCAATGCCCCCTATCTGCTTCCGCAGGCGCGAAAAGGATACCGTCTGGGAAACGCGCAGATCGTCGATTCGATGGTGAATGACGGCCTCTGGGACATCTACAACAACTATCACATGGGCATCACGGGGGAGAACGTTGCGGAAAAGTATGGCATCACTCGCGAGGAGCAAGATCAGTTCGCGGTGAACTCACACCGCAAGGCAGTCGCCGCCATCAAGGAGTGCCGATTCAAGTCACAGATCGTCCCGGTTGAACTGCCAGCGAAGAAAAAGGGCGAAGCGCCAGTCGTCTTCGATAAGGACGAATCCCCGCGCGAAGATACTACGATCGAAGTCTTACGATCTTTGAAGCCGGCATTCAAGAAGGACGGTACGGTCACCGCCGGTAATGCTCCGGGAGTAAACGACGGGGCCGCCGCTGTCGTGGTCACTAGCGCCACACTTGCGAAACAACTCGGCGCCAAGCCGATGGCCCGGATCGTGGCCCAAGCCACCAGCGGCGTCGAACCGAAGTGGGTAATGATGGCTCCGGTGGGTGTGGTTCGCAAGATTTGGGAGAAGACTGGCTGGAAGAATGAAGATGTGGACCTTTATGAACTGAACGAGGCCTTCTCGGTGCAAGCGTTGGGGGTGATGCGCGAGCTTGGTCTCGATCCCAGCAAAGTGAACGTGAACGGCGGCGCTGTTGCCATTGGCCATCCGATCGGGGCCAGTGGGGCGCGCGTGCTGGTCACCCTGATCTATGAAATGATCCGCCGCGATGTGCACCGGGGCATCGCAGCGCTGTGTCTGGGCGGCGGCAACGCGGTGGCGATGGCCGTTGAGAGATAGCCCGCCGCGCCTACGCACAAAAGCTAGCGCTTCACTTCGCGAATATGTGGTATGCGCGCCAAGGAGGCGCGGTCGCGCGGGTCCACCGCTGCCGTCGTGCCCTGTCCAAAGAATCGATATTGCTTGCCCGACACCGGCCCCCGCACGGTGAGAGGCCTGCCGTCGATATTCTGAAAAACGGGCGACTCCGGACCGACCTGTCTTGTTGCAGCGTTAAGCTGGGGCGCGTGGGCTTCCGGCCTAAACGCTCCGCTCGACCGCATGGTTGTTCTTTTTCCCGAGCAGCACATGGTGTTCGTCCTCGCCTTCAAAATGGTACTCAGCAGCCGGCACCGCTGGTTCGTTAGGCGTCATCCGCTCTAGCAGGATCGCGCCCGCTGAGAAGGCCGGCCACAACAACGCACGCTCCGTCCAACTCAGTCCGATGCAGATAGCCAGGGGAAGTGCGATCCACAGGCTCAAGCAATAGAAGCAGTCGAGCAGTCCTCCCCAGAATCCTTCGCCTGCCTTTCTGCGCAATTTGACGAACAACTCCCAAGGGCCGTCTTCCGAGTAGAGCAGGTGGGTCACGCGCCAGACCGCGAGAACGCCGAGTATGAGCCAGTAGTAGCGCGTGATGGGATCCTCCGATGCTGGAACGAAATAACCAGCTGCCGGAGTTGATCCGGCAGCTGATCGAGCGACAACAAACCTGCCGCTAAGGGGTGATCAGCGCGAACGCGATGGTGCTCGAGCTGTCATACTGCGATTGCCGGCTATATCCGCTGGTGGCGCGAGCTGCGCAATAGAGATTCACCGCAAACGCCGCCTGGGTACAGGTCCCCAGCAGCGATCCAGCCGTATTCACAAAATGAGCCGGCACGCCCGGGGTCCCCGAACTGGTGTTGGTCGGAGGTGGTGAGGGCGGAATGCTCGCCACTACCCCAGAGAGACCGCGGGAGATGCTGAGGTCCCAATCCAAATAGTTGTTGGGATGGAACGCCACATAGGACAAATCCACGTTGTCAGTTGTGCTTCCGTAATGCAGAACACCGCACGGATCGGTATCGGTGGAGCCGAGCGGCGTCGCAACCCTGGGCAACTCCGCTACCGTGTTGTTGTTGTCCACTTGAATGCGGAAGATCAGTCGGCCATGATCCGTGATGTTGGGCGTGGGCGCATTGGTGTAGGTGTTCGGCGGTCCGCCGATATCGGGAAGAATGTACGTAAATGCTCCGGGAAGCGGAGGGTCGCCGGCCTGGTCGTCGAGCGTCGAGGACCCGGGCACGTTGTTCGAGGGAACAAAGTTTCCGTCGCCGTCGAATAGTTCCAGCAGCAGCGTACACATCCCGCTCTTGCGCGGAAAAACGCCGCCAGTGCTATCGAAGTACGCGAAAGGACGGTCGGCGGGGTCGTCGATGTCGATCCACGGGAGCATGGGGTCCGGTATGGCAAACAGGTTCGATGTGCCACCCGGATTGGTCGGTCCCGACACCAGTTGCGGGCCAAGCGTCACCGGATTCAGTTGAATCACAATATCGGTGCCGCTGATCGTGATCGTCTCGTAGCGGTGAACGACGGTGGCGTTGATCTGGGTGAAAGTTGATTCATCATCGAACTTGTAGGACCATCGATAGTACTGGATGTTGTTGGTTTGCAGGTCAGGATGGAATTGCATCTGCAGACATAGCGTGCCGCCCCAAGGGGTGTTCCCCGGCAGAAGTCCGGTACCGATGCCGGTCTCCAATCCATCGATTCCTCCGAGATCCACATTGCCGATGGCGGTCGGCCAGACGTACAAATAGTCCGGTCCAGGAGGCCCCTCAGGCTGGCAGGCCACAGCGCGAGGATCGTCCACTGTGATGTCGACACTCTGCGAGCCATCGTAGTTGTAATAGGTGCTGCAGGCGATCTGCGGATCGGAGATTTCCACCTCGGTTCCGCTAAGATTCTGGATTACCTCAAAATAGAGATCGGGCAAATCGTCGGGGCACCAGAAGCAGATCTCCGCACTGAAAGTGCCGTCAGACTGGATTGGCACCTCCGTGAGTTCTTGCCAGCAAAAAGCGTAGTCGGGAATCAGTTCGCACCAAAAAGGAAAGAGTATTTCTTTCTGTTGCACGAGGAATTGCTTTAGCTGTGAGCCATCCAGAGCTGCGATGGTCGCCGCTACGTCGCCCAGAGAAGCGCCGGAGCCTGAAGAGCGCGCCAGCGATTGAGTGTTCTGTGCTGCGGCCGCCACTTTCATACCGCTGATTCTGGACTTGGCACCCAAGCTGCTCGCTCTTTGGCTGGATGAAATCGAGGAAAATTCGCTGGCCACCTGAAGGCTTCCCAGGCTCAGCTTGTCCAACAGGCTGGCTTTCAGATTAAGGAGTTCTACGACCGTAAAACTATCGAGCGTGCAGTCCAGGGCAACCTCGAAGATTTGTACCGTGCCGGTGCAGATGGGCGCATATTGCGCAGGGCTGCCGCCTGGATTCAGAAGCTTGCGCACGCTTCCATGCACGTTGATGCAAGTCGGGAACCAGCAAATCCAGATGGGCGGGTAAATGGTGAAATCAAGGGTATCCTGCGCCAGTTGATATCTTGAGCCCTTACTTAATGCGTTGGCTTTCGCAAGCTGTGCTGCCAGATCGGCCGGCGCCTTACCATCTTTCAGTAAATCCGGTCCGACCGTGACCCGGTAGTCCTGGTCGTGCTGGACCTTGAAGGTGACAGTTTTGGCGACTGGTTGCGAGTCCACCAAACGTCCTGCGCGATCAAACAAGTAAGCTCGCGCCGCAGGAAGCTGCTGGCCCTCCTGCCTTGAAAGTGAAACGTTAACGTTGATGATGGTGCGGCTTTTGGGGATGGAAGTGCCTTGCGGATTGTTTGCCATGTTTCCTCTCCTCGACTGAACTGTTTGGCATTTCAGGTCTGAATCGGGGGGAAACCGGGCAAAGCCTTAAACTAGTCGACCCAAAATACTTCGGAGAGATGGTGAATCGGAGGAGCGAATCGTTTCAGGTCGAGCTAACTTGATCTGATCGGGAAGGCGCAGACATCTAGTCTTGCGAAGGTATCCCCGGCACTGCCACCGGCAGAGTAACTGTGAACACCGCTCCGCCGCCCGGCCCGGACGCGGCTTCGACGTTTCCGTTGTGTTCCCGCAAAATGGCTTTGGAGATGCTGAGGCCGAGGCCGGTCCCGCGGCCCGGGCGCTTGGTGGTATAGAACGGGTCGAAGATGTTGGGCAGAATCTCGGGAGAGATGCCGGGCCCGTCGTCCTGAAAAATGACGGAGACCGACTTTTCCTGCTTTTCTATCCGAATACGCAGAGTGCCTCGATCGCGCACTTCCCGCATGGCTTGTTCCGAGTTCAACATCAAATTAAGAAAAACTTGCATGAGTTGGTGCGCATCTCCACTGACCGCCGGAATCGATGTCTCTCTCAGGAAATCTACCGTGATGTTGTTCTTGCGCAAGGAATACGCGTGCAGGTGCAAGGTCCGTTGCACCAGTTCACCCAAGTCGATCGGAGTCTTGCCCGGTGCTGGGGGACGGGAGAAATACATCAGGTTTTGAACAATCTCAGCTGCACGGCGAGCCTGCTGCTGTAGAACAACCATTTGTTTTCGGACGGCCTCGGGGGCTTCGCCCTCCTGCAGCAGTTCCGACATCCCCAGAATACTGGTCAGGGGATTATTCAGTTCGTGAGCAAACCCGCCGATCATCTGCCCCATGGCCGCGAGCCGTTCACTCTGGATGATCTGCTGCTCCAGTTTCTTTTCCACCGTAATGTCACGCACTGAGACGATCACGCCGCTTATTTTGTTCTCGGCGTCGAAGAGCGGACTGGCTGACGCCCGCATGGTGCGCCAACTTCCATCGCGGTGACGCGCGTTATAGTCGCACGACCCAAACATCTTGCGGCCCGTAATCAAGTCGCGGTATAACGTAAACAGTTCCGCAGCGTAGTCCTGTTCTTCTTCGACTTTTTTCCCCAACAGATCTTCTGGCTTGTAGCCGCGCAAGTCGTGGATCCTCGAACTCACGAAACTGTAGCGACCATTCAAATCGATCACCAGGATCAGGTCGGGAAAGCTTTCCAGCAGATAGCGTTGGAATTCTTCCTGTCGCCGCAACGCCTTCTCCATCTCCCGGCGCTCCGTTACATCCACCAGCGTGCCCTGGTAGCGGACGATCTTGCCGCCTGTGTCCCATACCGCGCGGGAGGTGTCGAGGAAAACTCCAAGCGTTCCGTTCTTGCGGTGCAATGTGATTTCTCGCGTTCGCACGCCGCCCTGATCATCTGCGGTCCGCCCCAGCACTGGATTTTGATTGGGATCGGAATTCAACGCTCTGGGATCGAGCGAAAGCAGTTCTTCCTTGCTTTCATATCCCAGAACCTGCACCAGCGCGGCGTTGCCGTCGAGTAACTTGCCTTCCGGCGTACTGAAGTAAACTCCTTCCTGCAGGGTTTCGAACAGCTCGGTAAAGCGCCGCTCCTTCTCCCGTTCTTCGGTGACGTCGCGAGCCAGGGCGCTGACGCCCACCACCTCGTCACCTTTCACAATCGCATTCAGTGCGCAATCAAAATAGAGGGTGCGCGCATTCGCTTTCAGGCGAACGGAAACCATCCCGGACCAGCGACGCTTTTCCAGAAACCGAGCCAAGCCACGATCTGCATCGTCACGTTTCGGTTCGTCCAGAAACTCATCAATGCGGTGACCGACGACATCGGAATACGGAATCCCCAGCAACTCAGTTACGCGACGGTTTACAGTCTTGATTTTCCCCTCCAGGGAAGTGGCAAAGGCAATGTCGTCGAAGGAATCGATGAGTTCTTTGAAACTGCGTTGGGAGCGCGCGATGAGCTCCCCGAGTTGGTCGAGTTGCTCATCCGTGGGTGTGGATGCGCGCTCCTGCAATCCGCGGACGAGGCTCTTTAGTTCCGTAACCCGCTTTCTCCGCCCGTAGGCGAAGCCCGCAAACGCGATGGCGACGCAGAGCAAGCCAAGCGAAAGCAACCCGAGATGGTAGGGAAGATTTTGCAGGCGTTCCCAAGACTCCGCGGCCAGCCCGGTGGCGAGGAGAACCACGAACAGAAGCGCAATGCGCCACAGCCAGGCTTCTTCTTTCTCCAGGTTGGTTGGCGTGCCCGAAGAGCGCGTCGGTTGTTTTTCCGGTTCCAACATAAGAACTCACCCTCAACTGGCCAGCATGTCCTGCATGTTGGCGAGCCCGGGCCTAGGCGAATCCTAGTCCACGGGGCGGGTGCAGACAACCGAAAGTCTGTTAGGTAATTTGGTTCACAGACGAAACGTTCTATTGCTGTTCAATTGTCACAAGTTCTCTGTGACATCGGTCACAACTTATTCGAGACCGCATGGCGTAGGGTAGAAGCTTGGCTGACTTGTCGCTGGGTCTTCCCTCGTCACGATGGGTCTGAACAAATCTCTTTGCCTGAAGCAGATCCAGGTTTCCTACGCCCCATGCTCTATAAGACGCTGAGTGCCGCGGTTTACGGCATCGATGCCAGCATTATCGAAGTCGAGGTCGACGTGTCTGGAATTAAGACAATGGAGGACCACTTCCATACCGTCGGCCTGCCCGATGCCGCTGTCCGCGAGAGCCGGGATCGCGTCCGGGCGGCGCTGAAGAACTGCGGTTACGACATTCCTCCGACCCACATCACGATCAATCTTGCTCCGGCGGATATACGGAAGGAGGGTTCTGGGTTCGACTTGCCCATGGCCCTGGGAATCCTGGGCGCTTACGGCGGCCTGAATAAGAAGGAGGTGCCCGACTGCCTTTTCGTCGGCGAGTTGTCACTCGATGGCGGCGTACGGGGCGTTCGCGGAGCGCTTCCTATCGCCATCGAGGCACGTGGCAGAAAGATCGCGCGCCTGGTGGTGCCGGAGCTCAACGCCAAAGAAGCGGCGATGGTCGGCGGAGTGGAAATCTATCCCGTCAAGTCCTTGCTCGATGTGATCCGTTTCGTGAACACCGGCAACGGCATTCAGCCGCTCAAAGTGGACAGCGAAACTTTACTAAGTGAGGCGCAGCAATTTCTTGTGGATTTCAAAGACGTGCGCGGCCAGCATTCTGCCAAGCGTGCGCTCGAGGTGGCCTGCGCTGGCGGTCACAACATCCTGATGATCGGTCCTCCAGGTTCGGGCAAAACCATGCTGGCCAAGCGTATGCCGACGATCCTGCCGCCTTTCACATTTGAGGAAGCCCTGGAGACCACGAAGATTCACAGCGTAGCCGGGGTGCTCGATCCCGGCGCGGGATTGGTAGGAGTGCGGCCTTTTCGCTCGCCCCACCACACTATTTCGGACGCGGGACTAATCGGAGGCGGGGCGGTGCCTCGCCCGGGAGAGGTCTCACTGGCACACAATGGTGTCTTGTTCTTGGACGAACTGCCGGAGTTCCCGCGCAACGTTCTCGAAGTCATGCGCCAGCCGCTTGAGGATGGAACCGTCTGCATCGCACGCGCTTCCATGTCCTTAACCTTTCCCGCGCGCTTCATGCTGGCCGCAGCCATGAATCCCTGTCCCTGCGGCTACTTCAACGACCGTTCGCGGGAGTGCCATTGCACTCCGCCCCTGATACAGCGGTACATGTCCAAGATTTCGGGGCCGTTGCTGGACCGGATCGACATCCACATCGACGTACCTGCCGTGAACTATAAGGAGATGCGCTCGGGCGCCGAACCGGAAAGCTCGGCCAAGATTCGCGAACGGGTCATGCGAGCCCGCGGAGCGCAGCTAGCAAGATTCTCGTCTTCCCCACGAGAGAAGCTCTATTGCAACGCTCAAATGGGGCCTCGTCACATCCGCGCCTTTTGCGAACTCTCGGCGGACTGCGAGCGCCTGCTGGAGCGTGCCATGGCTCAGCAAGGGCTGACCGCCCGCGCCCACGACCGCATCCTCAAAGTCGCCAGGACGATCTCCGACCTGGAAGGAGGAAAGGCAATCGAGCCCAAACACATCGCCGAGGCTATCCAATACCGGACGCTGGATCGAACATTCTGGGCCTGAGACGGGCAATTGCCGTGGGGAGACGGGACAACCTTGTTATGTGATCTGGCCTGAGCTCATAGATTGGACGAGTCCTAAGTTGTTTACTATCAATGTACTGGAGGCCGTCTATCCGGCACACCCTGGAGCGTTTAGAGGACGCGAACGGACATTTCTAGTGCCAGACTTGAACGGTATTGCAAGAAACACTTGACGTCCCGTTCATTCTCACGTAGGGTGTACAGTTCCGAAGGCTTACGCATTCTGTTTGTCTGACGAACCTCCACTGGCAATCGGACATAATCTTAAAACCGAGAAACTTTCGGGCCAGAGGGAGCATCTATACGAGTAACCAGAGATTTCCCGTACAACCCATCTGAATTGAGTAAGTTAGGCACTCTGGTCGGGTTTTTTCTTGCCAGGAGATGAGGGTGCGGATAGTTCGCTGAACTAGGAGAAAATTTATCATGCGGTCTGATCGCGTTTTTGATGCTTTACATACTTTGCGGAATCGTTATATGCTTTGCCAGCTTGCATCGAAGGCTACCCGTAAGTTTCACAAGCCCAACACCAGAATCCAGGAAACGATGAACGAGGTTCTGGACAAGATTGCAAGCTCGGAACGGCAGACGGTTCTGTCGGAACCGGAAAACTTCGCCGAGGCACAACGGCGGG
>Ga0210396_10004924_pt1 | contig 12986 bp, 13 predicted proteins | sample IncBWH17OmetaG_FD_155466 | JGI IMG/M metagenome (GOLD analysis project Ga0210396, IMG submission 155466) | Forest soil microbial communities from Barre Woods Harvard Forest LTER site, Petersham, Massachusetts, United States - Inc-BW-H-17-O ...
ACCCGGCCGCCGCGAGGTCGCGCACACCGCCAAGGATCGTATAAGGCTCGGTGCGGCCGAAGCGGGTGATCGTCAGCACCGGAAGGACATTGGCCGGCAAATAGAGAATGTAGCTCGCCAGCGTAAAGGCGGCCGTTGTCGCGAGGCTGCCGGGCCGGCGTGGTGCCAGACGGGCACCGCAGCGCGGGCAGCGGCGGCGCCCGTCTGAGCCGGTGGTGTGAACGGCGGTGACGAGCTCGCAATCCAGGCAGAGGATCCAGGGTTTGCCCGGTTTGGGACCATATTGCGCGGGATCGCCAATGGCATGCCAGACGCGCTGCCGTCCGAGAGATTGCTCGATCAGGACCTGGACGAAGACCAGAGCTGCGAGCGCATATCCGCCGGCGCCGATCGCCACATCGGCCAAACGTCTGAGCCGGGTGTAGGCGACCACGGCGCCGAGAAGATAAACGTCTAGCATGCTCCACGGGTGCAGGCGGAGCGCCATTCGCCACCCACCGGCGAGGCCCAGCCGGGCCCGCGCCTTTCCCCGGCTTGCGGAAACGAGCCGAGCTAGCACCGCAAAGATTAGCACCAGCGTCAGAGCTGGAATGATGATCGAGATCAACGCGACGAGAACGCCCACTCCCGCTATGGCTGTGCTGTAGCGGGTGAGTTGGATCGCGCCGCTAATTATCATGCCGCTGCGGTGGTCGCCCGCAAACCCGATCTCAAAGAGTGCGAAGGTGTTCACTAATCCAAACAGAATAATCGCTGCGGCAGCGTACGCTAGCGGCCGGTCCAATGTGCCGGGCGGGGAACGCCACAGGCGCCGGCCGCAGCGCCGACACAACAGCCAGCGGTCTGTCGGCAGCCGGTCCGGAAGCAAGTGAATTTGGCCGCAATCACGGCAGGCGAGAACGGCTTGGGTGATTTGCGACATCCTGCTGCACTGCCGCAACCTCAACCATCCCTTCTGCGCTGGAGCGGGAGGGATGGGTTGAGGCGCTGACAAACGATCAAGGCGATGATTAGCGGGTCGTGCTTTCAGAAGGCGGAGACGAGCTGCCGGTCCGCTCGATGACAGCCTGCATCTGATCGGGGCTCACTTCCATCACAATTTTCGTGCCGTCCGGGGCCTGGGCGTGAATCACATACGCTTCGGGCACAACGATTACCTTCTTGAAACCGTTCTGCTCGAGCGATTGCTTCAGCTTTTGCTGCGTATCGAGCGTTACGGCGGTGTCCGGCGGCACTTGCGACGACGTCGAGGTATCGCCGGGTTGGCCGGCTGTCGTGTTGGAAGTCTGGGCCAATACTGGTGTCGCAAGCAGGACAAATGACGCGATGGTCGCGAGAGCAGCGGTACGCATGTTGTACTCCTCTACGTCGGTGGATGCCTTGATAACGCTCGCCTTGCGACTTCGTTCGTCATAATTGACAACGGTCAATTCTTTGGCGACCGATGCCGATAAGCCAGGGCTGAGCAGTCTTAGCGGTTCAGCAGCCAGAGGAAGAACGACAGGACTACACTGACGATCAGGCATGTCACTATCGGGAAATAAAAGCGGAAGTTCCCGCGCTCGATCACGATGTCACCGGGTAGCCGACCGAGCCCGAGCTTGCTGAGCAACGGCCACGACAACCCGATGACAACGAGCACCAGACCAATTGCAACGAGCCACCGTACCATCGTCTGGTATCACCCTCTCAAGTGCCATAGCCTTGCTGAGCCTGGGGGGCCTCTTGCCCGCGCCCTCCCTCGAATTGAAGCTTGAGCGTGAGGTACCCGAACAGGTCGCGCAGCGACAGCATCCCGACAAGCTGCCCGCGGTCCACAACGAGAAGGGGACTTCTGCCAGTGCGCTGCATCTTTGTCATCGCCTCCAACGCGTCGGCCCCGGGCGAGATCGTGTTATCCTCAGAGCATGGCTCCATGATCTCGGCTACAGTGCGGCGGCCCCATTTATCTTCGCCGACCTCGCTGAGCTGCGCCGTGGTGACGCAGCCAAGGAGCCGGCCGTCACGCACAACTGGGAAAACCTTGTGGTGATGGCGATAGACATAATCTTCGACGAACTCCCGGTCCGAAAGCTCTGGCGACACCGTGATCGGCCGCCGGTTCATGAAACGGGATACGGACTGGCCAGCCAGGATCTGCTGAGCCAGCGTTTGCTGGTAGGTAGCGTTGGCGGCGCCGCGCAGGAATAGGCCGATCAGACCCAGCCATATGCCGCGGACGAAATCGCCGCGCAGCACCTCAATCAGGCCCAGCACAATGAGCAGGATGCCAAAGATGTTCCCGGCACCCGCGGCGACCCAAGTCGCCCAAATCAGATCCTTGCGCCATCCCCATAGTGCCGCACGCAACATCCGTCCCCCGTCGAGAGGAAAGGCGGGCACGACATTGAATAACGCTAGCGTCCAATTGAGGTAGCTCAAATACCACAGAACTCGGGCGACGGCAGGCCGGCCTTGTGAATTCGTGACAAAGCCGAACAAGAGAAAGAATAGAAGGCCGAGGATCGTGCTCGCTACAGGTCCGGCCAAGGCCATCAGGAATTCACTGACGGCGCTCGCCGGCTCGCTGTGCATCTCGGCGACACCGCCGAAAATGAAAAGGGTGATGCCGCGGATGCGCATACCGAAACCCCGTGCTGCCGCCGCATGGGACATTTCGTGGAAGACGATCGAGAACAACAAGCCGACTGTCGCAACGACCGCCATAGACCAATAGGCCGACGGGGTCAGCCCGGAGACAATGCCGGGAAAGATGCCAACCGCCAAACTCCAAGCGATCAGCACCGCGATAAGGAGCCAGGAGGCGTCGACGTAAACATCAAACCCAAACAGGCTGAACAGCCGCATGCGATAGAAGAACATCTTCGCTCCTCTGGTGCGCAGCCTCGCAGCCGGGCCCACACCTGGTAGTGACGAGCTAAATATGCAGGCTCCAAGACAGCCGCTTTGATCGTCGTCAATTCGACGCGGGGGGCGTCGAGACTTTGGGCCGCTATCGGAGAAGAATTGAGATGGGCGAATTGACGGCGGTCAATGGTGAGACGGCCTTTTCGCGCATATTTTTGGACGGACGCCCGTGACCCGGTCACGGGACCCAGGCATCGCCCGCCAGCACGGCGAGAGGGAAAAGGTATGAGCGCAACAGGACTGGAGGTCTTCGACAAGACCGTGCAGACCACCAATGGTTGGCTCAAGGAGATCATGGAGGTCATGGGACCGGATCGCCATAGGGCCTATCGTATCCTCGCCGCAGTGCTGCACGCTCTGCGCGACCGGCTCACCGTCGATGAGGCGGCCCAACTCGGCGCCCAGCTGCCGATCCTGGTGCGGGGGATGTACTATGATCAATGGCACCACCCCGCGGGAAAGCCGGAGGGGCCGCGCCGCAAGGAAGAATTCCTCTCAGCTGTTGCGGAGGAATTGGACGACATCGGCTCGATCAATCCGGAGCAGGCGACTCGCGCTGTCTTCGCGGTGCTCGAGCACCACATCGCCCGCGGCGAGATCGAGGACGTAAAGGCAACAATGCCGACGCATCTCCGCGACCTCTGGCCGTGAGATCGTCGCTTCACGGGCGACCGTCGGAAGAGGAAGGAAATGGCGCCACAGCGTTTTCGCGATCGCAAAGAGGCGGGTCGACGGCTTGCCGAAAAGCTCAGGGCTTACGCCAATCGGCCGGATGTGCTGGTGCTGGCCCTGCCCCGCGGCGGCGTACCGGTCGCCTATGAGATAGCTCGCGCGCTAGGCGCGCCGCTCGACGTCTTTGTCGTGCGCAAGCTCGGAGTTCCGGGCTACGAGGAGCTGGCGATGGGCGCGGTCGCAACCGGCGGCGTGCGCGTCCTCAACGACCAGCTCGTACAGCGCCTCCGCATCCCGGAATATGTGATCGAGGCGGTGGCAACACGCGAGCAACAGGAGCTGGCTCGACGCGAGCGCCTCTACCGAGGTGGCCGTCCGCCCCCGGAGGTTCGTGGTCGGACCGTGATCCTTGTGGATGACGGTCTGGCGACAGGAGCTACCATGCGCGCGGCCATCATGGCTCTGCGAAAGTTGCAACCGGCCCGCATCGTCGTCGCGGTCCCAACCGCATCGTCCGAGACCTGCGAAGAGCTGAAACCGGAGGTGGACGATATCATTTGCGCGATTACACCTGACCCGTTTCTCGCCGTCGGCCACTGGTATCAGGATTTTTCGCAGACAACCGACGACGAAGTCCGTGAGCTGCTCGCGCGGCGTCAGGATCCCGGAGAGCCACGGCCGCCGCAAGACACGGCCGACAGTGCGCTGATCGAGGCAGTGCGCGGGGCCGCTCGCCCACTGACCGGCGCCGCCGGCGATCATGACGCGCTGTTGGACCGGATCGGCGAGGCCCGCTTTGCGCTGCTCGGCGAGGCTTCACATGGCACGCACGAGTTCTACCACGAGCGCGCCCGGATAACGCAGCGGCTTATCGAAGAGAAGGGCTTCACGGCCGTCGCGGTCGAGGCGGACTGGCCGGATGCCTACCGCATCAACCGTTACGTTCGCGGCGTCGGCGACGATGTCGATGCCGCGGAGGCGCTGAGCGATTTTCGACGCTTCCCGCGGTGGATGTGGCGTAACACCGATGTGCTGGAGTTCGTCGATTGGCTGCGGGCATACAACGACGGTCTTCCCGCGAGCGCCAGAAAAGCCGGCTTTTACGGGCTCGATCTCTACAGCTTGCACGCGTCTATGAAAGCCGTGATCCAATATCTTGAACGAGTTGATCCCGATGCTGCAGCGAGAGCCCGCGCTCGCTACGCCTGCTTCGATCATTTTGGACCCGAGCCCCAGGTCTATGGTTTCATTGCAGCGACCGACCGCAGCAAATCATGCAGAGACGAAGTGGTCAGCGAGCTCGTCGAGCTGCGACGCCGGGCCGCGGAGTACGCGCGGCGCGACGGCGCGGATGAACTTTTCTATGCCGAGCAGAATGCGCAATTGGTCAAGAACGCCGAAGAGTACTACCGCTCGATGTTTTTCGAAGACGTATCGTCGTGGAACCTGCGCGACCGCCATATGGTCGAAACGCTCAATGCACTGGTCGCGCATCTGAGCCGGCAGGGCGCGCCGGCTAAGATCGTCGTCTGGGCGCATAACTCGCATTTGGGGGACGCGCGAGCGACGGATATGGGCCAGCGCGGTGAGCTGAACGTGGGTCAGCTGGTGCGCGATAAATGTGGCCGAGATGTGGTCCTGGTCGGATTCACCACGCATCACGGCACCGTTACGGCCGCATCCGATTGGGGAGGAGCGGCCGAGCGCAAGCGCGTCCGGCCGGGCCTTCCCGGAAGCTACGAGGCGCTGTTTCATTCCGCCCTTGCTGCGCGTTTTCTGCTCACTTGGCCTCGGGATGACGCTGGCGCCAGGCACCCCCTACGCGAACCTCGGCTCGAGCGGGCGATCGGCGTGATTTATCGACCGGAAACCGAGCGCATGAGCCACTACTTCCGAGCGCAGCTGACAGAGCAGTTTGACGCCGTACTCCACTTCGACGAGACGCGGGCCGTCGAGCCTTTGGAGTACACCGCCGAGTGGGTGGCGGGAGAGGTACCGGAAACCTTCCCCTTCGCGGTCTAGCGGTGGGGGAGTCAATGCAAGCAGACGCCGAGATAAGCCTGGTCCACATCACAGCGGGTCCAGTGACGCTGGAGGGCAATCTGAGTCTGCCCCGGGGCGCCCGCGGCATCGTTATGTTTGCTCACGGCAGCGGCAGTAGCCGACTCAGCCCGCGCAATCGCTACGTTGCGCAACTGCTCAACCAGGCGAGGCTTGCGACCTTGCTCGTCGACTTGCTAACGGCACAAGAAGAAGCGATCGATCTGCGGACAGCACGACTGCGCTTCGATATCGGCCTCTTGGCCGAGCGGCTCGTGGGCGCGACCGATTGGCTCCTTGAGCATCCGCAAACACGCGAGCTCCAGATCGGATATTTCGGGGCTAGCACCGGCGCCGCGGCGGCACTTGTGGCCGCCGCCGAACGTCTCGACGAAGTCGCCGCGATCGTCTCGCGTGGCGGTCGACCCGATCTGGCTGGCCCGCGCCTACCGCAAGTACGCGCCCCGACATTGCTCATCGTCGGCGGCAATGACGTTCAGGTCATCGAACTGAACCGGGCAGCGTTCGCGCAACTGCGCTGCGAGAAGCAGCTCGTGATCGTCCCCGGGGCGACGCATCTCTTCGAGGAGCCCGGCGCTTTGGACGAGGTGGCGCGGTTGGCGCGCGAGTGGTTCCAGAGGTACCTCGCGCGGGCAGAGGCATCCGAAACTCGGGCCAATCGGTAACCGAGGCGCCCGCGAACGAGGAGGTCAAGGTCATGACCGTTAGGTTAAACAACCGCGCATACGAGCACGCCAAGAGACTCATCAACGACGGCAAGTTCGTATATGATCAGCGGGATGCGTGGAGCGAACACCAACCTTCTGCGCGTGAGGAAAATGAGTTCATAGAGCAGCATGGGTTCTTTGATTATGGGGAGTGGTATTTGGCAATTAACGACGAGTATAGAGAGGATACCAAACGACATTATGAGTTTCCATACGGAGATTTCGAAAAGGCTCACCGCTGCGGGATTCTCACAGCAGAAAGCCGGGCAGGCCAATACAAGCATTTTGACGTCGAAAACGCGGCTGCACATTTGCACGGTATGATCGATGCCAAGCATGAACAGAAAGAAGCAGTCCACCGGTAGCTGTACTTAACAGAGCGGGCCGGAGCGAAACGGCATCTGAACTCGAGGGCCCATTAAGTTCTATGCGATCAAATGAGGAGGATTGTTGAGTTTGCCGCTTCGGCAATCGTGATGCTTCTGGTCACCATCGGCCCGCTCGAGACCGTAGCCATCTTCGGGGTCCTTACGGCGGGAGCCCGCCGCAGCATGAGGCCTCGGCTTGCGATCCAAGCCGTCGCCATCGCCCGCGGGGTACTCTTTGTATTCGCAATCGGCGGTACGAGGTTCCTACAGCTCTTGCAGGTCAGCATGCCCGCTTTCGAGGTTGCCGCTGGCATCCTGCTCTTGCTGCAATCGATCGAACTGATTTTCGCCCATCCCGGTGGTCTTTCGGCGCTCACCACAGGTGAGGAAATAGAGGCCGAGCGCAGTAGCGAAATTGCGGTCTTCCCGCTCGCCATCCCGCTAATCGCCGGGCCGGCAAGCATTACGGCAGCAATGTTGCTGATGGGACAGGCCGGCGCTGACCCGATGAGAATCGCCGTCTTTTTCGTGGCCCTGTTTATTGCCCTCGCGCTGACCTACCTCATGCTGATGCTGGTTGAGCCACTCGGACGCTTACTTGGCGTAACCGGCACAAACGTCATCGCTCGCATTTCCGGCATTCTGCTCGCGGCGGTTGCCGTGCAGTTCATACTCGATGGAATACGCGAGAGCCATCTGCTCAGATGAAGCGGCACCCCCTAAAATCCCGGGATTGCTATGTCAGCCCGGCTGGTAGGCTAGGGTCATTTCCGCGATACCGGCGGCGACATTGAGACCGGTCGTGCCCTCGATACTTACCGGTTGCAACATGATCGAGTTTCCGGAACCGCCGACCAGCACGTTTGCACCGACGCCGACCCCGACCGTAGCGCTTCCCGTGGCGCCGGTATACGTCCCGGATAGTGCGCCGGGCACCAGGTTAGCAGTCGGTGCAAAGACCGCCCAGACGATCACGCCTCCTTGCAGATAGCCGATATCGACCCCGAACTTATTGATCGTCCCGACATAATGTTGCGGAGGGCCTCCCTTGGGTGAAAAGGTGCAGTTGACTGCACGCGATGAGCCGAAGACGAAGCCAAACCCGCTAGATACATTGCAGGTCAATATCCCGACCTGCAGGCCCTGCGCTTGCGCTGGGGTATTCAGCGCCAAGGCGCCCGCAGCCAAGCCGAGCGCGCAAATCACTACTCCGAGCTTCCCGAGCATTTCTTTCCAAACTCCTGCTTCTATGACAGTCAGGGCGAACACTGGCCATCGGAAGATTGGGACCTGAAATTTGGCGCGGCTACGGCCGCGCTGGTACAGTGAAAACCCCTCGTTACGCCGCCCCGACGCTCTTAGCGCTCCGCCGTAAACGGCTCGCCTATAGCCGCTGGGAAACAGGCGTGCCAGTGTGAGCCATGCTCGGCGTGTTCATTTAGCGCTCATGCCGGCCGAGGAGACTTGATATAGATTGTGGCACGCTGTGCCGCTTTGACCAGTGTCAATTTTTTTGAAATTTTAACGCGACGAATGGCGCGCAGAAAGGGAGGTCAAGCCTGTCGAGGGCGCCATTACGGTCGGGCAACCTCGCCGGTCCGCCGCCTTTGGCACCAGGAAAAGTGCCAGGGCGGCAACAATCAACGCGATTCCCATCACAGAAAAGCAGTCGGAATAGGCCATCACATACGCTTCGGTCCGCACCATATTGGCGATCTCGGCGATGGCCTGGGTGCGGGCCAGAGCGGCCGCGGCAGCCTTCGGTGTCAGCAACTGCGTCAATTCCTGGATCCGTTCCGCCAGCTTTAGGCTGCTCAAGGTCAGATGGTTGCCGATGATCGAGAAATGGTAGTGCTCCCGTTCGGTCAGAAAAAACGACAGCATCGCGATTCCGACCGAGCCGCCGAGGTTGCGCATGATGTTGAATATTGCCGAGCCGTTGGCCTGCTCGTGGTTCGGCAGCGATCCCGCGGAGAGGGCAGACAAAGGCGTTATCATGAAGGGCTGCCCGGCGGCACGCACCAGCTGCGACCAGCGAAATTGCTGAATGCCCCAATCATGCGTCAGAAACGAATTCATAAAGCAACTCACGGCGAACATGAGCAGCCCAAAGGCGACCATCAGGCGGGGGTCGACCCGTCGCATGACAACCGGCACTAGCGGAAAGATCGCAAGCTGTGGCAGGCCCATCCACATCACGACCTCGCCGATCTGCATCGCGTCATAGCCCTGGATCTGTGCGAGATAGACGGGGAGGATATAGATGCTGCCGTAGAGTGAGAGGCCCAGCACAAAACCCATGAACGACACGCTGGCGAAGCCGCGCCGCAGAAAGAGCCGCAGGTTGATGAACGGCTCTTTGTGCCATAGCTCGATGATGATGAAGGCGGGAATAAGGATGGCCGCAAGGATCGCCAGATGTTGGATCATCGGGTTGCCGAACCACTCCTTGCGCTCGCCCTCCTCGAGCACAGTAATCAGCGAGCCGAGGCCGATCCCCATGCAGACGATCCCGATCCAATCGCCGCGCCGCAGCCGGTCGAGCTCCATCGGTTCGGCTTCCAGCCCGTACCAGACCGCCCACATCATCACCAACCCGGGCAGCAGATTGATGTAAAAGATCCACCGCCAAGAAAAAGTGTCGGTGAGCCAGCCGCCGAGTGTCGGCCCGATCGCCGGGGCGAAGGTCGCGGTCACGCCGAACAGCGCCAAGCCGATTGGTTGCTTCGATTTGGGCAGGCAATGCAATACGATCGTCATTGCTGTCGGGATGAACACGCCGCCGGTGAACCCCTGTCCGGCGCGAAAGATGATCATCTCGGGCAGGCTGGTCGACAACCCGCACAGCATCGAGAACAACAAGAACAGTGCGCAATTGGCGATCAGGTAGCGCCTGGTCGAAAAGATCTCGTTGAGCCACGGCGACAGTGGAATGGTGATGATCTCGGCGATCAGATAGGCCGTGGATATCCAGGTCCCCTCGTCGAGCGAGGCGGCGAGGCCGCCTTGAATGTATTTGAGCGAGGCGTTGGTGATCTGGATGTCGAGCACCGCCATGAAGGCGCCGAGGATCGCTCCGAAAATCGCGATCCAATCGCGGCGCGTCGGCTGGCGCTCGTCCTCCCGAGCCTTCATGATCCGTTGCCGGGAGGTGGGGCCAGCGTCTCGCCGCCTTCCGGCGGCGCCGTGCGAGTGTCGATTGTTGCCTCGACCGAAAGACCGGCGCGTATCCGATCGAGCACCGGATCGGTGGTCGGGTCAATCAAGATCTTGACCGGCAAGCGCTGCACGATCTTGGTGAAATTCCCTGTGGCGTTTTCCGGCGGCAGCAGCGCGAATACCTGACCGCTGCCAGGGGCAAGGCTGTCGAGCGTGCCGTGCAGATGCGTGCCGGGGAAAGCATCGACGGTAATATCGGCGGCCTCGCCGCGGAACATCCGACCGATCTGCGTTTCCTTGAAATTGGCGACGACATAGACCCCGTTTCCCATTGGCACGATGGTCATCAGCTGTGTGCCGGGCTGGACGTAAAGGCCGACTCGCGCGGCGCGGTCGCCGACCGCCCCATCGACCGGCGCTTTGATCACGGTGTATCCAAGATTGAGGCGGGCTTGGTCGAGAACTGCGCGATCGTGCAGCAACGTCGCTTGCGCTTTCGCGCGCTGCGTCCAGAGTACCTCGATCTGCTTCTCGGCAGAGGCGAGGACTGCCTGATTGTGTTTCAGTGTCGCGGTCTTCTCCCGCAGATCAGCCTCTGCCTGCTGAGCTCGCTGGACCGTTCCGGCGCCGGTTTTCGCGAGCTCCTGATAGCGGGCGTACTCCTGTTTCGAAAAAGCGAGATTGGCCTCGGCCGAAGCGACATCTGCGTGTGCCTGATCTATCGCGGCTTGTTGTTGCGAAATCTGCGCGTTGAGACTGCGGATATCGGCTTCAGCCGCCGCCACGTCCGATTGTGCCTGGTCGACCGCCGCCTGATAGTCGCGCGGATCGATCCGCAGCAGCACCTCGCCCGCTTTGACCCGCTGGTTATCGGTCACCAGCAATTGGGAGATGTAGCCGGAGACCTTTGGGACAACCGCGATGTTGTCCGCTTGAGTATAAGCGTCGTCGGTCGACTCGAGCCATCGCCAAATGGTGTACCAGTACCAACCGAGACCGACCGCACCAACGAGCAGAAGAGCGCCAACGACCGCGGCAATGATCAACCGCCTGCGCCGCCGCCGTGCCCGCGCTTCCGACGGCTCGGCCTCCAGCTCGCCCTCGTTGGTCGCGCGGGCAGGTAGCCGCTGTCGGTCTTCGGGTATGACCCGCTCGACGCGATGCTCGATCCGAGGGCGTGCGTCGAGATCGGCCCCGCCCTTAGCGGGTAGACCGCGAGTTTCGTTGCCGCCCCGGTTCTCTGGCACCTCAGCCGACTATCCCAACACCGCGCGGCACCGCTCGATTATCGTCGGCCACGGCGAAGAATTCGGGTTTCTAGACCGGCTCTCAACACTAATCGGAGTACACGAGCCGACGAGCATGATACGGCCCCGTCGAGTGTGGTCCGTCGATGATCGCCAAGCAGTCATCTCCTGCTCCAGCAAGCGAATTGCGGTCGAGGATTCTGATCTGTCGGGTTCCGGTCAGCCGGATCACACCGCGGCGTTTCAGCTGAGTGAGAGCACGGCTCACCGTCTCTACTGAAAGTGCGAGATAATCGGCTATCTCCTCGCGAGATAATGGCAGCACAACGTAAGCGGCAGGACCGCCCGATAATCGCTCAGCGATCTTGACCAGGAAGTGCCCAACCTTCTCCTCGGCGGTCGTCCGCCCGAGATTGAGAATCAACGCATGCAGACGCGACATCGCTTGGCAGGCGGCCTCGCGGAGCTCTCGGGCGACGCGGGGGTCTGACTCGGCAAGAGCCTCGAGGCGACATCGCGGGTAGCGGGTGACGACAGTACCTTCGAGGATCGCCTCCACGGCGAAGTGGTGTCTGCCGTGCGCACCAAAGCCGAAAACGTCGGCCGGAAGCAGCAGGTCGACAATTTGCCGTTTGCCATCTGCCCTCGTCGAAAACCGACGCGCGGCGCCGAATTCAACCCGGTACCAGCACTCTACCGGGCTGCATTCTTTATAGACCTCCTGGCTGCGAGCGTATCGCGTTCGCACGCCGAGAGAATCCAACCCACCCCAGGCGATTTTTGGGGTCGCGTCACGCTGATGTGTCCAAATCGGCTCATTGACGCGGACATTCGACGAGTTCCGGATGATCATGCTCTTCTCCTCCCGCGCGCCACATCATCAGCAGCCACCGAACTTGCTCTTAGAGGAGAAAATGGCCGTCGGTCACAGGCCAGGAAATTTGGGAGAATTACGTAACTTAGAACTGGCTATTCCGACCGATCGCCTAATACCGGAGGGTGATTCAATGCGCTGGCGGAACCGCTAATCAACAGGTCGGCCCAATCCAGCCCCACTATTCCTTGGCCATCCGGGTAAATTTGATCGACTGGAATAGCGATAGAGTGTGCCGCAGACCCTGAGCATCGATGATCTCGAGCCCGGCCACCCCTCTCGGTCCCTCGTCCTCGTAAAACGTTTGTGGGTGGTGAACCCAATGCTCAAGATCCTGGAGTATGATCTCGAAAAGGTCCTTTTTGGGCTCGTAGGCGATCCCGAGTAGCGGCACCCATTCCGCGATAGCCTCATGGTTGACGGCGAAGAGACACGGTGGCAGATCCCGAACGACTGCCAACCAAATCTTTCGAAAGCCGGTCGCAGTAGGCGTGCCATTCAGATTTGTCTAGCTTTCGCAATGTCATCTCATTGGCCCTGATCAAACGATGCAGTCCGCGCCACGACGCTAAAACACGAACCATGACCTATCGTGGACCGAACTTCAACCCAATGTCCGAGGCAGTCGGCCGCCTGCCTGACAATGAACAACCCAAGCCCGAGGCCCTCGGAACGCGCAGTATCGATTCGGAAAAACGGCTCGAATATGCTTTGCAGCTCGTCCTGCGGGATGCCCTCGCCAGTATCATGAACCTCGATCCGAACTGTTGCTGCCCGCCGTCTGCAGCCGACAAGAACTCGCCCACCTGCCGATGTGTGATCGAGCGCGTTGCGCGCGAGATTTCGCAGAATACCATCGAGCAGCACAGGCTGGCTCATGATCACTGTGCGTGTCGGCAGCGCGCGGAAATCGATCCCTTTGCGCTGCGCCAGCCCATTGAGCTGTAAACCGAGGCGGTCAAAAATAGGCTTTACCCGAACAGGCTGCGGC
>Ga0210396_10004925_pt1 | contig 12986 bp, 9 predicted proteins | sample IncBWH17OmetaG_FD_155466 | JGI IMG/M metagenome (GOLD analysis project Ga0210396, IMG submission 155466) | Forest soil microbial communities from Barre Woods Harvard Forest LTER site, Petersham, Massachusetts, United States - Inc-BW-H-17-O ...
TGCGAGTTCTTCATGCGTTTCCACGCCCTCGGCAACGATCCGCAGGTTCAGGCTTCGGCCCATGCTAATGATCGCATTCACGATGGTCGTTTCCTCGGGAGCGATGGTGATCCGACGAACGAACGACTGGTCGATTTTCAAGGTATCGATCGGAAACTTCTGAAGGTAGCTTAAGCTGGAGAAACCCGTGCCGAAGTCATCGACGGCCAGCTGCACCCCTCGCGCTCTCAGTGTCTTGAGGATGGATTCCGTGGACTCGACATGTTTCATAAGAACGCTTTCAGTCAGCTCCAACTCAAGAAATCTCGGATCCAAGCCCGTATCGTTAAGCACCGCGAATACACCTTTAAGAAAGTTTTCGTCTCGAAACTCCACCGCAGAGACGTTGACTGCCATCGTACCCAATGGCAGGCCTGCATCCAACCATCTCCGTGCTTGCTTGCAGGCTTCACGAACGATCCAGCTGCCAATCGGCAGAATCAGGCCGCAATCTTCCGCAATAGGAATGAATTGTGCCGGAGAAACCGGCCCCCGAATGGGGTGCGTCCAGCGGATCAATGCTTCAGCCCCCGTAATCTCCCCTGATTTTATATTGACCTTCGGCTGGTAGTGCAGCGTGAATTCCTGCCGTTCCAGGGCACCCCGCAGGCTCTCCTCAGTAGATTGCCGCTGCACGGCTCGAACATTCATGGCTGCCTTGAAAAACTGATAGTTCTGACGCCCATTTTCCTTTGCCTGATACATCGCGGTGTCTGCGTTCTTGATGAGCGTTTCCGCATCCGGGCCATCGTCGGGATAGACGGTAACGCCAATGCTTGCCGTGACGTGAAGATCGTGCTGGTCGATAGAATGAGCCTCCGCCACGACCTGCAGCAATCTTCTCGCCGTGATGGCAGCATCTTCCGATCGCTTCAAGTCTGAAAGCAGCACGACGAATTCGTCACCTCCCTGAAGGCTTATCGTGTCCGCACCGCGGATGCAACTCACCAGGCATTTTGCGATGGATTGAAGAAGTTTGTCGCCGACCGGATGTCCCAGGGAATCGTTTATGTGTTTGAAACCATCCAAATCCAAAAAAAGGACCGCGACCTTTTTCTCGTGACGCTGCGCGAAGGCGATAGCCTGCCTAACCCGGTCATTCAGAAGCGTTCGGTTGGGCAAACCGGTCAGAAAGTCGTGCTGGGCCGCATGGGTCATCTGCTGCGCGATACCTCGGGCCGCGCTTACGTCGCGGATTGCTGCCGTTACTAGGATTCCTTCGGCACTTTCCAGCGGGCTCAACATGATCTCGACTGGAAACACGCTTCCGTCTTTCCGCTGACCAGTAAGTTCAATTCCCGTCCCGATCTGTTGCGCCAACGCTTCTTCCTCGGTTCGGGTAGCGTCCTCCGTCAGGCGCTCCCCGAACCCCTCGGGAATAATGTTCTTCACCTTCTGGCCTAGGAGTTCATCGCGATGGTATCCGAACTGTTTCTCCGCCTGACGATTCAGTAGGACGATCTCTCCGCTTTGGTTCACCACCACCATCGCATCCGGCGCCGCCTCCAACAGACCGCGGTACCGGGCCTCCATCTGGACCATATATTTTTCGGCCGCTTTGCGCACAGAAATGTCGCGGCCAATCGTGGAGGCACCCATAATTCTTTCCATGGCGTCTTTGATGGGTGATGCCGTGATTTCAACGTGGAATTCTTTCCCGTCTTTTCTCACGCGAACCGTCTCAAAATGATCGACGATTTCACCCCGTTCCAGCCGTTCCAGCACTTCGGGAATTTCATCCGGATGATTGGCGGGAACGAGCATACTCACGGACATCCCAATAGCCTCGTTGGCCGAATAGCCATACATTCGCTCGGCACCGGCGTTCCAACTAGTAATGATCCCGTCGAGCGTCTTGCCAATAATCGCGTCATCCGAATAAGCAACAATCGAGGCTAGTCGGCGAAGGTCTTCTTCGGTCCTCCTCCTTTCACTGACATCGCGGATGGCACTTGAAACCCATATTCCTTGCTCAGTGTGCATTGGGCTCAGCCTAATCTCGGCGGGGAATTCGCTGCCATCTTTGCGCAAACCAAAAAGCTCCAGGGCTGCCACCGTCGGCCGTTCCAGGGGGGCGATTAGGAAGCGGGAGTGCTGATCGGTATGCTGACCTCGGGAATGTGCGGAAACGAGAATTTCAGCGGGTTGACCAATCAACTCGTTCCCGCGATACCCAAAAAGTCTTTCCGCCTGCGCATTGACCAATACAATCACGCCGAATTGATCGACGACGACGATGGCGTCAGGCGCCGCTTGCAGCAGAGTCTGGTACTGGAGATCGTCAATCTTGCTGTCTCGCCTGGTAGGCGGAGGCGACATGTGTAGAGATGGATCGCTTGCACCTCTTCTTGGCGGTTTGATGGGAATGGATTTCATATCGAATACTCTAAAAGGTCAAAGGTCGAGCGAATATAGTTTCTGGCCACTTGCCAGCAGAAACTGTGTGGAGCAGAACACACGGTAGGCCTGTGTATTGCTGAATAATTCTCTCGATATTGGGTGCAACGACGTCGCGTCAGCGAACGGATACCGTGCTAGTGCTGCGTTCGTCCGTGTTATTCAGGCGCTAGAGGAAGCTTTATGTTGCTAAGGGTCAGCAGATTCGAAGCTTCCACCAAGTCTAAATCTCTTAGTATGCGCCGGCCAAAGAGGTTTATTGGAAATCAAGCCTCGCTACCGTCTTTGCCTATTCTCGACCCTTTCCTCGAATTCACGCATCTGCTCCGTTAGGTACCGGCGATGGTGATGTTTGCCGGGCCGCGGCTTAGCTCTGACGCCTTTTTGAGTGAAAGGCTTGTCATAAATATATGTTCCATCACAAACACCCGCGGCTGCGAATCCAGTCGCGTAAAGACTTCCCACCGGAAGCTCATTTTCGTTGGCATCCTGATCGCTCATAATTACCCATTCCAAATCACCGACATTGTCCGCCAAACTGAGCACCACGAGTTCGCCCAAGCTTACGCTAGAAATCCCATCCGTTGGATCAACTCCGTTGTTAATGGCTACCGGGTCCGAAGAAGATAAGGTAAGCGTGGTAGTTTGTGCCGGACAAAGTTCGCCCGGGGCAACCACCAAGGTTGCCGTGACAGAAAAGTCAGAGTTAACATTCAACGAAAGTATATCCGAGCCGTTTCCAGTAGCATTTTTGTGATTGTTGCCACTACTGCCATTGTCATTGAAAGTTCCGGTATAGGTTCCGCTTGGGTCGGGGAGGGCGTAAATGGTGTAGTTGCCAATCTCACCGGTGGAGAGGCTATAACTGCCTGTCGTAGGACTGCCCGGAGAACTCAGGCAAGGGTTGCTATTGCTCGCACCATTTACGATGCTCGATCCTGAAAACGTGTAACTGGTCCCATCTTCATTTCCCACCTGAATTACCGAATTACTGCCACAAAGATTGGTCGTCGTTAGGCTAATAAGTTGATCTGGATCGTCGATCGAGTTCGTGGCCCATAGAACATTCGGATGACCCAATATCGCTGGTTGTTGGCTTATGGTGTTAAAAGCTAGATACAGGTCTTGGAGACACGGTGCCGCGACCGTGCATTGGACAGTCGCATTCGGGTCTGAAGACGTAGCGAGTTCCGCGCTTGGTGAAGTTTTGTCAGATTCAATGGTGAACTGTTGATTTGATGCGGTATCAATCGCGTTAGTATCTAAGGTCACGGCACCTAAGAGCGCAAAGATGTGCCCGGCGACGCTGCTGCCGCCGGTGACGCTGACGCTGGTGTGGGCGAGAATGCTTCCTTCAAGAAAGGTGCTATCGCCAAGAGTGGCTGAACTGCCGACCTGCCAGAACACATTTTCTGCTGTCGCGCCGCCGGCCAGCACGACAGAGGCATTGCTGGCAGACGTAAGCGTGCTCCCAATCTGGAAAACGTAGACACCGTTGCCGCTCAGGGTGAGGGTTCCTGTCAACTGCGCGGAGGAACCAAAACAATAGACACCAGGCGCGAGCACGACCGCGCCGGGACTTGTGCCCAGCATCTTGCCGCTCAAGTTCGTGCCGCACGTCTCCGCCACTAGATCAGCGTAGGCCGTGTGCGCATCGGCCTGAGCGGTAACGGCGGTCGGATCGTCCGCATGAATCGCGCCTCGTATCACCGTCCCCGGGGGAAAACCGGTTACGGCCGTCCCTGGGCTCACACCCAAATCTCCATTGATATCCGTTGGGCCGGTATTAGTAACCGTCGTGGCGCCCAGGACGGCGAAGCTCTGGGCGGATGCGAGCGGTGGCGCAGACTGCCCCCATACAACGCTTCCGATACTCAGCATGCAAGCCACTGTGAGAAGTCGTTTCATTTAGATGTCCTTTGGGTTGAGCGAACACAGTGTCTAACCACTGGCCTTCAGGAACTGTGCGGAACAGTACACTCCATAGATATGTGTCCTACTGAATAACGTGCCAGGCGTTCGACGCAAAGATATCGACGCGGCGAGCCCAGTCGATTTAAATTTGCGACCCGCTAATTAACCCGCTACATAATTGATGGAAGTCAAATGGTCAACTCCTGGTAAGTCACGCCAGCTCAACCGGTCGATGCAACACCACCTAACCCGTTAGTCTAACAATGCTTCCCACCGGAGAATCGATCTGTCCGGCTGCGCTCGACCAGAGCCTCGCCAGGGGGTGTTTCGGCTCAATCAACCCTGGCGAACGACCTAGCGCGCCTGAAAACCCTCCGAGCGAGCTTCGCGTTAGTGTTAAATCGAATCCTTGAGAACGCCTTAGATACTAGAGAAGTTACGTACGACTATCGATATCCGGCAACCGCGTTGATCCAGAATGCGGCAACTGCACCGGATGAGCCTGCGTCGGCGGCTACCGATGCCGGTCAGATTCTCCTGTGCAGTTTTGAACAGATTTTCGTTTTCCCGGGGATGTATTTATACAGAGCCCTTGAACGGGCGTTTATCCTATGAACGATTGGGCGAAAGTCCTCCAACACACCAAACGCCGGGTCAATCCATACAACTTCGCAACTTGGTTCCGCCCAACTCGGCTGAAGGGAACCGACAACGGGCGTTTGTTCGTTCGGGTTCCCACGCCCCTATTCAAGCAGAGACTCACTGAAACCTACGGCGAACTTCTCCAGGCGGTCCTGCAAGAAGTGGGGTTGTCCGGCACTCGGTTGGAGTTTCTGTGCTCGGAGCCAGAACCCGCGGCGCCACCCTCTAACTTCGATCCGACAAATGCACGCAACGCCTTTGAGAACTTCATCGATCATCAAAACAAGCCCGTAACGATTGAGATGATCCAGAAACGAGTGGGGCGGTACTTCGGGGTGTTTCCTCCCGACCTGAAGCTGAAAGGCGGATCTCAGTCCATCGTCTTCCCTCGTCACGTGGCAATGTATCTCGTTAAGCAGCTCACGTTGGCATCCCTTCCGAAGATCGGCCGAGAGTTCGGCGGCAAACATCACACTACGGTTTTGAGTGCGATCAAAAAGATCGAAGCCCGCCGCCGCATCGACGTAGATCTCGATCAGACAATTAGCAGACTGTCCGATTCACTGCGTTAGCGGATTTTCTGCAAAGCAGGGAAACTCTTCGTCGCATTCCAGCAAACATTTCTCTTTCGTGGTTTCTTGAGGAATCCTCACATCAATTATGAATCCTGCTGGTGTCTCGTTTTTTGAAATTTCGTTGCGTAAATAGATGACATCTAGCGCCGCACTGGGCTTCTCCGTGCCTACACTTTGAAAGTTGAAAACGGCCATAACACCTCAACTGATGGAACTATAGATCAATTCCCAAGCGCCCTGGACGTTCCGCTCTACAGATTTTTCATTGACGATCAGCGAATCAAAACGCCCAACTGCCCGAGACCCACGATAACGGAAGCAATGGCGCGGACGGGCGCGGGATCCGAAGATTTGCGAGTGCGTTCAAGCCGCCGAGTAATCGCGACAGAAACATTCGCTCGTGACGGTGGAGAAAATGGCGGGTCGAAATGCAAGAGGGCGATGTGCATCCGGCGGGACGCTCAAGCTTCGGCGATTGGTTCCGTGTGTTTTCCGAGCTGTTGCGCCGAGGGGATGCTGCCGTCCTGCGGAACGGACGGAGCAAACGCCCGATCAAACCCGGAAATCAGGTAGGTGAACCATTTCTCGATGTTGGCCTCGGTGACCAGCTCCGCTCGGAACAGCGAGCTGTAACTGACTTCGATCCTATATCCCTCGACCCCAAGCAGACGATAAATCCAGCCAAAGGATTTGAAGAATCGAGGGTCTCGCCATTTGCGCCTGAGGAAAACCACGGTTGGTCTGGGACCCCAGCTCTCGAGCTGTAGAATGTAATCTTGGTCACCCACGCGGAAGCTAAAGCTGCGCACCAACGCCTCCGGTGGGAGATAGGCCTGGACATCAATCACCAAGTTTTCGGCCTTTTCGTTCACTGCATCGGCGATGCGCCCCATCGTCGTCAGTAATTCCGATTGATCCAGCTGGTCGCGAAAAAGGGCCAAGTATCGGCGGTTTTCCCTGCCATTAACGTGGTGTTCCAAGTACTGCCAAAGAGACGGCGCGCGACGGCTCATTTTATTCCTTTCGGCCCATCGAGGGCGGCCTGTTGCAGTTCGTGTTGCCCTTCTGGACGGCACGCACTTCTTACCAAACGTCCCGGACGAGAGAGGGCGACAAATTCAGCACGCTAGCCCACACGTGTAAAATCGCCCTCAGCGCTTGCGCCATTCGCGCGGGATTCGAAACTCCGCGAATCCGCCACGCGTTCGGCGTACGATGGCATTCCAAGAGTTCGGTGTCGGAGTTCCCCCGTCGTCAGGATTACGAGCGGAACGTCCGCAAGATGGGATTCAACTCTGACCTCGCGCACGATCTCAGGCCCCTTTTCCTTCTTGGAATCTCAAGTCGAGCACGAGAAAGTCTGGCTTGCCCGCATCGGTGCCCTCCTAGTCCTGGCGCAGCATTTGGGCGATGCCGGGACTGCTGGCTGCCACACACACATGGGCGCGCAGGCTCTCACTCTGAGCCGCGTCCTGGATTGACCTCGAATGACCGCGATCGTCCTGCGCGAGAAGAATGGGTGCGAACTGTTGATCGGTGAATGAAACCAGCTTCCCGAGCAAAGGTTGCGCTGTGAGTTGGTTGCGCAGGAGATGAGGTATGTCCGTCGCGGACCTCGGAACACACTCTGGCTTGCTATCTTCCTTTGAGGCGGGGTGGGCGCGCTCGGCTTGCCTGCGCACAATGCTACGCTCCTGTTTTGTGCACTTGGGCTGGGAGACGCGCGTGAGAATGATCTAGACTTCGCGTGTCAAAAGTCTAGACTCAGCAAGAGTTTGCTCGGTAATCGGACTGGTACGCTAACTAGCAAAGCATTAAGTATCAGCATAGATACCGATACACTAATACTCCAAACCCCGGGAGTGATGCAAGCAGAAAAGCTGTATCGCAGGCAGCGATGCGCCCGGCCCAGCAGCCCCGCCGATCATCGCTTCTTGCAGAGTTCCCAAAACGAAACAACGGTCGCGGGCGCAAAGCCGGAATGGTGGTTGTTTAGGTACGCGAACGTTTCCACGCCAGGCGATTCGTGCGGTCGCAAGCATCAACCCAACCTCGCAATTGTTTCGAGTCGTCCACGATCACCTTCTCTGAGATTTTGGTTTGTTGCTCAATACCTTTGCGATCGCCGAGCAGGCGGATGTACGTGAAAGCTGGGATGGTCGGATCGAATTTCTCGGATATCCCACCTGCGCGTGGAATCCGTGATTGATCCGTCAGCGTACAGGCCACCTCGATTTCGCGCGACAAATCGAAGAATTCGACAGTCAATCGGTTTTTGTTGCGAAATGCGAGAGCGAAATGACGCTTGATCGGTAGTTTTTTGAAGAATGGTTTTAGGCGAGCAATGAATCGTGCGCCGGTACTAAACACCGAGCGGTTGAAGCATCCGAAGTGAGACAGCATCGGCCCAAGCTCGTCGCCAAGCAATTCTGCGGTTCTCACGAAATTCTCGAAACGCTCATCGCAATCGGCCAGTTGCGTTTCCTGTGTGATGAGTCGTGGAGCCTTCAGGCAGAAAATAAAATTATCCGAAGCTTTCCGCGCCCACCCTTTAACCGTGGCGGCTGATGGCGTGCGATAGAACGCAGAGTCAACTTCTACCGTGTCGAATTCCGTGGCGTGGTAGGTCAAGAACTCAGCGGGGTTGATTCCAGCAGGATGGAACGCATTTTCCCATCCGGCGGCGCTGAATGCGCTAGCGCCGACTTGAATCTCAGCCATGGCGACGCGATCGTACATCGAGATGGCTGGTGGCATACTTCGCGGACATCTTAATGCGGTTTGCCGTCTTTCAGAAACAACAACTCACGTCCCCGCAATACGGTCCGCCAGTACGACCTCGATCGCCCCTAACAATCCAACACTACGAACAGGATGCATTTACCAAGTTCCATCTTCGCGTGTACCGCTGGTGCACCCGTCCTATCGGTTGAGGCACGATAGAATCGGTTCAAGTTCCGTCTGCCAAACTGGATATCGTCGGTCGTCTGTTTTACAAGACCGAGACCGAATGTTGTTCCGCGCCAGAGCAGAAGCAGTTCTTGAGGTCGTTCGCGATCCGCGGCGCCCCGGCGCGGAAATCAGCTTCTTCACCGCGCTACATAGTTGGAGCTAGGTATTCGTCCCCTACCGTTTTTCGTGAGCGCACCCGGTTTCTAGGAAGAGCGAGCTGGGGAGTGTCGCCGATTGCGACAGGCGGCAATGTGCTGTCCTGGGTACTGGTCTTAGTACCCGGTGTTCAAGATTAGACAGTAACAAATAACCCGTCTAGATATGCTTTCTACGACTTAAGTACGACGACGTGCGGGCCGCGTTGGCCGCGACAGACTGGCCGCACGGCTAAAGGGAACAATGACCACACCTATTCTGCCTCCCAAAATACTTCTAATTGAAAGCGATGCAGTTGCCGCCGATAAGATTCGCGCGGCGCTCACCGCGGCAGGCAGCCGATCGTTTGAAGTGGAATGGTTACTCCACCTCTCCGAGGGTCTTGCACGCCTGAGCAAAGGAGGAATCGACGCCGTCTTGCTCGAGTTGTCGCTGCCCGATAGTCACGGTATCGAGACGTTCGACAAGCTGTTCAACGCCGTGCCCGACATCCCAATTTTGATTCTCGGCGACGGTAACGAGGCCCTCGCGAAAGAGGCTGTAGGACGCGGTGCCCAGGATTATCTGTTAGCGGTTCACCTCAACAGTTATTCACTGCCGCGCGCCTTGCGCAGTGCTATCGGACGCAAAGCTGTTGAAGATGCGTTATACGCCGAAAAAGAGCGAGCCGTGGTCACCCTCAACTCAATTGGTGACGCCGTGCTGTGCACCGACATTTCCGGTAACATTACATATCTGAATCTCGTTGCAGAAGCCATGACCGGTTGGCGTCGTGAAGAAGCCACTGGTAAACCCCTCGCCGAAGTCTTCCGAATTATCGACGGCAGCACCCGCAAGACCGCCCGAGACCCCATGGAGATGGCCGTCGAGGAAAACAGGACGGTGGGACTAACCGTGAATTGCATCCTCATCCGCCGCGATGGATTGGAATCCGCCATTGAAGATTCTGCTGCGCCGATCCACGACCGGGCAGGCCGGGTCATTGGAGCGGTGATTGTTTTCCATGATGTGAGTGCGGCTCGGGCCATGTCGGTCCGAATGACGCACTCGGCGGAGCACGATATCGTCACGAATCTGCCTAATCGCCTGTTGCTAAATGACCGGATCTCTCAGTCGATTGCCTTGGCCCGCCGGCAGAATAAAGCTCTTGCCGTGGTTTTTCTGGATTTGGATCGTTTCAAGAACATCAATGATTCGCTGGGCCATCCCGTTGGAGACAAGCTTCTTCAGTCCGTTTCGAGGCGATTGCTGGCCAGCGTTCGCGGATCCGATACGGTCAGCCGCCAGGGCGGAGATGAATTCGCGATCCTGCTTTCGGAGATTTCCCATCCGGAAGACGCGGCGACGAGTGCGAAAAAGATTCTTCTTGCACTCGGAGCAGCGCACTCCATCGCGGGACAAGATCTGCATGTCGATGGCAGCATAGGTATCAGCATCTACCCGGGAGATGGAGAGGATGCCGAAACGCTAATCAAGAATGCGGACACAGCGATGTATCACGCCAAGGAAAACGGTCGCAACAATTTCCAGTTCTTCAAGGCGGATATGAATCGGAAGGCAGTCGAGCGGCAAACTCTGGAAGGCAGCTTGCGCAGAGCGCTCGAGCGAGAAGAGTTCCTGCTGCACTTTCAGCCGAAGATAAATCTCGACACCGGTGAAATCACTGGGGTGGAGGTATTGATACGCTGGCAGCACCCCGATCGAGGACTCGTCCCTCCTGCCCAGTTCGTGCCGATCGCAGAAGATTGTGGCCTCATACTCCCGATTGGCCGTTGGGTGTTGCGTCAAGCGTGCAGGCAAGCGCACGAATGGCAAGAAGCGGGTCTGCCTTTCAATCGGATTTCTGTCAATGTTTCTGCTGTCGAATTTCGAGCTAACACGTTTCTCGCAGAGGTCAGCAGCTCTCTCAACGAAAGCGGCTTGGAAGCGCGCTACCTCGACCTCGAACTCACCGAAAGCACTCTCATGCATCATGCCAAATCCTCTGCGGCCATACTTCACTCACTCAAGGAGATAGGAGTACACCTTGCGGTGGATGACTTCGGCACCGGCTATTCCAGCCTCAGCTATCTGCAACGGTTTCCCATTGATATCTTGAAAATTGACAAGTCCTTCGTGCACCAGATCAGTGGCAATCTCGAGGACGCTCCCATCGTGGGAGCCATCATTAACATGGGGAAAAGCCTCAAGCAGCGCGTGATTGCTGAAGGCATCGAAACGCACCAGCAGCTGGCATTCCTTCAGGCCCAGCACTGTATGGAAGGGCAAGGCTACCTCTTCAGTAAGCCTCTCGCGGCCGCACAATTTGCCGATTTACTGCGGGTAGGTATTACAGGATCCCTTGTCGCCTAAGGTCTGCCACACGATCCGATCCCACCCGCGGGCAGCATTCACACTTGGGGACGGGAATACGCCCGCAGATGGGTTAGCCGACGCTCTCATCAGGGCACCTCTCGGAATCGATCTTGCCCGGACCTGGGCAAGCAGTCTCGGGAGAGGTGTCTGAACACTCGCGAGTCATTCCGCGTCTATTCGTGTTAAACCCGAGTCGGTTCAGAAACACACGCAAGAAGTTGCCCGAAAGACTCGACCTAGCAACATCGCGGATTCTTAAGCGTGAGGGCGGGCCGATTTGGGGTCCTCCCTGAGCGGACGCTTTTTGAGAATCGCAAAATGCCACGCGAGGGATCGTGCGATATCGCCACACTGGGAAAGCGACACGCAGGATCTAGTAGATCGAATCGTGCAAAACCACTTGTCCCGTTGGCAAGGGAACAAACGTCTCTAGTCCACTGGAGACAAATGTCTCTAGGACAAATCTACCTACGGCCGGACCTCGGTGGAGTGTGCGAGGGCGCTGCGCCTCTGATCCGATGGCGGTTCTGATGGTCGAGCACATCTGCAAGGAATTGAGAGAACGGGGGTTACGCCCAGCGGCGCCACCACGTAACAATCAGCCGGCAATGGACCTGCTTGCGTATACACGATACGATTGCGTTTCGGGGTGACCCATCTTGCCAGCCATAGACGTGATCGACGAGGTTGTTTCAGGTAAAAGGATTTTATTGACCGGAGCCGGGGGTTCGATCGGCTCTGCCTTGGCCAAGACCGTGATCCGCCTGGAGCCGCAGCTCCTCATTCTTCTCGACAACTCGGAGCGAAACCTACAGGAAATCGATTTGGAGTTGGCTACCGCGATTGACCGCAATTCGTACAAATCCGTGCTCGGCGATATTCGCGACGCGAAGCTGTTAGCCGAGCTTTTTGAGCGCTATCACCCAGAGGTCGTGTATCACGCGGCGGCTTTCAAGCATGTGCCGCTGATGGAGAACAACCCTTTTGCGGCTGTTCGCAACAACGCCTTGGGAACCGCGGGTATCGCGAGGATGGCTCAGGAGGAAGGCGTCGCTAACTTCGTCATGGTCTCGACGGATAAAGCCGTCAATCCGATCAGTATCATGGGTGCTTCGAAACGTGTAGCGGAACTTGCGCTACTGAGCTTGAACAATCCCAAGAACCGTATGAGCGCGGTGCGACTGGCAAATGTATTGGGTTCTCAGGGAAGTGTCGTTCCGACATTCCTCAAGCAAATTTCCCAAGGCGGTCCGGTGACCGTCACTCACCCGGACGTATCCAGATACTTCGTAACAATGGACGAGGCGGTGAAACTGATACTCTTGGCATCTGGATTGGAGGAAAGCGGAGGCATATTTGTTCCTCAAGTCGGCGCGCCGCTGAAAATTCTAGACATTGCTCTTGAGTTGATAAGTCACACCCCTTCCATCTCTGGAAAGGACACTCCAGTTACCTTCACAGGACTTCGTGCCGGAGACAAAATGACGGAGGAATTTCTCTCCCAGGATGAATCCACGAAGCAAACAATCGATCCGAGACTCCTGCGAGTCAAGACAACCGAAATTTCCGCGGACACGCTCGCTGTTCAGATCGGGCGCCTCTCCCAGAGCGTTGAAGAGCGTAACCTTAATGCCATGATCGCGACTCTCTGCCAAATCGTTCCCGACTATCGACCGACGGATTTGCTGTCTCCCTCATCGCTAGGATCTTCGGTTTAGCGCCATGAAGAGAAAAATTGCTGTAATCACGACATCGCGAGCCGACTACGGGCATTTGTATTGGCCCTTAAGAGATCTGTCAGAGAACGAAAATGTAGATCTGAAAATCATCGCGCTTGGGTCGCATCTGTCACCTGAATTTGGGAATACGTTCCAGGAAATTGTAAACGACGGCTTCGCGATCGACTCCCGGATCGAGTGTTTGCTCAGCTCTGATACCGATGTCGGCATGGCCAAG
>Ga0210396_10004929_pt1 | contig 12981 bp, 6 predicted proteins | sample IncBWH17OmetaG_FD_155466 | JGI IMG/M metagenome (GOLD analysis project Ga0210396, IMG submission 155466) | Forest soil microbial communities from Barre Woods Harvard Forest LTER site, Petersham, Massachusetts, United States - Inc-BW-H-17-O ...
GATCAGCGGCTGGCGTCAACAAGCGAGGGCGTCATGCGCGTGGAAGGCAACAGCCTAGTGCCTGCTTTGCCCTCGCTGCACTCGCTGAACGAGCAGGTTTATGTGATGCGCCAATCGACAAAGGCACCCGACCGCGTATTCATCGGACACGGAGACGGCGTCTCTTCGATGCGCTGGGACGGCCATCAGTGGATCGACGAAGGAAGACTTCCAAATACCGTCTTCGAAGTGCGAAGCCTGGTGGAGGACGGGGATGGGGCCATCTGGGTTGGAGGCACCAAGGGAAAGGTGCTTCGAATCTCTGTTGCTCCCACGGGAATGCGGGACTCGAAGGCCGAAGTCATCGCGGGCAAGGAAGGGCTCCCTAACAGTTTGACTGCTGTCAGCTTCGCATTCGGCAATCTTTATACACTCCTTGATCGAGGGAAAGACATCTACCGCTGGGATGCGGCAGCTCACAAATTCGTGGTGGACAACCAACTTCTAATGCCCATCGATGCCCGTGACGCGACCTCCATGATGTTCCGGTTCGACGACGGGAGTGTATGGTCAATCACCGTTTCTTCAGACAGTCGCCGCGTTGCCCGCGTTCTGCGGAATGCCGATGGCAGCTTGCACCTGGATGAAGATACTTACCGACCGCTTACTCGCTTCAAGGTTCTCCCGGCCTTTGTTGATCCTGATGGCAGTGTCTGGGCTGCTGGTGAGCAACTAATCCGTTTCAACCCCCAATTGGAGAATGTTTCCGCGGAACAATTCCCGCCACTCGTACGCGAGGTCAACGCAGGTGCGAACACCGTCTTCGGTGGTACAAGCGTCCCCGGCACCGCTGAACTTCGCCTTCCCCCGGGGAGCAACGCGGTACGTTTTCAATTTGCTTCGGCCAACTACACCGATACGGCTGGTGTCACCTACCAATACCTCCTGGAAGGTGCGGATAAGGATTGGCCTGTGTGGGGAAAAGCGAATGAGGCGAACTATAGCGGGCTCGGGCCCGGCAGGTACGTACTCAGGGTTCGCTCGAAGGACGTAGACGGTCGCGTGAGTCCGGAAGGGACCTACGCCTTCCTTATTCTTCCGCCGTGGTACCGGACGACTCTTGCGTACATTGCTTACTTTCTGCTCTTCCTGCTTGTGACCTATGTTGCCTGGAGATGGGTCAGTGCATACGAGCGCGAGAAGGCACGTCGTAAAACCAGGATTCTCGAAGAACAGGCCAAGGCATTGGAAGCCACCGTCAACGAGCGAACGCAAGAGATTCGAGCGCAGGCTGCGGAAATTGCGGCGCAGAAGGACAGCATTGAGTTGTTGAGCGAAATAGGCCGGGAAATTACGGCATCGCTTGATCTCAACACAATCCTCTTCAAACTCTATGAGCGCGTGAATCAGATCGTTGACGCAAGCATCTTTGGCGTCGGCCTCTACCGGCCGGACCAGTACCTTATCGAATATAGCCTTGCGATCGAAAACGGCAAACGCTACGCGCCTTACACGCGGAGCATTGATGATAAGAACCAGTTCGCCGTGTGGTGCATTGAAAATCGCCGTCCGATCCTGATTAACGACGTCGCAGCCGAATATTCGAAATACCTTGCCACCTACGAGCACGCAAACAGGAAGCTTGAAGATGGCAGCATCGCACAGCCTCCCGCTTCCATGATTTACCTCCCACTGATTGCGCAGGAGCGCGTACTTGGCGTACTCAGCATCCAGAGCTTCAAAAAGAATGCATATTCAGAACAGCACCTCAGCCTGCTCGAGAATCTTGCCTCGTACACCACTATCGCACTCGACAATGCGAATGCCTATCTGCTCATCAACAAACGGGAACGCGAAGTCAGCGAGCGCGCTGCCGAGCTGATCACCATCAACAACATCACCCAGGCGCTTGCCACCCAGCTTGATAAGGAGCCGCTGATCCAGCTCGTCGGCGAGCAGATTCGCGACCTCTTTCACGCGTCGATTGCCTATGTTTCGCTGCTGGATCGATCCAGCATGACGCTGCGCTTCCCGTATACCTTTGGCGAAGATGCGCAGCCACGGCCATTCGGAGCCGGACTGACTTCGCAGATCATTCGGTCCGGCCAAGCACTCCTGATCAACGAGGATATCGATCGCAAGCGGATCCGGATGGGAATTGAACAAGTAGGCCGCCATTCGGCATCTTATCTCGGTGTGCCGATCCCATCCGGCGGCGAAGTTGTTGGTGTCATCAGCGTTCAATCTACCGATGAAGAAGGGCGCTTCACTGAAGCGGATCAGCGCCTGCTCTCGACGATTGCTTCCGCCGTAGGCGTGTCCTTGCACAATGCAAAGCTGTTCGAAGAAGCCCGCTTAGCCAGAGCTGCGGCGGAAGAGGCTGACGCGGCGAAGAGTTCATTCCTGTCGACGGTGAGTCATGAACTGCGGACGCCGCTGACCTCGGTGCTCGGCTTCGCAAAAATCATTAGGCGTCGCCTCCAGGAACGCCTCTTCCCATTAATTACCGGCGACGATCGCAAAGTGGAGCAAGCGAAACAGCAGGTCATCGAAAACCTCGGCGTCGTAGTGAGCGAAGGCGAGCGGCTGACGAAACTGATCGACGACGTTCTTGATCTCGCGAAGATTGAGGCCGGCAAGTTTACCTGGAACATGGCCGCTGTCTCTATCCAGGACGTCATCGACCGGGCGGTGGCGGCTACGGCCTCACTATTCGAAGCGAAGAGGCTTCGCCTGGAGCGCGACATCGCACCCGACCTTCCGATTGTGACGGGAGATCAGGATCGATTGATTCAGGTGGTCATCAACCTGATTTCGAACGCGGTGAAGTTTACGGATCAGGGTTCGATCAAGTGTTCCGCGCGCCGGGACGACGGCGACCTGGTCGTCAGTGTGACAGACTCCGGAATTGGCATTGCTCCTGCCGACCAGCCAAAGGTTTTTGAAAAGTTCAAGCAAGTGGGAGACACTCTAACCGACAAGCCCAAGGGCACCGGCCTCGGACTGCCGATCTGCAAGGAGATAGTCGAGTACCACGGTGGACAAATCTGGGTCGAGAGCGCGCCTGGCCAGGGCAGCACTTTTTCATTCACACTGCCCATCCTTGAGAAACCGGAGAACCTCGAGCTGCCTCAACGCCGCCGGAAAGTCGATATCGAATCTCTCGTAAAGCAACTACGAGAAAAGGTTGATACGCATCAGCCGCGTGATAAATCCGTTCTGGTTGTCGACGATGATCAGCACATTCGCTCTCTCCTCAACCAGGAACTCAGCGAGGCGGGCTACCGCGTGCGTCTCGCGGAGGACGGCCGCAAAGCACTTTCGCTCATCCGGGAAGAAACTCCAGGACTCGTGATCCTCGACGTGATGATGCCCGAGATGAATGGCTTCGATGTGGCTGCTGTGCTCAAGAATGATCCGGTGACAATGGATATCCCCATCATTATTCTGTCCATTCTCGAAGACAAGGAGCGCGGCTTCAGGCTTGGCGTCGATCGGTATCTCACCAAGCCCATCGACACGGCATCCCTGTTTCATGAAGTGGACGCATTGCTTGACCAAGGGAAGTCCAAGAAGAAGGTGATGATCGTCGACGAGGATGCTTCAACAGTTCGTACACTTGCCGACGTCCTTGAGACACGGGGATACCAGGTCGTTGATTCCAATGGTTCAGAACTCGTCTCGAGAGCAATGCATTCCAAGCCAGACATCATCATCTTGAGCTCGCTTTTGTCTAATGACGACGCAGTTCGTTCTTTGCGTTTCGAGAAGGGAATGGAGAACGTCCTCTTTCTTATCTATCAATGAACGCTATGAAAATTCTTATTGTCGATGACGAACCGCATCTTCGTACGCTGATTCAACAGGCGCTTGAGGAGTTGGAAGATGATGGTGTGGAGCTTCTCACTGCGACAAATGGTGAGGAGGCACTGGAAACGATTCGCGCCGAACAGCCGAAGATGGTGTTCCTCGACGTGATGATGCCGAAGAAAAATGGATTCGATGTGTGCCACGCGGTCAAGCGGGAACTCGGCATGGATCACATCTATATCGTTTTGCTCACAGCAAAAGGACAGGAGTTCGATCGTCAGCGCGGCAACGAGGTGGGAGCCGACATTTACATGACCAAACCGTTTGACCCCGACGCGCTCGTGGCCAAAGCACGTTCCGTGCTCGGACTGCAAAATTAGGAAGCCAGACCCATGCCCGGCGTAAGCTTGCGAGCCCTGATTAGCCAGAAATCCGCCAGCATGCAAGTGGTCAGGGCGCTTTGCGGATGGTTGGCTGCCGAAGTGTGCATTGTCGACCCGTCCGGCAAAGTGCTGGTGGGCGAACCTCCGAGCGAGGCCTCTGGTCGTGTTGCGCGTTATGCGATCGTTGCCGGTGAATCGGAACTTGGCAGCGTGATTTGCGCAGACGAACGATGCGCAGTATTTGCGAAGCTTTTGTCGCATCTGGCAGAACGCGAATCCGAACAACGCGCCCTTGCATCCGAGACGCTCACGCTGTATCGCGAAATTCACCTCATTGAGCAGCTCTCTGAAGAACTCGCCGCTCTTCTCAACATTTCTGCTATCAGTGAGTCAGCGCTTGCACAGGCAAAGCGTCTCATCCCCGGGACACACGGTGCCGTACTAGTAAAGGAGAGCACTGACGGCCAGCTTCAGGTTACCGCGGCATTCAACGATGCTGCAGGCGACTTCGACCAGGCCAGGCTTCTCCTCGGCCCGGATTCTCCTTTTGTTGCTGCCGTTCTTGAGCGAAGCATCGCGGAGATTGTGAATGATTGCGCCCTCGATCCGCGCATCTTCGGCTATAAGAACGGGTTGAATGCAATGATCCTCGCGCCGCTTCGTACTGGTCGGAACACGGTGGGGGTCATCGCGCTCGCCAATGCAAACGGCAGTGCTGCGTATAGTGCCGCAAACCTGAAACTGCTGAACACGATTGGTTTGCAAACTGGAACCGCAATCAGGAACGCAATGCTATGCGCTGAAATGGTCGATTCGGCCGCGGCACGTGCCGCCTATACAGCTGAACTGAAGGCTGCAAGCTCGGTCCAACAGATGCTTCTCCAGAGCGCATCCCGTCCCACTCCGGGCTTTCACGTGGACTCGATCTATCTGCCGGCAAGCGAAGTTGGCGGCGACTTCTTCTTTGTTCAACCGGGGCCAGATGGCTCGCTTCTTGCCATCATTGGAGATGTATCGGGAAAAGGACTAACCGCCGCCATGCGAGTCTCCATGATCCTGGGCGTGTTGCGCCGTGAGACGTCCGATGATCCTGCCGAAATTCTATTTAATCTCAACAATGCTCTCGTAGCCCAGGGCCAACTCGGTTTCACAACTGCATGCAGCGTGCGAATTTGTCCCACCGGCGAATTCATCTTCGCAAACGCTGGCCACATCTCGCCCTATTTGTCCGGGGTAGAGATGATCGCAAATTCGGCTTTACCGCTAGGCATCATACCGGATCAGATCTATCAGCCGGTCAAAGGTGCGATGCGGGCCGACGACCGGATCGTGCTGCTATCCGACGGAGTTCCAGAGGCTCGTTCACATTCCAACGAACTCTTCGGCTTTGACCGCCTCGCGGATCTGACCAGGCTATCTGCACAGGAAATCGCGGATGCGGCTCAGAGTTACGGACAAGAGGACGACATCACCGTCCTGGCATTGAGGCTCGCCGGCTAGTTGCGGTTCCCTTGTAACGCCCTGCAAGATTAAAGTGTTGACGAGCAGCCGAACGGCGAGCTATCCGCATTTGCAGTATCCGTTCTTAAAGAGTCCGGGTGTGTTGCTCATCTCAACAGAGAACACGAGGCATTCGTTTCTTTGAAAACCAGGCAAAGACACACGCGCAGATCCCTGTATGCTATCGCGGCAATCGTAATTCTTGCAGTTGTGTTTACGATTTCTTATCGGTTAAGTCGACACGGCTCGCAAAACGCACATCTCGGTCACACCCCAAGAGCAGTGCAACACGACGCTTCAAGCGTCGTGGACGGCCAGATGCTTCAGGGCAAATTCGGAAATGCAGTCTCTCCTGAAGATCGGCAGATTGTCATGGCGGAGTTGCACGCGCCAGAACAGTCTTATCCCAGCCCTCCCCGTAGTGGAGGACCTGACACCCGCGCCGGTAAGCAAGGGGTCATTCTCACCCAGCCGTTGGCAACGACAGTAGAGGATATTCAACCCACGTTTACGTGGGATGTGCCCATCGATGGCTGGAGCTACCGGGTTCACGTGGAGGACCGCGACTCTCATCAGGCCATTGCCACCAGCCCGGTTCTCGACGAAGCAATGTGGCGCATTTCAACCCCACTCCTGAGAGGGCACAGCTACTCATGGCATGTCGATGCGAGTCCGAGCGGAAGTCGTACAACCGCGACAATCAATACGAGCCCAACGGCCCAGTTCTCCGTTCTATCCGATGAAGGCGAAAAGGAGATCCAAAGCGCGAAGGCCGGCAATGCCTCGCATCTTCTCCTCGGTTCCCTCTATACCCACTACGGAATGTGGAGCGATGCCGTGCTTGAATACAGAAAACTGGTCGACGACGCTCCGAATTCACCGGAAGCGATCAAACTGCTCCGCAACGCCGAAATACGCTCGAATGCGCAACTGGCAAACGGCTCCGCAAGATGACCTTACGAAGTAGGGAATTCTCACGCTGGAACAACTCCGTCTGGAGTTGTTTCAGCTCTTCTCACATCGTGTCCAAGGGCCAGTAAACAATTTCGCAGCTTCGACACCAAGGCGCAGATCGCTCCTGGCATTTGTCCGTCGACAAAGAAGCCGCGGCATTCCGCCAGGAACGAGTCGTTCAAACTTTCATCTTGAGAGTAGAAATGGCTGTTTTTTTGAGTAATATCCGGGCTATAATCTCCCCTCAACCCGTTTGGATTCTTGAAATGAAACTCGTGCCGTATAAACCGGGCTCTCACGAAATTGGAGTTAGCCCCTGATTTGCGGGAGAATATGCGGGCCTTCCCCCTGTTGCGACTCAGATCCGCTCTCTTTTCATGGCCGGCCGTGGCCGCCGTCCTGCTGATTGCCCAGGCTACGGTTTCACTCGTGTTGAGGCACGGCCCTGCGTTAGTCGCGTACTGTGATATCAGCTACCTCGTTCTGCTCCTACTGGCCAGCGGAGTTGCTCTGCGGAATGCGGTGCAGAGCAGGCACGCGATTCGGTTATTCTGGTCATTCCTTTCAGCGGCATTTGGGACATGGGCACTTGTCCCTGGCTCCTGGTTCAACAGTGTGGTTCTGCACGGCAGGATTCCGGCATTTCTGCTCGTCAATCCTCCGCTGTTTCTGCACATCGTATTGTTGATTGCGGCGATAGCATCGCGCCCTCACTTGAAGTTGCCTGGCCGCAGACCGTATCGAACCACGTTGAATTTTCTTATCTTGCTTTTCGTCTGGGTTTTCGCATACGCCTTCTATCTGTTCCCCTACCAGTATGGAAATCAGGGAACAGTAATGATCTTGCGTTTTGAAGCGATCTACTTTGTTGAGAATGGCTTGCTTCTTGCGATTCTCGGGAGGTTAATCTTTCGTTCGCAATACCCCTGGAAGTCGATCTATCTCCACATATTCGTCGCCTCTAGCATGTATGCAATTGGTTCCGTGGCCTTTAATCTCTCCTCCGCCTTGGGAGACCCCTTAGCGGATCCGACTGGCGCGAATTTTCCGGTTCTGAGAGGTCTGATTGGGCTGATGTTCACAGCGTCCATCCTCTGGTTTCTTCTGATAGGTCTTGAGGGGAACAAACTGAAACTGAAGCTGGATCAAGCCGTATTGTTGGACACTTCAGTCCCCAAGTCCACGTCTGTCCTAGCCATGCTCGCGGTGCTGGCAATTCCTGTTGTCGGCGTGTGGGAACTTTTCCGGACCGGCGAGCCGATCGGAACGCATGAAATCCGTCTCCTGGTGGTGATGGTGGCAGGGTTAATTCTCGCCGCCGGCGCCTTTGCTGAGAATCATCTTGCGAATCGTGAGTTTATGTCCGATGTTGCCGTAGCCCACGACAGGCTGCGTCTCGCCATGGAGTCGTCCAAATCAATGGGATGGGACTGGGATCCTCTCCACGGACAGGACATTTGGTTTGGTGACCTCGAAACGACGTTTGGTATCAGCGCAAATACGCACCTCGCAGTCGACGGCGAATTCTATAACCGCATTCACCCCGACGATCGTGAACTAGTATCGAGAGCACTCGAAGATGCCAAGCAGGATCGAAAGCCATATAGAGCTGAATATCGCGTGTTGCGCCCGGATGGAACAATTCGATGGCTCGCTGACCGCGGAGAATTTCACCTCGCCGCAAATGGCGACCCGCAGCGTGCCCTGGGGATCGCAGTGGATGTCACCGATCGCAAGCAAGCAGAAGCGGCGCGGCGAGAGAAAGAAGCAGAGCTTAAGAGGACCGAGAAGCTTGCCAACCTCGGAGCGTGGCAGTGGGATCCGGAGACAGACACGGTCATCTGGTCAGAGGAACTCTATCGGATTGCCGGCCTCGATTCTACTCGGCTGGCGCCCAGCTACAAGGACCATCCGAAGCTATACACGGCTGAGAGTTGGGAACGTCTGAGTCATGCCGTCGGCGAATCGCTGCGCAGCGGATCCCATTACGAACTCGATCTTGAGATGGTACGCCCCGACGGCACTACGCGATGGGTGATTGGACGAGGGGAGGTGAAGCGCGATGACCAAGGTCGTATCGTGCAGCTTCATGGCACCGTCCAAGACATCACAGAGCGCAAGCAAGCAGAAGGTGCACTTCGAGAGAGCGAGGAGCGCTTCCGCTCAGTGGCGAACACCGCTCCAGTGCTGATCTGGATGTCCGATACAGACCAGCGCTGCACCTACTTCAATAAGCCTTGGCTCGACTTCACTGGACGACCACTGTCAGCCGAACTGGGAAACGGCTGGGCTCAGGGGGTTCACCCAGAAGACTGGCGGCGGTGTCTGGAAACCTATGCCAAGGCATTCGAACGGCGAGAACAGTTCAGGATGGAATATCGGCTCCGGGGAAGCGATGGGAAATATCACTGGATTCTTGATATTGGAGTGCCCAGATTTAACCCCGACGGAGAATTCGCGGGCTATATTGGATCCTGCATCGATGTAACCGAACGAAAGCTCGCAGAAGAGGTGCTTTCCAGCATAAGCAGCCGATTGATTGAGGCGCAAGAACAGGAACGCACACGAATTGCGCGAGAACTTCACGATGACATCAGCCAGCGACTGGCAATGGCTGTCATCGAGATTGATGGACTGAGGGCGGACATTTCCGGTTCGAACAGTATTGTCAGTAACCGCATCGACAACCTCCGGCATTACACCGCAGAGATTGCCAGCGATGTGCAGTCGTTATCCCATGAGTTGCATTCTCCAAGGTTGGAACACCTTGGCATGGCGATGGCGATGAGGGGGTTCTGCACGGAGTTCGCTGAGAAGAACAAATTGCAGATCGAATTTCGGTGTCATGATGTTCCAGCGCATCTGCCTTCTGATATTTCTCTTTGCCTATTCCGGGTCTTGCAGGAAGCCATACATAATGGAGCAAAACACAGCCACGCGGAGCGTGTTGACGTGCAATGTTGGGCAACCCCGGGAGAGATTCAACTCACCGTCGCCGATGCGGGGGTCGGCTTTGACTTCGAGGTAGCCACGAGAGGGCAGGGCATTGGTCTGATTAGCATGTGCGAGCGAGTCAAGCTGGTGAAAGGAACGATCTCGATCGCCTCGGAGTTGCATCACGGTACCGAAATACGTGTTCGTGTCCCGCTGCAGGTCCCACTGGACGCAGTATCTCTGCAAACAAACGTGGTTCATGCATAGGCGCTGTCGCCGCAGCCGGTCTGCTTGACCATCAGTCATCGCGCGGCGGTGAATTGCACAACTCTATTGATCAAATGGTTCCAGGCAAATGGCGGGCGAAGCTCACCCCGCGGCCCATACAGGGTCGCTCGCGGTTGCTGCCAGTTAGATCAATCAAGCCGCAATTTCCGCATCGTTCGCGCCTTCAGGGAAAATCCGTTTCATTTGAGAGTGTTTAAGGATGTCTGTTTTGATAGCCTGAAGAGCCTCACCCGGGAAATAACTGCGGCATCTCGCTGTTTATTCAAGGGCAGACTCTGTGTGAATTGTCTGTTCCGAAGTCGGTGTATGTTGTAATCCGTCAGGAGGTGGAGGTTGGATCAGTATCTCAGTCTATGGGAATACTTGGAAAAGCTATTGTGGCGCGACGTTCTCCTTGTTGCGGCCGTTTTGTTTTTGAACCATCTGCTGATACTCGCGATGCAATGGAGCCTCCGACGCGCTGCCGAAAATGCCCCGCCACCGCGCCGCCTTATGATTCTTCGGATCGTGCCCATTGCCCGCCTGATCATTCGAACCTCAGCTCTCGTGATCATTGTGCCGCTCCTCGTAGAACCGACAGTTCGCAATGTTCTCGGGTTGAGCCTCGGTCTGCTCGTTGCACTGGCGTATAGCCTGAGAGAGTACGGAAGCAGTTTTGCGGCCGGAATCGTCACCGTACTGGAAAACGCCTACCAACCGGGCGATTGGATTGAAGTGAATGGCGCTTACGGGGAAGTAAAAGCAATCGCCATGCGAGCGGTTCATCTCATGACTGCAGACGACACAGAAGTGATCATTCCGCACTCCCGATTCTGGACAACGAGTATTCTCAACTTCAGCTCCGGCAATCACAGCCTGATGTGCGTAGCCAACTTCTATCTTCATCCGGACCACAAATCCGCCCACGTCTGCGAAAAGCTCTCGGAGGTTGCGGCGGCAAGCGCGTACCGCGCACCGGAATCCCCGGTTGGCGTCACGGTGCTGGAAAGGCCGTTGGGCACACATTATCGGGTAAAGGCCTACGGGCGAGAAAGCAGAGAACAGTTTCGATTTATTACCGACTTGACCATCCGAGGCAGGGAAGAACTGCAGCAAATGAAGATTAGGTTCGCGCAAGCACCCTACGCGGAGACGGAGAATTCTTCGAGCCCGGGATGATGAATCATCAGGACACTTGAAACTGCCCTAATTTATCTAATTAGAGACATTCTAGCGACGCGGACTGTCAATTCTGACAGTTACCTGGGCGGAGGAGCCCGGATAAAGATACTCGCGAGAATGGTTGATTCTCGTGCAATGGCGGGCTGGCATAACCGAGGAGAGACTTGATCTCGTAATGACGTCTCATATCGTCGTATCTCGACAAGCACACAGATGAATCGAACCTATCGTAAGCCTCCACTCCCTCCCCAATGAAGGCTTCCTGGCATGACCTGGATTGCAGATTATTGAAGTAATGGAGAGAAGACAACTCACTAGCCTGCAGCCAACACCCCTTTGAGCTGCACAGGAGACAACTTTGGAAAGGTCAAACAGCGATGCAGGCTTGGTGGCAGTCCCGGCTAGAACGAAGGAGATCGTGTTTAGAAATTTCATCGGAAGCATTCAAAGCTTCACGGTGATCGCACTTGCCGGAATGCTGATCGTGGTCATGCTGCTTTCCACGGTGCACTTGGGCGTGCTCATCGCGCAGGAAATCTGGGCTGTGCCCAGGTTTCTGATTCCGGTGCAGGGTCTGCTCGAGATTTTTGGATATTTCTTGCTGGTATTGATCGGGATCGAATTACTCGAGACGCTGAAAGCTTACTTCACGAAAGATGTGATTCACGTTCGCGTTGTGCTGGAAGTTGCGCTAATCGCTATGGCTCGTAAGGTCATTATTGAAGAACCAAACACCGTACCGAGTTTGACCTTGCTGGGGATTGCAGCTCTCATTCTCGCCCTCGCCATCGCGTATTACATTGAACGCCAGGCAAAGAGAGAAGGCGGTCAGGAGTAAGACGCCAAAGATGCAGCGATGAACTAGGCGGGGGGACTATGCAACGGAACACAAAACGCGGGATCTATCCATTTTGTTTGATGTGTGCCGCTTTGATTGGGCTGTCATCCCTGAGGGCTCAGGACTATGCGCGAGACTCGAGGCCCGACTTATTCTCTTATGACGAGCTCGTCCAATTGAGCCTCGACCAGCCTCTAACCCCTGTGCTGGCAGAGAAGCTTCACGTTGTTACCACCACTCCCTTCGTCAACAACGAAGCTTACTATGCAGGAGCTCGCCGGCGGCCACTCGAGGTCAAGGGTCTCGGGCCAACTCTGCGCGTAGCCTGCTGGAATATCGAGCGGGGAATAGAGCTCGATGACATGTTGCTATTCCTTACCGACAAGGACCGCTTTATATCCGAGGTGCAAGCGGAGAGAAAGAAGGCGCAAGAGAGCGGACAAAAGATAAGGTCCGTCGATCTGGAGAGAGTTCCACAGGAAATTGAAGCCCTTCAGACGGCGGACGCCTGGATTTTGAGCGAAGTGGATTGGGGAGTGAAACGCTCTCAATATCGCGAAGTTGTAAAGGAACTCGCGGACGCATTACACATGAACTGGGCCTACGGCGTTGAATTCGTCGAAGTGGATTCGAAGCAACTCGGAACAGACACCTTTGAGGACCAGGAGGACGAACAATCCCGCCAGGAACTTCTGAAGCAGTTTGCAGTAGACAAAGATCGCGTGCGGGCGCTGCACGGCAACGCAGTCCTTTCACGCTATCCGATCCGGGACGCCAGGCTGGTTCCTTTTAAGGTCGGATACGACTGGTTTAAAGAGACGAAGATCTCTCCGCTGGAGAAAGCTAAGCGGAAGGCCGCAATTCTCATTGGAGAAGACCTGCTCCAAGAGGTACGTCGGGGCGGACGGACGACCCTGTTTGTGGATCTCGACGTTCCGGACGTGTCGGGCCAACGTCTCACCGTCGCTTCAGCGCATTTGGAAAATCGAACGAGGCCCAAGGTCCGTCGGCAGCAAATGGAGGAGTTACTGAGCCAAGTCCGTGACGTGCACAACCCGGTGGTCATCGGGGGAGATCTGAATACCACAGGCGGCGATGGAACCCCAACGAATATAGCAAATCTGCTCTATAAGC
>Ga0210396_10004930_pt1 | contig 12980 bp, 11 predicted proteins | sample IncBWH17OmetaG_FD_155466 | JGI IMG/M metagenome (GOLD analysis project Ga0210396, IMG submission 155466) | Forest soil microbial communities from Barre Woods Harvard Forest LTER site, Petersham, Massachusetts, United States - Inc-BW-H-17-O ...
CGTCGTATTGCCGCTCTTTATGATGCTTGGCTTATTCGGATCCAATCAGGTCGCGGCGATCGGATCGATTGCCGTGGTGCTAGGCGGAATCGTGTCGCTTGGATCGAACGTCAGTACTTTGCAACAGACGATGGCCGCAATGAGCGCCGCCGAGGCGCTCCGTTCGGATCTGATCAGCAGGATCGACCTTCGAGTGGTTGGTGACAGGAGACTATGAAACGGATTTGAGGTAGCGACGACAAAGAACGTTACGTCGGGCGACGTCGTACTGTGCAAGCCGATGTCTGCTTTTGAGGAGGCAAGAGCGGACATCGGCATGACGTCCGCTGATGGCTGCAAATGACCCTGGCCGCGTGAAAACGAGTTGTCTGCCATGATTCGCCTGGCGATTTGCCGGGGGCAATTTATGAAGCGCTTCGTTGAGGATGCCGATCGCGGACAATCGACGCTGTTGCCGGCATCCTCGATGAGTGGGTCGAGGAGAGCAATTCCGTTCGTGTGGTGGATTCCTTTGTCGACGGGCTCGATCTGGCCGATCTCGGCTTCGAAGGCGTCGAGCCTGCGGCGACGGGCCGGCCTGCTTACCACCCCTCGGTTCTTCTGAAGCTTTACATCTACGGCTATCTAAACCGGGTGCAGTCGAGCCGCCGGCTTGAGCGCGAGGCCGGCCGAAACTTGGAAGTTATATGGCTACTCGGACGGCTCGTTCCCGATGACAAGGTAATTGCCGATTTTCGCAAGGACAATGGCCCGGCGATCCGCAGGGTGTGCGCGACCCATAGCGAACATGGGCGAGCGCTATGTTCGGTCAGTGGAATCTCGCTTAATTTTTAGCCGAGCCCCATGGATTGCGAGAATTTCGCGTGAAATAATAGGCTGGCGTCACGCCGGCGGGTGATGCCCGGTTTTTTAAGTACGAGCCACTTTAAACTGTATCGCACACGCACTGAACCGGCACCGGTTGAACGGACCCGACCGATAAACGCTAAGCGCGGGAGAGATTCATGAAGAGGACTATATTCTCAGCGATTTTAATCATTGCAGCGGTGGTCGCCATCTTGGGCGGCAGGGCCATTTCCGCGCAGGACAAGTACACTCTGCAAATCCCGGGCGGGCTCGCGTTCGCTGAGTTCAGAGGATACGAAGGCTGGCCAGTAATTGCCATCAGTGAGAACGGAGGCAAGATCGCTGTGATCATGGGGAATTCCGTAATGATCGACGCCTATAAGGAGGGCGTGCCCGGCAACGGCAAGCCTTTCCCGGACGGCGCCAGGATGGCGAAAATCCATTGGATCCCGAAAAAACAAGAGACGTACCCCGGTCAGCCAATGGTGCCAGGGACCCAGCATGACGTTGATTTCATGGTGAAGGACAGCAAGAGGTTCGCCGACAGCGGCGGATGGGGATATGCCGAGTTCGAGTACGACGCCGCATCCGATACGTTCAGGCCCGGTACCTTAGATGACCAGCCGCCGCAGGCGAACGATGCCAAGTGCGGGTACGCGTGCCACACGATAGTGCAGACAAGAGATTACGTTTTCACGGAGTACGGGCACCGGTGAACAGCGAACAGGATTGTCATCGTCCGCCCGATGCCTGCGCCACCACAGGCATCGACCAGGGCGAAGCGAAAGCCTGATGGGAGTCGATCATGAATAACGGCGGCAACGATTGCCAACGCATCTCACGCCGTGCGGCGCTCTCCGGCGCCGCACTTGCACTCGGCGCGGCGACAATCGCAACGGCGGTCTCGCAAGCGGCAGCGCAGCAGAAGATCAGCCAGGCGGACGCCAAATATCAGGGTACGCCGAAGGGCGATCAGCACTGCGACGGCTGCGTCAATTTCCAACCGCCGAAGGCGTGCAGATTCGTTCAAGGCGACATCAGCCCGAGCGGCTGGTGCCAGCTGTTTACCCCGAAGAGCTAGTCCTGGCCAGATGGGACCTCTAGTCCTTATTGGGGGCGGACCCATCCACGTACCACCAGCCGGGACGAAGTGATCGAGGTCGGCCCGCTCAATTTCGGTCTTGCGGTAAACGGTGCTCAGCCTGCCGCCAAAGCCGTCGATGACGAGGTAGACGGTTTGATCCGCGCCACAGGGCACGAGCGACGGGGTCCAGCCTGTTCTGGGCATACGCAACTCCCACGCAGAAAATCGCGAAATTTAGGCACGAAAACTGGGAATTTCTCCTGTACAAAAGTAAGACCGCTCGGATCGCTGCGGGGCCTGTAAGGCCCCCTTCGGTTGGTCTATACTCGAGCCAGGCTGTTTCGAGGAGGAGTCGCTCATGATCGACGCTCTCTTTTGGTACACTGGTCTTATCGCGTGGGGTCTGATCGTATTCGGCTGCATAGCGACGCTCGCAATCGAAGCCCATGACCGGTCAGTTCTTAGACGCGAACGTCATCTGGAGTGGCAATAAAGTTTGGATTGCCCTCTTTCTGGTGGCGGGTCCTCACGCTCGCCGCTGGCGATGATCCTGAGCCGCCTTGGGGTATTGCTCGGGCGTCGTCCGGCCTACCTGAATTTTAGATGCGCGTGAGCCAGCCATGCGCGAAGGCGGCTTAACGGTCGCACGAATTTTATTTTTCGAGAAAATCCCTCAGACGCGCGAGTTCAACGATGTGGTCCGCCGACAAAATCGCGCTAACCAGATCAGACTGTGGCGCGGTGTGAATTTCATACAAATGATGCTGCGATTTGGGCTGCGACATAAACTTCCGGATGCACTCGTCGAGAGTGCCTTCGATGATCACAGGACCATGATCCTCATTCGAGCAGTCTAACCTCGTTGCCACTAGGCAAATATTACGGCGCAAGAGAGAACGGAGTTGCTGCGAGCAAAACGTATATTGCTAGTTCCATATTTTAAATTTAGTCAGTGGATAAAATTGCCCTCCTTCAAACGTGATAATGCGGCATCGGACTTTGACCACTACCTGCCGTCCAACATTGTACTGTCCAGCTGGCCTCCATCGGCTAGCGCAACTTCGTTCTGAGGAGGGCAAGTCCCCCTTCCTTTCTCAGGACTGAGTTGCGCTTTTAATTTGTGCAGCCTGTAATGCGCATGGCCTTTCCGGTTTTGTACTTCGAGTATTTCCCTTTTGCTCCACTCCTTCGTGACCTTGCCTTTGGAATGACTGTCTCGATAGCGCTCTTCAAGCGCATCCGTTGCTCCGGGTCCATATCGAGCATCATGCCCGCGTCTGTAGAGGAGAAGGTGCGCGCCGTTGAAGGCATTGTCATATGGACACTCGCCATTGACAAATCCGTCGCCGCCTGCGGGGATAAAGTGACCTGCATCAAACTTTCGCCAATCTGACATTCGTTGGCCGCAGGATATAATATACACGTGCCAAATCGGATAAAGATCGCGCCGACGGACGTACTCACTGAAGAGAACCCAGTACTTTCCTTTGAGACCTTTGTAGCGCTGCCCCACATTATCTAATTGTACTGCCTAAAAGGCCCACAAAATTTCGGGTGTGCATATCTTGGAATTGCCTCGTTTGGGTACTAGCCCGGCTGGAAGGGGGATTTACAAAATGTACGCTCTCAATGGAAAGTTGTTGCTATTCATCGCCTGCGCGCTTGCTATGGCGATCGTCCTACATTCGCTCGTGTATCTGAGCATTGATGCTGCGAGCCTCTCAGCGGAAGTGCCAACCAGATAAAGAAAAACCTCGCACAATGGCGGGGCTTCTTTGTATCTGAGCAGATAATAGTCGCATCTGCTCTTCGAGTCGGCAGCGCGGTGATCGGCGTAGGGATAACATCTCATTCCTCGAAGAACGCGCCGAAGTTGCGCGAGGTGGTGTTAAAGACCGACCGCTTGATGGCGGGTTCGAAACTTCCCCTACACAGTTACGTCGGAGAATGCACAACAAGCTGCTTGCGGCGGCGCGTTGCATTCGGGCAACACTTTTTGGAAAAATTGATAACCTGCAGTTTGCGTCATTGCGTGTCCACATTCATCCTGAAACTCAGCCCCGTCGCGTGCTTGGCTGTGCAGTGGCTCAGGTGGAGCCTTTGGAGGCGACGGGATCATGAACCCGCGGCGATCTGCGAAAGTGGCGGCAGCGTTGTGCGGAGCGATCGTTCTCGCGGGTTGGGTCGTCGCCTGGCTTGGGGGCTTCGGTTCGGCCGGCATCGAGAACGCCGACGCAGTGCCAATCGAGGAACGCCGCGCACCATCTCTCGCCGCCGACGTCGAGTTCACAGACGCATCGCAGACAACCGCAATGGGCAACGCCCCTGTCGCCAACGCAGCTATCGCCAACGCCGATGTAGCGACGGCCGCCGAATCGGTCACGGAGACGGCCGCCGACATGACGCCGGTCTCCGATGAGGCGAAATCGATCGTCGGGGCCACGTTGCCCGATTCGTCTCAAACGCCGCCGCCTCAATCACCGCCCGTGCAGTTGGCGACAGCGAACACGACTGATCTGGTGCCAACCGACGTCAAGGAGGCTGTGAGCCCCATCGAAATTCCTGACGAGTGCCTGGTGGCGGACATCTGCATCGACCAGTACCTGTGGGCGCTCTACCAGCGGACGCCCAAACTGGACACCATCAGGGTGCATGAGCGGAGGAAAGTGACGGTCAAGAGGAAGGGAAAAACGCGGACTGTCACCAAAAGCTTTACCAGGCTCGTCGATGAGGATTTCACGTGGAAGGATCCAAAGGCGGCGGAAAAAGCCGGCATGCCGATGATGGACTACGTGATTGGAGGCATGGATCGGAGCTTCAGGCTGAAGCTCTTTCATACGCTTCGCGCAGCGGAGGAGGCCGGGCTGCAACCTGGCATAACCAGCGCGTTCCGCGATGACTACCGTCAATCGATCGCAAGCGGCCTGAAGGCGGCGTCCGACAGGTCATACCATGGCGGGAGCTTCCGCGGCGGCTATGGCCACGGGCTTGCGGCCGATGTCGTGAGCATCAAAGGCGAGACAGAGGCGGAGCGATGCATTTCCACTGAGAACTTATGGAAATGGATCGATGCACACGGGAAGGAGTTTGGAATCGGGCGACCGTATCTCGATAGGGATCCGCCGCATCTGGCACCGATCGACGGCAAGGAATATGCCGCTCACCACCGCGAGCCGAAAGCTCAACACGCGGAATCGCATATAAAGAAGCGCAACCGGCTGGCTGCGCGGGACGATCACAGCGCGCCGAAAACGCCCAAGAAACACAAGATGGCTGCGCTCCAACGCGGTTAGATCGGGTCCAGACATCTGGCAGGAGGTCTGCTCCTGATGCTGTGGACGGCTCCTCCACCGGCACGTGAGTGCCACGGATGTGGGCGCGGTCAAGGCTCCCGCGAGTCAGAGGGGGCTACCCACGCAGACGGTCACGACAAGCGGCGCTACGTCCTGGCGTTCTCTGAGAAGCTATTTTTAAGTAGAATGCGCAACAATCCCATCATCGTGCAAAAATACGGCGGCGCCTGTCTTGAAACACCGGCAAAAATCCGCGCGGTCGCGAGCAGTCTGGCCAATTTGCATAGCCGTGGTCATCGTGTCGTGGCGATCGTTTCAGCGATGGGTAAGACCACCGACGACCTTGTTAAGATGGCCTATCAAGTAAGCCCGCATCCCAATCGCCGCGAACTCGATATGTTGTTAACAACTGGCGAGCGCATCAGCATGTCCTTAATGAGCATGGCGCTGTCCGATCTCGGCGTGCCGGCGATTAGTTTTACCGGCAGTCAAGCCGGAGTGATGACCGACGAATCCCATTCCTCCGCACGCATTTTGGATGTGCGGCCCATTCGCGTGCGCGAAGAACTCGATCGCGGGCGCATCGTGGTTTTAGCGGGCTTTCAGGGCGTGAATCCGGTGACCAAGGAAATCACCACGCTGGGCCGGGGCGGCAGCGACACCACTGCGGTCGCGATGGCCGCGGCGCTAAAAGCCGAGTGCTGTGAAATTATCAAGGAGGTCGACGGAGTGTGCTCGGCTGATCCGCGCATCGTGGCGAATTCAAAGCCCTTGCGCCGGCTGGATTTTGCATCGTTATCCGAAATGTGTTTTTGGGGCGCCAAGGTTTTGCATTTTCGCAGCGTGGAGCTGGCACAAAACCAAAATGTGCCTTTGGTCTTGAGAAAGTGGGGCAGCGCCGAACACAGCACGCAAGTGATGAAGGAGGTTATGGGAATGGAAAGCGGAAAAGTGTTGGCCGTCAACTCGATGGCTCGCATCGAGCATGTGGAAATCGATTCGGCGGACCTCGATCAAGGTTTTGAGAAATTCGCGCAGCATCTCAAACAAAACGGCTTATCCTGGCCGCAACTCCTCGCCTCGACTTTCGCCGCCGGAAAAACGCGCATTATGATGACTTGCGATTCGGAGTCGCTCGACACTTTGCTGCGCACGCTGGAAGGGAGCAAAGACTTGCGCAAACAGCGTGAGACTCTAAGTTCGGTGAGCCTGACTTGCTTCGGCGGCGTTTCTTCGGACCTGCCATTCAAGGCGATTCAGATTCTGAAACATCACGGGATTGTCGCCGACCAATATGTTTTGTCCCCGCATTCGGTAAATTTATTTGTTGCCGTGGAGAGCTGCGAGGCCGCGGTCATGGCTTTGCATTCGCTGGTCTAGTTGACTGTTTCGCCCAAAAAACTACACAACTCGGAGCGATCCATAAGCATTCGGTAAGCTCCGGTTCGCAGGTTCGGCCGAATGGCGTTATGTGTCTTCTGAGTGCACGCAGGTGTAGCCCCGACCGGATGGGACCCGCAATGTCTCGTTTTGTGAATCCGAGGCGCAAGCAGACACGGCTTCGGCCCGCGTATCTTGCCGTTGCGAGTCTGGCCGGGCTGATCGCGGCGGGAGATCATGCGGGCGCCAGGAGCGGCGGGAGCGAACGCTCGGTCGAGTTCGTCGAGTCGCGCAGCGCCGGCGATCCGATCATGGCAATCGTTTCGCTCCGCAACCAGCGGATCACCGTCTACGACGCCAAGGGGTGGATCTTGCGGGCGCCGGTGTCGAGCGGCCAGAAGGGACGCGAGACGCCCGCCGGAATCTTCAGCGTCATCCAGAAAGTAGAGGACCATTACTCGAACCTGTATGACGATGCCTACATGCCCCACATGCAGCGCATCACCTGGTCGGGCATCGCGCTCCACGGCGGCGTCCTGCCAGGGTATCCGGCCTCTCATGGCTGCATCCGGCTGCCCTTCGACTTTGCCGCACGGCTGTTTGACGCGACGGCGACGGGCATGCGGGTGATCGTGGCGCCAACCGATGTGGCGCCCGTCGAGATCGCCCATCCGGTTCTGTTCCAGCCGAAGCCGGCTGCCGGCGCGCTGGCCGCCGCACGTAGCGCAGAGGCGGAAGAGGCGGCCAGGAAAGCGGCACAGGCGAAACTCGCTGCCGCGATGGCCTCCCGCGAGGCCACGCGGGCAACGATGCCGGTGCGCGTGGCGGAAAATCTGAAGCTCAGAGCCGAGGCACAATTGGCGGCCGCGGAGACGACGCTTGGCTCCGCGATTTCGGCCAAAGCAAGGCAGCAAGCCGAGGACGCCAAGGCGCAGGCAGGCGTGCGGCTCACGGAGCTGCAGATGCAATCGGACGCCGCGAAGGCCGAGCTGCAACCGAAACTCGATGCCGCCACGGCTGCGCGCGATGCCGCCGCTGCCGCGGAAGCCGCGCGGGCCGCGGCAGCCGAGACGGCGCGCCGGGCCGCGCGCGAGCTCGAGCCGGTGTCGGTGTTGATCAGCCGCAAGACCCAGCGGCTTTATGTCCGGCAAGCCTTTGAGCCCATCTTTGAAAGTCCGGTCACGATCGCGGATCCCGATCGTCCGATTGGCACGCATGTCTTCACCGCCACCGAGAGGTCGAGCGGCGACGCCAACCTGCGATGGAGCGTCGTCTCATTGCACGGCGGACGTCCGCCCGGCGGCACAATTGAACCATACGGCCGGGTGCACGGGGGCAGTGGTCGCGACATTGAGCCGATGCCGACGGAACCTGACAGCGCAAAAGCCGCGCTCGATCGCATTATCATTCCGCAGGACGTATTGGATCGCATCGCCGGGATCGCGCCGCGATCTTCCCTGATCATCACGGACGAGGAGTTGAGCCCGGAGACCGGCAAGGGCACGGATTTTGTGGTGCTGTTGAGCGGCGAGCCGCAAGGAGGCATCAAGAGCCGGCGACGCAGTCCGGGGACCAACTTCTTCTACGCGCGCCCGCGCGATCGCCGTTTTTGGAGTTCACCCTTCGGGAGTTCGTTTTCGACCTGGTGATGCAATCCCTTCAGCGCGTCGCAGAGATATCTCTCTCCTCCGTCAATCTGTCGGCCACCAATCGCGATAGCCCGCTGATAGACCGGAGCAGCATTCCATGCTTGGATGCTGCAAAATTGGGTTCGCCGGACTGATATCCGCGCCCAGGCGGCTCACGAGGCTATCCGGCGCGCAAGGGTTTCGTCTCCGGCCTTCTTGGTCGGGATTGCCCGATGCGCGCTGTGCGACGGTCCGCCTGTGCCGCGCACGGTCTCCGCCATGGGACTCCAGGTGAACCAGGTTGGGAATGCGCGGATATCAGCCGCCGCTCCCTCAAGAAATGTGTTTCAGTGGGTCGCTTGCTCGATGAAGAAACATGAGGGCGAGCAAGCGCCTCGCGAGTGCAATAAGGCCTACCATTAATATCGCGCGGCTGGCCCTAGCTCGATCATGCCAAGTTCCACGAGCGTGCGGTGGAAGCGGCGTTTCTGCTCCGATGACGACGCGAAATATGCATCGCCGCAATGTTCAAGAAGGCTCGCGCGCGTGGCAAAAATCTCATCAAGAGGCAGACCAGCCTGCTGCAACGCGACTGTGCCAAGAAAAGCAATATCCAAGTTTCTGCTTCGACCAGAAACGGGCCGATCCAAGGGGTAATTCAGGGCCTCTATCGCATAGAACGTTCGGAACTGGCGCCGTGCGTCTATCGGGAGTTGGAGTTTCGCTTCGATTTGCCGTGTCATCACGGGTTGATGATCTCCGTAGTGTACTATGAGCGTCGGACGCGCGGGAAAGCGGCCTGAAAGTGCTGATTTGAGCCTTGTCCAGGTGACGGCGGTCTCCGCGAGTCGGGCGTAGTACTCAGCATAGTAAGGATCGGGGAGGCTGGCGGTGGCGAAGGCACGCTCCCTGTCAAAGCGCCCAGGTGCGGTTAACCTTCGGTTGTGAGGGCCATGATTGAAGTTGGTCAGCGCGTATAGAAACCGAGGCGCCGCATCAGCAGAAATGCGTTTCGCATAAGCATTGATTACTGCCTCTAGGAACAGTGCATCTGAATTCGTCGCTTCAAATCGATTGGCGTCGAATGGCGCAGGAAAATCGTCCGTGAAAAGACGTTCGCCAATGCCGATCGAGCGGTAAAAATTATCATAGTTGAGAAAGTTACGGCGGCAGCTCGATGCGAGGGACGTCTTGTAGCCGAGCGCCGTTAGCGTGTGGGGAAGACTGCTGTGGAAGCGGCCGACGCCTCTCTTGAAGAGAAAATATCCATTCGAACCGAAACTTGCGCTCGAAAGACCGGTTAGCAGGCTAAATTCGGATTGCCACGATCCCCCGCCAAAAATATCGACGTTGAGACCTCCGTAAAGACCATTTTTCGGAGATAGAAACGCTTCGACAATTGGCTCAACGGGGAGTCCATAAACGCGCGGATCAAAGATCGATTCGTGCTGGATGACGATAATGTCTGGATAGTCGAGGGCGCGGGCTGGAACGGCAGGCATCAATGGCAGCGGGTCGTTGGCAATATCGCTCAGAGACAGGTCGCCGAACTGTCGCCAGGAAAGCGGATCGAGTAGAGAGGCTATGAAGGTCGAGTAAAAACAGCGTCGCTCGGCCGCGATCCGCTGATAGGAAATGGCTCCCCCGCCTGCCTTGTACTCTGCCACTAGACCAGCAAGTGCAGTCCCGAGCAGGATGATCTGAAATTCAGGAGTAACCGGCCATGCGGGCACGTAGAGGGCAGCAATTGCAGCGAGAACGAGCACGATGCCTCCGCCCACAACAGCCATAACCGCGATCGGATACTGGACTATAAGAAATGGAACTGTTCCCGCAAACGCCAGAGGCAAATCTGTTACAATCAGCTTCAGCCCGCTATGATTGTACTTGACGTAGGACGCTCCAGAGATGGCTGCCGCCACGATAGATGACAGCAGCATCGCTCTTCCAAAATCGGCTACGACGAACAGCAGCACCGCGGCGCTGAAGCACAGCCCGGCAATAGCCAATTTTAAGTGCTCAAGGCTGCGCTCCCCGAACCAAGTAACGCCGATGGCTGCCACAAGTACCAAGGTCAATGTCATATAGCTAAGATAGCGGCGTGCTGAATTTCCACAACCGCCAGACCATCAAGACACCTGAGTCGCCGCCGACCACCTCCGAAACAGAGGTCGCCATAGCCGCGTCGTGTAGAGCTAAGTGCAGCCAGAAACCCCGCCGGGGCACGGGTCGATAGCCACTGACCCGTCGGTCCGCAGTCTTGTATTCCGCATTTTGGTCCCAAAAAAAGGTCGACCATCGGAGCGGTATCTAGATGTTACGGACATCGAATTATTCTTGCACTGTTTGGGCATGGGCGGATACTTGCAATTGATGTCCGAAATAGGCGTGTTCGAGCCGTTGCGGCAGATTTGCCTCGCTGGTCGGTGCCTGCAGCACGATATGCCCCTGCACCAGCGCGTAAACGCGATCGGCGGCGGCGAGCGCTTTTTCCAGCAGTTGTTCGACCAGCAGCACCGCGGTGCCCTGCGTGCGCAACTGGCTGATGACGTTGAGGACGCGATCGACCAGCACCGGCGATAATCCCGCCGACGGTTCGTCCAGCATCAGCAGATGTGGTCGGCGCACCAAACCCTGCGCTACCGTCAGCATTTGTTGCTGGCCGCCGCTGAGCGCGCCGCCGCGCTCGTGCCGTTTTTCCGCGATTTCCGGAAAGAACGACAATGCCTCCTCGACCCGTGCCGCGCGCTCGCCACGCGGCAGGTCGTAACCCGCAAGCAGGAGGTTGTCGGTGACGGAAATTTGAGTGAACACCCGATGCCCCTCGATGACGTGCACGAGTCCGGCGCTTGCGGCCTCGCGCGGTGTGGTGCTCGTCGTATCGCGGCCATCAAAGCGCACTTGTCCGGCGGTCACCGGCAACAATCCCGACAGCGCGCGAAGCAGAGTGGTCTTGCCGGCGCCGTTGGGACCGAGCAGGGCGACGACTTCGCCCTGCGCTACCGCGAGATCGACGCCATGCAGCACGCGGATCTTGCCGTAGCCAGCCTCGAGGGAGCTAACCGCGAGCAACGCTTCAGGCGCCGAGGTAAGCACTGACCACCTCCTTGTGGACGCGAATCTCGGCCGGCGTGCCTGCGGCGAGTACGCGCCCGAGATTCAGCACGGTGACCCGGTCGCAGATGTCAAAGATCAGGTCGGCATGATGTTCTACCAGTAATACGGCGGTGCCGCGTCGGCTGATCGCCTTAATCAGTACACCCAAGCGTTCGATCTCGTCGCTGGACAAACCCGCGGCCGGCTCGTCGAGCAGCAAAAAATCCGGATCAAGCATCAGCGCGCGGGCGATCTCGATGAAACGAAGCTCGCTGTGCTGTAGGCGGTCGGCGCGGACGTCAGTCAGCGACTCCAGACCGACAACGCCAAGCAGTGCGCGCGCAGAGGCTGCGAGCTTTCGCTCGTCGCGCCGGTGACGCGGCAGCGCCAGCAGCGCCTCGATGAAGGTCGCTTCACCCTCGATGGTGCCACCGATCATCACGTTCTGCAGAACGGAGGCTGCGCCGATCAAGCGTGGAGTTTGAAATGTGCGGGCGATGCCAGTCAGCGCGCGGATTTCCGGCATTCCGGCGGGCAACGCATCCGTGCCGAGCGCCAACGTTCCCGCGGACGCCGCGTAATAACCGGAGATCACGTTGAGCGTGGTGGTCTTTCCGCTGCCGTTGGGGCCGATCAGGCCGTGCACCTGACCCGACTTCACATCCAGATCGAGACCGTCGATCGCGCGGACGTTGCCGAAGCTTAGGACGATATTGCGCAGGCTGAGCGTCTTGTGGCCCGCGGTCTTGCGCTCGATGTCGCCGAGCGCGGTCGGGCGCGGCACGATGGCGCGGTTGCTGGCGAGCGGACGGCGGCTGCGGAAATCCAGCAGCGCGGCGATGCCGCCGGGCATCGCCAGTACGATCACCAGCAACAGCGCGGCGTAGAGGAACGTCGACCATGCTGCCAGGGGAGCGGCGATCTCCGGCAGGATGGTCAGTATGATGGTGCCGAGCAGCGGGCCCAGGATAGAGCCGCGTCCGCCGATCAGGATCGTAATGAAGAACAAGATCGACAGATCGAAGGTAAAAGCGTCCGGGGTGATATAGGTCTGCAAGCTCGCGAATAGCCCGCCGGCGATGGCCGCCAGCGCACCGGCAAACAGAAAGATCGCGATTAGCATGCGCGGTTTGGAAATGCCGCTGGCTTCCGCGGCGACTTCGGCGTCGCGGACTGCGATCAGAGCGCGGCCGAACCGGCTATGAGCGACGTTAGCGCTCATCCAGGTGCAGAAGGCTGCGAACGCGACGCAGAGATAGTAGTAGCCCCATGCGGTATTGAAGGGCGCCGGAAATTCCGGACCGACAATACCGATGCCGCCGCCGGTGACGCTCTGCCAAGCCAGTGCAATCTGCGTGACGATGGTGGCGAAGCCAAGCGTCGACATCGCGAAATAGAACGTGCGCAATCGCAAGGCCGGCAAGCCGACGATGACCCCGAATACCGCGCCGACACAGCCCGCGATCGGCAATGCCGCGAATACCGGCACCGGCGGCAGGACATTGCCGGCGACGAGCACGCTGGTGACGTAGGCGCCGAGCGTCAGCAGCGCGACATAGCCGATGGCGAGATGCCCGGCGAAGCCGACGACAAGATTGAGGCCGGAGACCAGCACCCAATAGATGGCCGCCCGGGTGCCGATCAGCGCCCAGT
>Ga0210396_10004932_pt1 | contig 12977 bp, 15 predicted proteins | sample IncBWH17OmetaG_FD_155466 | JGI IMG/M metagenome (GOLD analysis project Ga0210396, IMG submission 155466) | Forest soil microbial communities from Barre Woods Harvard Forest LTER site, Petersham, Massachusetts, United States - Inc-BW-H-17-O ...
ATGTCGGGCTTTGTGTCGGTCAAGACCGTCGGCTGCACGAAGTATCCCTGATCGCCGACCCGGCTGCCGCCGGTGACGACCTTGGCGCCTTGCCGCCGTCCTGCTTCGAGATAACCCGTCACCCGCTTGAAGCTCGTCGGAAACGAGAGGACCTATCGGGATCGAGGCCGTGGCCGACCTTGATCTTGCCGGCATTGTCGGCGACCCCCTGCATCAGCCGGTCGAACACCCGCTTGTGTGCATAGAGACGTGAACCGGCGGTGCAGCACTGACCCATATTGAAGAAGATCGCGCTCGACGTGCCGTTGATCGCGACATCCATGTCGGCATCGGGGAAGACGATGGCCGGCGATTTGCCGCCGAGTTCCAGTGACACCTTCTTCAGATTGCCGGCGGCCGCCTGGACGATCATCTTGCCGACCTCGGTCGAGCCGGTGAAGGCGACCTTGTCGACATCGGGGTGCGCCGCCAGCGCCGCGCCGGCGGTCTCGCCAAACCCGGTCAGGATATTGACCACACCGTCCGGGAACCCGGCTTCTTGTATCAATTGTCCCAGCCGCAAAGCGCTGAGCGGCGTCTGCTCGGCTGGCTTCAAAACGATTGTGCAGCCGGCCGCGAGTGCCGGCGCGATCTTCCACGCCGCCATCATCAATGGGAAGTTCCACGGGATGATCTGCCCGACGACGCCGACCGGTTCGCGCAGGGTATAGGCATGCCAGTCGCCGGGCGCGGAGACGGTGATTGTCGAGCCGTTAATCTTGGTCGCCCAGCCGGCCATGTACCGCAGGATCTCGTAAGAACCCGGCAGGTCGACATTGCGGGCGTCTCGGATCGGCTTGCCGTTGTCGAGCGCCTCGAGTTCGGCGATCTCATCGGCATGACGTTCGAGCAAATCGGCGAGCTTCCAGATCAGCTTGCTGCGATCTTGCGGCGAGGCCTTCGACCAGGGGCCGGTCTCGAAGGCGCGTCGTGCGGCTTTGACGGCCTCGTCGATATCGGCCGCGTCGGCTTCGGCGATGGCGGCGATCGCCTGGCCGGTCGCCGGGTCGAACACATCGAAACTCTTGCCCGATGTGGCGTTCTTCCATTTGCCGTCGATCAGCAGCTGGTGCTGGCCCCTCAGAAAGGCCGAAGCAGCCGAACCTAGTCTCGCATGCGCCGTCGCCACATCCCATGGTTCCCTCCTCCGATGTATACCGTTAAATATCTCGACGATCGCAGCGCTGCAACTTTCATCTAAGGCTTGCAAGCAGGACCGAGTTGGGTCGAGCGATACCGCCGATCCGAGCGGCGGGATGTCACCAGTGCATCAGTAGGAAGGAACCCATGACCAGCTCTAAGCTTCGATCGACATTTCTTCTGTGCGCGGCAGCTGTCTTGTCGCCGCTTGCGTCTGCAAACTCGGCGTGTGCGCCGGGTACGCCGCAACTGATCGTCTATCATGCCGGCAGTCTGACGGCCGCGTTTTCGGCGGTTGAGGCGTTGTTGACACAGCAGACCGGTATATGCGTAACCGACGTCGCAGCCGGCAGCGTCGACGCGGCTCGCCGTGTGACCACGGGCCAAGAGCCTTGCGACATTTTCGCCAGCGCCGATTTTGAGGTTATTGACCTGTTGCTCAAGCCCGCGGGTTTTGCGGATTACGACATCTTGTTCGGCGAAGGCGGGATGGTCTTGGCTTACACCACGAACAGCAAGAACGCAGCGACGATCACCGCTGCGGGTGGCGTGTTCAATCCGCCGGCTATAATCCCCAACGTAGCCGAAGATTGGTACCTGCAGCTAATGCAGCCGGGAGTCGCCATCGCCGGCTTCCACCCGTTTCTTGACCCCAGCGGATATCGCGCCGATCTAATCTTTCAACTGATGGATCAGCTGTATCAAGTTCCGAACCTCTATGATCTTTTGCTCGGACATTATTCCATCGCAAAGTCCACCGACGCGCTCGGCAAGACCTATGACTATCAGCTGATCTATGAGCACAGCGCCTTTGCCGCCTTCAACGCGGATGCGACAAAATCATATCGTTACGCGAAGCTTCCCGATGAGGTGAGTCTGTCAGATCCACAACTGAACCATCGCTACCGTAAGGCGACCATTACGATCCCAGGTCTCGGTCTTCCGGATACCGAGGAGACGGTCAGCATTCCGGGGACCCGCGTCGTCTGGGGTCTGACCGTGCTGAAGACCGCAGCCAATCCGGTCAACGCCCTCAAATTCCTGCTACTTCTTTTCGGCCCGCAGGGTGTAGCGTTACAAACTGCCGTCGGCCCAGACCCGATCAGCCCGCCGATCGTCAAAGCGAAGGACATCGCGCGCCTTCCTTCCCCCCTGCGGTCGCTGGTGAAGGTCCAGCGCGGAGACGATCGCTGACCGAACTGGTCGACGAGTTTTGATCGGACAATATCGGAGTTGCAAATGCCAAAGATGCGGGTTGTCCAAGTGTCGCAGCCGCACGGCCCCTGGAATTGGTTGAGCGAGAGAGCCCCGAGCCGAGTCCTGGGAAGGTCAGGATCAAGGTTCAAGCTTGCGGGATCTGCCACAGCGACAGTTACACCAAAGATGGTCTTATGCCCGGCATCGAATATCCGAGGGTGCCCGGCCATGATTTGATCGGGATCGTCGACGCTGTCGGTCCTCATGTTTCCGGATGGGCCGGCGGTGAGCGGGCCGGAAATCGGTTGGCACGGCGGCTACCGCGGCTATTGTGGCAATTGCCGACGCGGCGACAGTTTTGCCTGCGAGACAGAGACTTTGATTACCGGTGTCACCTCCGACGGAGGTTACGCCGATTACATGATCGCACCCGCCGAAGCTCTGGCCCGCGTCCCTGAGGAATTATCCTCGGTAGACGCTGCCCCTCTGATGTGTGCCGGCATTATCACTTTCAACGCGCTGCGCAACAGTGGGTCCGGCCCGGTGAGGTTGTAGCGATATTAGGGCTCGGAGGCCTTGGCCATCTTGGGGTGCAATTCGCCGCAAAGCTCGGCTTCAAGACCGTTGCAATCGCGCGCGGACAAGATGAGGCGCCGCTGGCGCACCGGCTTGGCGCCCATCACTACATCGACAATACGGCGGAGGACCCGGCGGCGGCGCTCATGAAGCTCGGCGGCGCGAGGGCCATCCCGGCGACGGCAACGAGCGCCGAGGCCATGAATTCGGTGCAAGGCGGCCTCGCGGTAGACGGGACCTTGTTGGTGATCGGCGCCGTCAATGCGCTCGCAGTGGATGCTTTGCTGCTGCTTCGTGGGCGACGGTCGATCAAAGGCTGGTACTCCGGCACCTCGATCGACTCGCAAGAGACACTGACGTTCAGCACACTGACCGGCGTGCGGTCGATGAACGAAATCCTGCCACTCGAGCGCGCAGCCGAAGGCTATCAACGCATGATTAGTGGTGAGGCGCGGTTCCGCGTCGTCTTGACGACAGGGAACTGATACCTGCGGATGCCGGAGGGAGCGGGTCTCGGCGTCCGCTCCGCTCCGTTCGGTCTCAAAGGCCGGCTTGGCTGACGAACTTGGTATTCAGATACGCCTCGATCGCCTCCGAGCCGCCTTCGGACCCGTAGCCGGAATCCTTGACGCCGCCGAACGGCACCTCTGGCAGGGCGAGACCGTGGTGATTGATCGAAATCATGCCAGTCTCGACCGCAGCGGCAACTGCCTGCGCGGTCTTTGCTGAGCGCGTGTAGGCGTAGGCGGCGAGGCCGTAGGGCAGCCGGTTCGCCTCGGAGACGACTTCGTCGAAATCGCGGAAGGGTGCTATTACTGCGACGGGCCCGAATGGCTCCTCGTTCATGATGCGCGCGTTTTTAGGCACATCGGTCAGCACTGTGGGCTCAAAGAAGTTGCCCTTGTTGCCGACGCGGTGGCCGCCAGCGCTGAGATGCGCGCCCTTTGTCACCGCATCGCCGATTAAGGTCTCCATCGCGGCGATACGGCGCGGGTTGGCCATCGGCCCCATCTGCGTGCTGCTTTCCATCCCGTCACCGATCCGGGCCGCCTTGACCGCCTCGGTGAACTTGCCGACGAAGGTGTCATAGACCTTCTCTTGCACCAGCAGCCGGGTCGGTGACACGCAGACCTGGCCCGCATAGCGCAATTTGTGGTCGACAGGAGCCGGCTCGCCAAGTCGACATCGGCGTCGTCAAACACGATAGAGGGTGCGTGGCCACCCAGCTCCATCGTCACGCGCTTCATATGGGCGCCGGCGATCGCCGCCAGCTGCTTGCCGACCGCAGTCGATCCAGTGAACGAGATCTTCCGGATGATCGGGTGCGGGATCAGGTATTCCGAGATCTCCGACGGCACGCCGTAGACGAGGTTGACGACGCCCGCGGGCACGCCCGCATCGGCAAAGCAGCGTATCAACTCGGCCGGCGAGGCCGGGGTTTCCTCCGGTGCCTTGACAATGATCGAGCAGCCGGCGGCGAGTGCGCAGGACAATTTGCGCACGACCTGATTGATTGGGAAGTTCCACGGCGTGAACGCCGCGACCGGCCCGACCGGCTCCTTGACGACGAGCTGGTAGACTCCCTCGGCGCGCGCCGGGATTACCCGGCCATAGGCCCGCCGCGCCTCCTCGGCGAACCAATCGATGACATCGGCGCCGGCCAAGGTTTCGCCTTTGGCTTCGGCGAGCGGTTTGCCTTGCTCAAGAGTTAACAGCGGCGCGATCGCATCGGCCCGCTCGCGCAGCAAATTGGCCGCCTTCCGCATGATTTTCGAGCGGTCAAAGGCTGAGACTTTGCGCCAAGTGCGAAACCCTTTGTCCGCTGCCTCAAGCGCTCGGTCGAGGTCGCTTCGGTCCGCATGCGCAACAGTGCCGATGTCCTCGCCAGTGGCGGGGTTGACGACCGGGATGGTGCGGTCGGCAGCGGCCTTGGTCCAATGGCCATTGATGAAGAGCGAAACGTCGGAATACATGGGGGTTTTCCTTAGCGAAATTAAAACACGAGATGCGAGACGTTCTTGGCGACCGTGTAGCATTCGAGCCCTTCGGTGCCGCCTTCCCGGCCATATCCGCTGTCCTTGACCCCGCCGAACGGGGTTTCGGCAAATGAGGCGGTCAGGTGGTTGATCGACAAATTGCCGACCTCGATCCCTTCCGCCAGCTGATCGACCGTCCGCGCCGATCGGGTAAAGGCATAGGCAGCAAGGCCATAGGGCAGCGAATTCGCCTTCTCGATCGCTTCGTCGACCGTCTTTACCGGGCTCAGCAACGCCAGCGGGCCGAACGGCTCCTCATGCATCGCACGGGCGTCATCGGGCACATCGGCCAGCACCGTCAGAGGATAGAAATAGCCGCGATTGCCGATGCGACTACCACCCGCGACGATCCGCGCGCCCTTTTGCGTCGCATCGGCGACAAACATCTCCATCGCCGCGACCCGCCGATCGTTGGCCAGCGGCCCCATCTGGTTCTTCGGGTCGAGCCCGTCGCCAATTTTGAGCTTCTTCGCATTCTCGCCGAATGCCGTCGTGAACCGATCGTAGACCGCTTCCTGCACGAAGAAGCGGGTCGGGGAATTACAGACCTGGCCGGCGTTGCGCGACTTCCTGTGGCCGAGGTCGCTGCGGTCGCAACCGGATCGACATCGTCGCAGACGATGACAGGTGCGTGGCCACCCAATTCCATGATCGCCGGCTTCATGTGTCGGCCGGCCATCGCTGCCAGGTGTTTGCTGACCGGGATCGAGCCGGTAAAAGTGACGAGCCGCACAGCGGGCTGCGGGATCAGATATTCGGAGATTTCCGATGGTGTGCCGAACACCAGGTTCAAGACACCCGGCGGCAGCCCGGCATCGGCAAAAGCGTGCACCAGCTGGACCGCGCCAGCGGGCGTCTCTTCCGATGCTTTCAGAATGATCGCGCAACCCGACGACAAGGCCCCGGCCACCTTGCGCGCCGGCGAGCTCATCGGAAAATTCCATGGCGAAAACGCCGCGACGACGCCGATCGGCTGGCGCAACACCGTGTTCCGCATGCCCGGCTCGCTCGGGATCACACGCCCGTAGACGCGCCGGCCTTCGGTCGCGTCCCATTCGATGATGTCGCAGCCACGCAGGATCTCGAGCCGCGATTGCGCGATCGGCTTACCTTGTTCGAGGGTCATGGCCACTGCCATCTCCTCGACCCGCTCGCGACAAAACCGCGCCGCCTTCAGAATGATCTCTGCGCGCTTTGCCGGCGACGTCCGGCACCAAACCCGGAAGCCCTCCTCGGCAGAGCCTAGCGCGGCGTCCAGATCCGCACGCGTTGCATGCGGTACCGTGCCTAGAATGCTCTCATCAGCGGGGTTGATCACCGGCGCGCCGTCGGCGCTCTTCCAATCGCCGGCAACAAAAAGTCGTAGGTCGGGATATTGCGGCATGGTTAGGCTCCACAGAGCTGCACGGGGCCTACGCGTCACGCGATCCAGGACGGAGCTGGCACGGCGCGGCGAGATACGCAATATATGAAAAGATACAGCGATAAGCGCCAGGAGATCGAGTGATGGAATATGCAAAACTAGGTCGCACGGGTTTGGAGGTGTCGCGGATCTGCCTCGGCTGCATGAGCTATGGCGTCCCCGATCAGGGCAATCATGCCTGGAGCATTGACGAGGAGGACAGCCGCCCCTTTATCAAGCGGGCTCTCGAGGGTGGCATCAATTTCTTCGACACGGCGAACCGCTATTCGCTCGGCAGCAGCGAGGAAATCCTCGGACGGGCGATCAAGGATTTCACGCGCCGCGACGAGGTCGTCATCGCCACCAAAGTCTATGGACGGATGCGGTCCGGACCCAATGGCGGCGGCTTGTCGCGCAAGGCGATCATGCGTGAGATCGACGACAGCCTGCGGCGTCTCGGCACCGATTATGTCGACCTCTACCAGATCCACCGCTGGGATTACGAGACACCGATCGAAGAGACGCTCGAGGCGTTGCACGACATCGCCAAGGCCGGGAAGGCCCGCTATATCGGCGGATCATCGATGCATGCGTGGCAGTTCGCCCGGGCTCTGGGTATCTCCGATCGTAACGGCTGGACCCGCTTCGTCAGCATGCAGAACCTGGTCAATCTCCTCTATCGAGAAGAAGAGCGAGAAATGCTGCCGCTGTGCGCAGCCGAGGGGATCGGGGTCATTCCGTGGAGCCCGCAGGCTCGCGGGCGGCTGACCAGGAACCCCGACTATACGAGCATCCGGACCGAGACCGACGACGCTCACCAACGGCTCTTTGCCAAATCCGAGGAGGCAGACCGCAAGGTCGTCGATCGCGTCGCCGAAGTTGCCGCAGCACGAGGCATTCCGCGCGCGCAAGTGGCACTGGCTTGGCTTCTCTCCAAACCGGTCCTCACCGCGCCGATTGTCGGCGCCACCAAATTACACCATCTCGACGATGCTCTCGCATCCGTGAACGTGAAACTTTCGGCCGACGAGATTACCTCTCTGGAAGAACCGTATGTGCCGCACGCGGTAGTCGGTTTCGTCTGAGGCCCGCTCAAGGAGGCAACGCATGCCGCAAGCGTCACCCTTGTTCCGCCCGACTTTGATTTTGGCGTCTTTGTTGCTGGGCGCGGGGGTCGCGCTGCAAGTTTTACCGTCAGCGGCGGAGAGCTCGCGCTCGATCCCGCCGCCGGCGCTCGACGAGCCGGCGAACCCGACAGCGACATCGGAGGTTGCCGTTCTCGCTGGCGGCTGCTTCTGGGGCGTCCAAGGCGTGTTCCAGCATGTCGACGGGGTCACCAGCGCCGTCTCCGGTTATGCTGGCGGTGCCGTAAACACCGCGCATTACGAGATGGTTGGTACGAACACGACCCGGCATGCGGAATCGGTCCAGATCACCTTTGATCCCAGCCGGATCAGCTATGGCCACATTCTGCAGATTTATTTCTCCGTCGCGCATGATCCGGCGGAGCTCAACCGGCAGGGCCCTGATGTCGGGACGCAGTACCGTTCGGCAATCTTTCCGACCGATCGCGAGCAGGCACAGATCGCCGAAGCCTATATTGCCCAACTCAATCAGGCGCATGCGTTCGAAGCTCCGATCGTCACGAAGATCGAACCCGGCCGGGATTTTTACCCTGCCGAGGATTATCATCAGGACTTCCTCGCGCGTAACCCGCGGCACCCGTACATCGTTGTCAACGATTTGCCGAAGATCGAGAATCTGAAGCGCTTGTTCCCAGACATATATCGTGCAACGCCGGTGCTGGCCGCGGCAGCAGGGCCAAAGAGCTGAGTGCCGCCGACTCGCGCGGCTAGTCGCGCACGCCGGTGTGCTCTGGCTTTAGATCGATCAACGGCGTTCCGTCGAGGCAGTCGAGCCCGCGAACCTGTAAAATCGTCCCATCGATCGCCAAGAGCTCGACAATCGAGGAAGCGATCGGGTTTGGCCGAACCGGGGAGCGCAACGCAAAAGTACCGGTGGTCAGCATCGAACTGAACGGCGTCTGCAGAACCAGATCGCGCCGCGCATGATGCATCCAGTAAAGCACCTGAATGCGCTTGTAGGCGGCGAGATGGGTCAATCCCTCCCGCCAATGTTCATCGAGGACAATCGAGCAGATTGGTCCGTCGAGGCTGCCGCGCTTTGGACACTCCCGGCGAGTCCGCCAGGGAGTACGGATCGTGCCGATGAAGTAAACGCCCGCATCGATTTGTGGCGGCAACGCGACCGCAATCTCGCCTTCGCGGAGTTCGCTGTCAGCTTCGGACGATTTATCGGTCATGCCGCCACAATGGCAGGAAAGATCGCGTTACGTCCAGAGGAGCGGACGGGGTCGTCCCGCCCGCTCCCGGTCGGTCAGAGCGCGGCCGTGATCGCTTTGATCTCCGTGTAGTTGTGGAACACCTCCTCGCCCATCTCGCGGCCCCAGCCGGACTGCTTGTAACCACCGAACGGCAGTGACGCGTCGAACACGTTGTGGCAGTTGATCCACACTGTGCCGGAGCGGATGCGGCCGGCGAGCTTGTGGGCCGTGCCGCCGTTGCGCGTCCACACGCTCGCAGCAAGACCATAGATTGTGTCGTTGGCCTGCTTGGCGATCCGATCGAGATCGTCGTCCTCAAACGGCTGCGCGCAAACCACCGGGCCGAAGATTTCTTCGGTGATGATCTTCATGTCGGGCTTAGTGTTCTCGAACACGGTCGGCGCGACAAAATAGCCGAGGTTGCCGACACGGTCGCCACCGACAGCGATCTTCGCGCCTGACTGACGGCCGTCCTCGATGTAGTTGGTGACACGGGTGAATTGCTCGTCGGACACCAGCGGCCCCATTTCGGTCGAAGGGTCGAGACCCGGTCCGACCTTGATCTTCCCGGCGATGTCGGCCACTCCCGCGACGACCCGATCGTAGACCGATTTGTGGACATATAGCCGCGACCCGGCGCAGCAGCATTGGCCGTGATTGAAGAAGATCGCGTTCGCCGCGCCCGCTATTGCAAGGTCGAGATCAGCATCGGGCAGGATGATTGCCGGCGACTTGCCTCCGAGCTCTAGCGAGACTTTCTTCAGATTGCCGGCGGCCGCCTGTACAATCAGCTTGCCGACTTCCGTCGAGCCGGTAAACGCGACCTTGTCGACATCGGGATGGGCGGCCAAGGCGGCGCCGGCGGTTTCGCCAAACCCGGTCAATATGTTGACTACGCCGGGCGGGAAACCCGCTTCCTGGATCAGGCCCCCGAGACGCAGCGCCGTCATCGGCGTCTGCTCAGCGGCCTTCAGTACGACCGTGCAGCCCGCGGCGAGCGCCGGCGCGATCTTCCACGCCGCCATCAGGAGCGGGAAGTTCCACGGGATGATCTGCCCGACGACGCCGACCGGCTCTTTCACGGTGTAGGACAGGTATTCGCCCGGAAGGGACAGCGGGATCGTCGTGCCGGTGATCTTGGTCGCCCAGCCGCCCATATAGCGGAACATATCGACCGCCAGCGGTAGGTCCGCGACTCGCGCGACAGCGTAGGGCTTGCCATTGTCGATTGATTCCAGCTCGGCCAGTTCCTCGAGGTCGCGTTCGATCAGGTCGGCGAGCTTCCACAGCATGCGTCCGCGCTCGGAGGGGCTGACCTTGGCCCAGCGCCGCTCGTCGAAGGCGCGCCGGGCGGCGGCGACCGCTATATCGACATCCTTTTTGTCGGCTCCAGGGACATTGGCGATGACAGCCCCGGTCGCCGGGTTGTAAACCGCGAAGGTCTTGCCGGACACAGCCGGAACGAGCTCGCCGTCGATCAGCATCAACGGCGTTTGCCCGAGAAACCCTGCCGCGTGGCGTAGCCTCGGATCGAGTTCAAGCGTGTCCACGTCCATTCCTCCCCTTGAATAGGCGCGCCCCCACTGCGAGGAACGGCGGCACGAGCGCTTGCCTGATACCGACCGCTGCGCCTATATCGCTATATCCAAGCACATACTTCGATTTCTCGCTACCCTGAAAGCGAGCACCATTTCAACTTCGATTGATGCGCGCTGGGAGAGCACCCGATCGCTTTAGCCGAACAGACGCCCGCTCCTGCTGTTGCCGAGCCTGTCACCACCGTCGAACTGCGCCGTGCACGGATGCTGATCGACGGCACCTGGGTCGACAGCATGTCCGGCGAGCTTCTGAGCGTGGAAAATCCGGCAAAGCGCTGTCCGATCGCCGAGGTCCCGCGCGGCGATGCGGCCGATGTGAACGGCGCCGTCGAGGCCGCCGCCAGGGCCTTCCCGGCCTGGAGCAAAGTCGTCCCGCGCGACCGTGGCCGTATCCTCTTGCGTATCGCCGAAGCGCTCGAGACGCGCAGCGAGGAACTCGCCCGCACGATTGCTCTAGAGACCGGCAATGCCCTGCGGACTCGGGCGCGGCCCGAGGCACGGTTGACGGCCGATATTTTTCGTTATTTCGGCGGGCTGGCCAGCGAGTTGAAGGGAGAAACGATCCCGCTCGGCGAGCATATGCTCAGCTACACGCGGCGGGAGCCGATCGGCGTGGTCGGCGCCATAATTCCATGGAATACGCCGGTCTTGCTGGGCGCGCTGAAAATCGCGCCGGCGCTATGCGCCGGCAACACGATCGTGCTCAAGGCCGCCGAGGATGCGCCGCTCGGTGTCCTATTGATGGCTGAAATCTGTCAGGAGTTCCTGCCGCGCGGCGTGCTCAACGTGCTGACCGGTTTGGGCAAAGAGTGCGGCGGAGCACCCGTTGGTTCGGAAACTCTCCTTCACCGGCTCGACCGAGGTGGGCAAGATCATCATGCGCGCAGCGGCGGAGCGGATCGTGCCGGTTTCGCTGGAGCTCGGCGGCAAGAGCCCGTCCATCGTCTATCCCGACGCCAATGAGGATTGGGTGGTGGACGGCGTCATCGCGGCGATGCGCTTTACGCGGCAAAGCCAATCCTGCACTGCGGGATCGCGCTTGTTCCTGCATGCCGATATCTTCGACAGCTTTCTCGACAAATTGCGGCAGCGGGCGGCGTTGCTGAAACTCGGCGACCCATTGGACGAGGCCACCGATATCGGCAGGATCATCAACGAAAGGCAGTTCCGCAAAGTCTGCGCCTATATCGAGGAGGGTTTGCAGCGTAAGGCGGCGCAGCGGATATTCGGCGGCCTGCCACCTAAAGAGGGCCCGCTCAGCGAGGGGTATTTCGCGATCCCGACGGTGTTCGCCGACGCCTCCAACGACTGGCGACTGGCGCGCGAGGAGATTTTCGGCCCGGTGCTCGTGGCCATCCCGTGGCGTGACGAGGCCGATGCGATCCGAATGGCCAATGACAGCCATTATGGTCTCGCCGCCTATGTCTGGACGCATGACATCGGCCGTGCATTGCGCACCGCGCATGCGATCGAGTCGGGCTGGGTGCAGGTGAACCAGGGTCTCGGCCAACAGCCCGGCCACTCCTACGGTGGCTACAAACAGAACGGCATCGGACGCGAATTCTCATTGGAAGGCATGCTGGACAGCTTTACCCAGCGTAAAAACGTCACTGTAAACCTCAATACGCCGCGCAGTAACTAAGGAGGGGGATCATGGTTCAGCATCCGGCATTAGTGGAGGGACGGACAGCCGTAGTGACTGGAGGTGCGAGCGGGATCGGCCTTGCGACGGCGAAACGGTTCGCCTCGATGGGATTGCGAATTTGCCTCGCCGATCTCGGCGGCAATGCCCTCGAACAGGCGACCGTGGAAGTCTCCTCCGTTGCGACGCACGGTGCAGCCGATGTGCTGATGGCGCCGACCGATGTCAGCAAGCTGGAAGAGGTCCAGCGCCTCAAAGACCGGGTCTATGAGACCTTCGGCGAAGTCGCCGTGCTGATGAACAATGCCGGCACTTCGCCGGGCGGCGGCCCTTGGGACCATTACGAACGCTGGCAGCGCGTGCTGAACATCAATCTCTGGGGCGTCATCAACGGCGTTCAAAGTTTTACGCAGGCAATGATCGATCAGCACTCGCCTGGTGCGATCGTCAATACCGGTTCTAAACAAGGGATCACCTGCCCGCCCGGAGACACTGCCTACAACATATCGAAAGCCGGTGTGAAGGTGCTGACCGAAGGGCTCGCCCACGGATTACGCAACGTCGAGGGCTGTCAGATTACCGCACACCTATTGGTGCCCGGATCGACATTCACCGGCATGACGCGACGCGGCAGAACCACCAAGCCGCCCGGCTCCTGGGTGCCCGAGCAGGTCATCGACATGCTCGTCGCCGGAATGGCGGCCGGCGACTTCTATATCATTTGCCCCGATAACGATGTGACCCGAGACATCGACAACCGGCGCATCCTGTGGGCCGCGGAGGACATCATCCGCAACCGCCCGGCATTGTCGCGCTGGCACCCCGACTACGGCGAGGAATTCGCCGCCTTCTTAGTGGCGGACGCACCGTTTCGGCGCTAATACGGATCTCCGGAAGTTTCTGGACACGAGTGTGCCTTCCACCTCCAGCCACGGTTCGCCAGCAGGCACCATCTATAGAGCGGGTAAAGCCGGAGCCCAGGCGATGGCACAGAGCGAGCGGA
>Ga0210396_10004933_pt1 | contig 12976 bp, 11 predicted proteins | sample IncBWH17OmetaG_FD_155466 | JGI IMG/M metagenome (GOLD analysis project Ga0210396, IMG submission 155466) | Forest soil microbial communities from Barre Woods Harvard Forest LTER site, Petersham, Massachusetts, United States - Inc-BW-H-17-O ...
GCGAATCGACCGCCGTCGACCCGCGCTGGAACGCCCTTTCAGACCTGCGCAGCAAGATCAAGTCCTAAGGAAGCAAGAGGCCTGAGGGTGCCGCGCGCAACGCGAACCTCGTCACGGCCCCGATCGAAAGGAATCTGTCATGCCTAATCCGAAGCGGCGCCACTCCAAGGCCCGCACCTCCAAGCGTCGCGCGCATGACGCGCTGACTGCCACCGGTCTCTCCGAGTGTCCCAACTGCCACGAGCGCAAGCTGCCCCACCGTGCATGCGCCAAGTGCGGTCAGTACAAGGGCCGCGAAGTGCTCGAGGCGAAGGAAGCATAAAGGTCAGCCTGGTGCCAGCGCTGACAGACATCGCTCTTGATGCCATGGGTTCGGACGAAGCTCCGGGCCCGGAGATACGCGGAGCCATTTTGGCCTGCCGTGCCTTTCCTGTTCGCGTTCATCTGATCGGCCCTGAGGCAAAGCTGCGCGCCGGCCTCGGCGTGCTCGGCCGTCGTGTGGCCATCGAAATCGTCCACACCGACGAGTGGATCACCATGCACGACAAGGCCGCAAAAGCGGTGCGCGAAAAGCGCAACAGCACCATGCGGCTGGGCCTGAAGATGGTCAAGGAGCGGCGTGCCGCCGGCTTTGTGACCGCCGGAAACACCGGTGCGGCCATGGCCTCCGCCAAGATGGTGCTGGGCGCGCTGCCCGGCGTGGACCGGCCCGCGCTGGCCATGCCTCTGCCCACCACCACCGGGTCGCCCTGCGTGCTGCTCGATGTCGGCGCGAATGTCGACTGCAGTGTGCGGAACCTGGCGCAGTTCGCCATCATGGGCGAGATGTACGCGCGCTCGGTTTTCAAGATTGAAAAGCCTCGCGTGGGCCTGCTGTCGATCGGTGAAGAAGAGAGCAAGGGCAACGACCTGACGCGCGAGGCGCTGCAGGTGATGAAGCAGTTGCCGATCCGCTTCATCGGAAATGTCGAAGGGCGCGACCTCTACAACGGCCACGCGGATGTCATCGTGTGCGACGGCTTTGTCGGCAACGTGGCACTGAAAACCTCCGAGGGGCTGGCCCGCATGGTGCGCGATATGCTGCGCGAGTCGCTCATGTCCACCGTCAGCGGACGCGCCGGGGCACTCCTCGCACGCCGCGGTTTCAAGGAATTCAAGAAGCGGCTGGACCAGTCCGAGTACGGCGGCGCGCCGCTCCTCGGCGTGCGCGGCCCCTGCATCATCGGCCACGGCTCGTCGGACGATCGTGCCATTCTGAATGGCATCCGAGTCGCCGCCGAGTTTGCCGCCGCAAGTGTCACCGATCGGATCGAGCGCGAGTTCAGCGCATCTCCGGTTTCGTAACTCCGGTTTCGTAACTATGTCAAGCGCATGAACACGAACGCGGCAGTTCTGCGAGTCGTGTTGGGTAAACTGTTTCTCATCCTACTCTACCGGGCGTGCAGGATGGAGCGCCGTTTGCGGCGTCTTATTTTCGCAGTTCCGTTGTCAGCCGACACATAATCTCCATCTCTCCGAGATCTTCAAGGTCTTGAAGATATAGTGCAAAGGCATTCGTCATGAGTGCAATTGAGTTGGGTGATACTCTCCTGCCATGAAACTAGGGACCCTTCAAGCTGGAAGAGGTGTGGCCTCGGTAGCGGTAGTGCTGTTGCATACGGCCGTTTATTTCAGCCAGGATCCTCGGTTCTGGAAGCAGCCTGTTTTTCTGAATATCTTCTATTTCGGAAATTATGGAGTTTCATTCTTTTTCATCCTGAGTGGAATCGTCATCCTGCTCGCCCACTGGAAAGATCAAGGGATTCCCTCAGCATGGCCTAACTATGCGTGGAAGCGAATCCGCAGAGTCTACCCGATCTATTGGGTAGTGTTTATCCCGACATTGCTTTTCCATTCGCAGAGATTCAATTGGGCTATTACTCCATGGAGCGTTGTGTCATCCCTGCTTCTGATTCATATAGGCTCCGCCATATCGATACTCCTGGTCGGGTGGTCCCTCTTTTGTGAAATCCTCTTCTACATTTTGTTCGGTTTCGTTATCCTTAATCGCACAACCGGATATCTCCTTTTAACAGCGTGGTTTATTGGCTGTCTCTGGTTTGCCTTTCATCCTAAGCCCGGCCTTCTCCTCGTCTATCTGATGCCCGTACAACTGCTTTTTGTGTTCGGCATGATCATCACCGTCATCCACAAGAAGCGTTGGATCAGTCAAGAGCCGTTTCTTTTATCGATTGGCGCTGGCATTGTTGCGTTTACGCTCTATCGCGCCAGCGCCAATCGGCATTCCTTTGAAGACCTTCTGGCTGGATTGGGATGCGCGCTGATCATGACTGCGCTGATAGGGCTTGAGGTGAAAGGGCGCATCCGCGTATCTCGTGCTTGGCTGCTCTTAGGAGATGCGTCCTATTCCATTTACCTGATCCACATGCCGCTTCTGGCGATGATGACCCCTGAGGCCCACCAATCCCATTTACCTATAGTCGTGCTGTTCTGTCTGGAGGCAGGCATTGCGGTTATGGTCGGCATGGCACTTCACTTGACCGTTGAACGCAAGCTATTGCGTACCGTATAGCCTGCAAGTCTAAGAGGGCAGCTAAAAGGATCTTGTTCCTTTTCGATACAGTGCGGACCCCTCCATTGACAAGTCAGCGCATTTCCACCCGTCGTGCGAAAATTGCGCTTTGTTGTGAGTGAACGATTATGAGCGACCACAAGATTGCATTTCTTTTTCCAGGGCAGGGTTCGCAGGCGGTGGGGATGGGCCGCGACCTTGCGGAGAAGTTCACGGTAGCGCGTGACACCTTTGCGGAGGCCGACGCCGCGCTCGGCTATTCACTTTCGAAGCTCTGCTTCGAAGGTCCGGCAGAACAGTTGAAGCAGACCGAGTTTACTCAGCCCGCCATCTTTGCCGTGTCGATGGCCGCGTATCGCGTGCTGGCATCTCGCGGCGTCGAGCCGCAGATTGCTGCGGGCCATTCCCTCGGCGAGTATGCGGCGTGCGCCGCGGCCGGCGTGATGAGCTTCGCGGATGCCATCCGGGCTCTGCAGTCGCGCGGGAAGTTCATGCAGGAGGCCGTGCCCGAGGGCCAGGGCGCAATGGCCGCAATCCTGGGGCTGGATGCGGACGCCGTGCGCAGCGTCTGCGAAACCGCCGCTAAGGAGACGAACGAAGTCGTCTCGCCCGCAAACCTGAATTCGCCGGAGCAGACGGTCATCTCCGGTAGCGCCGCCGGCGTGGCGCGCGCAACCGAGCTCGCGAAGGAAAAGGGCGCAAAGAAGGTGGTGCCGCTGCAGGTCTCGGCGCCCTTCCATTGCGCGCTCATGCAGCCAGCGCAGGAGCGCCTGGCCGACGTGCTCAACAAAATCGAGGTGCGTGATCCGCGCTTCTCGATCGTCTCAAACGTCACTGCCGATGTGACCAGGCGCGGCGGCCGCGAGCGAGACCTGCTGATCGAGCAGGTGACGGCGCCAGTGCGCTGGGTCGAGTCCATGCGCTGTATGCTCGATGCAGGCGCAAGCACCTTTGTCGAGGTGGGGCCGGGCAAGGTGCTCAGCGGACTGCTGCGGCAGATCGACCGCGCGTTGAAGTGCGTGAACGTCGAAGACTCGGCAAGCCTGGAGAAGGCTCTTACTGGTAGCTGACCTGCCAGTACGTCAGTCCGAACTGGCCTTTCTGCGGGGTTATCGAAAAGGGCGTAAAGCCGATCGTCCCGTGTGTGACGCCGAGGGTCATCGGCGATCTTCGGCCGTTTACGCGGACCGCCAGCAGTGTGGTGTTGCCCAGGCTTGAAGTCGCGTAAAGAATCTTGTAATCGGTGATCTTCCCGTACTCTCCGTTGGGGCTCCAGTCATCCAGAAACTTGTTGTACGGGTAATTCTTGTACTGGTCGGGGTGCTGCTGCCAGTCGGGGTCGTTATTCCAGATGCCGTAAGCCTTTTCGAACTGCTGCTGCTCGAGCGTAGTGAAAAAGCGGTTCACGCGGTGCTCTGCCGGCCAGTTCCAGAAGATCCAGAGAAAGACGCCGATGACGAGCAAGCCGAGCAAAGAAAAAAGGATGATGTTCCGCCGTTTGCGTGCGCGGCCGGCATTAAAGGAAGGTGCGTCGAGCAGGGTCATGGGTGTCTCGGGAGCAATTTTACGCGCGGCAGGTTTGAGTGGGCAGTCCCGCTGGCAGTAGAGACACCGTCGGCATGCCGGTTGTTCCTCGAATCTTTCCTGGCTGATCGTGCCCGGAGGATCACGGCACGGTATCAGGGAATGACAACCCGGCGTGAGATTGCTGTGAACCATAGACTGCGGCCGCAATCGGCTCCGTAGAGCAGGGTCTTGGAGTCGTCCTCCCAGGCCGGCTGTATTTGATTGCAGGGTATATCCGCGATGCGGTGAGTCGCGCCGCTTCGCTGATCGCGAAGCCATAAATTCCAGACGCCGCGGTCCAGATGGCTATAGGCCATCCAGGCGCCATCGGGAGAGAGCGCAGGAAAGCGCGATTGACCAAGCGCGAGCGGCCCGTTCGCATGGGTGGCATCGGTCAAATAGATCTGCGGCGCACTCCCGTTTTCGACAGCCGAGAACGCGTACTCATCTTTGGAGCGGAAGGAGGCTTCATAGACGTTGAGCGCAGCGGGCGTGAGTGCGGTCTCGATCGCGTTGCCGCTGCGGAAATCTGTCCGCAGCATCAGCTGCCCTCGACCGTGATCGTCGCGGATGAGGGCGATGCTCCGTCCATCGGCAGAGAGCATCGGCTCGCGCGCATCGTCAACGAAAACGCGTCCCGGCTCCTGCACACTCACAATCTGCGAGCGCGGACTTCGCGCCTTCTCCACCCAGACATCGCTGGAGTTTGCGGCGAACGAGAGCTCATCAACCGAGGAGAGATCGACCAGCCGCTCATCCTGATCCGCGGACAGCAGGTGATAGCCGTCCTGAGTGAAGGCGATGTAACGGAGTTGCCCGCCGGCAGAGCTCGCGTTTGCGTCGAGGAAGGTGGGTGGCTGGAGCGGCAGGCGATAGGCGTAATCCTGCCGCACGGCGCGTTGCAGTTGCAGCGTAGAACGCACGCCGAGCACAGCAACGGCGGCCATAACGGCTGCCCAGGCGTAATTCGGCCAATATCTCGCAGATCCCGATTCCTGCTGACGGCCATCCCGCCACAGCAACACATAGATGCCGAGCAGCAGGGCGAGCATAAGCGGAAGACGCGGCACGTAAAGCAGGATCGCGGGTCCCATTCTTTTGCTTGGGCTGGCGATGGGAAGGCAAATCCCGATATAGACGATCAGCAGAATGGAGAGCCAGCCATACCACCTGCGCTCAAGTAGAAGACTCGCCAGGACACACAGCGGCAGGACCATGAGGACGAAGTGATACGACGCCGGGCTGGTGGAGATGGCGAGTGATGCGGTGATCAGCGCCGACCACTCCAGCGCAATCCTGCCTGGCGTGCGATCGCTTTTGCGGATGAGCAAGACAGCCGGAGCAAGCGCCAGCATCTGCAGAGTCGGTTGCAGCAGGGCATAGCACAGCGGAGAGTTGTGCCACGGATGCGGGTTCCACTGGGGCTCGGCGAGAAAGAGATAGTGCAGCACGCTCGAGATCGAAGCACTCGCCGTCGCGTACGGCGGAAGACCCTCGCCGTGCAGCGACCACGGAAGAATCTGGTGCAGGTAGGTGCGATGCAGGTTCCATCCGAAGACCCTGACAGATACAGCAAGAGCGAGCGCCCCAGTTGCAGCGCCAGAGATGAGCGCTCGCCAGCTTCCGCGGCGCAGGAAGAAGACAAAAAGCACAACAGGGAAGATCTTGCAGGCGGCCGCAATCGCCACGAGCGCTCCCGCCAGCGCGCGGAGTCCACGCTGATACGTCCAGCACGCCCCGACGAGCAACAGCAGAAGGACGACATAGAACTGGCCGAACAGCAGGTTGCGATGGAGCGGAAAGCAGAGTGCAAACACCAGCGCGATGCGTCGGTACGACAGACCCGTAATGGAGCGCAAGAGCCAGCCAAGCGGAATGAGCAGCGCAAGGTTCGCGAGTATCCAGAGGTGTTTGGCGGCAAGCGGTGAAAGGCCGGTGAGCGGCCACATGACGAGCGTTGAAAAGGGCGTGATCGGCAGCAGTCCGATGACTCGGATATCGACCGCGCGATGGTCTTTCTCGCGCTCAAGCCACACCCACTCATATTCCCGGGCAGTGTCAAAGCCCTCATGCGCCAGCCGCGCCGACATGTAGTAGTTAGGGAAGTCGGTGTTCAGTTTGCTCCACGCGCGCGGCATGGTGTGCAGGCCGAGAAAGGCCACGAGCAAAAGGAGCACGCCGCTTTCTATCCAAACGACGACGCGATGATCCTGGCTTGCAATCACGCCTAATCCTTCACGAGCACGCGCCCAGCGATTGTCAGGAATTTGTCAATCTCCGGTCATTCGATTGCTGTGCGGAGACAGTCTTTCTGCGAGGTGGGCTGCAAGGCGCCTGCGAAGATCCTCTGCCATGGGATCGCGTTCTGTGGCGCGTTGATGATTCGTTCTGTAACTAGCTCGATGAGTTCGGAATCCTCCTATTTTTCATGCAACACATCCTGCGTTATCTTCGGTTGTTTGGCGGTGCCTGTTACGGCGACGGAGACGATGGCGCCCGCGTTCTGGTGACGAAAGAAAGGGCTCAGCGGCTTGAGCATCACAGATTTCCATCCGGTTGCAGCGCGAGAGATATCCCGCTCGAAGTCGGCCTTGCCGGTGAAGTGAATGCGGGTGTCCAGAAGGTTGAAGGTGCCGTGCAGGTGCGCGTCCGCGCCGGGGAAGGTGACGTGAGCGTCGGGGAAATATGCCATGCCTTCATGGAAGGTGGTCGACGACGAGGCGGTTGCTGTCACCAGGGCAGGATCAGTCTTGGAACCGCCGGGAGGATCTTTTTCGACGCGTGCGGCGAAGGCGTTCATGTCATGCTGCGTGTCGGGCTTGGCGAAGCTTACCTGCGCAAGCGAAATCTTTCCTTTGAGACCAAGCCGCTGCAGAAACTTCCCTGGGCCACTGTCTAGGTTGACCGCAGCGTGAAAGCTAACCTTGCCAAGGACAGATGGGTCGTCCTGCTCGACGATTTTGAGCAAGTCCTGGATGCGGCTGTCTTTCGTCGCAATGGTGAAATTGACCTTGTTTGGCTTGCCCACCACGGAGCCGCTTGCGGTAATCAGACTTTCGCCGGTTTTAACCTCAGCATCCTGGATCGTTACATCGCCGTTGATGCCGTTCACCAGGACGCGGTAAGTCGCGTCCAACCGCACCCTATGCGCGTAGGCCGCGCGGAATTCAGGAATGGCCACTTGGCCGAAGGTCTCGATGCCGGAGAAGGTTCCGCTGTAGCGGCCAATGGCTGAAGCGTGTCCGGAGATGCCGGGCACCTGACTCAGATCGGCGTCCTGCAGCGAATAGCTTCCCGACAGAGGGGTGGCACCGTAATCATTCGTGCGGAATGGCCCCACTGAGCCATTGGCGAGGACGATCCCCTGCGGCCTCGGGATCAACACGCGCGCGAAGAAGCTGAGCGGTTGGCCCTCATGCACGTTGTGGACCTGAAGTTGGGGGAACTGGAGGCGTACCGGCGGCGTGCCGTTCTCTCCCAGAAAATCCAGCGTGGTTCCGTCCGCAACGATGGTCTCAATCGCAATCGTTTGTTTGGAGGAAGCGATCACGCCGCCATTGAAGTCCAGCCCGCGCGCCGTCGTTCCGGCTGGGGGAATCCGAACATGAAGGCCGCCCAGCCGAATCTCGTACAGTTCGTGAGGATGGAAGATCAGGTTCGTCCACGTGCCGACAACGGTCATGCGATCGAGCGTCGCCAGGGGCGGAATCTGCGTATCGCCGTGACGATAGAAGGTAACATCCTCGGCCACGTAACCCGGGTGAGGGAAATAGGTCCGATGGAAGCGCTTCACAAGTACCCTGCTGCGGAACGTCTGCTCCAGCAGAGGATGCACTTCCCGGTAGCGGAAGGGCCAGTAGTTCAGCATCACCGCAACGCCCACCAGTATGAGCACAAACACACCGAAAAGGGCGAGTTCGATGACGTGGCGCTTGTGCTGCCAGGAGGCAGTGCGCCGATGTTCTGCTGCGATGGAAGGTGGCGTACTGACCATGGCCTCGCGCTCCTGGGCTATGGAACGCAGATGGTCTGTTTCGCGGCCTGGTTGTTTCTTCGGGGTTGTTCCTCTGCGGGAAATGCAAAAAACTACTTGGTAACTACACGATGGTGATGTCTACCGGCTGTACTGCGTATCCTCGCGTTCGGCGCGCCGCTCCAGCGCCAGCTCAATCAGCCGGTCGATGAGATCGGAATACTTCAGCCCCGAGGCCTCCCACAGCTTGGGATACATGCTGATGGAGGTGAAGCCCGGCATGGTGTTGATCTCGTTCAGATAGAGGCGGCCGGGTTTGCCGCTGCGGCTCTCCGGCTCCAGCAGAAAATCCACGCGCGCCAGTCCGGAGCAGTCGCAGGCATGGAACGCGGCAACGGCCATCTCCCGCACCTCCTTCGCCTGCGCCTTCGAGAGCTTTGCCGGAATAACAGGGATGGAGGCGTCGCTCTCGTACTTCGCCTCGTAGTCGTAGAACTCCTTGGCCGGAATGATTTCGCCGACGACGGAAGCCTTGGGGTCGTCGTTGCCGAGCACCGCAACTTCGAGCTCGCGCGCGTGCTCCGCCGGCTTGTTCTTTGCTCCTCGGCCGCCCACGCCCTGCTCGATGATGATCTTGCGGTCGTAGCTCGCCGCCAGCACGATGGCCGGCGCCAGCTCGGAGCGGTCGTGCACCTTCGAGATCCCTACCGAGGAGCCGAGGTTCGCCGGCTTGACGAAGAGCGGATAGCGCAGGTTCGCTTCGATCTCCGCGATCGCCTTGCGCGGCCCCTTCTGCCACGCACCGCGCAGCAGCGTCACGTGCTCGACAATCGGCAGCCCGGCTGCGGAGAAGAGCCGCTTCATCACGTCCTTGTCCATCCCGGCCGCGGAGCCCAGAACGCCGGAGCCCACATACGCCTTGCCCGCCAGCTCGAACAGACCCTGAATGGTGCCATCCTCGCCGAAGGTGCCGTGCAGCACGGGAAACAGCACATCGACGCCCAGCGCCTCCGCCTGCTCCTTTGCCGCGGACGCGGGCACATGCAGCGTGCCTCCGGGATGCGCCGTCGGAACCAGCGCGCTCTGATGCGCGGGGCGGCCCTTCGCAAGGCTGGTCGCGGTCACCGTCGTGCCGCCGGCCAGCATGTGCTGCGCGTCATCGGCAAGCAGCCAGTGGCCGGTCTTGGTGATGCCAATGGGGACGACGTCGTATCTCTTCTTGTCGATGGCTGCAAGCACGGATGCAGCAGAGCGCAGCGAGACTTCGTGCTCGCCTGAGCGGCCGCCAAATACGATCCCGACGCGGAGTTTCCGGGGCATAGATGTCGCCAGTCTAATCCCCGCTGCAATTGCTGTATCTGGCGCGAATTGGTGAGGTACACGTTGCAGCACTAATTCCTTGCGCAGACCGCACGATGCTTCGGCAGCTTCGACTCGCTGCCCTTAGCCGTAATATGTTTGGCGAACGGCCAGGGGAATCTTTTCTATGGGCAGTCTGACGCGCCGCCGCTTCGTCCGGAATACCTTCCTCACAAGCGGCGCGCTTGCGCTGCGGCACCGACTCGCCGCCGCGTCCACACCGATCCGGCAGACACAGCTTTCTCCCGTAGCGTACGAGCAGGTGCGCCTGCTCGACGGCCCCATGCGCGAGCAGTTCGATCGCAACCACGCATTCTTTCTCGCGCTCAGCGAGGACAGCCTGCTGAAGCCCTTTCGTCAGAAGGCGGGCCTCCCCGCGCCGGGCGAGGACATGGGTGGTTGGTACACCTTCTACGCCGACTTCAACCCCAAGGGACCGTTTCACGGCTACATTCCCGGCCACAGCTTTGGGCAATACCTCTCCGGGCTGGCGCGCGCCTACGCGCAGACAGGATCAAAGCCGACGCAGCAGAAGGTGCATCGGCTGGTCGATGGATTTTCGAAGACCATCACGCCGAAGTTCTACGTCGACTATCACCTGCCCGCATACACCTTCGACAAAACCTGCTGCGGCCTCATCGACGCACACCAGTTCGCGCAGGATCCCATCGCCATGCGCGCGCTCGGCCAGGCGACCGATGCCGTCGTCCCGTTCCTGCCGGGCCGCGCGCTCAACCGCAAAGAGATGTACGCGCGCCCGCACAAGGACGAGGCCTACTGCTGGGACGAGACCTACACCCTGCCGGAGAATCTCTTTCTCGCCTACCAGCGCAGCGGCAACGCGCGTTATCGCGACATGGCCAGGCAGTACATCGAAGACGAAAGCTGGTTCACTCCGCTCTCCGAAGACCAGAACGTTCTCCCCGGTCAGCACGCGTACAGCCACCTGAACTCCCTCTGCTCCGCGATGCAGTCGTACTGGAACCTCAACGACGACCGCTACCTCCGCGCCGCGCGCAACGGCTTCCGCATGGTCCAGGAGCAGAGCTTTGCCACCGGTGGCTGGGGGCCGAACGAGAGCTTCGTAAAACCCGGCAGCGCCGCGCTGGCCGAGAGCCTCACAAAGACGCACTCCAGCTTCGAGACCCCTTGCGGCGCATACGGCCACTTCAAGATCACGCGCTACCTTCTGCTGGAGACGGCGGACAGCCGCTACGGCGATTCCATGGAGCGCGTGCTCTACAACACCATCCTCGGCGCGAAGCCGCTCCAGGCGGACGGCACCAGCTTCTACTACTCCGACTACAACGACACCGCGCAGAAAGGCTACTTCGACGACAAATGGCCCTGCTGCTCCGGCACCTTCCCGCAGGTCACGGCGGACTACGGCATCAGCGCCTACATGCGTCGCGGTCCGGATGTGTACGTCAATCTCTACGTGCCCTCGGAGCTGCGCTGGCGTCAGGGCGGCGCAGCCCTCACGCTTACGCAGACGACGGAGTATCCCGCGTCATCCCAAACCACGATGGCCCTAAAGCTCGATCGTCCGCAGAGCTTCGCCGTGCTGCTGCGCATTCCCGCGTGGGCCGGCCCGAAGACGCGCATCGCGATAAACGGACGCGTCGCGGATGTCGCAGCGCAGCCGGGCACCTTCGCGCGTGTGGAGCGCACCTGGAAGAACGGCGACCGCATCGAGCTGGAACTGGATATGCCGCTACGTCTGGAGCCGATCCCCTATCAGCAGGTCAGTGGCGAGCGCGTCGCTCTCATCTATGGACCCGTCGCTCTGTTCGCGGTCGGCAATCTGAATGCATCCGTCACACGCGCGCAATTACTCGCAGCGTCGCGTCTCTCGCAGAGCAGTACCGATTGGAAGATCGCAACCGCCGCGGGTCCGCTGACCATGCGGCCGTTCGCCGCCATCAGCGATGAGCACTATCGTCTCTATCAAACAGTGACGGCGTAGCTAGGCGAGCGCTAAAGCGGGATTCACGTGGTTCCCTGAATCAACTTGGTTCCGTCAGGACGTCAACATCCGCAAGCAGCGCCTCATCGAAAAGCGCTATCTCCTCCGCCGCCGGAACTTGAATTATCTCCGCCCAACGCGCGAGCGCATCGCGCTCTATCGGAGGACTCTCCCTGCTTCTGCGTTGCAGTCTCTCAAAGAGCACATCCACCGGCGCGGTCAGATAGTGCAACTCCACAGCCGCTCCTAAAGCGCGAGCTCCAAGCCGCAACACATCCCGCTCGGACCTCGCCCAGGTGCCCCATTCGATGATGACCGTGAGTCCCAGGGCGAGCAGATCCTGGGCAAGCTTCCATTGCAACGCCTCAATCTTGTCGCGAACATCTTCGCGATAGAGGCTTACAGAAAGAGCATCCATCCAGTCGTCAGGAGAGAAGCGTATGGCGCGGAGCCTGCTCTCAAGCGCTAGCGCAAGTGTGGTCTTCCCGGAGCCCGGCAAGCCGCACACGACGATCAATCTGCCGGCCATCTGCACAAACGAAAATTATCGTCCAGTGACTCGCCTGCGGGCAGAGGAGCAATGCGCGATCGCTCTACGCACCGGAGTGTCGTCGCGCTACGCCGAAGCAGGCGGTCCGAACCACGTGGTCAACGCATCAGCCAGCCCGAGCTGAGTCACGTCTCCGACCCAGGCCACATATCCGTCGGGCCGAATCAACACCGCTGTGGGAGCCGCGACCGTCCCGATCGCCGGAAGCTCCCACGGACCGTCGTACTTGGCATCGATCAACGGAACCCGGTCCGCCCATGGACCGATCTCGAAGGCGCCGGACTCACCCGCACCCGGCTCACCGAGGTTGAGCAGCATCGGCCGCGCATCGCGCAGCAGGCTGAAGACACGCAACGGGCCATCGGCAGTCACCAGGTCGAGATCGGGCATGCGTCGTCCGAGCAGCGGATGTCCCTCGCCAAAATCGTAATGAATGTCCAGACCGGACATCATCGCGGCGAATCGTCTTCGCGGCTCGTCCATGCCGAGGAGTTCCGCAATCGTCTCCCGCAGTGCCTTCGTCCGTTCGTCTTCGCGGCGAAGAACGATCGACGCCATCGTGTTGCGCAACACGCGGGCGCCGATCGGGTGGCGCTCGGCGTGGTAAGTGTCGAGCAGGCTTTCCGGCGACACGCCTTTGACCACCTGCGCCAGCTTCCATCCCAGGTTCACCGCATCCTGCACGCCGGTCTGGAGACCCTGGCCACCGTCGGGGGGATGCACATGCGCGGCGTCACCCGCGATCAGCGCGCGTCCCTTGCGGTAGGAGGCCGCCTGCCGCGCAGCATCGGTGAACCGGGAAATCGAGGTGGGAGAGTGGATCCCGTAATCGGTCCCGTAGACGGTGATGAGCGCCGCGCTGAGATCGCTGAGGGTGGGTTCGGTGGTCTGTCCAACGTGCTGTTCGGTCACGAGGACGCCGACCGGTCCGTGATCTGCGTAGATTATCTCGCCGTTGCGGATCTCGTACTCCACCCGGCCGAGGGCATG
>Ga0210396_10004936_pt1 | contig 12974 bp, 13 predicted proteins | sample IncBWH17OmetaG_FD_155466 | JGI IMG/M metagenome (GOLD analysis project Ga0210396, IMG submission 155466) | Forest soil microbial communities from Barre Woods Harvard Forest LTER site, Petersham, Massachusetts, United States - Inc-BW-H-17-O ...
GGCGCCCAGCAGCCGGCTCCAGCACCTTCCGCGGCATAGTCGGGGGGGGCGCGACTTTGCGCTTGCGTTGGCGCCACGACGTTGAGCCTCTCCCGCCACGGCCTGCGCGACCCCGCTCTTAGATCCCGTCATCCCGGACGGAGCGCTCGAAGAGCGCACAGATCCGGGACCCAGCAGCCCTAGCCTAGCGGCGAGTTATTCGCGGCTGGGTCCCGGATCGCTGGCCGCTTCGCGGCCTGCGTCCAGGATGACGGAAGAAAAGGGGGCGGCCGAACCGCTCTTACGCGACGAAGCGGACGACGCCGCCGTCGACCCGAAGGGCGGCGCCGGTGGTCGCCGAGGCCTGCTCGGAACAGACATAGACGACCATGTTGGCGACCTCTTCGGTCGTGGCGAAGCGCTTGATCAGCGAGGTCGGGCGCATGTTGGTCAGGAACTGCTGCTCGACGGCTTCCTGGGTCACGCCCTGCGCCTCCGCCGCCGCCTTGACGTATCGGGAGAGACCCTCGGACCGGGTCGGACCCGGCAGCACCGCGTTGACCGTCACGCCGGACCCGGCGACCTGTTCCGCCAGGCCGCGGGAAATGGCCAACTGCGCGGTCTTGGTCATGCCGTAGTCGATCATCTCCTTGGGGATGTTCACGCCCGATTCGCTGGAAATGAACACCACGCGACCCCAGCCCCGCTTCACCATCGCTGGGAGGTAGTGGCGGGTCATGCGCACCCCGCTCATGACGTTGGTCTGGAAGAGGCTTAGCCAATCCTCGTCCTTCAAGGCCTCGAAGGCCTTGGGAACGGCGGTCCCCAGGTTGTTGACGAGGATGTCGGCGTCCGCGGCCCGGCCGACGAACGCCGCGACGCCCTCGGCGGTCGCCAGATCCGCCGCGACCCCGTCGAGTTTCGCATCCGGGATCGCCGCTCGCATCTCCTGCAGGGCCGCGGCGACACGGGCCTCGCCCCTTCCATTGATGACGACGGAGGCGCCGGCCCTGGCCAGGCCTTCCGCGATCGCCCGGCCGATGCCGCCGGTGGACCCGCTGACGACGGCCTTGCGGCCGGTGAGATCGATGATCATGACATTTCCTAAGGAGCGACGCCGCCGCTCGATGACGCAGTTCAGGTGATTGGGCGGCCCGATCAGGCCAGAGCGTAGCGGATCGGCAGGGTCTTGGGGCCGTTGACGAAGCTGGCTTCGGAGAGCTTGGCCTCGCCGGCCAGGCCGACCGAGCTCAGCCTGGGCAGCAGTTCCTCCCAGAGGATGCGCATCTCCATCTTGGCCAGGTGCTGGCCCAGGCAGAGGTGCGCGCCGTAGCCGAACGCCAGATGGCGGTTGGGACTGCGATCGACGCGGAACTCATCCGGATCTTCGAACACCTCCTCGTCGCGATTGCCCGACGGGTAGCACAGCATCAACCACTCGCCCTTGGCGATGGCCTGGTCACGCACGGTGGTGTCTTCCGCAGCGCTACGCATGAAGTGCCGCACGGGCGTGGTCCAGCGGATCGACTCGTCGACCAGGCCGGGGACCAGACCCAGGTTGGCCCTGACCTTGGCCAGCTCGGCCGGTCGCTCGGCCAGGGCCCACATGGCGCCGGCAGTGGAGGACGAGGTGGTGTCGTGCCCGGCGGTGGAGATGATCAGGTAGTAGGAGACGGCGTCGAAGGCGGAGATCGGTTGGCCGTCGATGGTGGCGTTGGCGATCGTGCTGGCCACGTCGTCCCGCGGCCTCGCGCGGCGATCCTCCGTCAATGTATTGAAGTAGTTGAAGAAGTCCGCCATCGTGGCCTGAATGTCCAACTGCTGGGCCTCAGGCGTCTCGCCGCTCTCCTTGCGGCGCAGGTCCGGATCGGTGGCGCCGAACAGCTCCTGGGTCAGCTTCAGCATGCGTGGCTCGTCCTCGCGGGGCACGCCGAGGATCCCCATGATCACGCGCAGGGGGAAATGCAGGGCGACCTCATTCACGAAGTCGCATTCCCCGCCCATGGCCTCCATGCGGGCGACCGCTTCGCGCGCCAGCTCGCGGATGTGAGCCTCGAGCTTGCGGATGTTCTGCGGCATGAACCAAGCCTGGGTCAGCGCCCGATACTTCATGTGGTCCGGCTCATCCATCTGCACCAGCGTGTAGAGCAGGGGACGGCCCGCCGCCCGCGCCGCGCGTCCGCGCGCCACCGCGTCATGTGGCGCGAGCGTGGAAGGATAGTCGCCGTAGGGGAACAGGCGATTGTCGCGACTGATTTCGAGAATGTCGGCGTGCTTCGTCACGATCCGGAACGGGTCGAGGCCCGGCAGTTCCGCCAGCGCGAGGGGATCGTTCCGGCGCAGCCAGGCGTAGGCGGCGTTGATCCGCGGCGGGTCGGCGTGCGCCTTCGGATCGACGACGGTCGCAAGGATATCCTGTGGCGCAGCTGGCATCGGCGTTCCCAATTCACGTTTGCGGCCCGAAACACTGGCGGCCCTTCTACATGGTTGTTGGATAACCAGCAATGTTACGGGACTAGCTGTGCGGTGAAGATGGGCCACGGACCTCACGAACGGGGCCTGCTCCAGGCGGAGGAGATGAACTTTGAAAGCGCAAGGCGCGCATTAAACGCCGGGTCGTTTGACGCCTACGCGCATCCTCGTTCGCGGGTTCCGTGAGGTCCGTGGCTCATCTTCACGCCGTCGTCTGGGAGAACGCCTGACGCAGCGTGGCGATGGTGGTGACGCGGATCGGATCAATGTCCATCGCAGGGTCGATCAGCACCTGGATCGACAGGCCCAGGAGCTGGCTTCCGACCATCAGAGCCGCCGCGGTCGGGTCGAGATCCGACCGGACTTGGCCTTCGTGCTGGCCCCGAATAATCCAGGCTTCGAAGCGCTCGCGGACATGATCGTGCGCTGCGGCAAAGGCCGACCTGAAGGCGGAGATATCCGCCACGGCCCATGCCAGGAGGCGGAAGTAGGCCCCAAGCTCGCCCAGGTTCGACAGCCTCTGCAGATAGAGATCGACATGGGTCAGGAGCGCCTCCAGGCCCGGCAGGCTGTCGATGCTGGGGCCGGTCGCAAGCGTTTCCTTCTCGTCGTGGAGATAGGCGATCACCGCCTCTATCAGGCCGAGCTTCGAGCCGAACCGTTGCCCGACCAGGCCTCGGCTGTAGCCGCCGCGCTGGCCGATGGCCTCGAAGGTCGCGGCGCTGACCCCTTCTTCGAACACGACGGCGATCGCAGCCTTCACCAGTCCGCGTTCGGATTCATCCCTGCGTTCCGCCTGGGTGCGGCGGCGTTGCGGCGGTGTGTGCAGCATGTTCTCCATCAAGGCGAAACGTTACCTGTTGCCCTCGCTCCCTTCAAATCCGTCACAAACCCTTGAGGGACCCTATCGATCGGCAGCCAAAAGCTCGCGGCGCGGCGGCCGTCATTGACAAGATAGCTGGCCATCCAACAATTATCTATACGACCTGTAAGCCTTGTCTGCTGGGGAGGACGGAGAGGAACGGAATGCCGACGACCGCACTCAGCGAAGCGCTGACCATCTCCCAGCTCTGCCGCCAGTCTGGGGCGACCCCCAGGGCGTTGCGCTACTACGAGGAGATGGGCCTGCTTTCCCCGCGACGGGACAACCAGGGTCGCATCTATTCGCGCCAGGACCAGGTGCGCCTGAAACTCATCCTCCACGCGCGTCGGATGGGCTTTTCGATCAAGGAGATCCGCGAGCTCTTCGAGGCCTACGACAAGGGCGGGCGCGACGCGCAGATCGCTCGCGCGCTTCCGATGTTCAGGGAGCGGCTCGCCGCCCTCGCGCTCAAGCGCAAGGAGATAGACGAGGTCCTCGAAACCCTGACGGGAGCCTCAGATCGCCTGATAATGAAGCTGGAAGCGACCGGTGCGCAGCTTCGAACAGGATGAGCCCGGCTAGCGGTCGGAGACGATCGGCGCCGCCTATGATCGCGCGTCCGCTCTGGGAGTAGGTGGACCACAGTGAACTCTATGGCCGCCGCTTCGCTCCAGCTGGCGCCTTGAGACCTGCACGCCTGGAGCTCGGATCCCAAGAAGATGCGCGAATGGGTCTGAGCGTCCTGCTCAGATGTCGAGTACTACGTCGCCACGCGGCCGGGCGCAGCAGAGCAAGAGGTTGCCCGTTGCGGGTGGATCGAGCGGATCGGGCTCGTACGCGACAACCCCCGAGATCAGCCCGCTTTCGCAGTTGTGGCAGACGCCCGAGCGGCACGACCAGCGAACGGGTACGTCGCACGCCTCGGCCAGTTCCAGCAGGCTCACCTCGCTCTCACGCCAAGGCACGGCAAGACCGCTGCGCGCGAAGGACACCAGCGGTCCGGCGCCGGCAGGTCCGTCGGGCGGATGCGGCTCGCGCGCCTTCGCGTCAACGATCCCTGGCGTCAGCGTAGGGCCGCCGGCGAAGACCTCGGAGTGGATCCGATCAGGGGCCACGCCCCATGCGCCCAGGGCTGTGGTCAGCTCGCCCATGAAGCCCGATGGCCCGCAAATGTAGAAGTCGCCGTTTCGCGGAACGTCCAGGTCGGCCAAGGCCCCTGCGCCCAGGCGACCGGCGGTGTCGTAGTCGGCGCCCGCGCGATCCTCTGCCGCGGGCCGGCTGTACCAGACATGGCCGTGACCGCGCGCCAGTTTGGCGAGGAGCCCTCGCGCCTCGGCGGCGAACACGTGATGTGCGCCGTCGCGGGCGCCGTGTAGCCACCAGATCTCTCGCGGCGTAGCGCTCGCCGCCAGGGCATGGAGCATCGCCATCACCGGGGTGGCGCCGATGCCGGCGCTCAGTAGCACGACCGGCCCATCGCCCGCCAGCAACGTGAAAGCGCCGCGCGGCTGGCTCACGTCGATGACATCGCCGGCGCGGGTCTGAGCGTGGAGGTAGGTCCCTGCGGCGCCGTTCGGCTCCAGCTTGACGCTGACGCGGTACTGCGCCTCGCAAGCCGGTCCCGACAGCGAATAGCTGCGAAGCAGCGGCGGCCCGTCCGGTGTCGGATGCAGTCGCAGAACCACGAACTGGCCGGGACGCTGCGCTGTGAGCGGCCTGCCGTCGGTCGGCTGTAGCGTCAGCGACAGCACGTCCGCGCACTCCGCTTCGATCCGCGCGACCCGCAGCGGCCGGAACCCAGGCGTCGCCGTTTGCGCCGCCGCGGCCGGCGCCAGTCCCGGATTGCCCGTCGCGCCAGGGTGGTCGTCCTGGCTTCTCAGCATGGTCTCGAACGACCCGCGCCAGCCTTGGGAGAGAGCCGGAATCCGAAGCGCCCGCTCTAGCTGGTCGCGCGGGTGGCTGGATGAGTAGAGGAGGGCGTTGACCTTGGTGACGGTCATGCCCTGCGGGCCTCTGGCGACCAGGGCGATGGGATCGCCGGCGGCGACATCGCCCTCCTCGAGGACCCGGAGGTAGAAGCCCGGCCGCCCACTGGAGGTGAGCAGCGCGGGCATCTGTGGATGGTCCATGCGGATGCCGACCCGATAGCAGGTCACCCGCGGCTGGGTGACCTCGAGCAAGGCCGCGCCGATCCGGTAGCGGTCGCCGATGCAGACCTCGTCGTCCGCCAGGCCTTCGATGGTGAAGTTCTCTCCGAACTGGCCATAGACGAAATCGCTGCGCCCCAGCCGCTCCTGCCAGTAGCGATAGGATTCGATCTGATAGGCGAAGACGGCGCGCTGCTCGCCGCCGTGGCCGGCGAGATCCCCTTGCCCGTCACCCTCGACATTGAGCCGCCCGACGCGGCGCCGCCCGGACACCGGCGCTTTCCAGATGCCGGTATGCACGGTCCTGCCGCGCCAGAGGATGTCGCGCGGTAACCCGACATTGACGGAGAGCAGCCGAGCCATTGCGACGCTTCCTCTCAGCTTTCTTTTTAGCGCGCCGCGAAAAGCCTACCTATCGCGCTCACCGGGTGGTGGGGGTGGTGGCGGCTGGCCGGGCCGGCGCCCTCTGTCACCAGAACAGGATTTTAAGTCCGGCGCGCCTTCCGGTTCCACTACGCTGCGCGATGCGACGGAAGGCGCCCTCAGTCCACCGAGGCCATCCGCAGCGGGCGAGAATGGCCGAGGATCCTTCTGCCTTGGCCGCCGCGCCCCGGCCTTGATGCAGGTTAAGCCGTCGGTGGCCTGACGAGGCGATGCTGAGTCAGCACGGAGCTGCCGCACCGATGCTGCAAGAGGCTCGTAATGACACTTCGCTCGCTCGCCAGCGCCGCTCTCGCCGTCGCGCTCATCAGCCTCGGGGCCGCATCCGCGCAGGCGCCTGCCGGCGCCCAGAACATGTCGGACGCCGAGGCGAAGGCCGTCGCCCAGAAGGTTGTCATGGCCTGCGAGTCCGATATCGCCAGGCTTTGCCCCAACGTGCCGCCCGGCGGGGGCCAGGTCATCCAGTGCCTGAAGGCGCAGAAGGCCCAGGTTTCGTTCCATTGCAAACGGGCCATCTTCCAGGCCAAGCAGGCGAAGAACGCGGCGGACGCCGCCGCCCAGCAAGGGCCGCACTGACCTGCGGCTCTCCCCCTCCGTGCCCGTAAGTCCGCCTTCGCTCTGCGAGCTTCGGCGCGTCACCATTCGCGCCAACTGGCTCGCCGAGCCGAAGCGCCGAAGGCGCGAAGGCTGGTGCGGGCGGTCGGGATCGAACCGACACTCTGTCACCAGAACCGGATTTTGAGTCCGGCGCGTCTACCAGTTCCGCCACGCCCGCAGCGAAGGGGCGTTCGATGCCATGGGTCGTGGGCGGCGTCCAGCGTGGGTAATGTCGCCCCTTTGCCTCGGTCTCATGGCGGATCGGCCGACCCCATTACTGCACGCTCGACGCGCCGGTCGGGGATCAGCCAAAGCAGGGCGACCAGGACATAGCAGGCGTCGGCGGCGATCGGCGCGACGAAGGCCAGAGCGATGCCGGTCAGATAGATGGCGGCCGTGATCCGGCCCTTGACGTCTGCTCCGACGGCCCTCGCCAGCGCCGAGTCCGCGCCCTGATGGCGGATGATCACTACCTGCATCAGCCACCAGGCGAGCGCTGCCGCGAGCAGGACAGCGCCATAGACGACGGTGGGGGCGAGGCTGGCGGGGTGGGAGCCTAGCCAGGCCGTCGCGAACGGGATCAGGGAGAGCCAGAAGACCAGATGGAGGTTCGCCCATAGGACCGCTCCGTTCACGCGCTTTACGAGCGTGAAGAAGTGATGGTGGTTGGTCCAGTAGATGGCGACGTAGATGAAGCTGAGAACATAGCTGAGGAAGGTTGGCGCAGCCTCCGCCAGCGCGCGGAAATCGGGACGCGCAGGCGCGTGAAGGTCCAGCACCATGATGGTGATGACCACGGCGATGACGGCGTCGACGAAGGCGCTGAGCCGTTCGGACTTCATGGGAAGGCGAGGCTCAGCGCGCCGCGCGAGCGAGGGCGCTCCAGCCGAATTCCAGCAGGGGTTGAGCCGCGCGGGCGAACTCCACCGCGTTGTCGATCAGACCGGACGTATAGAGCCGTTTCGTCGGGATCTCCGTCCAGACGTGCAGCCCCTTCAACTTTAGAGCGTCGGCCACCGGCGAGCCTGCGAAGGACTCGAACCCTTTCGGGAGCCGGGCGAGGGCGTTCTCGTGGGCGCACGCCAGTCCCGCGGCGGCCAGGGCGGCCTCCGTCTCCAGCCACCGTTCGGGCGCCTTGGCGATGGCCGTTCGCAGAGCGGTGAGATCCGGCGGCTCGGGTGCGTAGAAGCCGGCGCCTATCATCCCGCGCCGGTCCACGCCTTCATGGTGGCCGCCCAGCGAGATGTAGAAGACGCCCTTTCCCTGCTTCGTGCCGTCGCGGGTGAGGAGTGCCGCGACATTGGTCTTGTAGGGCCGCTTGTCCTTGGAGAACCGCACGTCCCGGTTGATCCGGAACAGGGAACGCTCGGCGCTGCCGGTGAGGGGGATGTCGTGGGCGGCGAAGGCGAGGGCGAGGCTCTCGACGAAGGAGGCCATTGGCGCCCGCACATGGCGTTCGTAGGCCGCCTTGTTCGCCTGGAACCAGTCCCGGGTCTGGTTCGCCGACAGAGCCTCGAAGAACTCGAACAGCTGCGGGCTGAAGCCGTCGAACGGTGTGATCCCGGTCGTCGCCTGCGTTTCTGCCTTGGCCACCTGGAATGCCCCATGCGCGTGTGCGGGGCGCCCCCCGGCGTCCCGCCGAACGGGGCAACCTCTCGCCTCTGTCGTCGAAATGGAAGAGCGCGCGCCGGCAGTCGCCCCTTTTCCTGGTCGCGCGCCTGCTCCAAAGAGCGTCGGCCGGTTCGACGCCCGCCGGCGGCTGCGCAAGCCTGATGATCTCCACCCTCGCTCGACCGACCGCTGGCGCGCCCCTGCGTCTTCGCCCGACTCCGGTTTTCGGGGTCAATCCGGGCGGTCTGCGCATGTGGAGCTGGGCGCCCGCCGACCTGCCGCGCGGCGCGCCCCTGGTCGTGGTCCTGCACGGCTGCGGTCAGTCGGCTCAGGGATTCGCCTCGGGCGCGGGATGGCTGACGCTCGCACAGCGGCGGGGCTTCGCGCTTCTCGCGCCGGAGCAGACCCGGGCCAACAATCCGGCTCGCTGCTTCAACTGGTTCGAGCCTGGCGACACCGCCCGCGGTCGTGGCGAGGCGGCCTCCGTTCGCGCCATGATCGAGCGGATGTTTGAGGTGCACCGCCTCGATCGCCGTCGTGTCTTTGTCACTGGACTCTCGGCGGGTGGGTGCATGGCGCTCGCCCTGATGGCAGCCTATCCGGAGGTGTTCGAAGCCGGCGCGGTCATTGCCGCGGCGCCGGTCGGCGCCGCGTCGAACCTGCGTGAGGCCATGATCGTGCTGGGCCAGCCGCCGGCCATGGAACGGCAGGCTCTGGCGGCGCGCCTGCGGGCTTTTGGGGGGCAGGTCGGGCGCTGGCCCCGCCTGGCGATCTGGCAGGGCCAGGCTGACCGCACGGTGGCGCCGGCGAATGGCCACGCAATCGCCGCCCAATGGCTCGCCGTGCAGGGCCTGTCCGACGTCCCGCCCGACGTCGCCGAGATTGGGCCCGTCCGCCGCTCCACATGGTCAGACCGATGGGGCAAGACTGTCGTCGAACTCGACCTCGTCGAGGGACTCGGTCACGGGGCGCCGATCGCCGCGTTCGGGACCAACCCCCTGGGCCGACCAGGCGCCTTCCTCCTCGAGTCGGGCGTGTCTTCGACCGCCGAAATCGCGCGGTTCTTCGGGCTCACCCGGGATGTCGAAGCGGTCGCCGGTTCGCCCGCGCCCGCTTCTGCGCAGGGTTTGCGCGCTCTTTGGCGACGACTGACGGCGCGTCTGTAGGGGTGAGATCGGACGTTCGTCTGGCGCGCGAACGGCTCGTGCGCGCGTCTTCCGATCCTCAAGTCTCTTTGCCGGAATCAGGCCGCCAGTGGCGGCGCAGCGAAATACTCGCGCACCTCGGCGATTAGACCGGCCGCATCGAGGCGGAAGAGGAAGCACACATTGAATTCGTAGGAGTCGCCGGTGGAAGGTTCGACGCCGGACGGCGTGGTCCCGGGCTGCGCCGAAAGCGACCTGGCGAATCCGTCGGCGCTGGCCGTGGCCACGCCCCGACTCACATACTCGAAGACCCCGTACGTCTCCGTTCCGAACGCGAATTTGATCTCGGGCGGCGCCCTGTCTCCGGCGGCCAAGCCGGCTTGCATGAAGCTGCGGATCGCGTCGGTCCCGACGAGGCGCACGCCGGTCGGGACCAAGGTCCACTCGCAGTCGGGGGCGAGGCAACCCACCGCCGCATCCCAGTCGCGTTGCTGGACGGCTGCTGAAGCCGTCAGCCAGCATCTCAGCGCCGAACTTTCGTTCATTGGCGTTCTCCCGGCATGCCTGTTCGAACAAATTGCGTGTAGCGCAATATTGCGTTCTACGCAATTTTGTGTTCTGCCATTTCATGCACGAAAGCGCGGCCATCGATGGTTTGCGGGCGCGCAAGAAGCGCGAAACCCGGTCCGCTCTTGCCTGGGCTGCTGTTCGATTGGCGGTCGAGCGCGGGTTCGACAACGTCCGCGTCGAGGACATCGCCGCCAGCGCCGGCGTTTCTGCGCGGACCTTCAACAACTATTTTTCAAGCAAGGCCGAGGCCATCGTCGCGCGGCACGTCGATCGCTTTCAACTCGTCGTCGCCGAATTGAGCGCATTGCGGCAGGAGGATGAGCTCTGGCCCACGATCGCCGAAGCCGTGATCGGTCAGTTCTCGTCGGAGGGTGACAGTCCTTCCAACCCGCAGTGGCTTGCCGGGGTCGAGTTGATGTTGGCGGAGCCGGCCGTGCAGGCCGAGTTCCTGCGCCAAAGCCGCTTGATCGAACTCGAAATCGCGGCGGCGATTTCCGAACGAATCGGCGCCGCCGACATGCTCTATCCCCGTTTGGTCGCGGCCGCCGTCGGCGCGGCCATCGAAGTCAGTCTCGATCGGTGGCTGCGAAGCGATCATCGCTTGGACCTGCGGCAGGTCATGCAGAGCGCTTTTGCGCGCATGGGCCATATCGCCGACGCCGGCTTATCCCCGCACGCGTCGCGAACTCGGGAATAAGAATTCTGCTTCGGTGTGAAGTCCTCGTACCCAGGGCTGGCTACGTGGATCTTGTTGCCCACAAGATCCGCGGATCAAACGACGGGCGGGGAGGGTCAGACCGCGACCACGGTCTGTTCGATGGCCCCGAAGATCGAGCGGCGGTTCTCGTCGCGCATCTCGATCCGCACACGGTCGCCGCTCTTGAGGAAGGGCGTGCGCGGCGCGCCCTCCAGCAAAGTCTCCACCGTCCGCTGCTCGGCGATGCAGCCATAGCCGACGCCGCCCGCCGGGATTGGACGGCCTGGTCCGCCGTCGGATCCCCGATTCGAGACGGTGCCCGAACCGACGATCGAGCCGGCCGCGAGGGCCCTGGTCTTCGCGCAATGGGCGATCAGCTGACCGAAATCGAAGCTCATGCCCTCGCCGGAGTCGGGGGCGCCGAACGGCGCGCCGTTCAACTCGATCTCCACCGGTCCGAGCAGCTTCCCTTCTGACCACGCCGGTCCCAGCTCGTCCGGAGTCACGGCAACGGGCGAGAAAGACCCTGACGGCTTTGACTGGAAGAAGCCGAACGACTTCGCCAATTCCCCTGGGATCAGGTTGCGCAGGCTCACGTCGTTGGCGAGCATCACCAGGCGCACCGCGGCCAGGGCCTCCTGACGGCTCGCGCCCTGGCGAACGTCGTCCGTGACCACGGCGATTTCCGCCTCGAAGTCGCAGCCCCAGGCCTCGTCGGCCAGCGGGATCGCATCGCGCGGCCCAAGGAAAGCGTCCGATCCGCCCTGATAGATCAGAGGATCGGTCCGGAAGCTCTCCGGCATCTCCGCCCCCCTTGCCCGTCGGACCAGCTCCATATGGTTGAGATAGGCGGAGCCGTCGGCCCATTGGTAGGCGCGGGGCAGGGGACTTGCCGCCTCGCTTTCGTGGAACCTCTCGCGTGGCGCGAAGCCGTGCTCGAGCTCGTCCGCAAGTCCCGCCAGCTGCGGTCCAAAGCGCGCCCAGTCGTCCAGCGCCGCCTGCAGGGTTGGCGCGATCGGCGAGGCGTCCACGCACCAGGCGAGATCGCGCGAGACCACGACCAGGCGGCCGTCCCGTCCGCCCTTCAATGACGCAAGCTTCATATCCGCCCCAGCTCCTTCGGGATCCGCGCGCTCACCCGCGCGCCATGCTCCCAGCGCGAAGGGCCGCCGTAGACGTTGACCTCCACCAGGATGTCGCCGCCAACGCAGTCTGCCCAGATGTAGGAGCGCTCGACGGTGACGTTTCTCCCCGCGGGAGAGAAACCTTCGAAGGCGTCGCCCCACGGCATTATTGTCGCCAGGTCACGCCAGCGCAGGGTCAGGGCGCGCGCGAGCTCATCCCTGGCCATCTCCTCCAGGTCGTCGGCGGTCATCAGGCCGAGACCAGGCGACGGGCGCCGCCCGCTTCGGTCAAGCAGGGATCGGCGAGGTCACGCACTCGCCTTCCAGCTGTCGACATAGGCGAGGTTCTCGACGCTCGCCGCGTCTTCGCCCACTTCCAGCGGGTCGCGTGCGTCGATCATCACCGCATACTCGTCGGTCGCGGGTTTCGACTGGACGAGCATCGACTTCAGCGCCTTGGGGTGCGGGCCGTGAGTGAAGCCGCTGGGATGGAAGGTCATCATCCCGGCCTCGATGTGGTCGCGGCTGAAGAAGTCGCCGGCGTGGTAGAACAGGACCTCGTCGTAGTCGTCGTTGTTGTGGAAGAACGGCACCTTCAGCGCGCCGGGGTCGGTCTCGAACGGCCGCGGCGTGAAGGTGCAGACGACGAAGCGCTCGCCCATGAAGGTCGTGTGGACCGAGGGGGGCAGGTGATAGCGGTGGCTGTTGACCGGCCGGATGTCCTTCACGTTCAGGCGAACCGGCGCGAGGTCGCCATGCCAGCCAACCGCGTCCAGCGGATTGTAGGGATAGGTGACGGTCGACACCTGACCCCGCTTCTTCACCTCGACGCGCACGTCGCCCGCCTGGTTCTGGTGGGCGCGGAAGGCCTCGTCCATGTGGGGCGTGGCGAGCATGGCCGGGTCGAACTGGGCGTGGGGGCCCAGAAGACCGCGGTCGGGCAGGGTGAAGTGGCCGCCGACGCACTCGATCGTCAGCAGGGCCGCCGGCCCTTCGGGGGCCAGCCGCCACATCGCGCCGCGCGGCATGTAGAGATAGTCGCCCGCCGTGAACGGGAGGCGACCGTAGTCGCAAAAGAGGTCGCCCCGCCCCTGGTGGACGAAGAGGAGCTGATCGCCGTCCGCATTGCGGGCCAGGGCCGGCATCGGCGCCTCGAGCTTCCAGAAGCGGACCTCGAGGTGCGAATTGAACAGAACCTTGGGCGCGGCCCAGGGCGAGGCGTGCGCCTCGTTGAGCGCCGCCAGATCGAAGGCCCGCGGCCTGAGGGGTCCTTCGAAGCTGGTCCAACTGGTGGGCGGGCGCGGGTGATGGAAGAAGGCGGCCGGCCCG
>Ga0210396_10004938_pt1 | contig 12972 bp, 15 predicted proteins | sample IncBWH17OmetaG_FD_155466 | JGI IMG/M metagenome (GOLD analysis project Ga0210396, IMG submission 155466) | Forest soil microbial communities from Barre Woods Harvard Forest LTER site, Petersham, Massachusetts, United States - Inc-BW-H-17-O ...
TGCAACTACACCAGCTGCTGCGGGAGTGGGCATGCCGACGAAGTTCTTGGATGCGTTGGGGACGGTGCTCTGTACGTTAAAGCGGGCCAAACGCCAGGCGCAGCAGATGAGAAAGGAGAGGCAACAAATCCAGGCAAATTCGCCGAGCTGGTGATATCCCTCGCCGACGAGACCCATGACGGCGCGGTAGCCCCAGGCGTAGGCAAGAATGGCTGGGGCGATGCCGAAGCTGACGACATCGGCGAGCGAATCGAATTGCACGCCAAATTCGGTGTTGGTGCCGGTCAGGCGAGCGACACGGCCATCGAGCGAGTCAAAGAGAATGGCCAAGCCAATCGCTTTCGCGGCGTGATCGAAGTCTTCGCGTCCACCAACCAGAGAAGCCACGGTGGCGTAATAGCCGCAGAGGAGATTGGCGACGGTAAACAGGCTGGGCAGAAGAAAAATGCCGCGCCGGAGCTTGGGATTGCGGTGGATCTTTCCCTGAAACGGTATGTCGTTTTCTTCGTAGTCAGTCATTTTGTCCGTAGCACCACGTCGGCAAACACTTTACTACGCCCGGCCTTCCTGGCCTGCCAATTTCTGCTTACTGGTGCGCGGCTTGTCAAGCGAGGGCAATCGCTCGGGCACGTTTTCGGTCATGCGTGCGAGAACGCTGGAGCCGCCTTTGACGTGATCGCCAACTTTTACGGCGAGTTCGACTTCGGAAGGCAACCAGACATCCACGCGCGAGCCGAATCTTACCAGACCTATAAGCTCACCACGTTGCACGACGTCGCCGGCTTTCTTCCAGGACACGACGCGACGAGCGACGTAGCCAGCAATTTGTTTGAAAATGATTTCGCCGTGCTCGCCGGCCAGCGTAAAAATGTTTTGCTCATTGCCAGTGGAGGCGGTTTCGGCCCACGCTGCCTGAAATTTTCCCGGCTTGTATTCGAGCTTGGTGATGGTGCCAGCAGCGGGGGTGCGATTTACGTGGACGTTCCAGATCGCCAGGAAGATGCTGACGCGTTTGCCGGGGCGTCCGTCGTAAGGCTCATCTTTGACCACGACCACGCGGCCGTCAGCTGGGGACACAATTACGCCGGGTTCGCTGGGAATTTGGCGATCGGGATTGCGAAAAAAGTAAAAAACGAACAGGGCAAGGCCGATGAGCACGATACCGATGGCAATTGCTGGGGGCGTGCGGTACACCGCTAGCGCCAGAATCCCTAGCGTTAGCGTAGGGAAACCAAAATAGTAACCTTCTTTGACCATAATCTCCCGTCACTCTGCCACGGTTTATCCCCGCGGGAGCACTATGATCATTTTACGACAGAAAGCTATGCCGGGGTGGGCGCCTTTCGCGGCGGGCTAGTGCGAATGTCGAGCGCGCGCACTGTGGATCTGCGCGGCAATGCGCTCCATTTCATCCTTTACGTGTAGCTTTAACTTTTTCAATCGGATTTCTTCGATGAGGTCTTCGCTGTTCAGGTAGGGGGATTGGGAGAGTTTAAGAAGCTCGAGCTCGTACTCGTGATGTTTCTCGGCCAGACGCTGATACTCGGCGTCTGTCTCGAATATTACGTCGCGAGGTGCCCGCTGCGCTGTTGCCATGCGTTCCTCCTCTGTTCCGTGAATGGATTATGACAACTACATGAACGCAGACTAGCACCGGGAACCCCGGCGTCAAGAGGTAATCGGTACCGGTTCTGTGGATTTTCCAATTCTTTTTTCCAGTAGGAGGGCGGCTTCAGGGGGATCGCGGTAGTAGGTAGGGCGGCGTCCAGTTTGCTGAAAGCCAAGTGATTGATAGAAGTGGATGGCGTCCGCGTTGGATTCGCGAACTTCCAGGAACAGACGGGTAACGGCGAGGCGTTGGTACTGGTCGACCAGGGCGTTTACCAGGGCGTGGCCGTGACCGTGCTTGCGGTGCTTTATGTGGACGGCGAGATTCAAGATTTCACCTTCGTCCATGAGACGGCGGCCCACCAGGAAGCCGGTTACTTCACCGGCTTGTTCACTGACGAGCGCGGTTACCCAGGATTGGCGGAGGACATCCTCAATGGCTTGGAGAGACCAGAATGCGGCTTGCGGCGATTCGGCGAGAATTTTTTGGATGGAGAGCACGTCGTCGAGCTGGCACTTACGTACCACGCAGGCGGGAGGGCGCGGGTTTCGTCGGATGGCCATTTGAGGAAGGATAGCTTAACGCAGAGACGCAGAGGGCACAGAGAAAGAGAGGAGGGGAATAGAAAGAAAAAGAAGGAGGAATGAGCACAATTTTTTCTGACCTTAGCTGCGGGGGTCCTTCCAGAAGATTTCGGCATCGGAGCGGCGGACGTAGTTTGCGTCCAGAAGGAGAGGGTCGGTAAAGGATTTGGCTGCGGCGCGTTGTGCGCCCAATTCCAAAATGGAACGGGCTAAATCGGACTGACACGGAAGCATGGTGTCACCCGCGTCTTGACGCGTTTTCCATGCTGGCAGCGCAGTGATAAGCGCGGGATCGAGGGAAATCCAGGACACGGATTGTGCAGATTCTGCGTTGGCAACGTTGGCGACGAGTGCCAAAAATTCTTCGGGGTTGGCGACCATTTCTTTTTCTAGCAGCGTCAGCGCGGAACCGGCGCGCCGGTAAAGGCCGCCAAAGACGTGGCCGCGCTGGGCGTCATAACAGCTTGCAATCAAGCCGACGGTTGCGATGCGACCAGCCATCGCTTCGAGACGACTGACTCCCACAACGGAACTGCCGTAGACTTCGGCCCACGCTTTCACAGCGGTCAATCCCACGCGCAGGCCGGTGAAAGAGCCTGGACCGGTGGAGACTGCGAGCACACTTGCATTGGCCACGGAGGCACCCAGATTTTTCAGAACGATGTCGACGGCTGGGAGGAGCCACGAGGAATAGTCCTCGGCGCTCTGATGCTGCAGAACTTGTGTGCTTTGCCCGTTGGTACGGGCGGCGACGCTACCGCGAGCGTCGGAAGTGTCGATGGCGAGAATGTTCACGTGATGGATTTCCTTAAGGAGCAGCTTACTCTTAGAAAGGAAAAGGTTTGCACAGAAAAACACGTGTGCGGGGAAACGTTTGCAGTTCACACTGTCATAGACGGAAGAAACCAGGGCCTAGGAAAAGCGGTTAGGCAGAGCAATTTGAGGGCCAAATTTCCCCGACGATCGCCCTATCTTCCTCATTCCACTGGATATACCTTGACTCTTACACCACACTACTCTAGACTCCTCTTATCTCCTAGGGGGGACAACCGAAGCTTATGGATTATATGGACTACAAGATCGGCGATAAGGTCGTATATCCGAACCACGGTGTGGGTGTTGTAGAACAGATCAGCTACGGAGTTTTAAACGGCAGAACCGAACGTTACTTCATGATTCGAATCATTTCCAGCGGGTTGCGCGTGATGGTTCCATCTTCGAACGCGCTGACAGTTGGACTTCGATCCGTAATTCGTTCCAATGACACAACTAAAGTGCTGGGCTTTCTTGAAAAGGGCAAGCTCAACTCCCATCATGACTGGAAGCATCGATTCAAAGAGAATTCCGAGCGCATGCGCACGGGTTCCCTCCTGGAAGTAGCCGTGGTTCTCAAGAGCCTCGTCTCACTCAGCCGCAGCAAGCCTCTCTCCTTCCGCGAAAAGAAAATGCTGGAACGCGCCAAATATTTGCTGGTCAGCGAAATGGCGACGGCCCGGAACCTGACTTCGGAAAACGCCGAAGGCCTGGTGGTTAAGTCTCTCGCAAAGGCGAAGTTGCAGTTCCCCCAGTTGCAGGAAAAGTTCGAACAGTAGAGATTGTCTCCCGCCAAGTTTTGGGCCCAGAGTTTTTGCTCTGGGCCCTTTTTTTTTCGAGCGATTAGCCGCCAGTCGACAGCTTACAGCCTGAGGAAAACGTAGAGTCGTTTAATCTCGTGCTCTGGACAAATGTTCCGATTCGGCACAGCTTCTCTTCCGCTATAGGCTGTCGACTAACGACTGATGGCTCCGTTTCAGGTTTTTTCCGCTTCTAGAGGCATGCTGGCTTTGGCGTTGAGATTCAGAGTGGCGAGGCGGCCAGTGCTGAATTCGGCGTAGGCGGCTGCGGCAATCATGGCGGCGTTGTCGGTGGAGAGCCCGTGGCTGGGGAAATACACTTTGAGGCCGCGGGATTGGGCTTCTTCGGTGAATCGTTTGCGAAGTTGACTGTTGGCAGCAACGCCGCCGGAAACGAGCACCGTTTCGACGTTACACTGTTCGGCACCGAGGATGGTGCGTTCGACGAGATCGCGAACTACGGCGTTTTGAAATTCGCGGATTAGTCCCAAAGTCGCCTCACTGCAGAGTGGGAGCAATTCTTCGAGAGTGCGATGGCCTGCGGCAACGGCATCTTCTCGCTGCCGAATCTCCGCGATATATTCGGGATGTTCGCGGACGTGGTAGAGGACGGCGGTTTTTAAGCCGCTGAAGCTGAAGTCAAGAGCGTTGCCACGGGTTTTGGTCGGACCGAATTTAACCGGGGCGCGTGCGCTTCCTGCGGCAGCGGCGAAGCGATCGAGGATGGGGCCGCCGGGATAGCCGAGGCCGAGGAGTTTGGAAACTTTGTCGTAGGCTTCGCCAGCGGCATCGTCGCGAGTACCGCCGAGTTTGCGATAGAGGAACGGCGAGCCCGCATCGTGGTTGATAGCAGCGTCCTGCTCACCTTTCAATTTCACTTCATATAAAACGGTGTGGCCGCCGGAAACGATGAGGCAGACGGCGGGGAGTTTAGGTTCATCTCCGCTTTGATAGGCCTGGAGGAATGCGGCGCGAACGTGACCTTCCAGATGATTCACGGCGAGGAGCGGTTTGCCTAGAACATGGGCTAGCGTTTTGCCATAAGTGATGCCGACTAGAAGTGAACCTACTAGACCGGGGCCTTGGGTGACGCCAATGGCGTCCAACTCGTCGAATTGCAGGCCCGCTTCGGCCATGGCTTCGCGAACTACGGGGACGATTTGTCGAAGGTGTTCGCGAGAAGCGAGTTCGGGGACGACGCCTCCGTATTTGCGGTGGATATCGATTTGGGAGGCGACGACGCTGGAGAGAATGGTGCGGCCGTTGAGGACGACGGCGGCAGCGGTCTCGTCGCAAGAGGATTCGATGCCGAGGATTTTGATGGCGGGTCGGTTGACGGTGGGGTCGGTCGGCATTGGAGGATTCGAGATTAATTATCGACTATTGGTGGGGTGTGCGCCAAGGTGAGGAGGTTGAAAAACGGATCTGGGGTGAGGCTTACGTTTCCTTGTACCGGCTGGCAGCCGGCGCTACCAGGCATGGGGGGGCTTGATCGTGAATCTTGGCTTGATGCTTGGGTTGATGAGTAACTTGGGCGGCGGGAAGCTGGCGCTACAGAAGTATTGGCTGATACGCAAAGTTCCATTGCTGATGACAGGGGGCTGAGAGAATCTAGTGTCACGCGACGGTTTGCGAGCTGATGTGGGAATGAATGACGAGATTTGCGCTCGCAGAAGGAAAATATTTTGACGCCGACATTTACGTCTACGCCGGGATCGACGCATGGAATACAGGCGATTACGCAGGATATGGCTCAAGGCCCGCTGGGCGGAGCAGTACTTCTAAATCATCCAGCGCAGAGCGCGACAACTATCGATGGATGGAAATCGATTTTCTTTGGATTGCCATTTGCGGCGATCGGTTTGTTTATAGAGGCGGTGGCGCTGGGTGTGATTACCAACCACGGCAAACACGCGCCGAACTGGGTGATTGGGGTGATTGGGATTTGCTTTTTCCTCGGTGGGGCAGCGCTGATCAGCCATGGCGTACGCGGGGTGGTGCGAAAAGCGGAGTACCGGCGGGAGTTGGAGCAACATTCCGGTCAAGTTTGGTACGCGGATTATCACTGGCACCCCAAAGGATTCAGGTTTTCGGCGTTTAAGACGATGATGGGACGTTTGCTTGCTGCGATGGCGTGGAGTGGATTTCTGGTACCGTTTTTCTGGGTGGGGCTGAAGGCGAGCGTGATCTTTCTGGTATTTGCGAGCATCTTCGCGCTGCTAGGGTTGGTGTTCTGGTTTCGGTGGGCGCAAATGTTGGCGGAGCTAGTGCGGTATGGAAACAGTTTTTTGCATTACGAGCAGTTCCCTTTTTATCTGGGCAGCACACTAAACGCGCGACTGACGGTGCCGGCACACGTTTCCGATCTGGATCAACTGACATTGACTCTGCGTTGCGTGGTGGAACGGTATATCACCAGCGGGTCTGGGAACAGTCGCACCAACAATGTGGTTTGTTACGAGCTGTACAAGAGTCAGACGACGCTGTCGCACGAACAGCTTGCAGGATATGCGGGCGGCGACATTCCGGTGAGCTTCGTGGTTCCCGCCGATCAACCAACAACCACGCTGATAGCGACTCCGCCGACGTACTGGGAGATTGAAGCGCGCGGAACATCAGCGAAAGTAAACTACGAAGCATATTTCCTGGTGCCGGTTTACAAGACGCCATAGTGCAACGCTAAAAAATCGACCGCCAGCATCCCAACTTAATAGATTGGCAACTGATGTTCCCCTCATTGAGGGATGGGCTTGCTCAGAGGCTATCGTGGTGCGTCACGCGCTTGGGGGACTCGGATCGAGGGCGAGGTCTTCGTCGGTGTGGTGTAGATAATGCTGGAGGACTGCAACGACTAGCGCGTGGTCGTCGCGCTGGGGCAAGCCGGAAACGGTGATGGTGCCGACGCATCCGGTGCCTGCAAGAAGAATTGGGAAGCAGCCACCGTGAGCTGCGTAGTCTTTCAGATCGAGGCCGACATTTTGCAGAGTGGTGCGGGCGCGTTCGTGCTTGAGGCCAATGGCGTAGGAACTGCGGTGATAGCGCATGACGACGTTGCGTTTGCGGCGAATCCAATCGCAGTTGTCAGGCGTGGTGCCGGGCATGGCATAGAAGAAAAGTGGATGGCCATGGAGTTGGATGTCAATCGCTACGGCGACCTGGCGTTTTTCCGCCGCAGCCTTGAGCGCATTGCCAAGGGCCCATGCTACTTCTGAATCGAAATGATCAAATTGCAAGCGCTTTTCCTGGAGAGCAATGCGTTCGAGATCCTGATCGATGTTCATAGGGTTCCCATAGAGCGAGTTCAGTGTGGGGCGAAATGCATGACGGCGAACACATAGTATCGCAAAAGAATTCGCTCAACCGGCGAGCCCGCCAGATGCCAACTGTATTTACTTATGCGTGTACTACATGGAGCGATATCACGATTCAGGCTGCGAGCGTACAGACTGAGGAAAACTTTTCTTGCACAGGCATGCACAGATTTCCACATGATTTCGCGGAGATTACGCTTGCGCAGTTTTGTTGTTGCTCGTAGTATCCCCTCAGATTGATCGAGAAGAAAACTTCACGAGTCAATTCAAAGATGGCGGCGAGGGTAAAACCGAGCCCGTCAAATGAGAGTTGAATGGGAAGTGAGAACTTCGCAGTTCAATTCACAGAGGCGGCAAGGGTAAAACCGAACCAGCCTCGACCGAATTGAATTGAGAAGGAAAGCTCCAGAATTCAGCGCGAAGGAAACGGTAAGGGTCAAACCAAGCCAGATCCGGAACGATGGATCGAGGAGTTAGCTTCGCGGCCGAGTTCACCGGCGACAAGGGTCAAACCGAGTTACTGGTGGACAGGTAGCGCAAGCGGCAAACTCCGAAGTCTGAAGCAAAGAAACGGTGCGGGTCAAACCGAACTGGTTCTAAGCGTAGGATGCGAGGAGATAGCTTCGCGGCCGAGTCTAGCGCGACGAGGGTAAAACCAAGTTGCTGCCGGACCACAGCGGAAGTGAAAGGCTCGGCGGTCTGCTGCAGAGAGATGGCGAGGGTTAAACCAAACTACCTCGATGTAGCGGATACAAAGAACTGGCTTCGCGGCTGAGCTCATGGGATGCGGGTCAAACCGGATCGCTACTGAGCGAAAGCGGAAGCGAAAAGCTTTGCGGTGCACTCAGAGATGCGCCAAGGGTAATACCGAGACGTAATCGTGAGCTGAACCACTTAGTCAAGCTTCACGACTCAATTTACAGGAGGCGGAGCGGGTAAAACCAAACCGCCTTCGAATAAGTTGAATCGAGAGGCAACAACTTCTCGACTCGATTAAAACAGGGGCGACGCGGGTTAAACCGAGTCGCCCTTAATTTTTTGTGTTTGAGCCAGTTGACCTTCGAACAGGAATTCTCCATAGTTGTTCCCCGCCCTACATTGCGAAACGTGCTCTTCGTTTTGATTTTCGAGTAAAGAGCAAATCAAACCATTCCACGGTAAACTTCTGGCGGGAGATATTTGTGTTAGATCAAGGGGTCTGGGCTGAAGTGAAAGTAGCGGGAGAACATCTACGTTTGTTCTCGGAGCACAGTGCGCAGGGCGTGCAGGCGTCGGTCTACAATGTGAATGCAAAGAGCTGGATTGCACCGTCGGAAACGGTGGAGGACATCGATCAGGGTAAAGATCGAGCGGCAGAGCATGCCAGAGCATATTTGCTGCGGGTGGCGAACTGCGAACTCCCAACGCTGGTGTGGAAAAAGTCGCGTTCTGCATAGCGCCGATAAGAAAATTGATTCATAAAGCGGCGTCGTCTGGTGTGCCGCGACCCTTGAAGGGTCCGAAAATGGCGGAAGGTTGTTCACGGGATTGAAGCGCGGTTGTAACAGAAGAGAAACGCAGGTCAGCTAGTTTCATAACCCGGACCTTGAGCCCCGCAAGCGGTCCAATATTTCAAAAGAGAGAAAGGTCGTTGACATGAGATTAAAGGCTGCAATTTTGTGCCTGGTCGCTGTTGCGCTGACCGGATCGGTGTACGCACAAAGCGATGATGGTCATAAGGGAGTGCCACATCTCGATCACGTATTCGTGGTCATGATGGAGAATCACGGCTACGGGCAGATCATCAATAATCCGAACGCACCATTCATTAACGAGTTGGCGAAGTCCTCGGGCTATGCGAAGAATTATTTTGCAGTGGGGCATCCAAGCTCGACCAACTATCTGGAAACGGTGGGCGGATCGAACTTCGGGATTCGTTCGGACAATTATCCCGATTGGCACAGCGGGTCTTGCACGCCGAACATTGTGTCTCTTCAAACCGCAACCGACAATCCGTCAAGCCCGCTGATTTGCCCGATTGCCGGGACCGGAACGGATGCGGCGACACCCGCGGTTGATTGCACCAACGAAGTACAGGCCACACCGCCGAATTGCTATTACGATTTGGATGGAACGCTGTCGATCGCCGCAGCGCCGACGGTTGGCAAGAGCATCGCAGACCAGTTGGTAGCGGTTGGGAAGAGCTGGAAGAGCTATCAGGAAAGTCTGCCTATTGGTGGCGCCGACCGCGTGAACATCAGCGATGGGTTCTTCACGAATCTTACCGACTTCACACCATATTTCCCGGGCTTTGCTTCCTGGTCGATTCAGAACGTGACCATACCCGCGGTGACCACGCAAGCGCAAGGGCAAGGCGATATCGTGTACTTGTACGCGGTGAAGCATAACCCTTTCGTGTACTTCAAGAGCGTGCAGGAAGGCACCGGAGCACTAAGCTTGGCGAATGTGGTCGGATTTGATGGACCGAAGGGCTTGTATGCGGACTTGGCCTCGGGAGATGTGCCGAGCTTTTCGTTCATCGCGCCGAACCAATGCAACGATCAACACGGCCGTGGCAACGCGGGACCATTTTGCAACTTCGATGCCGTGGACAACGGGACGCAGACGGGATTGAACGGAGCGGAAATCTACCGCGGAGACGTGACCGTGGAGAGAATCGTAACGTCGATCAAGAAGTCGCCAGCGTGGCGTGAAGGCCGGAATGCGCTGGTGGTAATGTGGGATGAAAACGACTACACCGCAACGCCAAACCAGGTGCTGACGATCGTGGACACCAACTATGGCGACAAGGCAGTGACCAGCGCCAACTTCTACACGCACTTCTCGTTGCTGAAGACCATCGAAGCAGGATTCGGGCTTCCCTGCCTGAACCATGCATGCGATCCGGGCGTGAAGACGATGACCGACCTGTTCGCACAATAAAACGTTCGAAAGGAAATAGCAGCATCCGGAAGGCCCTGGGAGGATAACTCCCGGGGCTTTTTTCTGATGCTGAAAGATTTTCGATGAGATGGGTGCGCGTCAGTTTGCGTTGTGGCAAACGGCGATGCTAGTCTCGCAAATGTGGGAGTAAAGCGTGCCAACGCGGAGGCTGTCGCTCAACGTTCGCTATTCGGCGAGCAAGAGCCGCTGGGCGAAGTGAGCGATGATGGGGTGAATGGAGCCGCGGCTTCGGTTATTTTGACCGCGAGCGAAGAGCGCATCGCTCGAGATCCACTGATCCGAGTGGGGACATCTTCGTTTACCGCGACTGGTTGGGATAAAGAATTTTATCCGGTGGGGCTGAGGCAGCCGGAGAGGTTGAAGTATTACGCGACGAAATACGACACGGTGGAAATTGACAGCACGTTTTATGGAACGCCAGCGCTGAGCACGGTGCAGAAATGGGCGGCGAAAACGCCACCAGGGTTCCTGTTTGCGGCGAAGGTACCACAGGTAATTACTCACGAAAAAGTACTGATTGATTGCCATGCGGAGTTGACCGAGTATCTGCGGGCAATGGATGCATTGGGTGACAAGCTCGGTCCCCTTCTGTTTCAATTTGGACATTTCAGCGAGCGAACGTTTCGAACACAAGCCGATTTTCTGGAGGTGCTGGAACCGTTTTTGAAGAAGCTGCCCAAGGGCTACCGGTTTGCCGTAGAAATCCGCAACAAACAGTGGCTTGATGAGCGGTTTTTAGGTATCCTGCGGGACAATTCGGTGGCCTTGGCGCTGATCGATCACTCCTGGATGCCTCGGCCTTGGGAAACCAAGCAGCAACTCGATTGGGCCACTACAGACTGGACGTATGTGCGGTGGCTCGGTGATCGCAAGGAGATTGAGGCGGTCACACAGAATCAATGGAATAAGACGGTTGTGAATCGCGAGAAAGATTTGACGGATTGGGCAGCAGTGTTTCGGCGGTTTGTAGGCAGAAACTTAAAGATTTACGCGTACGCAAATAATCACTACGCGGGATATGGGCCGGGAACGATCAAGCTGTTTTGGGAAGTGTACGATAAGAAGTGAGATGAAAAAGAACCGTTTGTGATTCAACGCACAAACGGGTCGCCGTGGGTATTGCATTCTCGGCGATGAGACCTCTTCTGGAATAGGGCCAGACGCACCCCTTGCTTGCACTCAACCCCAGAGGCTCCGCGGTAATCAACCAATGGGGGCAGTGTAATGGTGCAAAGACGAGCACGATCTCGGTTTTCGATGCGGCTTCCAGTGCGGCTTCGTTTGCTGGACGAGCCGGAGGCCAGCCAAGGTGCGGCGGCGGAATTAAAAACCGAAACGATCAATATTTCTTCGCGGGGATTCTTCATGCAGCTTCCGCGGCGGGTGGGCGTGGGTAGATCGGTCGCGGTGTATTTGCGCGTGCCTACGGAGATTTCGGGAAGCGCGTTTTGCGAATGGCGCTGCACCGGGCGGATTGTACGCGAAGAAGATTCCGGGGCAGACAATTTTGGGTATGGAGTGGAGATTGCGAAGGCCAGCCCCGGAGAGCGATGAGACGCGGTGATGCCGCAGTCGAGTTGATAGCCAGAAGGCAGAACGGGAATCGCGGCGCAGAGTTAGCAGGTCTGGAGCCAATTCCGGACGCAATTTGGATTTCGACCGTACAGTTTGGGATTGATTGACAAGCGTTAGGTGCGGCGGCTAACGTGCCAAGGACTGGAATCCAATCCACTGAAGGCACGTGTCTCTGCTCACTATGACGCCAGAAGCGAAGCACCTCGCGCAAAACCCGACCGCACCGAAGAAAGTAAGGAAGGCAGTACTGCCCGCCGCCGGACTAGGTACCCGGTTTTTGCCCGCAACCAAAGCACAGCCCAAGGAAATGCTGACCGTAGTGGATAAGCCGCAGATTCAGTATGTGGCGGAAGAGTGCGTGGCGAGCGGGATTGAGCACATCATTATTGTTACTGGGCGCGGCAAACAGTCGATTGAAGATCACTTTGATAATTCGCCGGAGCTGGAGAGATTTCTAGAAGAAAAGGGTAAGACCGATCTGCTGGAACTGGTGCGAAGCATCAGCAATCTGGTGCAGGTGAGTTATACGCGGCAGAAAGAGCCGCTGGGGCTCGGCCACGCTGTGCTGGTGGCGAAAGACTTGGTGGGAGATGAGCCGTTTGCGGTGCTGCTGGGCGACGTGCTGATACCGGGGGCCAATCCAGCGACGAAACAATTAATTGATGTGTATCACGCGACGGGCACAGGTGCGATTGCGGTGGAAGAAGTGCCGCGCGACAAGACGCAATTGTACGGGATCGTGGCAGGGGAACCGGCACCGCAGCCACCGTTTGGTGAGCGGTTGCTGCGAATCCGGGATCTGGTGGAAAAGCCAAAGCCGGAGAACGCTCCCAGCAATCTCGCGATTACGGGAAGGTATGTATTGCCGCCAGCGATTTTTGAATGTCTGGAGCGAACAGAGCCGGGGGCAGGTGGAGAGATTCAGCTGACGGATGGGATGCGGATTCTGGCGAAGGAACAGGGATTGTGGGCGTTGATTTACGAGGGAATTTCGTATGACGCTGGGGACAAATTGGGATTTTTGAAGGCGACTGTGGAATTGGGAATGCAGAACGCGGAGTTTGGCGGGGCGTTCCGGAGTTATTTGAAGGGATTGAAGCTGTAGGAAGGATTGTGAGCCGGTGCTCGCCGCGCTAAAGAACGCTGTGTACCGTCGACTAGGGACGGGTTTAGTTTGGTTGCCACGATCCCTCCACTACGCACGAAGCGTGCTCCGGTCGGGATGACAGTTCATTGCGATCGTGCCCAGGCCCCCTCGAGGCTCGGGGTAAACGGGACGACCGTCTTGGCTGCGGCCGCCCTCCGGCGCGGGTAAGTGGGTGACAGACAGGACCGTG
>Ga0210396_10004941_pt1 | contig 12969 bp, 11 predicted proteins | sample IncBWH17OmetaG_FD_155466 | JGI IMG/M metagenome (GOLD analysis project Ga0210396, IMG submission 155466) | Forest soil microbial communities from Barre Woods Harvard Forest LTER site, Petersham, Massachusetts, United States - Inc-BW-H-17-O ...
TCGACAGCGCGCTTCTGCGCTCCCGTTAGGCTGAAGGGCAGGGCGGCGGCGGCGCGGTCTCCGCCCGTCGGCGCATCGATTACTGGCCCTCCGCCACGCCTCTGGATGCTGCGACGCTCGCCAAGGGCAAGCTGGTGCGCCAGCAGCTCGTCGAAGGCCAGGCGACGGCGATGCGGGGCCGCGGGTCCGAGGTCCGCCTCGCGACGCGGGGCGTGCAGGGCTTCAAGGGCCTGGCGCCAGGAAGGCCAGGCGTTGCGGGAGAGCCATGCGGGATCCTGCCATTCGACGAGGTCCGGCGCGCGCGACAAAGCCTCGGCCGCAAACCGGCGGATCGTTCGCGACGGCAATCCGGCCGTCGCGGGGTAGACCGGCTCGATGGTTGGTACATCCCCCGCACGCTCCATCGGCGCGAGGTAGTCCGGGTGGACGATGTCCAACGTGCTCCAGCTCGATTCGCGATCGATCCGTCCACTGACGATACGGCGAGAGCCTGCCGGGTGGCGCGCCTGCAGGTGGGGGCCGTGGCCCTTGAAGTAGACGAGGTTGACGAAGCCGGTCTCGTCGAAGGCGCGGATCTTCCACGGAAGGCCCGGCCGCGGCGGCGGGTGATGGGACTCGATCGTCACCTCCAGCGTCTGCACCTCGCCGTGGCGGGCGTCCGCGGCGCTTGTTCGCTGCCGGTGGATCAGGCCTTGCGGCGCCAGGAACAGAACGTCGCGCACGCGCGGGCCCGCCACCTTCTCGAGCAGAGGGGCGACGCGGGTCCCGACGCCCTTCAGCGTGGTGACGGGCGCGAACAGCGGGAAGAGACTCTCCGGGCGCATGGCAGCGCCAGCATAGGCCAAAAGGGCGCGGGCATAGACCGCGCTCCCCTGCGGCGGTAAGGGGCCGCCATGAGTGAAGCACCTCCAGACCGTTTGGCGGTCGATCCGGACAGCCCCTATTACGACGAGGCCCTGCTGGCCCGGGGCGTGGGCGTTCGCTTCAAGGGCGTCGAGAAGACCAACGTCGACGAGTACTGCGTGAGCGAAGGCTGGGTGCGGCTCTCGGTCGGTTCGACCCTCGATCGCAGGGGCAAGTCGATGACGATCAAGCTCAGCGGCCCGGTCGAACCCTATTTCAAGGACGGCGCCGAGTAGCCCATCCCGCCAAAAGCTATGGCGGGCTCATGCGTCGGGCCCTATATCGCCGCCTTCCCGATGGACACTCAGCGACTGAACAGGATCCGCTTCCGAGCTTGGCGCCGGGGGTTTCGCGAAGCCGACCTGATCCTGGGCGGCTTTGCTGACGCCTGTCTTCAGTCCATGAGCGAGGAAGACGTCTCCCGCTTCGAACGCCTGCTCGAACAGCCAGACCATGATATCTATGACTGGATCCTGGGCCGCGCTCCCGCTCCACCGGCGTTCGATGATGAGTTGTTGCAGCGGATCCGTGCGTTCAGGCCCTCGTCGGGCCAGCAGGGCCCACAGGGAAGCTAGCGAAGCGTGAACCCGCCAGCCGACATGAAGCGCGTCATTGGCGCGCCAGGCCGCGTCGACCTGACCGGCGCACCCGAGGGCTTCGACGCCCTGGTGATGTCCGACATCGCCCGCGCTCGCGAAGGCCTGACGGTGTTCGTCGCGCGGGACGGCTCGCGGGCCTCGGCCTTTGCCGACGCCATCGCCTTCTTTGCGCCGGAGATCGAACTCGTCACGTTTCCTGCGTGGGACTGCCTGCCTTACGATCGTGTCGGTCCGTCGGCGGGGATTTCAGCTCAGCGAATGGCCGCGCTCACACGCCTGGCGCGTGGCGAGGCCAACAAGACGCCAATCCTCCTGGTGACCACTGCAGCAGCCCTGATGCAGAGGGTCCCGCCCCGCGCAGTCGTGTCCAAGGCGGGCTATTCGGCCCGCGTCGGCAATCGCGTCGACGTCGCCGATCTCGAGCGCTATTTCGCGGTCAACGGCTATCAGCGCGCTTCGACAGTCTCCGAGCGCGGCGAGTTCGCCATCCGCGGCGGCGTGATCGACGTCTTCACGCCCAGCGCGGACGAGCCGGTGCGGCTCGACCTCTTCGGCGACACCCTGGAGTCCATCCGCAGCTTCGATCCGGAGACCCAACGGTCGACGAAACAGATCAAGGACGTCGACCTGCCTCCCGTGAGCGAGACCCTTCTCGACCAGGCGGCCATCGCCCGATTCCGCAGCGGCTATCTCTCCGCTTTCGGCGCGCCGGGCGATGATCCGCTCTACGCCACGGTGAGCGAGGGCGGGCGCCGGGCAGGGATGGAGCATTGGCTCCCGCTCTTCTACGAACAGCTGGAAACCCTGTTCGATTACCTTCCCACAGACGCACTCATCGGCATCGACCATCTTGCGCGAGAGGCGCGGGACGAGCGCATCGCGAGCGTCACCGATGCGTTCGAGGCCCGCGAGCAGGCCGAGCGGAAGACCCACTACCGAGCGCTCCCGCTCGAGCAACTGTATGTCACGGCCGAAGAATGGGACGAGCGGATGTCGCGCCGACCCACGCGGCGGCTCAGTCCCTTCCACAGCGAGGCGACCGACGGGGCGGTAGACCTGGGCGCCAAGCTCGGTCGCAATTTCGCGGCCGAACGGGCGCAGGACAGCGTCAACCTGTTCGAGGCGACGGCGGACCACGCACGGCGCCTGGCGGGGCAGGGCAAGCGGGTGATCTTCGCCTCGTGGACCGAGGGATCGTCCGAGCGACTCGGCGCGATGCTGGCGGACCACGGCCTTAAGGGTGTGCTCCTCGCGCCGTACTGGCAGGCGGCCAAGGCCGCCGACCCCAAGAAGCCCCAGCGCGCCGTGTTGCCGCTCGACCACGGGTTCGAGACGGACTCCCTGGCCGTCATTTCCGAAACCGACATCCTTGGCGACCGCCTCGCCCGGCCACGCCGTCGTCGCCGCGCCACGAACTTCCTGGCCGAGGCTTCCGCCCTTTCGCCTGGCGACCTTGTCGTCCACGTCGATCACGGGATCGGGCGCTACGAGGGTCTCAAGACGCTGGAGGTGATGGAGGCGCCGCACGACTGCCTCGAGCTGCAGTACGCCGCCGAGGCCAAGCTCTACCTGCCGGTCGAGAACATCGACCTGCTGACCCGCTACGGCTCCGAGGGGGAGGGCGTGCAACTCGACCGCCTCGGCGGCGCCGCCTGGCAGGCGCGCCGCGCCAAGGCCAAGGAGCGGCTGCGCGAAATGGCCGAGGGCCTCATCGCCATCGCCGCGGCGCGCGCGACGCGTCACGTCGAGGCGACCGATCCGCCCCACGGCCTGTTCGACGAATTCTGCGCCCGCTTCCCTTACGAAGAGACCGAAGATCAGCTTCACGCCATCGAGGACGTCCTGGGCGACCTCGCCTCGGGCAAGCCCATGGACCGGCTGATCTGCGGGGATGTCGGCTTCGGCAAGACCGAGGTCGCCCTCCGCGCGGCCTTCGTCATGGCCATGAGCGGGCGTCAGGTGGCGATCGTCTGCCCCACCACCCTGCTGGCGCGCCAGCACTACTCGACCTTCGTCGAACGCTTCAAAGGATGGCCGGTGAGGGTGCGACGGCTCTCGCGCCTGGTCCCCGCAGCCGAGGCTGCAGAGACGCGGGAGGCCCTGGCGAAGGGCGAGGTCGAGATCGTCGTGGGGACCCATGCGGTCCTGTCCAAGCAGGTCCAGTTCAAGGACCTGGGCATGGTCATCGTCGACGAGGAGCAGCACTTCGGGGTCAAGCACAAGGAAGCCCTGAAGGCCCTTCGCGCCGAGGTGCACGTCATGACCCTGACGGCGACACCGATCCCGCGAACCCTGCAGATGGCGCTCTCCGGCATCCGGGAGATGTCGATCATCGCGACGCCGCCGGTCGACCGGCTGGCCGTGCGCACCTACGTCACGCCCTGGGACCCGGTGTCGATACGGGAAGCACTCCTACGGGAGAAGTACCGCGGCGGCCAGGCCTACTACGTCGCTCCCCGCATCAAGGATCTGCCCGATCTCGAGGCGTTCCTGCGCGAGCAGGCGCCCGAGGTGAGGTTTGTCGTCGGCCACGGGCAGATGCCGCCGACCCAGCTCGAAGACGTGATGAGCGCCTTCTACGAAGGCCGCTATGACGTGCTTCTCTCGACGACCATCGTCGAGTCGGGGCTCGACATTCCCTCCGCGAACACGCTGATCGTGCACCGCGCGGACATGTTCGGGCTGGCTCAGCTCTATCAGCTGCGGGGACGGGTCGGACGCGCCAAGGCGCGCGCCTTCGCCTATCTCACCACGCCGTTTGAGAAGCCGATCACCCCGCACGCGGAGAAGCGGCTCCACGTGCTGCAATCGCTCGACAGCCTGGGCGCGGGCTTCCAGCTCGCCAGCCACGACCTCGACATCCGCGGCGGCGGCAATCTGCTCGGAGACGAGCAGTCCGGCCACATTCGCGATGTGGGGGTCGAGCTCTACCAGCAGATGCTGGAGGACGCGGTCAACGAGCTCAAGGTCAGTGGCGGGGGCGCCTCCGACCTGTCTCAGGAGCGTGGATGGTCGCCTCAGATCAACACCGGCGCAGCCGTGCTGATCCCGGAAGCTTACGTTCCCGACCTCAATGTCAGGCTGGCCCTCTACCGGCGTCTGTCAGACGCCGAGCGCGCCGAGGATCGCGAGGCGCTCGCCTCCGAGCTTATCGACCGCTTTGGCCCGCTTCCGCCCGAGGCGGACCAGCTCCTGAAGGTCGTGGCGATCAAGGGCCTGTGCCGAGAGGCCAACGTCGTGAAGATCGACGTCGGCCCCAAGGGCGCGGTCGCAGCGTTCCGTGGCGACCATTTCGCCAATCCGGCGGCCCTGGTCAGTTATGTTCAGAAGCACGACTTCTCCTGGAAGATCCGCCCAGACCAGAAGGTGGTGATCAAGGGCGAGTGGGAGACGCCGAGCGAGCGCCTGAACGCCGCCGAGCGCATCCTTCGCGTCCTCGCCGCCCTCGCCGGCGGAGGTCAGGCGCCCGCGTGGGCCAAGCCCCCGGCGCCGGCCCCTGCGCCGCCGCCACCGCCCCGTCGGTTCGTGCGACGGCCGCAGGCGCGCTCCTTCCGTTGATCGGGTCTGTCAGAGCGCGTTGCGCAAAAGTGGATCCTGGTTTTGCGCGTAGAACGCGCTCAAGCTTTTGACTCTAGAGCACGTTTATCCCGTTCAGGCGATTCCGCCTGAACGGGACGTGCTCTAGGCGGCCGAAGGGCCGCCTCTCGCACGCGCCTCGGCCAGCAGACGCCGCGCGCGAAGGCTGACCTCGACCTGCTGGGCGAGCATCATGGATGCCGCAGAGATCATCAGGGCGTCGGTGACGGATGCGGCGGGCACCGGCCCGAGGAAACGCCCGCGGAGGTAGTACCGCGCGGCGAAGAACGCCACGACGAGGATCATTCCAAGCTGCGACATGCGGGCGGTCATCGCATGGCTGACAGGATCCACCTCGATCCGCATGAACCGTCCCCTCTGCCAGCCGACCGCCACGCCGACGACGAGGCCGAGGAACACCACGGACGCCGACAAGGCGGTGAGCGGCGGCGGATACGAGAAAAGGAAGACGAGCGCGAAGGCGATCGAGATCGCCGGGCGGAGCCACAGCCGGTCGATCCGCAAGGGGCGCGCCCGACGGTTGCGCAGGACGAGCACCGCCGCGATCAGAACCAGACTGACGATCATGCTGGAGACTGGCGGAACGTGTGTGACCGCCGCACCGTCGGGGAGGGGAGTCATCTTTAAGGATCCCTTCGCGCTTGCATGACCAAGCGGCAGGCGTTCTGTAGGAAGCGGGGTGGCGAGGCAAGCGGAAGCTTTGCCAACCGATTCAAAGGAGACACGCAATGGGGCAGGGGCCTCTCTCGGACCTCAAGATCCTCGAATTCGCCGGCATTGGTCCCGGCCCCTTCTGCGGAATGCTGCTCTCGGACCTCGGCGCGGACGTCGTGCGGATCGACCGAAAAGGCGCGGGACGAGGCTCCCCGGCCGACGTCACGGCGCGGGGCCGGCGATCGGTGGCGATGGACCTCAAATCGCCTGCAGCCGTGGAGACCTGCCTGAAGCTGATGGAAAAGGCGGACGCCGTGTTCGAGGGCTTCCGTCCAGGCGTGATGGAGCGCCTGGGCCTTGGCCCCGATGTCGCCCTCAAGCGTAATCCAAAGCTCGTCTATGGTCGCATGACCGGCTGGGGCCAGGAGGGTCCTCTCTCCCATGCCGCCGGACACGACATGAACTACATCGCCATCAGCGGCGCCCTCAGCGCGATCGGCCATAAGGACAAGCCAGTCCCGCCGCTCAACCTTGTGGGCGACTTCGGCGGTGGAGCCCTCTATCTCGCGTTCGGCTTGCTGGCAGGCGTGATCAACGCGCGCGCCACGGGACAGGGTCAGGTGGTCGACGCCGCCATGAGCGACGGCGCGGCGTCCCTGATGGCCATGTTCTACGGGTTCAAGGGCGCGGGCTCGTGGTCGTCGGAGCGACGCGCGAACCTGCTCGATGGCGGGGCGCATTTCTACGACACCTATCAATGCTCAGACGGCGGCTGGGTCGCGATCGGGTCCATCGAACCGCAGTTCTACGCCCTGCTTCTCGAGAAGACGGAAATCGATGATCCAGAGTTCAAGGGCCAGATGGATCGTTCCCGTTGGCCGTCCCTGCGGGAAAAGCTGGCGGCTGTGATTGCGACACGCACGCGCGACGAGTGGTGCGCGATCATGGAAGGGACGGACGTCTGCTTTGCGCCGATCCTCGATCTGGACGAGGCGCCTCGCCACGCCCACAACCTCGCGCGCAAGACCTTCGTGGAGGTCGAGGGTGTCGTTCAGCCGGCGCCCGCGCCACGGTTCTCGCACACCCCAGGGAGGGTCGCGGGACCGCCGCCGGCCATCGGCGCCCACACCCGATCGGCCCTGGAGTCCTGGGGCGTCGACCCCTCCGCCCTGACCGAACTGGAGATAGCCGGGGCTATCTGAGTGCGTTCATCGCCGGTTCAGCCAGGGCCGGATAGGTTCGCATCGTTGACGTCGCCGCGCATCCCCGTCCCTCGTAGCGGCCGGCGTCGATCAGGAGGGTTGAACATCCTCTGGCGGCGCGCCGACTCCCCCCCCGGCGCGCCGCTTTCCTGTGTCCGGCGTCCGGATGCGTACGACCAGCACGGCCCCGTCGATCCTGACATCCAACACTTCGAGCCCGGCCTGAACGGCGAAATGGGGGACATCGATGCGTGCGAGGGGATCATCGGCGAGCAGGCACACAATCGATCCGGGAGGCGCGGCCTCTACCGCACGGCGCAATCTCAGGGTAGGGACAGGACAGCGGTGGCCGCGGGCGTCCACCACGATCTCGTCCGCCTCTTGGACTTGTATCTTCGTCACGGCGTTCATCCCGCTTTGGCCGAGGTCCGTGGTCCAGAAGGCTTCCAGCGCCGACCATGACCCTCGCCGAAATACACACCTCCCGACTGGCTTCGCAGCCCGCTTTGCAGGGCCATGATGCGGTCGAACTGACCGTCGTCGTTCCGACGTTCAACGAGCGTGACAACGTCTGTCCGCTCCTTGAGCGGTTGCGCGTCACTCTGGCGGACGTGTCCTGGCAGGTCATCTTCGTAGATGACAATTCTGCGGACGGGACCGCGCAGGTGGTCAAGCGCATTGCGAGCGAGGATCCGCGCGTGACCTGCCTGCACCGAATCGGTCGGCGCGGCCTGGCTGGCGCGGTGCTCGAAGGGGTCATGGCCAGCGCCGCTCCGGTCGTGGCGGTGATCGACGCCGACCTCCAGCATGACGAGACGATCCTGCCGGGGATGCTGGGCCTGATCCGGTCGGGCGAGGCAGAACTGGTGGTTGGCAGTCGTTATCTGACCGCGGAGGGGTTGGACACGGGCCTTTCGCCCATGCGACTGGCGGGAAGCCGGCTCGCGACCTGGATCGCCCGTCTCGTGCTGCGCGCAGAGGTGTCCGATCCGGTCAGCGGTTTCTTCATGATCCGTCGCGATTTGATCGAGCGTGTCGCCCCGCGCCTCTCCAGCCAAGGATTCAAGGTCCTCTTCGACATCATCGCCAGCCAACCCGAGAAGCTGCGCATCGCCGAAGTGCCCTATGCGTTCGCCGAGCGCCAGGCGGGCGACAGCAAGCTCGATGGCCGAGTCGTCATCGAATACCTCGGCCTCATCCTCTCGAAGCTGACCCGCAACGTCGTGCCGCCCAGGGCCCTGCTCTTCGGCATTGTGGGCTCGACGGGCCTGCTCGTCCATTTCAGCGCTCTCTATCTTTGCCGTTGGCTTGGCCTGACATTCATCCTCAGCCAGACCCTCGCCGCCCTGACGGCGATGACCAGCAACTTCCTGATCAACAATCAGGTGACCTATCGCGACCGCCGGCTCAAAGGCTGGCGTCTCTTCACAGGGTATCTCAGGTTCTGCGCCCTGTGCGGCATTGGCCTGGTGGCCAACGTCGCCATCGCGGACCTCGTACACCAGGTCACGCCGCTCTGGTGGCTGGCGGGCGCCTCCGGCGCCATCTTCGGCGCGATCTGGAATTATGTCGGCACCTCCCTCGCCGTCTGGTGAGGCCGGGCGGCGAACGTCGCCCGCTCTCCTGATCGTCTTCATCCTCCTCATTCTGGCGATCCGGCTGGTCCTCGCCGGCATCGTGCCCCTGACGGAAGACGAGGCTTACTACCGCCTGTGGTCTCAGGCGCCGGCGCTGGGCTATTTCGACCACCCTCCGATGATTTCCTGGTGGATCTGGCTGGGTCGCCATCTCGTGGGCGACACCGCGCTTGGCGTGCGCCTTGGGCCAAGTCTCGGCTGTGCGCTGACTAGCCTGCTGGTGTTCGACCTGGCGCGGAGCCTGGGAAGCGGGCGTCAAACGGCCGGGCGGGCTGTCGTGTGGTACAACGCGACCCTGCTGGTCGCCGCTGGCGGATTTCTCGCCGTCCCCGACTCCCCGGCGGCGTTGTTCTGGATGCTCAGCCTGTGCGCGGCGGCGCGGGCCTGGAACGAGCGTTCGAGCCGATGGTGGCTCGCAGCCGGCCTCGCGGCGGGACTGGCGAGCCTCTCCAAATATTCCTCGCTGTTCCTCGGCCCTGGCGTATTCCTGTGGTTGGCGAGCAGCAGGTCCGGCCGCGATCGCCTGCGAACGCCTGGACCGTGGCTCGCAGTGGCGATCGGCGCCGCCGTCTTCGCGCCAAACGTGGCGTGGAACGCAACGCACCACTGGCTGACCTTCTCCAAGCAGTTCGGCCGCATCGCGCCGCACCGCTTCGCACCGAAGTATCTCACGGAATTCCTCGGCGCCCAGCTCCTCCTGCTCAACCCGCTCATCGCGATCTTCATCCCCCGCGCCCTCGCGGACGAGACCTTAAGGCGGCGCATCGCCATGCCCGCCGTGACCAGCGCGCCCTTCGTGGCCTACCTGCTCGTCCACAGCCTGCACGATCGCGTGCAGGCCCACTGGCCTGCGCCGCTGTATGCGCCTCTGGCGATCGTCGCGTCGGTCGGGGCGGACGACCTCGCCCGGCGTGGCTGGCGCACGCTACGTACGTTCGCGCCGGTGTTCGGCCTGGGGGCGTGCGCCGCCGCGCTGCTCTATCTGGCCCTGCCGAGCCTTGGGGTTCCGCTAAAATTCGATCCGGCGTGGCCGCTGCAGGGCTGGCGTCCGTTCGACGATCAGATCGAGACAGCACGCCGACGTGTGGGCGCGAGCTGGATCGGGACCACCAGTTACGGGCTGACCGCACAGCTCCTGGACCAGGGTCGCATCGCCGCGCCGGTAATGCAGATCAGCGAGCGCGAACGTTGGGAAGGGTTGCGCGTCCCCCTTGCCGACATGGCCGGCCCCGGCCTGGTGGTGGATCTCTCGCGGCGGGTAAGCCCAACCCTCCTGCGCCGCTGCTTCTCGACGGTGATCCCGCTGGGCGACATCGCGCGGGCCGCTCCGGGTGAGAGGGGCCGGCCCTATACGCTGGTGCTCGTCTCCGGCCCGCGTCGGGACATCGTCCGCGCGGGCTGCGGAACCTGAGTGGAGCAGCTAGCGCCGCTTACGGGCTTCGTGTTCGATCTTCCGCTGGACCGGGGTCTTTGGGAGGGTCTCGAGTGTCAGATAGCCGCGTTCTGCGCGATCGAGCGTATCGAAGTGGGTGTTCGACAGGGTGATGAAGTCGTCCTTGGAGATGATGCCCCGGAAATGGACGTCGGCCGCGGCCACCGGCTCGGGCTCGTCGAAGAAGCTGTAGGGCGAGGCGCCGGCCGTCTGGTCGGCCGAGATATCAGGCTGAGGGGTCGCCGGCGTGATCGGCTCGGAGCTGGGCGGGGCGGCGGGCGGGACGCCGCCGCCGCCGGGGCCGCCATATTGCGCGAGCCAAAGTCTCGCGCCGTCCCGTTCGAACGGAACCAGGCGAGCGTCCACATGCATGCCGACGACCTCGGGGGCGATCCTGAGCTCGTAGTAGTTGACCTCGTACGGGCTCAGAACGCCGTCACGGTTCCGATCGAGCACCTTGAAGAAGGACTCCGCGTCGGCGTTGAACTCAGTCCGATCGATCTTTCCGTCGCTGTTCTTATCGACCTGTCGGAACCAGTCGGCGACCGGATAGGGGGCGCCGCGCTTGGCGCGGAAGGGTTCTCCGCAAGGACTGATGAAGGTGTTGGCGTCTCCGGCCTCTGTAAGGCCTTGGGCCAGGGCGAACGACGGAGCGAGAAGGGGCAGACTCAGGAGGCGCAGGGTCAGCTGTCGGCGATCGAGACGCAATTCGGGGGCTCCGTGCAGCGGGTGCGCCGCGCCTCTTACCTCGACAGGCAGGCGTGGGCCATAAGCGGGCGCGCGAAGCGCTTGCGACGACGGGATCGGGAGTTCTGGCGATGACTCTGAAGGGGCGCACGCTCGCCGGGCTGGCGAGTGATCTCGCACGTGACGTGACCACCAGCCGGGAGCTGACGGAGGCAGCCCTGGAGGCCATCCAGGCCGACCCGCGTCCGTTTACGCGTGTCTGGAGTGCGCCGGCTCGCGCCGCGGCCGATGCGAGCGACCGCCTTCGCGCTCAGGGGATCGGCGCCTCACCCTTCGCCGGAATCCCCATTTCCGTGAAGGATCTCTTCGATGTGGCGGGGGAGGCGACACCCGCGGGATCTCGGATTCTCGCCACGGGCCCGGCGGCCAAGGCCGACGCTCCGACCATCGCCCGCCTGCGTGCGGCGGGCTTTGTGCTCATTGGCCGCACTCAGATGAGCGAGTTCGCGTTCACTGGCGTCGGGCTTAATCCTCATCACCCCCAGCCGGTGAATCCCAGCGACGCCGAGCGCGCGCCGGGCGGCTCCAGCGGGGGGGCGGCGGTGTCCGTGGCGCTCGGCCAGGCCGCCGGCGCGATTGGCACGGACACCGGTGGCTCGGTACGAATTCCCGCGGCCTTCTGCGGCCTTGTCGGGTTCAAACCGACCCAGCGACGCGTGACCCGCGAAGGCGCCTTTCCCCTTTCGGACGCTCTCGATTCGATCGGCCCGATCGCCAACAGCACCGCCTGTTGTCGCGCACTTGACGCCGTGCTCGCGGACTCGCCGTCGCCCCCTGCGCCTCCCGCACGCGTGGCGGGACTCCGGCTCGCGACGCCCCGGCAGTATCTCCTCGAGGGGCTCGAGCCCCCTGTGGCCGAAGCGTTCGAGCGAGCCCTCGCGGCCCTTTCATCCGCGGGCGCGCGGATCGAGGGCCTGGACTTTCCCGAGCTCGACTCCATTCCCGCGATGAACAGGAGTGGCTCGATCTCCAATGCCGAGGCGTTCGCGCACCATCGCCGGCGCGGACTGCTTGAACAGCGTTCACTGTACGACCCCAACGTCCTGACGCGTGTCGAAGTCGGCGCCTCGATGGGAGCAGCCGACTACTGCGACCTCCTGGAGGCGCGCGCCCGGCTGATCGAGGCCGCCGCGGCGCGCATGGCGCCCTACGATTTCCTCGTGGCGCCGACCACGCCCATCCTCGCGCCGAGGCTCGACGACTTGGCCGATCCGGCCGAGTTCGCGCGCCTTAATGGCCTGGCCCTGCGCAACACGAGCGTGGTCAACCTCATCGACGGATGCGCAATCAGTCTGCCGATCGGAGGAGGGGACCTCCCCGTCGGGCTGATGGTGATGGCCAGGCCGATGGCGGACGCCGGCCTCCTCGCCGCCGCCGAAGCGATCGAGGAGGTCCTTCGAGCCTCGGATTAGCTGCGGATCTGGATCCGCGAACCCGCGCGCTCGGCGCTCACCTGCCGGGGCAAGGTCACCGTCAGCACGCCATCCCGGAAATCGGCCTCGATCTTGCTGAGATCGACGTCAGGCGGGAGGGGGAAGCGCCTTTCGAAGCGTCCAAACCGTCGTTCGCTGATGCGATAGGCGGCCCGGTGGTCGTCTTTCTCCTCGCTCTTGTGGCCGGTGAGGACGAGGGCCTCGCCCTTGATCTCGAGCTCGATGTCCGCCGGCCTGAGGCCCGGCAGTTCCGCACAGAGCTTATAGGCCTCGTCCGTCTCCTTCAGGTCCACCGCGGGCAGGCCGAACATCGACGCCGGGCTCAGGGCCGCGAACGGGCGTGACGGCCGAAGAGCAGGCAACATCCCCAGTCCCGTCGCCTGCCGCCAGAGGTCGTCGAACCAGTGGTTCAATTCACTTTGCATCGACAGGAACGGCTCTGCAGCACCACGCCAGCTCTCGGCGCTCTCACGAAGGGCGTTACGGCCGCGCTCTCCTGCTTCGCGGGTCGCGCCTGCGGCAGCCCGGGACACCTGTCCAGCCGCCTCCGCCGCATCACCCGCCCTGATCCCGGCGGTGCGAACCGCCGTCGCAGCGTCCGGAGGGCCGCCCTGCGAGGCATCCTTGCGCTCGGAGGGAGGGGAGCCCGACTTTCCGCTGGCGCCTGGGGCGGTCGTCGCTTGGGGTTGAGTTGTCCGAGCGCCCGATGCTGAAGCGTTCGTCGGAGCCTGTGGATCGGCCATGGTTCACCTCACGGAAAAACGT
>Ga0210396_10004942_pt1 | contig 12964 bp, 16 predicted proteins | sample IncBWH17OmetaG_FD_155466 | JGI IMG/M metagenome (GOLD analysis project Ga0210396, IMG submission 155466) | Forest soil microbial communities from Barre Woods Harvard Forest LTER site, Petersham, Massachusetts, United States - Inc-BW-H-17-O ...
CAATGCTCCGCTCCTGGCTGAAATCGTCTACAAATCTCACGCCGATCGAGCCTTTGTTGAACGCGTCGGTCCTCGACCTATGGAGGGAGCTGTCGGCGCTTTCTCCTTCGGAGATGCAAAAGGCGTTGTCCGTGGCTGTCTTGCTGCCGCAGCTATACCCACCATCTTCATCACCCCCGTCACATGGAAGCGCGTCGTCGGCGTCCCACCCGGCAAAGACATGAAGGACATGGCGCGCTCAAACGCCATCAATCGCTGGCCGGGCAAAGCCCAACTGTTCGCGCGCAAGATGGATGACGGCCGGGCCGAGGCGGCGCTCATCGGGCTCGCCGGGCTCCTGCGCTTCAACGACGTCGTCGAGCTGATGCCGGTTGACCTTTTGAAGGCCCGCGCCGCAAAGGGGTAAGCCATGCGCCCCCTACTCGATCTGCGATTTTTCGCAGATTTGCCGAAATTCCTCTGGTTCGATAACGGCGCCAGCGGCGACGGCTCGTCGGGCGGTGACGGAACCGGCGGCGACAGCGGGCCGGGCAGCGCGGCGGGCGTAGGCGACAGCGGCCCGGGCGGAACAGCGACCAGCGTCGGGACGACCGGCGCTCCCGCAGGAACCGGAGCGCCCGGAACCGGCGGCGCCCCCGCTGGCGTCAGCTCGACCGGCACTGGCAGCTTCGGCGGCGGCATGGGTGGCGAGGCAGGCCCGGCGGGGTCCGCGACCGGCACTAGCGTCGGCATGGGTCCGGGAACTAGCACCGCAGGGACCAGCGCAGCGGCGGCAAACGCCGCTCCCGGCGGCGCGGGCGGCGTCGGCACAGGCGGCGTAGGCGGACCCGGAGCGGCCACAGGCGGCGGAGGAACCGGAGGCCCGGGAGCGGCGACCGGCGGCGGCGGCGGAACAGCCGCAGGCGGATCGGGCATCAGCGCGAGCGTCAGAGCGGCGCTTCAAAATCTCTTGGGCGGCAACCCGGCCGACGCGCTCCGAGGCGCAGTCAACCAATCCCAGCTCGACTTCGGCGGCATCGCTGGCGTTCCGAGCTTGGGCGTGCCGGAAGGCGTCGGCGGACCCGGCGCCGCGCCGACGGGCGTGGTCACAGTCTCGCCTCTTGGCCCGCCAAGCCCCAACTTGGTCAGCTTGGCGCAGCAACTGTTCGGGTCGTCAGCGGCGCAGGCGGCGCGGGGATCGGGCAGCTCGACTTCAAACTCAGCCAATCTTGGCCCAACCTTGGGCGGTCAAGGGCCGCAAGGCGGCGGTGTGGCGACAGCCAACCAAACGATGGGTTTCCCCTCAATTGAGGGGGTTAGCCCCGGCTTGACCGCCGCGCCAGCGGGACCGACGCAGGGCTATCCATCGGTGATAGGCCCGGCAGGTCCGAATGGGCCTTCTGCTTTTGCGTCGAATGCCGACAACTCGCCCGGCGGCCAGACGAGCGGGCTTGGCTCCGCCGCGCCAGCATCGACCGCCGTCTCGTCACCCGCCAGCCCGAACGCGCCGCCGACACAACCGGACATCGGCGGGCTGATCCAGCTCGTCATGAGCCTCGTCATGGGCGGCAATCCGGGTCCGCAACTGACCCAGCTCGCCGCTCAAGCGCGACCGCAGCTTGCTCAACCCTCGCAGGCAGGGTGAAATGGCGCGGGGATCGACAGCGCAAAAGCGGGCGCGGCGGAAGAACCTCCGCAGAGCGCGCCGACGGCGACGCGGCCCCGGAAAGAGGAAGTAAAATGGCGCGAGAGAATGAATGGCCGAGGACGCGGGAGACGGACGGGACGGAGCGCGGCAGTCCGACCGGCTTCTTTCAGAGCCGGGATGGCGTTCTGAAATCAGGGCGCTCACTCGCCGGGCCTTTGCGAACCGGAACCGAGCCCCGCGTCGGCCCGCGCGCAGGCGGCAGAGGCGCGGCAGGCGAAGGGCGTGAAAGCGACTTCGGCATGGACCGGATTTCGCCTCGAGGTTTTGACCCGATCGGCACCCCCGACGATCGCATCGGCCCGCAGCCGTCAAGCGACCTTGTCACCGAACAAGTCCGCAAACGTGGCGATCGTTAGTCTCCTCCACTACCCGGACAACCCACGCGCTCAAGCGGCGTGGGCGTTCGATCATCAGCAAGAGCATCAAAAGCTCGTCGCCCAGATGGGGGCGGGCGCCAGCTCGTTCAGCCTCATCAACTATCTGCTCGACCCGATGCCGTCGGACGCCATGAACGGCGCCAGCCTTTGGGACATGAACCACCAGCAGGCCCACGATGACGCCGCCCGGTTCTTCAATGTGCAGCCGTCACTGACGCTGATAGACAGCACGACCCAACAGGCGGGTCCGTTCCAATGGTTTCTGTTCATCAACCAGCAGGAGCATTCAGCTCTGAACGGCGCGGCGCTGAAAAGCGGCCACGTCTAATCTGATTTGCCGACTGTTCAGCCCTTGTGGCCCAGCGGCAGTTGCCGGGTTCGTAATCGCCATCGTTGTCGTGTCGGTCGATTGACATACCTGCCGGGCGCTCGCCCATGTCCTCTAAAAAATTTTGGAACGAACGCCAGCGATCGCAAACCTTGATCCCTCTGCCGCCCCAATGCTTGTAGCCGGTGGTCTTTGGGTTACTGCACCTTTGGATCAGAGTGCCCCAAGTAACATAAGTCCGCGAGCGAGCCGTCCCTGCCTTTCCATGCCCGTGTTTAAGACGGCTGAAAGCGCAACCGCATGACTTCGTGATACCCTTTCTAAGATTGACAGCCTTCGGGGTTGACATTTGACCGCAATCGCACTGGCAAAGCCAACGGGTGTTCCGACCGCCGGGCCTTCTCTCCAAAGCCACCAAGTGGCCAAAACGGCGTCCACCAAGTTCCGACTGATCCATGAAATGGACATACCATGGATGCTTGAGCTGGGCGATCGGCGCTATCCAGATCGCTACGACCGTCTCGCCACCGAAATGTGGATGAGAAACATCGTCCTCAAAGGGCCGATGATGTTCCTGCCGATCCGCAGCGACCACGCGTTCTGCATCGCCATGCTGTCGACCACCCCGTGGACGCCGCACACCCCCGAATGCAACGTCACCTTGGTCTGCGCCGACGAAGGCAAGATGTGGCAAGCCATCATGCTGCTGCGCGCCTCGATCGAGTGGGCGCGGCGGCGCAAATGCTCGCTTTGGCGGCTTTCCTCCGAGACGGATTTCGATTTAGAGCCGATCGCGCTAAAACTCGGCGCCACAGAAGCCAACGTCCGATGGCAGTTGAGGCTCTAAATGAGTTCTGTCGGCAGCGAAATCGGCGGCAAGGCGGCTGGCAACTTAGACGTCAACCAAACCCAATATCCATTCTTCCACAGTCCCGGCGGGATCACGCCGCAGCAACAATCGCTGGCCGATTACGACTACGGGCAGAACCTCACCGAAGGCCAAGCGCAGTTCGAGGGCTCTGGCCAAGGCGGCGGACCCAGCCTGTCGTCGATGGCGAGCCAAGTCGCGGGCGGCGCGAACATCGGCAAGGCGATCACGGCGGGCGGCATGAGCGACGTGAACCAAGGGGCCGAGTTGGGCTCTTTTGAGAACGCCATCAACATCGACCAGCAGAACAACCAAAATCTTTTGGCAGAACAACAGACAAATCTGCAAACCGCGCTCACTAACGTCGGCAACGCACAAAGCACGGCAGGCACCCAAGCCGCGTTCGCGGCGCCACTACCGGCAGCAACCTCATGAGCAGCGGCAGCGATAGCACTGGCGGCAAAGGCGGGGTTTCCGGCCTCGACACCAACCTACAGCAAGGGGCTTTCGAGTTCGGCCCGAGCCAGTTCGACCTTGGCGCGATCATGGACGCCGTCCAAGGCAACCAGCAAACAACGAGCGCCCGTTATAATCAGCTTGGCATGGGCGGCTCGACCCCCGAGCTGCAAGACCTCGCGCAACAATCCAACTTGGGGCAGGCGACCGTCGGGCAGGAACAGACCGCCGACGTGACCAATCCCGCCTTCAACCCGGCGTTGCAGACGGCGCAGACCAACATTCCGACCACCGCCGTCTTGGCGGCCGATCAGGCGAACCAACAGGCGGGCCAGAAACTCGGCGCGGCGGCCGGGCAGGCTTTGGGAACAGCGGCGGCATTCGCATGAGCGACGTCGGCAACGCATTGAGCGGTGGCGGAACGGACACCAGCGGCGTCAACGACCAGACCTTCGCCGACGCCACCCTTGGCGACCAGATACAGGGCGGGACCGGCGACTTCACCGGCGGCGATGTCAGCGCCAGCGACGCGGGCGGCGGCGGCTTCCAAAACTTCAGCAACCTCGCGACCGCACTCAGCGGCGGGGGCGCTGGCGGAATAGGCGCGAGCCCGGCGGCGGCGCAGGCCGCCTCGATGACGCCGCCCGGCGCAGCGGCGGCGAGCGGCGGCGACCCCGTCGGCGCGGCCAGCGGCACGCAATCGGGAACCACACCCGGCTCGAGCCCGACTGACCAAAATCAGCAGCAGCAGACCGGACAGAACAAGAACCAGTACGCGCCGAAATCGGCGACCGATCAGCTCAAGACGTTGCTCAAGCAGCTTTCCGGCAAGCCCACCGGACCCACTGGACCCACCGTGCCAGCGGCGCCGTCCGCGCCCTTTGCGCTGCCGACGCTGGCGGCCGGGCAGACCGGACCTCAATCAGCGCTGCGCCAGCTCGTTAGCGGACAGCCCGCAGCCGCCAGCCTTGAACCGGGAGCGCCCGGAATGGGAGCAGGACCGGCAGGAACAGAGCCGGGCGGAGCAAAGGACATCCGAACAGAGCTTCCTATTGGAAGCCCGCGCGACGATTTCGATCCGGCGACCGGCATATGGTCCCCACGCACGGCGGCCGGAACGCTTTCCTCTCAGACGCCCTTGCCGCCGCCTCGACCTAAAGACTTGGGGCAGACCGCATCGGCCGCGCCCGACGCAGGCGGCGGAGGACGGCAAATCACCGTCCAGCCGAAAGCTGGGATGCCTGCCCCGCAGAACGAGCCCGGCGAAGTCGCGCCCGGCGGGCCTGCCCTTCCGACCAGAAAACCGACCCAGCCGGCACAGCCACAGCCCGCAGCCAGCGAACCGTCGGAGACGCAGGAAGGCCCGCCGCCAGCCGCGCCCCGGCTCCTCCAAGACATCTCTGGGGCCTCGCTGGGCAGTCCGACCGCGCTCCGCGATCTGGCGCAGGCGGCGCAGATCATCCTGCCGCTGCTGGGGATGTTCATGGGCGGCGGCCGACGCGGCGGACATCGCGGCGGCTTCCAAGGGATGCGCGGTTTTCGCCCGTTCGGAGCGCCCGGCGGGTTCCGCGGTGGACATCCGGGCGCTTTCGGTCATCCCTCTTGGCGCGGCGCGTGGCCCTATCACCATCCGATGCATGGCTGGGACATGCACCACCAGCATCCGGGCGGCGGCTGGCTACCGCTCAACCCGGCCGAATTGCAGGGCATGGGCGGCGGGCAGCAAGGCGGACAGCCGGGCGCACAAGACCCGAACGCGCCTGACCCGGATCGGCCGCCGAAAGAGACGGGCGCCGAGGTTGGGCCGCCCGATCAAATCGGGTCCAGCGGCGCGATCCCCGGCGTCAGCGCGAAGGAGGTCGACGACTACACCCGTCAAATGGCGCAAAAGTACAACATCGACCCGAATGTGGCGTCGAAGGTTTTGGCCCAAGAAAGCAGCTATGGGCAGGCGAGGAAGCCGGGCGACAAGGGGACCAGCTTCGGACCCTTCCAGCTCCATTTCGCCGAGGACGGCAACGCGATGGGCGACCAGTTCCGGCGCGACACCGGGCTCGACCCGCGCGATCCACGAACTTGGAAGGCGCAGATCGACTATGCGATGAAGAAGGCGGCTGACCCGAAAGGCAAGGGCTGGTTGCCTTGGCAGACGACGATGAAGAAGCTGGGCATGAACCAATGGAGCGGCATCAACCGCACATTCGCGGGCCAGCCCATGTCGAAGACGATCGACCCAGCGCGCGACATCCCGGCCTATAGTGTGGGCAACGCCGCCCTGCCGCCCTCCAGCCGACCGATGGTGGCGGGGCCATAGGTTAGACTGTCAACCGTATAGATTGACACATGTCAGATACTTTTGGAGCCAGCGACCTAAACGCCGATACCCCGGGGCTCGGCCCGCAGTCAGGGAACGAGCGCGGCCCGCCGGTCCAGCTCCCGAGCCAGTTGCAGGGCTTGGTGAAGCACTTTTTCCAGCAAAGTCAGGGCAATCCAAACCCCAAATTCCTTCCTCCAGCTCCGGGGCCGGGAGGCGCTCAAGGCGGTCAGCGCAAGCCGCCCGATTTAGGGCCGCTCGACCCGCCCGATCGCGTCGCTCGTAGCCTCGCGCCCCTGCCCGCCAATGCGCCACAACCGCCTCGCAAGTTTCAACCGTATATGCCGCCCGTCCCGCGCGACCAAGACATGTGGGGCAAGCCCGAAGCGTACCCCCGGCTCCCGGCATCGTTCGAAGTGCATGGAATATACCAGAACCTTGGCGGCTATTTCGCCCAACATGGCGCCGCCGCGACCGCCCCGCTGGGGGCAAATCTGGCGGGAGCGTCCAAGGAGTACATCGACGGCTACGCCAAGGGGATGGACCTGCGAATGCGGCTAGCGAAGGAGCAAGCCGCCCTCAACGCGCAAAATTTGGAAGACCTAGAGCGCGCCCGATCCATCGAGTACGCCGACGTGTTCATCCGGCATCACGAAATGGGCGACGACCCGCAAGCCCTGCATGACGACATCTGGAAAGTCGCCGTCCAGCACGGCGACAAGGACGTGATCGCCATGATGGAGGACGGCGCGAGCGCCGAGAAGGTGCGCCGCTTCTTGGCGAGCCACGAGGCGCATATCCGCGCCCTATCGGCCGCCAACAAGAAGTCGGAGGACCAAGACGTTGACAACGCCGCTTGGGGTCTGACGCCCGCCGCCGAGGAGGACAAGCCCTACGATCCCTATGGTGCGGGGGCGACGCCCACAAAGAGCGCTGCGCCGACCTCGCCCGAAGCCGCCCCATCCGGGGAGAAGGACGCTGGCCGCGCGCCGGGCGTCGGCGATCCGGCCGACAAGACCAAACCAGCGGACCCGGACGCAGAGCCGCGCGAAACCCCGATCGAGGAGGCGGGCGATACCGTCGTGCGCGGGGGCGAGCCGCCGACCGGCCTCGATCCCAACAAAAAACGCGCCGCCCTCCTCAACGGGATGCAGAAAAACTCGCGGCTCGACCAGATCATCGGCGAAGCCAACAGCGGCAAAATCAAGCCCGAGGAAGTTCTCGGCAAAGTCCGCGAACTCAGCCCGTCGATCGCGCAGGAACTCGATAACACCATGCACTATCGAGGCACGGGCAGCACGGGCTCAACCGGCACCGGCGGTATGAAGGAACAGGAATATCGAGGCCGGTTGGCGTCGCTCGCCCGGCTAGCGCAACCGGGCGATGCGCAAGGCATCGGCGGCTGGAACCAATCGACCTACAAAGCCGTCTCCGATTTCCGCGAGGAAGCGCAGAAGCCGAACTCGCCGCTCCAGCGCGTCCCGACGGCGGTCGAAGCCGCCGAAAACCTACGGCGCGACCTCAAGGCGATCCAAGACCGCGACGGATCGGGCGCCGACGTGAGCCCCGAAACCTTGAGCGGCGCGATGGGCAAAGACCCGCTCTACTCGCAGCTCAAGATTGATTGGATCAGGTACAACGAGGACATCGACGTTCTGACCCGTGGCTCGCCGTCCGTCGGCATGGCCGAGCAAGCGATCAACACCCAGCCGCAAATCCCCTATTTCGGCAGCATCGAAGGCTATCGCGGCGCGATCCGGCGCGACATGGATCAGGCTTACAGCCGCGTCAGATCATACCATCGCACTTGGAACTCCTACAGGACCGGCGACGCCATGCCCGCCTACAATCCCGACGCCGAAAAGAGCATGACCGACATCGGCAAAATGGATTACACGACCGGCGCGATACCGGGCGAAATCATCGTGCATCCCGACGGTTCGAAGTTCCGCTATCTTGGCGTCAACCCGGAAGTTCCGGGGGCGCGCGAGAATTGGGAAACGGCCCGATGACCGACGAGGAATGGAACAAATTCCAGCAATGGCACAAGGCGGGAGCGCCGCCGAGCGGACAACCAACTGACGACGGCGGCTGGATGGGCTCGATCGGCGCGGGCTTCAAGGGCGCGGCGAAAGAGGCTGTCGGCGTGACCGGCCTCGCCCCCGAATGGTCGAAGTCGAAAGAGCCCGGACACGCGACGGCGGAATGGGTGGGACGCGAGGCGGCCGATCTGTCGCCATCCCTCGCGCTCGATGCTTTCGCGCCCGAAATCGGCTTCATCCCGACAGCGGGCCGATTGGCGAAGCTCGCCAACGCTGGATTGAACGCCGGGTGGAAGGGCGCGCTGGGCGGCGCGTCGGTCAATCCATCCGATCGCGGTGAGGGCGCGAAAACTGGCGGCGAAGTCGGGGCGCTGGGCGGCGCAACGCGCGCCGGGTGGAAGATGCTGCCGGGCTGGGCGAAATATGCGGCAGTCAGCGCGCCGGGATCGCTCGCCGGGATCGCGTCCCTCTCTCACGAAATGGGCGGGGCCGGGCGCTACATCTCGCCGTGGGCGCTCCATCACACGCTGTCCGCACTCGCCGCCATCGCGGCGGGGATGGCGCGAGCGCCCGCCACGTCGGGGGCGATCGGCTCACAAGTCGAACAGACGCTCAAATGACTAAGTCAACTGATCCGCTTGACATCAACGGTCGCCTCTATAAGCAGATCGCGCGGTTGCTCGACGACCTCGAAAGCGCCGACCGCGACGAAAAAATGACGATGCCGCAGCGCATCCAAAGTCTGATCGCCGTCGGCCGGATTTTGACGATCTTCGCCACCCTGCGAAAAGGCGACTACGACTATGGCAACTCAGGAAGCGCCGTCCGAAAATATGCCGCCGCGTTCGCGCGCCCCGATGCAGCTCGTGGCGGAAAAGGCGCTCCCCGACCCACCCGCCAGCCTGTCCAGTTTGATAGCGGCGAACACGACGACGACGCAGAGTTCGACGCCTAAAACGATGGCGTCAATCGCGGCGGGGCTCCCCTCGCGTGAAGGCGACTTTCAGCATCGCGCCGCGTGGAAAGCGGGCGTCATGGGGGCGCTCAACCTACTTGCGGTTGTGCTTGCGGTGCGGCTTGTGCTTCTGGTTGCGGTTATCGGCGCGCTCTGGCTCGCCAAGCTGGCGCTCGACGTGCCGGTCGCCATGCAGATGCCAGCGCTTGTCATGCTGGGGGTCTACTGCCTCACCACGGTCATTCCGCTGGTGTGGCTCAGTTCGCGAAAATAAGGATGCAAGCGCTTCGCCCATCGGAAGCCACTTCGGTACCGGCGAGGTCATTTTGCGGGCCTGCGCTCCGTTTTGACGCCGCCAACGCGGAAGCTGTAACCACGCAACCGGGCTAGCTCCCCCTCGCTGACTTCCCGTTTCTTGGCGATCCACAATTTGTCGCGGATAATCTCGGCTTCTTCCGGCGTCGGCAGGCGGCCGAGGAACAGCAAGCCCTCGCTGTCGCCGTCTTGGGTCACACGGCAGAACGACAACGCCTCCTTGGCGAAGGTCCACCCTCTCGTCGTGGACGGCTCCCCGAACTCCTCCGCGCCCCGGTAATAAATCTGGAACCCCTCCGTTTTCTCCATCCCGCCCCACGGGATGCCCGGCACGGCATAGATATACCCATATTTGCCGTTGATACGCCAATCGCCGCATTCGTCGCGCCGCAAGGCGGCCTCGCGACAACCGAGCGCCTCGACCAGCTTCAACAGCGCCGGTCGCTGCACCGCAGGCGGATAAATGTCAGCCATCAGAACCACTCCGGGTCATCGCCGCCTGCGATCTGTTCCGGCGTTGCGCATCGCTTCACGCTCCTCTTTCAGCCGCTCGTGCTTCTCAAGATCAAACCGCGACGCCAACAGCTCGCATTCCAAGCCGCGCCAGTTGAATTGCACGGCGCCGCGCAAATGGGCGCGGACGTAAATCTCCATCTCCGGGTCGTTCCGATGCTGCCGCCAGTGATCGAGAACCCAATGTTTCAACGCCTCACGCCGGTCTTTGCCTTCGGGAAGATCGCGGATACGGAAGATCGCCTTGACGCCGGTCGGGTCTGTGTCGAACCGCACGCTTGGCCCGCCCGGCAAGCCGAGCGACGCGCCCCACTCGTACCGCTGCCGCAGCGCAATCGAAGTCATCGTGCGCGGGGCCATGTTGTCCGATTTCTCCGCGCGAATGCCCGTTCTGTGCGGGACTTCACCCTCCCAGATGGTCCGAGGATTGGCGTCCACCCACTTGTCGCCAATCCATGCGCTTAGTCCCGAGGCGACCAACAGCTCGCCCCGGTCCAATTCCGCTATGTCCTGTCGAACCATGTATTGGCTGAACCGTGCGGCATAGCCGCGAACCTCTTTGAAAGTCACGGTTCGGCAGCGGTGCAATCGAAGATCGCCGTTGCCCTCGAAAAAATCGCCGAAAGCCACGCCGACATCGAGCGGCCATTCAACGTCTGGCGTGCAATCGTCGGGATGGAAAATGCCCCAATCATCCGGGTCCGTCGGATCGTGCAAGCCAAACCCAAGCGGCTCAAGACGGCGAAACACAGACAGCGGCGGCGGCGCGAGCCAATCCCTGCGCGCTGTCTTGGATTTGTGCAGCGGTTTTTCAACGATTTCGTTGAGGATTTGAACAGCCGCCTTGTGCAGCTTGCTCCGGTCCAGTTTGTCGCTCACTTCGGCAGCTCACAGCCCAACAGCTTGCGCAAATCCGCCTCGTCTTCCGGCGTCAGCCCGCGCTCCTCCCTCAACTCCGCGACGACTTCGCAGCTCGCGCACCGCGTCTGCGTGTCCGGGCCGCCGTAGCTGAACACGTTCGACTTGCAATCGGCGCAGACGAACTCATGCGGACGGTGCATCGCCAAGATCGCCCTCCTCCGGGTTGATGAGCCTCAGTTGCACGTACTCGTCTTGCTGGTAGGCGACATCGGCGGGCGTCTCGACGTGGCGCACGACGGAATAGGCTCCGAGCGCCTTCGCCCGCTCCGTCGTCTTGTCGAGCGCGTCGCAAAAGCTGTCGAGCGCGGCGGCGAGGATCGACTGATAGTGAGGATCGCGAAGAATGATCTTGTGGAACGGCGGCGTGCGCGGGTTGTACGTGTAGAAGTGGACAGCGTCGAACTCGTCGCCGACCAGCAAATGCCCTTGGGTCTGCGCGATGTAGGCGTCGTCAGGCCCCTCAAGCAGATATTGAAGCTGGGTCCACGGCGCGGGGCTCTTGATTTCGAGACTTTCCTTGTGGCCTTTGAAAATTCGATCCGGCGACGCGCCGATCCGCCCGTCGTTCGACGTGACAAATCCTCCGGGCTCCAATTCGACGTCGTTCACGAACTCGAATTGCTTGACGGCGTAGGGCTCCTGTTCCTTGCCCTGCGCAACCCACTTCACGAAGCCGATTTCGTCATCCATCGTCTCGTGCAGGAGCCGTTCCGCCACCAGCCGGTAAAGGTACTTCACCGCTTGCTTCGACGGCGCTCCCAGCGGCGTCACGATCTTGTGGAAGTTGCTCGATGTCGGCTTGCCGAGGCGTAGGCGATACCACTCGACCGAACCCTGCTCCACCCGGTGCAGCCGCATGTGCTTCCTCCAAAGCCTTGAGCCTCGCCTCGATCGCCGCGAACCGCATGTCCGCGCCCCTCGCAAAGCCTTCCATGAACACCGCGCTTTCCAATAGTCTCTCGTGAGCACGGCGCTGGAAGTGCTGAGAGGTTTCAGCATCGTCCCACTCCAAATCTTCGCGCCATGTCCCGGCGCTCGTTGTCCCGGCGCCGTAGCGCACGAACACCAAATGCGGGTTGAAAGACGTGATGACGCCGCGTTGCAGCTCGCCGCCCGGATGCCGGGCGTTGCGGGTGTAGACAACCCGGCGGCCGATGTCGGCTTCCGTCGGCTCGATCATTTCTGCGCCATGATTGACGCGGCGAGCCATGCGACCGTCGCCAGCACGGCGAACATGAACAAGCACGCCAAGACAACTCGCGATGTCTTGGTCACTGCGCAACCAGCCACTCGGCGAAGCCGGGCAACTGATAGTCGATCTGCGCCCGGTGCTTGGTCAGCAAACTCTCGCGCGTGTAGCCAAGCGCCTCAAACAACGCCAAATCGCGTTCTGCCTTCTCAGGCGTGAGGCACGCATCACGACGCGCGAGGACGGTCTGCCCGCAGCAAAGGCAGATGTCCTTGTCGGTCGCTTCAATCCAATCGGCTTTGATCGTCATTGCAGTCGCTCCCTAAGCGCGGTTGTCGCCGGATCAGGATCGGGTAGGGGGATGTCGAAAGACGGTCCCGGCATCGGGGGTAACTGAGCCGGGACCGGCTCCCGCTTGGCGATGTTCACAACCGGGGGGCGGTTGTTTCCTCCACATCGCTGTCGCTCGTGAAAGTGCCAAATACTGAAACAATGGGCGTCGGCCGGGCTCGCCAGAAACGCCAGCAACAGAACGGCTCTCATTTCTGCGCTCGCTTTTGCTTCTTCTCGCGAAGCGCCATGATGAGGCGCGGGAAATCGCGCTGCCGGATGTCCTGCAAACTCTCGGCGCCCGATACCATCACTTTGAGGAACGCCGCCTCGTCCGTCGCCGTCGCCTTGATGAGCGTGACCAACTCTTTGACTTGCGTCGCGTCAATCAGAGCTTCCATCGCGCCGCGCGCGTCGTCGTCCTTGCCCTTACGCACGACGTTCACGAGGTCATCGACGATGTATCGCTTGGCGTAGCGCCGCGAACTGCCGCGCGCCTGCAACGCGTTGCGCCCCGGACCTGCGTCAGGCGGCAACGTGTAGGTCGACGTGCGCTCCCAGCCCCAGCCCGAAAGCGTCCCGGTGATGGTGATGCTTTCCTTGTTGTCGACTGAGGCGAACGAAATCGCGAAACCGTGCTTGGCGAGAAGCGGTCTGAGAATGACATCC
>Ga0210396_10004944_pt1 | contig 12960 bp, 12 predicted proteins | sample IncBWH17OmetaG_FD_155466 | JGI IMG/M metagenome (GOLD analysis project Ga0210396, IMG submission 155466) | Forest soil microbial communities from Barre Woods Harvard Forest LTER site, Petersham, Massachusetts, United States - Inc-BW-H-17-O ...
TCGCCGTCCAGCACCATCTTCAGCACCTGCGCGGAAGTGCCCGAGCGCAGATTCACCAGCACCTTGGGATTCGCGGCCTGGTAATCCTTCATCACATCCGGCAAAAAATACGTGCACACCGAAAGCGCCGCCGCGATGCTCAAGGACCCGCCGGCGGAAGGCTGCAGTTCGTGGACAGCTTGCCGCGCGCGTGTCACGTCGCGCAGCAGCTGTTCGGCATGCGGCCGCAGCGCCTTTCCCGCGGGCGAAACCGAAAGATTTCCGCGCACGCGCGCGAAAAGCTTGACTCCCAGGCCATCCTCAAGAGCCCGCACACGCGCGCTCACCGCCGGCTGGCTGATGTTGAGCGCCGCCGCCGCGCGATGAAACCCGCCATATGTCAGGACCGCAAGGAACGTCTCGAGTTGATCGATTTCCACGTGACCTCGCTGCGCCCCGCAAATCCACTGCGCCCTGACGCTTGCAGCGCCCTGGCTCAACAGCAGCGAAGCAGTTTCCCAGACGCCGTACCACACGACTTAGTACCGGGGTTGGAAACCACCCGATAACCATATTCTATCAAGATGATAAGGACAATCAGTTTGACTGATTGCCTTTCTCCCTGCACACTCCCACCAGTCGCCAGTGCTTCCACGGACCGCGAGCGATTCGCAACCGCGCTCAACTCCAGCCTGGCTGCTCCGGCCCCCAAGACCCAGCACCTGTATCTCGAGAGAAAGCTCGCGCCACACAGGCTTTCTCCATCGAAGAGGACGCAACCGATGACCACGAACGGCAATCACCGCAACCTCGAGCATCACTGGAAGACCGACCTGCGCTGGGAAGGCATCACTCGCCCCTACACCCAGAAAGACGTTGAACAATTGCGCGGCTCCGTCCACATCGAGCACACTCTCGCGCGCATGGGCGCCGAGCGGTTGTGGCAATTGCTGCAGGATGACCTTTTCGTTGCCGCGCTGGGCGCCTTGACCGGCAATCAAGCCGTGCAGCAGGTCTCCGCTGGTTTGCAGGCGATTTACTTGAGCGGCTGGCAAGTCGCTGCGGATGCCAACGACGCCGGCCAGATGTACCCGGATCAGAGTTTGTATCCCGCCGATAGCGTCCCCAACGTAGTGCGCAACTTGAATCGAGCCCTGGCGCGCGCGGATCAAATCCATCACGCCGAGGGCAAGAACGGAATTCATTGGTTCGCGCCAATCGTGGCCGATGCCGAAGCCGGATTCGGCGGCAATCTGAACGCCTTTGAACTGATGAAGGCCATGATCGAAGCCGGCGCCGCCTGCGTGCACTTCGAGGATCAACTGTCCTCAGCGAAGAAGTGCGGGCACCTGGGCGGAAAAGTTCTCGTCCCGACGGTCGAAGCCATTCAGAAACTCGTCGCCGCGCGGCTGGCCGCCGATGTGATGGGCGTGCCTACGCTCATCATGGCGCGCACCGATGCAGACAGCGCGCACCTGATCACCAGCGATATAGACCCGCGCGACCGCGCGTTTCTCACCGGCGAACGCACCAGCGAAGGTTTTTACGGCGTTCGCGCCGGCCTGCCCGCCGCGATCGCTCGCGGCTTGGCCTACGCTCCCTACGCCGATCTGCTCTGGTGCGAAACCTCCAAGCCGCATCTCGGCGAGGCCCGCCAATTTGCCGAAGCGATTCACGCCAAGTATCCAAACAAAATGCTGGCCTACAATTGCTCGCCTTCCTTCAACTGGCGCAAGAATCTCGACGACGTCACCATTGCGAAATTCCAGCGCGAACTCGGCGCGATGGGCTACAAGTTCCAGTTCATCACCCTGGCGGGATTCCACGCGCTCAATCTCTCCATGTTCGAGCTGGCGCGCAATTACAAACAGGACGGCATGACCGCCTACTGTCGTTTGCAGGAAGAAGAGTTTGCCAGCGAGAAGGAATTCGGCTACGCCGCTGCGAAGCACCAGCGCTTCGTCGGCACCGGTTATTTCGACGCGGTGCAGCAGGCCATCACCAGCGGTACGGCTTCCACCACAGCGCTCGCCGGTTCCACCGAAACCGCGCAGTTCCAGGAAGCGAAGCCACTGCATCCATCGACGCACGCGAAACAGGAAATGCGCCACGCAGCTTCCGCCGACTAAGTTCCGTTCACGCGAATAGGCTAGGGGCAGACAAACAAAAGCGGGCGCGCTCATCGAGCCCGCCCGTTCTTTTTTGTTTGCGGTTTTCAAAAGTGCTTCGCCGCCAAAGGTACCAACCTACCGGCGTCGCGCAACCACAATCTTTGAAGTGGTAATCGCCTGTCCGACATGCCGTTGCGTGTGATCCGCGACGTGTACCAGCAGCCCGCCCACAGTCGTCGGCAATCGTTTCGTGCCCACCTGCCGCGGTTCCTGCAAATGATCCGCGTCGAATCGCCGTATGCGCATCGCGCCGCGCTCAAGCGCGGCCGCCAGCTCCGTGAATAGCGCATCGCGCGTGGCATTTGCGTCAAGCTCGGTCTTCAGTGCCGCAATCTGTTCGTCGTTCAACTGGTCGCCTTCCGCGTAACTCAGCAGCCGATCAATGCTCCGCGCAATATGCCGAAGGTGGAACGCCACCGGAGCAAGCCCCTCGGGTCGAGCGTTCAATTCCACGTCGCTTAAATCTCCGCACCAGCGCGTCAGATCCTCCTGCGCAAGCTGCAGCGCATGCAGCACAGCTCTGGGCACCGCCGCTAAGTCCGTCAGCGTTCCGCGTAACCAGGGTTCCGGCATCCTGACTTCACTCATTCGCGCGCGCCTCCCATTCCTAACCTACCTGAAATCGTGCGCGCGATAAATGACGACGCCAAGCACTAGAAATTGTCCAATGCGGCGGGGAAGTAGGGTTAGGCGCGGGAGTCCCAGCAGGTTTTGTTGCCCCGGTGCTTTTTGATCGGAGAGTTTCGCCTCAGCAGCTATCGCTCCCGGTGTTGCTGCTGCACCGGCAGCATCCGCATTCTCCGGCTCCGGCTTCACCAAATATTGCACGATCAAGGAAATGCGCCGGTTCGATGGATCGAGTGGGGCGTCGAGCTTACGCAAGCGCTGGTCCGCGAATCCTCGAACCTGGGTCGCTTGATTTTCCCCGATTCCATTCAATTGCATCAGTCTCCGCGCTGCATTGGCGCGATCCGACGAAAGTTCCCAGTTGCTATAATTGCGTCCTTCCGCATAGGGCTTAGCGTCCGTATGACCTTCAATCGCCAGCTTGTTGGGAAGCTTCCCCAATTCCTGCGCCAGCACGATGACGATATCCTGCCCATCGCTATTCAGCTCGGCGCTGCCCATATCGTAAAACGTTCCTTTTGCGGATTCCATCAGTTCGATTCGCAATCCTTCGTTCGTCACCGTCATATCAATATGGTTCTTCAATTTGTCAAAATTCGGAACTTCCCGGATGGCTTTTTGCAATTGTTCCTTCAGCTGAGCCATGTTGGCTTTGTTTACGACGAAGTTTTCCCCGGCCCCCACCATGTCGCTCCCGACTTTTTTTGATGTGCCGGTGGGATCCTTGAAATATCCGCCGACAGCCTCTTGCACCTGCTTGCTGCTGTTCAGCAGCCACAACACAATGAACAATGCCATCATGGCCGTCACAAAATCCGCGTACGCGACTTTCCACTCTCCGCCGTGGCCGCCTTTCTTCTTGATGACGATTATCGGAGCTTTTGCCGGCATGTTTAAAAAGTTCTGCCCTTGTTAGAGTTATGCCGCCGCAGCTGCCACCGGCGCGCCGCCCTTATCCTTGATAAACGTTTCCGCTTCTTGGAACGCCGGCCGGACGTTTCCCGGAATTGCGCGTCGCCCGATTTCCACCGCCATTGTCGGCGCTGTGCCTTTCATAAATGCCACGATCATCACGTGCAGCACCTGGTAGTACGCGTGTTCTTCGCCAACAGACTTGGACATGTTCGCGGCCAAGGGTCCCACCAATCCGTAACACAATAAAATCCCCAGGAACGTGCCCACGAGTGCGGCGGCAACTTTCTTCCCGATTTCTTCGGGCGGCCCACCCAATGATCCCATCGTAATCACTACCCCCAGCACCGCCGCCACGATCCCTAGGCCGGGCAAAGAATCAGCCACCGTGGACAACGCCGCGATCGGCATGGTGGCCTCATGGTGATGGACGTCCATACCGTTTTCAATCATCTGATCGGCGTCGAACGGCTCGATTCCGCCGCTGGACGCCATGCGAATCGAGTCGCACACGAACGCCAGCGCGTGATGGTCCTTCAGGAATTTCGGATATTTCGAAAAGATTTTGCTTTGCTCCGGGTCGGCGCTATCGGTTTCCAGCGCCATCAATCCGTCACGCCGCGCGCGGCTGAAAAGTTCAAACATCATTTTCAGCGTGTCCAGGTATTGTTGCTTGCCGTACTTTGATCCTCCGAAGGCGCCGGCCAGGCCGCCTACGAGTTTCTTCACGATGTACAGCGGAATCGCGACGAATATCGTCCCAAGGGCTGCGCCGCCAATGGTGACCAACTCGGCGGGCTGCACCAAGACCTTCATATTGCCATGTTCCATTAGGAACCCGCCCACCACCGCGCCGAATACCACCACGATTCCGATGATTATGAACATCTCAAGCCACGCCTCTCGTTGATTCCTGTTACTCCGACATCGTCACGCAACGCCCATCCGTTGCCGCGTTTTCAGCCAACAATTTCTCCGCTCTTTCAATAATCGATTTTTCGTCATCGCCCACTTGGACCGTCGTACCCCCGAACGTCACGTCCACCGGTAACTCATCGCCCCACCACTTGATCTTCGTGCTGTTCATTGTGTTTTTCACGCGCTCCGTGGCCCTGTAAAGTTCAGAATCGTTGCATTCCGTCAGGACCGCCAGGAAGCTGCTTCCTCCGGAGTGGCCAACGAAATCGGTTGGCGCAGGTTACTCTCCACCGTTTGCGCCACGACGCGCAGCGCTGCATTCACCGCCCCGGTTCCGTATGTCCGCTTGAAGCGCCCCAGCGGGTCAAATTGGAAACACAGAATGCTGAACGGAATGTTGTGTTCGATAAATGTCGTCAGGTTCTCGCGCTGATGCGTCTGGATATAGCCGCTGCTCAACACTCCGGTTGCTTCGTCCAGACATCCGTACGAAGCCAGTTTCCTGTGCCGCCGGTCGGCCTCGAATGCCCAGGGATCAGCGTCAATGGACTCGGCGGCGCCAATCACCATCCCAGCCGCGTCCCGGATCGGAACCGCCCGGATCCGGACCAGCACTTGATGGCCGGCCTTGTGCCGTAGGGTTTTCTCCGCGATCGCAGGCCTTCCGTCACGCAGCACGCTCGCGAGCGCACCGCCAATCTCACAAATCCCGTTTTTGCCTGGTTCCATTTGCGGCGGAAACAGGTCCCGGCAAAAATGTCCCACCACGTCCTGCCGGAAGTACCCGGTAATCTTTTCCGCCCCTTCATTCCAGAACTGAATTCTCTGGTCACGGTCCACCATATAAAGTCCCGTCTGCATGCTTTCCAGGATGATTCGGTAGATTTCAGGGTCTTTGAAGACGGACATCGGACTACTCCATAATGAATCATCGGTCAAAAGCCAAACAAGTTTAGGCCTCCGGCAGCTCCAGGCTGCGTCGTGCACGGAGCGCTCCGTCGCCGGTGAAATCGTCAGCTAGGCTCGAATAAATCGTCATTCATGCGTCCGTAACACTCCGCTAATAGTATTCTGTGGTTCGCAAATACTCGCTGGTGCGCGGCTTGCCAGGTTCCGAGGAGAGAATTCCGGATGGAAAAAAGAAATTTCCTTTTTGTCTCGCTCACCGGCCTTATCAGCGACATCGCCTGGCAGGTTTCCAAGGAAGGCCACGAAGTCCGCTACTACATCCAGGACAAAAAGGAGCGCGACATCGCCGATGGCTTCGTCGCCAAATCGAAAGACTGGGAGAAGGACGCGGAGTGGGCGGACATCCTCATCTTTGACGACACCCTGGGCCAGGGTGAGAAAGCCAAGAACCTGCGCGCGGCCGGAAAGAAAGTGATCGGCGGCACGCCTTACACCGATCGCCTGGAAGACGACCGCTCCTTCGGCCAGGAAGAACTGAAAAACGCCGGCGTCAACATCATTCCTTACGGCGAATTTTCGTCCTTCGACGATGCCATCGAGCACGTCGAGCAGAATCCCGGCCGCTACGTCATCAAACCCAGCGGCGAAGCGCAAAACGTCAAGCGCCGCCTCTTTGTCGGCGAAGAAGACGACGGCAAGGACGTAATTCACGTGCTTGAGGCGTACAAAAAAGCGCTCTCCGACGAAATCAAAGTTTTCCAGCTGCAGCGTCGCGTCACCGGAGTCGAAGTAGCCGTCGGTGCGTTCTTCAACGGAAAAAGTTTCGTCTATCCGATCAACATCAACTTTGAGCACAAGAAACTTTTCCCCGGCGAAAATGGCCCTCCCACGGGCGAGATGGGCACCACCATGTTCTGGAGCGAGGCCAATCACCTCTTCGACCAGACCCTGCTGAAAATGGAAACCCGGCTCGCCGAAGAAGGCTACATTGGCTACATAGATTTAAATTGCATCGTGAACCATCACGGCATCTATCCGCTGGAATTCACTTCGCGATTCGGCTATCCCACCATCAGCATCCAGCAGGCCGGAATGATCACTCCCATCGGCCAATTCTTTTGGGACCTCGCCAACGGAAACGATCCCAAACTCAAAGTGCGCAGCGGCTTTCAAATCGGCGTCCGCATCGTCGTTCCGCCCTTTCCTTTTGATGACGATGAAACTTTCGATTCCTTCTCCAAAAACGCGGTCATCGTTTTCAAAAAACCCCCCACGGACGAAATGCACATCGAAGACGTAAAACAAATAAACGGCCAGTGGCTGGTCGCCGGCACATCCGGAGTGATCCTGGTAGTCGTCGGCCTGGGCCAGACCATGAAGCAAGCACAGACCCAGGTGTACTCCCGCATCAAAAATGTCCTCATCCCCAACATGTACTACCGTACCGACATCGGCGACCGCTGGGTAGAAGACAGCGACCGCCTCCACACCTGGGGCTACCTCCGCTGAGCCGCAGCCGTTGTCTTAGAATTTGCTTTTGACTGTGCAGCGGCCGGTCCCGCAGGGCGGGACCGGGCAGCCGTCGCCTTCGCCGTTGCTTTTCTCTGCGTTCTCTGCGCCTCTGCGGTAATCCATCGTTGCCTTCGACTTTGTAGCGGCGCAATTCAGTGCGCCATCCATCGCACGGCAAACACCCCTCCGCAGCGTCCTTGTCAACCACCCCTCCCTACGCTAAAGTAACCGCTCTTTCAGGGAGCGCGCCAAAAAATGCCAGTAGTCGCCGGAAAAGAAAAACTGAAAGTCCTGATCCGTCGCGCGACCATCCAGAAACGCGTGCGCGAAGTGGCCCACCAAATCACGAAGGACTTCGCAGGCCAGCGCATCCACCTAATCGGCGTGCTAAAAGGCGCGTGCATCTTCCTTTCCGACCTGGTCCGCGAAATCAACCTGGAAACCTCCATTGATTTCATCGCCGTCTCCAGTTACGGAAAAAACAAAGAAAGCTCCGGCCAGGTCCGCCTCTTAAAAGATCTCGACAGCAGTATCGAAGGCCTCAACGTCATCGTGGTCGAGGACATTCTGGACACGGGCATCACCTTGACCTATCTATTGCGCGTGCTCGAGCAGCGCAAGCCCAAATCCCTGCGCATCGCCGCGCTGCTCGATAAGCCGTCGCGCCGGATCAAGCAAGTCAAAGCCGATTACATCGGTTTCCAGATCCCCAACGATTTCGTCGTCGGTTACGGTCTCGATTACGCCGAACGTTATCGCAACCTGAAAGACGTCTGCGTCCTGACGCTCCCTCCGGAATGACTATGCCCCTCACCGAATACGAAATCGCCCGGCTGATTGATCACACGCTGCTGAAACCGGATGCTACGCGGGACGAAATCCGCAAACTCTGCGAAGAAGCCCTGCAATACCAATTCGCATCCGTTTGCGTGAATCCCTGGAACTTGGCGCAAGCCGCCGAGCTTCTCCGCGGCAGCGCAGTAAAAGTTTGCACAGTAGTGGGATTTCCGCTAGGCGCCACTCTGCCGGAAGTAAAAGTTTTCGAAGCGCAGAAATCGATAGAGCGCGGCGCCCAGGAAATAGACATGGTCGTCAACATCGGCGCCCTGAAGTCTGGCCTGCTGGACGCGGTTCGGGCAGATATCCACGGTGTCGTCAAAGCCAGCCACCTCGGCGCCGCGCTCTGCAAGGTCATAATCGAAACATGCCTGCTCTCCCGTGACGAGAAAATCCAATCCTCGCTCGCCGCCAAAAATGCCGGTGCCGACTTCGTGAAGACCTCCACCGGCTTCAGCACCGCCGGCGCGACTCCAGACGACGTGAGGCTCATCCGCGAAACCATCGGCGCCGATACCGGCATCAAAGCCGCCGGAGGCGTGCGCACCCTCGAAGACCTGCAAAAAATGGTCGAGGCTGGCGCCACCCGCATCGGCGCCAGCGCCGGCGTCAAAATCATCCAGCAGCTGCGCTCCGGAAAAGTTCCAGGAGCCTCTGGCGCCTCCTCCGGCGACAAATATTGAAAATTTCAAAACACGCTCATCTCGACGGCAAGCGCCCCACACCTGCCTGCTATAATGAATTGATTCTGCGCGCGCCCTTTCCGGCACGGTGAAAATATCGAGCGCAGCTGCTTGCATTTTTCCGGCGAGGGTCGGGGCGTAATAAACATAGCCAAATGGACGCGGCAAAACTAAATCCCAAACTCGACGTCCCGGCGGACGCTCTCAAAGTCCTGGCCGAACTTAGCCAGGAGATTAACGCGTCGCTCAATCTCGACGAAGTGCTACCCAGCGCCGCCGCGCTGATCAAGCGCCTGATTGATTACGAAATTTTCGCGGTACTCCTGCCCGAAGAAGGCACCGACCAGATGTACTTCCGCTTTGCCATCGGTCACCGCGCGGAAGTTGTGACCCACTGGCGCATTCCCTTGGGTGAAGGCATCATCGGCGCCGCCGCCTCCACTGGCCAGGCCATTCGCGTCGGTGACGTGCGCTCGGATCCGCGTTACCTCAACGCGCTCGATGCCGTTCGTTCGGAACTGGCCGTCCCGCTGATCGTCCGCGGCCGCGTGATCGGCGTTCTGGACATCGAAAGCAGCGAGCTCGATTATTTCACTCCCTATCAGCAATCGATCCTGACGCTGGTTGCCTCGCGCATCGGCACCGCCATTGAAAACGCCAAGCTCTACGAACACGAGCGCAGCCAGTCCGAAACTCTTTTGCTCTTGAACGAAGTCGGCCGCGAAGCCAACTCTTCACTGTCCGTCGAAGAGGTACTCCGCCGCGCCGCGGAGCTCACCAAGCGCCTCATCAATTACCAGATTTTCAGCATCCTGCTCTACGACGACACCGACAACGTCTTTCGTCACCGCGTCACCGTGAAATTCGGCCAGCGCGTGCAGGAAAAATTTGCCGTCCCGGCGCATGAAGGCATCGTCGGTGCCGCCGCGTCTCTGAAACGTGCCGTCGTCGTGCCAGACGTCACCCTCGACCCGCGCTATCTCCTCATCAATCCCGAAACGCGTTCCGAGCTGGCCGTCCCCATGCTCAATAAAGATCGCGTCATCGGCGTCATGGATCTGGAGAGTCCGCAGCTGAATTATTTCACCCCGGATCACGTGCAAGCGCTCTCGATTCTCGCCGCGCATCTCGCCGTCTCCATCGAAAACGCGCGCCTCTACGAACAGCTCGCCCGCGACGAAGCCCGCATGGAGCGCGACCTCAGCGCCGCGCGCCGCATTCAAGGCGCCCTGCTGCCGCGCCTGCCCGGGCCGGAATTCGGCCTCGAAATCGCCGCACGCGTGGTTTCTTCGCGCGAACTCAGCGGCGACCTTTACGATTTTCTTCGCTACGGTCCGCAGGAATTGGCGATCGCCATGGGCGACGTGAGCGGGAAGGGAAGCGCCGCCGCGCTGTATGGTGCAGTCGCGATCGGCACGCTGCGCAGCCTGGGCCCGCAGAAGCATCGTCCCGCAGAAATGCTTCGGGCGATCAATGGATTTCTCGGTGAGCGCCGCATCGAAGGCCGCTTCATGACCCTCTGCTTTGCCACCTGGCACCGCGGCCGTCACAAATTGCGCATCGCCAACGCCGGGCAGGAAGAGCCGTTCTTGTATCACGGCGGCCGCTGCGAGCGAATCATGCTCGCGGGTTTTCCGCTCGGAATGTTTGAGGAATCAACTTACGATCAGCGAAGCTATATTCTGAATGAAGGCGATGTCGTGGTGTTTCATTCCGATGGCATCGGCGATACGCAAAATCCAGCCGGAGAATTCTTCGGTCACACTCGTCTCGCGGAGCTAATTACCGCCAACAACCATCTCAACTCGGACGGCATCGCCGACCGCATCCTCGAAGAAGTGGACGCCTTCTCCGGCGGCGCCCATCCCTTCGACGACCGCACCCTCCTCGTCCTGAAAGTAAAGTAGCCCGCCGAGCGCTCCACATTAAATCACGAGCCGAAAATCTTTGTGGGTCGTGGCTTTAGCCACGACATAAACTGTGCAAAATTCGCGCGGCTTTAGCCGCTGAAGTTCCTCTTCGAGGTTTTCAGCGGAGGTCTGGCCGCAAGCTTTTGTCGTTGCGTGTCAATCCACCTTCGTCGAGGCCACCGGCGTCTTCACCTTCTTCAAATGCACGAATGTATTCACCGAATCGTTGAACATCCCCTGTTGATCCACAAACGTCATGTGCCCGCTCTTCGGCAAAATCACGATCTGCGAATCCGCAATCTTTTCGTGCATTTCCCGCGATAGCGACGGGTCACACTCGTCGTGATCCCCCGCAATAATCAGCGTGGGAACATGAATCGTGTGCAGCCGCTGCACGTACTCCACAGATTTCAGATTCCCATCAATCACGAACTCGCCGTTCGAGCCCCACATCTCGCGATACAAATCCCAGGCGGTATTACCGGTCGCCGTCGGGTCGTAATTCGCGTCCGGATGATTCTGATAGAGGTATGGAAAATACGCTCCGCCCCACGCCGCAATCATGTAATCGTTCGTGTAGCGGTTTTTCTCGTAGTCCTTGCCGTGACCATAGAGCCCAGCTTTCTCGGACCGATCAATCTGTTCACGCACGTCCACAGGTGCCGCCGCTTTGACGCGCGCCAGCACCTGATTCATCTCCGCGGTGCTCGCGAACGTGCTGCACAAAATCAAATGGCTCAAATTGTTCTGATATTTCAGCGCGTACGCCTGTGCCAGTACGCCACCATACGAATGCCCCAGCAGCGTGATTTTGCCCAGCACTAGCCCTTGCCGCACTGCCTCCACGTCTTCCACCATATTTTCCACGGTGTATCCGGCAGTATCTTCCAGCTTCTGCGACCGGCCGGACCCGCGCTCGTCAATAAATATCAACCGGTTCTGCCGCGCCAACGGCAGCAGATATGGCAGAAAATAGTCGTGCGATGCGCCAGGCCCTCCGTGCACGATCACAATCGGCGCGCCGCGCCCAATCGTCATGTAATAAATTAAAGCTCCGCTCGAATCAATGTAGCCTTCCTGAATCGGATAATCCGCCACGGGAACTCGACGCGGCGGAACCGCCGCATCGCTCGCAGCCTGTTCCGTCGGCGCTTTCTCCCGCGCAGTTGATGCCGTCTGCTTTGTCTGGGTACCAGGTGCCGCCTGTGCCAGCAGCCGGTGGGCGCCACCGCACGCACACACCAAACCCGCCAACGCAAAATAAACCGTCAATCGCATCTTATTTCCTCCGAGGACGAAACTGCTGCTGCTCAGCGCTCTCCCCACCGCAGCTTGTTGCGCAGAATTTCGTAGTACGTCTTGCGAGGAGGGTTTACCACTTGCACTTTTGTCGCAGCCTTGGTGATCACCACGCGATCCTGCGGCTGCAATTGAAATCCAATCTGTCCGTCCAGCGTCAGATACACGGGCTCGCCCGACGCCGAAAAATCCAGCTCCACATGCGCCGTGTCCGGCACCACCAACGGCCGGTTCGTCAACATGTGCGGGCAGATCGGCGTAATCACAAAGGCATCCAGATCCGGATGAATGATTGGCCCGCCCGCCGCCAGCGAATACGCCGTCGAGCCGGTCGGGGTCGCCACAATCAGTCCATCCGCGCGATACCGCCCCACGTGGTGATGATCCACGTGCACGTCAAAATCCAGCATGCGCGCCAGCGCGGCCTTGTTCGCCACCGCATCATTCAAAGCCGTCAGCCGCTCTGCCGGTTTATTGCTGTGCACGATTTCCGCTTCCAGCATCATCCGCTCGCTGGTACGGTGTCCTCCCGCCAGAATCGATTCCAGCACGGGGTAAAGTTCATCCAGCGTCACGCTACTCAAAAATCCCAGTCCGCCCAGATTCACAGCCAGAATTGGAACGTCGTGCCCGCCCAGTGACCGCGCCGCCGCGAGCAAAGTTCCGTCACCGCCCAAAACGATCAGCAAGTCAACTTTTGCCGCCATTTCTTCCCGCGTCATCGCCGGGCCGTTCGGATCAATCGTCGTTCGCGTCCGCGGATCCACGGAAACTTCGACCTTGCGCGACTCTAGCCATCGCCGCAGTTCCGGAACGACGGCCGTGACCATTTCGGGGATTGGTTTGCAGACAATGCCGGCGGCGCGAATCATAATTGGAGGCAGAATTCTACTCTACCCGCGAGCGCGGGCGTGGAGAAAAAACTCCTGGTTGCCTCCCGTCCCGGGCAGGTGGCTCGGCCGCACCCCCATAATTTCCAGGCCGCATGCGGTAGCCGCTGCCTGCACGCGTTCGATCGCTTTCTGGTGCAGCGATGCGTCCCGCACGATCCCGCCTTTGCCAATATCAATTTTCTCCAGCTCGAATTGCGGTTTAATCAATATCAAAAAATCCGCGCCAGCCGCTGCGACGGGCACCACAGCCGGCAATACCTTCACCACCGAAATAAAAGACACGTCCATCGTCACCAATCCATGCCGCTCC
>Ga0210396_10004945_pt1 | contig 12958 bp, 10 predicted proteins | sample IncBWH17OmetaG_FD_155466 | JGI IMG/M metagenome (GOLD analysis project Ga0210396, IMG submission 155466) | Forest soil microbial communities from Barre Woods Harvard Forest LTER site, Petersham, Massachusetts, United States - Inc-BW-H-17-O ...
CTTGCAGATCTGCAGGGAAATCCTCTCTACGATCCTGGCTGGCATTTCGGATTCAACTGGCCGGCTTTTATTATCGTGATGCTGCTCACAGTGATCCTGGTGCGCGGGATCCGCGAGTCGGCAAACGCCAACAATATTATGGTGCTGTTGAAGATAACCGCGATCATGGTGTTTGTGATTTTTGCTTCGCGTTACGTGCATCCGGCGAACTGGCATCCCTTCGCGCCAAACGGCTGGCCGGGGATTCTGACGGGCGGCTCGATTATTTTCTTCACGTACATTGGGTTTGATTCTGTTTCGACGGCGGCGGAAGAATGCAAGAACGCCAAGCGGGATGTGCCCGTCGGAATTATCGCGACGCTGGTGATTTGCACGATCTTGTACATCGCGGTCGTGGTGGTGTTAACGGGGCTGGTACGCTGGGAGACGCTGCTGGACGACGCGGCGCCGGTCGTGAACACCCTGAAGCGGCTGGGCTTCAGAAATATTCAACTGATCGTGCTGCTGGGCGCGCTGACCGGAATGATTTCTTCTTTGCTGGTATTTCAACTCGGGCAGGCGCGGGTTTGGTTCGCCATGTCACGCGACGGCTTGTTGCCTGGCGTTTTTGGCCACGTTCACAAAATCTTCCGCACACCGGATTTTTCTACGATTGTTGCCGGTTTTCTGGTGGGTATTCCGGCCGGGCTGCTGGATATCGGCACGCTCGCTGATCTTTCCAACATCGGAACGCTGTTCGCCTTCGCGTTGGTGGCGGGAGGCGTGCTGATTCTGCGTTATAAGCAGCCGGACCGTCCGCGGGCGTTTCGCGCGCCGGGCGGAATCCTGGCGCCGGTGATTACGATTCTCACGTGCCTGCTCTTGATGGCCGGGTTGCCGATTACCAACTGGATTCGATTCATCGTGTGGCTACTGATCGGGTTGTGCTTTTATTATTTCTACGGGCGCCGCCACAGCCAGCTTTCCGATGCGAATATCAAGGCGGATGCCGATAAGGGTAAAGCGAGGTAATGCGCCGTTCGCTGCAACGTGCCTTGATTCTGTCGGCGGGGATTTTAATCCTCGGATTGGCGCCGCTCTTTGGTTGGGGCGAAACTGCGGACCGCCTGGTGACCAATCGGGCGGTGGACACTCTGCCGCAGGAAATGCAGCCGTTTTTCTACGCCAACCGGCAGTTTCTGGTGGAGCACGTGGGCGCGGCGGACGATACGGACGCGAAAAATGGGACCGCGCGTCACACGGATTTCATTCAGCTGGATCACTACGGGCCATTTCCCTTCTCCGCTTTGCCGCGCGAGTACAATACCGCGATCACAAAATTCAACCGGCGCGTTCTGGAGCAATATGGAATTCTTCCTTGGGAGATCGGTTTTTACAGCAAGAAGCTTACCGACGCGTTTCGCGAGCATGATTGGAACCAGGTGAGAATGTACGCCGCTACTTTGGCGCACTACGTGAACGCGGCGCATGATCCTTTCAACACCACGATTAACACGGATGGGAAGCTTTCAGCGCAGCCCGGCGTTAATGAGCGCTTCTCCAGTGGGTTGGTGGACCGCTATCAATTGTTTTTCTTCGTGCAGCCGAACGAAGCCGTGTTCATTCACGATCCCACGGACCATGCTTTCGAACTTTGCCTGACTTCGCATTCCTGGCTGGAAAACGTGCTGCTCGCCGATCGGCGCGCGCACCAGGGGCTCTCCGCTTACTCGCAGGACTACTACGACAAGTTTTATTCGCTGGCTGGAGCGATTCTGGTCCGCCAGCTTTCGGACGCCTCCACCGATGTGGGCTCGTATTGGTTGACGGCCTGGATCAATGCCGGGCGGCCGCAATTGCCGCAGCAATAGAATGGACCTCAAAACAAAGCCCGCTCGACCGCCCATGGCGATTGATGCCTTGCCGAAAGCGGAATTGCATTTGCATCTGGAAGGATCGATTCGCCCGGAGACCGCCATAAAACTGGCGGCGCGCCATGGCGTCGTTGTGAAGCCCGAGGAAGTGGCGGCGCGTTACGATTTCTCCAACTTCAACGGATTTCTGGAAACGTTCAAGTGGGTGACTTCTTTTCTGCGCACTCCGGATGACTATGCGCTGATCACCCGGCAGTTGTGCGAAGAGCTGGTGCGCCAGAACGTCGTGTATGCCGAACTGACGATTTCAGCGGGCGTGATCTTGCGCCGGACGCAAAATCTGGAAGCGACCGTTACGGCGATTCGCGATGCCACGCAGTCCGCACCTTTTGCGCGCTTGCGTACGGCGTTCATCCTGGATGCCGCCCGGCAATTCGGTCACGATCCAGCGAAGGAAGTTGCTTTCTGCGCTGCCAAGCTGCAGCCTTTGGGCGTCGTGGCGTTTGGCATGGGCGGCGACGAGCTCGCCTATCCGACAATCAATTTTCGCCCGGCCTTTGATCTGGCGCGACACGACGGACTGCACATTGTGTGCCACGCCGGAGAGATTGGCGGGCCGGATTCGGTGCGCGAGGCCATCGAACTGCTGGGCGCGGAGCGGATTGGGCATGGCATTGCGGTGATGCGCGATACGGCCTTCGCGGACACTCTGGCGATGCGGCGCGTGGTGCTGGAAATTTGCCCTACCAGTAATTTGTGTACCGGCGCGTTGGCCCGGCAGACGGAAAAAGTCGACGCTTCACTGCGAGATCATCCGCTGCCGGATTTCATCAAGCGCGGAATTGCGGTTACGCTTTCGACGGATGATCCCGGTATGTTTGATACTGATCTGCTGACGGAGTATTCCAACGTGGCGTCGCTGGGTGTGTCCACGCAGCACCTGGTGCAGCTGATGGAACAGAGTTTTCACGCCGCATTCCTGCCACCGGATGAGAAGCGAAAATATTTGGTGGATTTTCGTGCGGCGGCGGATTCGGCCGGGCTGCTATAATCCGAGCGATGAAAGCACACGTCTGGGTAATGCTGAAGTCCACGGTTCTCGATCCACAGGGTCAAACCATTCAACGAGCGTTGTCGTCCTTGGGATATTCCACGGTGCAAGATGTGCGCCAGGGCAAATTTTTTGTGCTGGCGCTGGATGGCCTGAGCCGCGAGGAAGCACAAACGCAGGTGGAACGGATAGCGAAGGACGTCCTCACCAATCCCGTGATTGAGGAATTCCGCTTCGAAATTCTGGAGTGACGGGCCTGCGGGTTCCTGGGCCGTTCTATGTGCCGCGTAACGTCCGCCGCACTCGTGCTGGTCGCCGCCGTTGTCTGATTCTGCCGATATGCTAACCTTATTCTAGGCGCAGCTGCCCATCGCTTCGATCCCAAGGCAGCTTCCAGGAGCAAGTTCTCGTGTGCGGAATTGTCGGTTACATTGGCAACAAACCCGTGGTGCCGCTGATTCTGGATGGGCTGAAGCGCCTGGAATATCGCGGCTATGATTCCGCCGGGATTGCCGTGGTGCAAAAAAACGGCAAGCTCGAAATTCGTCGCGCGCCCGGCAAGCTGCACAATCTGGAAGAATCCATCCGAATCACGCCGCTGGAAGGCGTTTACGGCATCGGCCACACGCGCTGGGCCACGCACGGACGCCCCACCGAAGAAAACGCTCACCCTCATCGCGATTGCAGCGGTGAAATTGTCGTCGTGCACAACGGCATCATCGAAAACTACCTCGAACTGAAGCACCAGCTCATCGCCGAAGGGCACAAATTCCTCACCGAGACCGACACGGAAATCATTGCCCACCTGATCGAGAAGTTTTCTCCGGGCGCCTCGCTCGAAGCGGCGGTGCTGAAGTCTGTAAAGCTGATGACCGGCGCATTTGCGCTGGTGGCTTTATCCACGCGCGATCCTTTGAAGATTGTCGCCGCGCGGCTGGGCCCGCCGATTGTCGTGGGGCTGGGTGAAAAGGAATTCTTCGTCGCCAGCGACATCCCCGCAATTCTGCAGCACACGCGCAGCGTATTTTTTCTGGGCGATGGCGAACTCGCGGTGCTAACCCCGCAGGGCGTTTGTGTGACGGATTTTCAGGGTCGGCCGGTGAAGCGCGAGCCACAGCAGGTGACCTGGGACCCGATCATGGCGGAAAAGGGCGGGTTCAAACATTTCATGCAGAAGGAAATCTTCGAGCAGCCGCGCGCGGTGCGCGACACTCTGCTGGGGAGAATTTCGCAGGACACCGGCAAAGTGTTCCTCGACCAGATGGACATCAGCGAGCAGGAATTCCAGAATTTTCAAGGCGTGAAGATCATCGCCTGCGGTACAAGCTGGCATTCGGCGCTGGCCGGCAAGTTCATGATCGAACGCCTGGCGCACCTGCCCGTGGAAGTGGATTACGGCAGCGAATTTCGTTATCGCGATCCAATCGTTAATAAGCATCATCTGGTGATCGCCATCAGCCAATCGGGCGAGACGGCCGATACGCTGGCGGCGCAACGGGAATCGCGCCAGAAAGGCGCGAAGATTCTGGGGATCTGCAACGTGGTCGGTTCGATGCTGACGCGCGAGGCCAACGGAACGATTTACACGCACGCCGGACCGGAAATCGGCGTCGCGTCCACCAAAGCATTTACCGGGCAATTGACCGCGCTGATGCTCACGGCGCTTTACCTGGCGCAGGTGCGCGGCAAACACACGCCGGCGGCTGCGAGAACGTTAATGCAGGAACTGACGCGCATCCCACTCAAAATCGAAACGATTCTGCAGCACGACGCGGAGCTGGAAGAGCTGGGGCGGCTCTTTTTCCGCCACACGGATTTTCTGTACCTGGGACGCGGAATCCATTACCCCATCGCGCTGGAAGGCGCGTTGAAGCTCAAGGAAATTTCCTATATTCATGCGGAGGGATATCCGGCAGGAGAAATGAAGCACGGGCCGAACGCGTTAATTGACGAGGATCTGCCCGTGGTGGTGATCGCCACGCGCGACGAATCGGACCCGGGTTCCATGACGCGCTACGAAAAAACTATTTCAAACATGCAGGAAGTGAAAGCGCGCGACGGAATCGTGATCGCCGTGATTACCGAAGGCGACCGCCAGGCGCGCGAAATCGCCAATCACGTGGTGGAAGTGCCGGCGGCGCCTGAGCTGCTTGCGCCGATACTTGAAATTATTCCGTTGCAACTGCTGGCGTATCACATCGCGGTGCGGCGCGGTTGTGACGTGGACCAGCCGCGCAACCTCGCGAAATCCGTCACTGTCGAATAGCGGATTCGCGGCTCTTTCCGGCCATTTGTTTCGCGGCTCGTAATTCGCAGGTTCCCCTTCCTGTTGCTGTGTTCTAGAATTACGGGATGATGCGCCACCACCTCTTCCACAAGTTCTCGTCGTTCATCTGCGCGGGCCTTCTGTTCGGTATCGCATTCGCGCCGTTGTCTGCGTCTCGTCCTCTCGCGGCGCCGCAAAATGCTCGTCCCGGAACAGCACGCCTGGATTCCGTGCTGGTTGCGGGCTCCATGCGATTTACTTCGGAGCAGATCACGGCGGCTATCGGCCTGCATCCAGGCGCGACCGTTGGCCGCGAGGAATTACAGGGCGCCGCCGACAAATTGGCGGCGCTCGGATTGTTCTCCAATATCCAATACCGTTTTGCGACTGTCGCGAACGGTGTGAAGGTCACGTATCAGGTCTCGGATGTGCCGGCGCTGCCAGTCACCTTCGATAATTTTCCGTGGTTCACCGATGAAGAATTGGCCGCTGGGTTAAAAAGCTCGGGAATCCTGTTCGATGGCGGAGCGCCGTTGAAAGGCACGATTCTGGATGCGATCTCGGACGCGCTCGAAAAGATTCTGGATGCACACAACGTGCATGCGCGCGTCTCCCACGAAGTCATCGCGCATCCCTTCAACAATCAAACCGTGCAGGAATTTCGCGTGGCGAACACGGAATTGACGATTCAGAAGATTGACTTTTCCGATCCTCTGGCGCAGAACGACCGAGTGGTGCAGGAGCGCCTTCCCGATCTGATCGGCAAGCCCTACTCGCGCAGCCGTGTGGAACTTTTTGAGTTCGAACAGGTGCGCCCGGTGTATCTGACGCATGCGTATTTGAATGTGCAATTCGGGCAGCCAGTCGCGCATTTTGCCGCGAATCCGGCGAGTCCTCTTTCCGGACAATTGATCGTCGCGGCGCCGATAAATGTGGGCGTCCCCTATCTATGGGCCGGCGTGGAATGGAAGGGCAACGATTCCGTTCCGGCGCAGGATCTGAACAAATTTTCCGCGCTGCTGCCCGGCGATCCAGCGGACGGAAATAAAATTCAGTCCATCTGGGAAACGGCGCGGGCGGCGTACGCGCAACTCGGATTTCTGGATGCCGCTTTGAATCCCGCGCCAAAGTTCGATGATCAGACCAAACGCGTGACGTATGTGGTGGAGGTCACCGAAGGTCCGCAATATCACATGGGAAAACTTGTGCTCACCGGCCTCTCGATTGAGGGTGAGCGCCGGCTTAGGAAAGCGTGGAGCATCGCGCCCGGCGCGGTTTTCGATAAGAGCGTGTACGAAGATTTCGTCAACACGGGAATTAAGGCCGCGTTTGTGGGGCTGCCGGTTCATTACGAAAAGACTGGCAAGTTTCTGCAGCTCGATCCGCAAAATGCGAAAGTGGATGTGCTGCTGGATTTTCAGTAGGCGGAATTCAGTTATACTGGCTCGACTATGTCCAGCGTGTCACGATTGCCGGTCACTAAAGCTGCCGCTGGTGCTCCGCTGTTGGATGCTTCGCAGGCGCTTGCCAAGCAAGAAAACCTTTTTGTTGCTCTGCGCGGGCTTGATTCCATGCTCGTGGCGTTTTCCGGCGGAGCCGATTCGGCTTATCTTGCGTGGGCGGCGCACCAAGTGTTGGGGGAGCGCGCGCTGGCTATCACGGCGCTGTCCGCCAGTTTTTCTCGTCACGATCGCGAGCAGACTGAGGCTTTTATTGCCGCGACCGGGCTGCGTCACGAATTCATCGAAACGCACGAGCTGGAAAATCCTCTGTACGTCGCCAACAACGCCGACCGCTGCTACCACTGTAAGGACGAACTGTTCGACCAGATGGATTCACTGGCGCGCACGCGCGAGTTTTCGGCCATCGCTTACGGAATCAACGCGGATGATACGCGCGATTTCCGGCCGGGGCATCACGCGGCGCATGAACATCACGTGCTGGCCCCGCTGCTGGACGCCGCGCTGTACAAGGCGGAGATTCGGTTCCTCTCGCAGCGGGCTGGGTTGGCTACGTGGAACCGTCCCGCGTCGGCTTGTCTTTCTTCTCGCGTGCCGTACGGCACGCCGGTGACGCCTGAACTGCTTGCGAAAATCGATCGCGCGGAAGCGGTCCTGCGCGCGCTGGATTTCCGCCATTTTCGCGTGCGGGCGCATGGCGAGCTGGCGCGTATCGAGATTGCTGCGGACGAACTTGCGCGGGGATTCGAGCCCGCGATCGCGCGGCAGATTGCCGACGGCGTTAAGAGCGCTGGCTTCGCTTTCGTCACCGTGGATTTGGAAGGCTATCGCCAAGGCTCGCTTAATTCCCTCCTCAAAATCAAGTAACCTCGACCCTCGCCCCACACCGTCATCCTGCTTGCCCTGAGTGATTTTACGAAGGGAGCGCAGCGAAGCATCTCTCTTCTACGTCCTCGTCGTTCCAACACCAAGCTTATCCGCCCAGTGCGCGCGGAACTTCTGGTTGCGCTTTCTCGTATATCTCTGATAGGAAGGATGGCCAGGCGCCATCACCATAGATGCCCGAGATGCCAGCTTTCAAACGGCGAACACACAAAATGACGCGTTCACACAAACTGGGTTGGATATCACTTGCAGTCTGCACAACATTGCTGCTCTCTGGTTGCAGGTCGCAACCCAGCGCCGAAGGAACGTTCGACAAGACCTTCACGGTGAATGGCCCTGTGCGCATCGAACTGACCAACGGCAGTGGCGACGCGCATATCAGCGCGGGTGCACCGGGCGACGTGCGCGTGCACGGCGAGATCGAGGCGCACTCGTGGTCTGAAAAAAACAGCCAGGAACGCGTGCAGGAAATCGCATCGAATCCCCCGCTCTCGCAGGAAAGCAACATGATCCGCATCGGCGGGTCGGGACAGCACACCAACAACGTTTCGATTGACTATACGATCGTCGTGCCGGCCGACGCGGAGATTCACGCGGCTACCGGCTCGGGCGATGTGGAAGTAGACGGTATCAAGGGCCCGGCAAATTTCGTTTCCGGCTCCGGCGGAATCACCGCGTCGAATATTTCCGGCGACGTGCAGGCCATGGCCGGCAGCGGCGAGATCAAATTTTCGCGGGTGCAAGGACAGGTGCAAGCGACTACCGGTTCTGGCGACATTAGGCTTGAGGATGTGCGGAATCAGGTGCGGCTGCACAGCGGCTCCGGCGGCATGGAGATCACGAATCCCGCTGACTCCTTGGAAGCCAGCACCGGAAGCGGAGATATTACGATCAAGGGCGCATCCGCGGATTTACGGCTGCGGACGGGTTCGGGCGACGTGGACATTGAGGGCAATCCCGCTGGTTCGAATTATTGGGACATTCGCACTAGTTCGGGCGACGTGGTGCTGCAGGTTTCGCCATCCGCGAGCTTTCGTCTGATGGCTCATTCGAATTCGGGCGATATTGACGCGGCGATCCCCATCGTGATGGAAGGGACCACGCAAAAACATGAGCTGCGCGCGCGGCTCGGTGATGGGAAAGCGCGCGTTGAGGTACAGACGTCTTCTGGCAGCATTTCCTTGAAATGATCAGTGTTCGTAATTCCCCGCTGATTCGTCTGCTTTCGCGCTAGAATTGCGTTTCGAGTGTTTGCTACGCCGAGCATTCTGAGAGGATTTAGTTGTCATTCCCAGCCCGCGAAAGCCGATCTGCGATTCCCCGTCCTTTTTGCCTGCTTTGCATTTTCGGGATTTTTCTTGGTGGGGCGTGGTGTGCGCGCGCGCAAAATACTGCGCCACCGTCCAGTACGGAAAAAACGCCGTCTGACGCTATTTCCAAGAATGACGCCAATCCCGAGACTGAACTGCAAAAGACCATTGCGGATGCGGGCAACGATCGCGGAGCGCTGGTGCGCAATCTGGAGCGTTATCTGCAGCGTTTTCCGGACGCGCCTCGCAAGGCGGCGGTGTTTCGCGCGTTGGTGGAATCCTGCCAGCAGGTACAGGACGACGCTTGTGCACTGAAGTATTCCGAACAATTGATCGCGCTCCGCCCGGATGATTCCGAAATCATGATGCTGGCCGTCGGGCTGCTGCAGAAACAGGGAGACGAAGCCAGCCTGACGCGCGCCGCTGGATACGTGAGCCGCGTGCTGGACCGCATTGACAAATCCAGCGCGACGGAAAAACCTGCGCGGGTTTCGCTGGCGGAGTGGCTAGAGCATCACGACGAGTTGCGCGCGGCGCTCTACAACTTGCGCGGACAGATTGAGAAATCGCAACACGATGACGCGGCCGCGGCGATAGATTTGCGCATGAGCTACTCGGTGCGGCCAAATGCCGTCGCGGCGGAGCAACTTGGCGAGATCGCCGAAATGCGGCGGGACTTCGCGACTGCGGTGCAGGAATATTTGGTGGCGTTTGTGCTGCCGGAAGATGGGCCGGTGGGGAAAGTGAACCGGCGCGAAGTGCGTAAGCGATTGGGAAATGTGTGGCGGCAGCTACACGGGAGCGAGCAGGGACTGGGCGAGGCCGTGCTCGCGCAATACGATCTGCTGGGTGCGGCGCAAGCAGCTGCTAATCCGGGTGCGGTGAATAAGAATGCCAAGGACGCTTTCGCTTTTGTGCTGCGCAAGCTGGATGGGACGGCGGTTCCGCTGGCGGGTGATCGGGGGAAAGTTCTGGTGCTGAGTTTTTGGGCTACCTGGTGCGGGCCTTGCCGCGAACTGGAGCCGCAGTTTGTGCAGGTGGCTAAAAATTACGCGGGAAATACTGGGATTGTTTTCTACGCCGTGAACACGGATGAGGACGAATCGCTGGTAGCGCCTTTTCTAAGCCATGAGAAGTGGGATGTGCCGGTGGTTTATGCGGATGGGCTGGATGCCTTTGTGAAAGTGGAGTCGTTGCCCACAGTGATGATTCTCGATCGCGCAGGAAAAATCACCTACCGCATTAACGGATACCCGCCGGAAGGATTTGCCGAAAACCTCACAACCGCGATTCAAGCCGCAGACGCCTCCACATCATCCACGTCTTCACCCCGATAACTTTCGCCCAGTTTTACCGTTTGCCCGTCATCCTACTCCCCTGAGTGTTTTAACGAAGCGAGCGTAGCGAAGCCCGCCTACCGCAAGCAGGGATCTCTCTTCGCCGCGCGGCGTGTCGCAGGCACTAGCCTGCGGCGGCTTTTTTCCCTGCCGCATCCCGCGCCGCCAGAATCGTGCCCACATGAATCGCCACTGTGTCCTGCACCCGCCGCGCATAGCCTCCTGCAAGCGTGATCACGAGCGGACACTTGTTTCTGCGGGCATAATCCATCACGAGCGCATCGCGCCGCGCCAGTCCTTCCATTGTCAGCGCCAGGCCGCCTAGTTGGTCTTCGCGATAGGGGTCGGCTCCGGCAATGTAAAAGATAATTTGCGGCGAAAAAGCGGAGAACGCCTGGTGCAAGTGCTTTTCCAGAATCGCGACATAGTCTTCGTCTCCCACTCCGTCTGGTAAATTAATGTCGATCGTGGATGGCGGCTTCACGAATGGATAGTTGTGCTGCTGGTGAATTGAAAGCGTGAAGACGTCATCGTCGCCGCCGAAAATTGTGGCGGTGCCGTTGCCGTGGTGCACGTCGGTATCCACGACCATCGCTCGTTCGATCGCTTTGTCGAATTGCAGGCGCCGGATGGCGATGGCCACGTCGTGAATCACGCAGAATCCCTCTCCGTGGTCGGGACATGCGTGGTGAAATCCTCCGCCGATATTCGCAGACCAGCCTTCCCGATCCCGCAGCGCTCGCTGCCCCGCAAGGATCGAGCCGCCAGCCGCAAGCCAGCACGCTTCGATCAGTTCCTGGGAGTACGGGATTTCGAGCCGCTGGAGCTCGGCGCGAGAGAGCGAGGCCGTTTTTAGTTTGCGGACGTAGGCGGATGTGTGCACGCGCAGAACGTCTTCGTCAGTCGCGGGCGCGGGCGAGAGGAAATCGCTGCTGTCCGCGATTCCGCCCCGCAAGAGCTCTTCGTAAACCAGACGGTACTTCTGCGACGGAAACACGTGGTCACCCAGATTCAGGTCGTAACGATCGTCGTAAATCAATTTGAAGGGCAGCACGATGGAGCCAGCGTACCGCGATGTTTTTGCTGGTGCAAATCACACGCGAGGGCAGCTTGCGGCGCGAGTGTGGCTTGCGTATGCGAGGCTGCACAGGCTGTGGTAGAATTTTTGGCGATGCGCCGTGTGCAAGCTATTCTCGTGATCGTCGCGCTGCTGGCTACTCCGCTGGCATTGTTGGCGCGCGCGGACGATCCCGGAATGGCAGATTGCAACGGGATGTGCTGCTTGCCACATGGCGGGCATCATCATTCCCTGGCACGGAACACGGCGCCAGCTTCCCATGAGGAAGACATGGCGTGCCATCATGGCGCGTTGGGGCACATGATGGAGTGCAGCATGAGGTCCGGGCAACCGCGTATGGATTTCGGCCTGCTCGCGCCGTTTCCGCCGGCTCGCGCATCCGTGGTGATTTCGCTCGATTACCCCAGAGTTTCGCGCTTCCTTAATTCACAGTTCCCCGCCGGCAATTTGTCCGCCGGGTTCCTCGCTGGTCCTTATCAACCGCCGCGCAGCTAGCTTCGTCCGCAAGAACTGAAAAAAAATCCAGGACGGAGGCTTTGTGCGTAAGTTCTTTATTTTGTTCGCATGTCTGTTGCGTATTACCACGCCCTCATCTCTTCATGCCACTATCTACGGACGCATCACCGGAATCGTTCACGATCCGCAGCACCGTCCGGTCCAAAATGCTTCGGTTGTCCTCAAATCCACCACTTCCGATTACACCAGGGAGACGCAAACCAACGGCGATGGTGAATTCACATTCCAAGCCATCCCCATCGGCGATTACTCCGTCACCGTCTCGCAACCTGGCTTCGGCACGGAAGCGCAGACCCTCACTGTCACGTCCAGTGCGGCGCCCGTCTTGCACTTCCAACTCGCGATAGCCTCGGTGAATCAGACGACCATCGTCACCAGCGGAATTGATATTGCGAATGTCGAGTCTGTGACACCGACCACGCTGGTCTCGCGAGCAGACATCGCCAACACTCCGGGAGCCGACCGCACCAACAGCCTTCAAATGATCACTGACTACGTCCCCGGCTCCTACTTCACGCACGACCAACTTCACATTCGCGGCGGCCATCAAGTCAGCTGGCTCCTTGATGGCGTTCCCATCCCGAACACCAACATCGCCAGCAATCTTGGCCCGCAGATCGATCCCAAGGACATCGATTACCTCGAAGTTCAGCGCGGCGGCTATTCTTCCGCATACGGCGACCGCACATACGGTGTCTTCAACGTCGTTCCTCGTTCCGGTTTCGAGCGAAACAATGAAGCTGACCTTGTTACGACCTTTGGGAATTGGTATCAGACCAACGACCAACTCAATTTAGGCGGGCATACGGAGCGGTTCGCTTACTACGTCAGTCTCACAGGAAATCGCAGCAACCTTGGCCTTCAAACTCCCATCGGCCAAGTCTTTCACGACGCCGAAAATGGTATCGGCGGCTTTGGCTCATTCATCTACAACCTCACCCCGAAAGACCAGTTCCGCATCGTCACTTCGCTTCGCCGCGACTATTACCAAATCCCTTTCGACCCCAACCCGAATCCCGACTTCGATTCGAGCGGCCTTCGGGATAACCAGACTGAAGTCGACGGAATCGCCAGCGTCTCCTGGGTTCACACGTTCAACTCACGTGCGTTTCTAACCGTCTCACCGTTCTACCATCACAACAGCGCCGACTATCACAGCTCGCCGAACGACACTCCGACGGCAGCCACCGATAATCGCACTT
>Ga0210396_10004946_pt1 | contig 12958 bp, 7 predicted proteins | sample IncBWH17OmetaG_FD_155466 | JGI IMG/M metagenome (GOLD analysis project Ga0210396, IMG submission 155466) | Forest soil microbial communities from Barre Woods Harvard Forest LTER site, Petersham, Massachusetts, United States - Inc-BW-H-17-O ...
ACGGGGCGAATGCTGGTGGCAATATCGGCTCCAATGAGCGGCTGAGCTACACGGTGATCGGCGACGCCGTCAACGTGGCGAGCCGCCTCGAAGCGGTCAACAAACGCTACGGAACCGAAATTCTGATCGGCGAGGACACGCGCGCAGCCGCGGGTGACGCCATTTTGGTCCGGCGGCTCGATTGGGTCGCCGTCTATGGCCGCACGCAAGGGCTTGCCGTCTACGAACTGCTCAGCCTGGCCGATCACAGCGCTTTGCAGACGCCGGAATGGGTCACGGCATACGAAGCCGGCCTGGACACCTATGCGCGCCGCGACTGGGCGGATGCGATCGAGCTGTTCGAGAGCGCGATTGCCCATCGCGGTGACGACCTCCCTTCGCGGATATTCGTGGAACGCTGTCGAATGTATCTTGCGTCTCCGCCCCCGGAGGATTGGACTGCGGTCTCGATTCTCGCCGAAAAGTGATTTGCCGACCCCGGTAGCGCGCTACAGAACGGAGGCCCGCTCGCGATGGAGATCCGCATGAAGCCTTCTGTGCTCATCGTCGCCGCTGTCGCCGCCGCGGCGTCTCTGCCGATGCCGGCGGATGCAGGACCGGCGTCGGCTCCGCCTTACAAGGCGGAGAAATGCTTCGGTGTTGCCGCTGCAGGCCAGAACGACTGCCAGACTGCGACCCACTCCTGCGCCGGCGAGTCCAAGACAGCCGCCGCAGGCGATTCCTGGATCTACGTGCCGGCGGGTACCTGCATGAAGATTAACGGCGGAAGTCCTACCCCGAAGGAATCCTGATCGCTCAAACGGCCGCCGCGATACTGTTCTTCGCCGCATCGCGCTGATTCGGCGGTGCGAGACGATAATGCGGCCGGTTTCCGTCCCCCGGTCCCTTCGGTCGGCCAAGACCTCGTCCTACGAAGCAGCCTTGGCTGCCGGGCAGCGGCACGCCCGAATGTCGGCGTCTCTCGTGTTCTTCGCAAACGGCTTCGTCGTGGCGAGCTGGCTGCCCCATATTCCCGAGGTCAAGGAGCGGCTCGGGCTGGACGATTTTCTGCTTGGCATTGCGCTCTTTTCGATGGCGGCCGGTTCGGTTCTGGTGCTGCCGTTGGCCGGCTGGTGCGCCGGGCGATTTGGGAGCGATTTGACGACCCGGACCGCCGGGCTGGCGCTGTGTCTGCTGCTGCCGGCGCCGGTGGTGGCGCCGGACCTCGTAACGCTTATCCTGTCGTTGCTGCTCTTCGGGGCCGCCAACGGCATGCTGGACGTGTCGATGAATGCCCAGGGGGTGCTGATCGAGGATCGCTATCGCCGCCCGATCCTCTCCTCCCTGCACGGGCTCTACAGCACGGGCGGCCTCGCCGGCGCCAGCCTCGCCGCGGCCGCCGCCTCGGTCGGCATCCCCGCTCCGGTTCAGACGCTCGGCCTAACGGTTGTTCTGATGCCATTGCTGCTCGCGGTGTCTCGATATCTGCTGCATGGCGAGGCTCGCAGTACAGATCGGGGCGCCGTGTTGGCGTGGCCCTCTCGCGCGCTGCTCGGCCTGGGGGCCTTGGCGTTCTTGGCGCTCATGGCTGAGGGTGCGATGGGCGACTGGGCCGCAGTCTTTCTGCGCGAATACCGGCGCACCGGGATGGATGGCGCCGCAACGGGTTTTGCCGGCTTTTCTTTGGCGATGGCGGGCGGCCGGTTCGCCGGCGACTGGGCGCGGCGGCGTTGGGGTGAGCCGATCTTGCTGCGCGTCGGAGGGCTCGCGGCCGCTATCGGCCTGACGACGGCGCTGATTATGCCGGGGCTGGTCCCCTCGGTGCTCGGCTTCACCCTATTCGGCCTCGGGCTCGCCAACATGATCCCGATCCTGTTTGGCGCCGCCGGCGGGGCCCGGGATACAACACCGGGTGTCGGCATAGCCGCGGTTGCTACCACCGGCTATCTCGGATTGCTCGCCGGCCCGCCGCTGATCGGAATGACCGCCGAGCTCGTCGGCTTGCGCCTGGCCTTGGTTACGATCGTCTGCGGCGTGCTCGCCGTTGCGGTCTTCGCCGGACTGGTTGGCAACAATACGACCGGTCGTCCCGAGAGAGGCGGGTCACGATGACAAACATGGTGCGCTTCGGCCGGGCGATCTGCGGCGACCTCCATCAGGCCGAGCGCCGCGAATGGTGGCTCGCCAACGGGCACGGCGGCTATGCCGCCGGCACGATCGCCCTCAGCCTGACGCGGCGGTATCATGGACTGCTGATTGCGCCGGTGGACCCGCCGCTCGGGCGCCGATTGGTCTGGGCCAAGGCCGACGCAGAGCTTGTCGATGGCGAGCGGAGCTGGCCGCTGTTCACCAATCGCTGGAGCGGCGGGACGGTCAGCCCGGCCGGTCACGTCCATATCGAGACCTTTCGTCTCGACGGCGGCACCCCGGTCTGGCTTTTTGCCGTAGGGTTCATTCGCGTCGAGGCACGGATCTGGCTCGAACCGGGTGCCGATACGACCTATGTCGCCTGGCGGATTTTACCGAGTCCCGAGCAGGGTTTGAGAAAGCTGTCGCTGCGCGTCCGGCTGATGGTCAATGACCGCGACCACCATGGCCAGACGAGCGCTGGAGAGTTTGCTCCAGTGCTGGAGGCCGAGGAGGTGGCCTTGCGGGTATGCCGGCCCGGATTTGCACTGACCTTGCGCAGCTGTGGCGGCGTCATTACGCCGGCTCTGCAGTGGATCGAGAATTTCGATCTTCCGGTCGAGCGCGAGCGCGGTCTGTCCGAGCGGGACAACCATTTGCAGGTGGGGGAAGCTCGGTTCGATTTGCTTCCCGGTAAATGGGTCGGCGTTGTCGGCAGCCTGGAGCGTGATCCATCTGCCGATTTGAAAGCCGCGCTGGAACGCCGGAAAAATTGGCAGCAGGGCGTGCTCGAACAGGCCGCCCGCCATGTCCCCGAAATGACCGCGCCGCCCGATTGGATCGCGCAACTGCTGCTCGCCGCAGACAGCTTTATCTTCAGCCGGCCGCTGCCTGGCAGCCCCGGCGGCAAATCGGTGATTGCCGGCTATCCCTGGTTCGGCGACTGGGGCCGCGACACGATGATCTGCCTGCCGGGCCTGACCCTCGCCACCGGCCGGCACGACTGGGCGCGAGACATCCTGCTGACTTTCGCGCGTTTCATCGACCGCGGCATGCTGCCGAATGTCTTTCCGGGCGCCGGCGACAAGCCCGACTACAACACCGCCGACGCGACACTGTGGTTCTTCGAGGCTTGGCGGTCCTATATCGAGGCGAGCAGCGACCGTGAAAGCGTCGCCCGGGCCTTTCCGGTCCTCGCCGAAATCGTCGACTGGCATCTCAGGGGCACACGCTACGGGATCCGCGTCGACCCCGGTGACGGGCTGCTCCGCGCCGGCGAACCCGGGGTGCAGCTCACCTGGATGGATGCCAAGGTAGGCGACTGGGTCGTGACCCCGCGCATCGGCAAACCGGTGGAGATCAACGCACTCTGGTACAGCGCGCTGTGCACGATGGCCGACTTTGCCGAGATGCTCGGCCAGCCTGCAGATCCTTACCGCAAACTTGCCGAACGGGCCCGTGTCAGCTTTGCTCGTTTCGCCGACGAGCGGACCGGCGGGCTCTACGACGTAATCGACGGGCCCGTTGGCAAAGACGGCTCGGTCCGGCCGAACCAGATCCTGGCGGTCAGCCTGCCGCACTCTCCCCTGGCCCCGGATCAGCAGAACCGCATCGTCGCGCTGTGCGGCGACCAATTGTTGACTTCGTACGGGCTGCGTTCGCTTGCGGCCAGCGATCCCGACTACAAGCCGCACTATACCGGCGATCCCTGGCACCGCGACGGCGCCTATCATCAAGGGACGGTGTGGGCCTGGCTGCTCGGCCATTATGCGCTCGCGGAGTACCGCGTGCACGGCGATGCCGCTTCGGCGCTGCAGCATCTCGACGCCATGCGCGATCACCTGTTCGATGCCGGACTCGGAACCGTCAGCGAAATCTTCGAAGCAGCACCGCCGCACGTCCCAGGCGGTGCGCCCTCCCAGGCCTGGTCGGTCGCTTGTGTGATCGAGGCGTGGTGGCGATTGCAACGCGCGCGTGCCGCATCGAAACGATAACCGCTCGAAATTTTGATCGAGGGATAGCCGCAACTAAGTTTAAGCATGTCTCGACTGAGAGGTCCGTCCGATGAACCACAACCCGATCTCCGACACGGTCCAATTTCTGCTGCAGCCGGGCTGGACCACGGCGATCTTTTGGCTCCTCCTGCTCGGCAGCATCGCCGTCGCGATCCATGTGTATCGCACCATGCCGGCGCAGCGCACGATCGAACATGTCGGCAACTGGGTCTTTCGGTTGCTGATCGGCTGCATGTGGTGGCAGCAGACCTTGTGGAAGTTGCCGCCGTTCTATACCGACCATCCGGAGCAGCCGTTCGGCGAGACCGGTCTGGCCTATTGGATGACCGTAATGGGCCGGTCCGCGGCGATCCCGTTGCAGGCCGATTTCGTCAACAACATCGTATTGCCCCACTTCTACGTGTTCGCACCGGTGGTTTACGCGCTGGAGGTATTGACGGCGGTATCGCTGATATTGGGGATCTTTGTGCGGTTCTGGGGTTTGATCGGCGCGCTGCAGATCTTCAATCTATGGCTCGGGCTCTACAATGCCGAGGGGGAGTGGCCCTGGACCTATTTCTTTCTGCTCGTGATCCAGCTGATCTTTGCCCTCCACCATTATGGCCGCAGCCTCGGCCTCGACGCTCTGATCGTCGCGCGGTGGAAAGGGCACCGCAGCCTGATGGGAATCCTAGCCGCCGAAGCGACTTAAGACGACCGACCGCCCTATCAATCCGACGCGCCCTTAACCCTCTCCCCCCGCTGGCCGGGGGGAGAGGGTAGGGTGAAGGGGGGGCAGACGTGCGAGTTTGTGGCGCCGCCCACCTCACCCTCCCAACCCTGCGGGTTGGGCCCCTCCCTCTCCCCTGAAGGGCGGAGAGGGGCTCGTGTCCCGGGCATAATTTCGGTTGCGTGCAAGGGACCGTGCAATCGAGTTCAGTTCCCCGCCAGTCCTGCGCCTGCGGGGAGGGAATGGGCTATAGAGGGTGCAGATCGCCGAGGAGCGTCGGAAGCAGCTCCGACACCGTCGGATGGATCGGCATTGTCCGCTGCAACAACGTGTAGGACGCTTTGGCGTACATCAGGTCGAGGATTCCGTGAATGACCTCGTCGCACCCGGTCCCAAGCAGGGAGGCGCCGAGGATTTGCTTGCTGTCGGCATCAGCCAGGATCTTCATAAAGCCGGCAGTTTCGCCCTTTTCGACGGCACGACCGACGCGGGTCATCGGGCGCGTCGCGATCAAAGCGGGCTTGCCGCTGTGTTTTACCTCGCTCTCGGTCATTCCCGCCCTGCCTAGCGGTGGATCAATATAGAGCGCGTAAGCGGTAATACGGTCGCTGACGCGGCGCGACCCGCCGTCGAGGAGGTTTGCGGCGATGATCTCGAAATCATTGTAGGCCGTGTGGGTGAAAGCGCCCTTACCGTTGCAGTCGCCGAGGGCCCACACCCCCGGTACGTTGGTGCGAAGCTGATCGTCGACGATGATGTAGCCGCGTTCGTCCTGGGCGATACCCGCCTCGTTGAGCCCCAGATCGTCTGTGTTTGGCCGACGGCCGACCGCGAGCAGCAGGTGTGACCCGCGAATTTCGGGCGGTCCGTCCGTGCAATCGAGGCCGACCAGCACATCGTTGCCGCTCCGCGCGACCCTAATGCACTCGGCCTTTACGCGCAGGCCGATGCCTTCGCTTTCGAGAATCTCGGCGATCGCGGCTGAAACGTCGGGGTCCTCGCGGTGGACGAGGCGCGGCGCCATTTCCACGACCGTGACTTCGCTGCCGAACCGCCGGTACATCTGCGCGAATTCCAACCCGACATAGCTCCCGCCGACAATCACCAGATGGCGCGGAACAAAATCGACGGCCATCATCGAGCTGTTCGTCAAATAGCGCACTTGATCGAGCCCGGGCAGGTTTGGCACCGAGGCCCGGCCGCCGACATTGACGAAGATCCGTTCGGCGGCGAGGACTGCATCGCCGACCTGAACCTCGTGCGGTGCAACGAAGCGGGCATGGCCCTGATAGACCGTGCAATTCGCCAAGCTTCTCACGCTTTGCTCGACCCCCACGCGCGACTGCTCGGAAACTCCGTCCTTTCTGGCCTTTACCCGTGCCATGTCGACATCCACCGAACCTTGGAGGCCGATCCCGAACTCGCCGGCTCGGCGCACCATATGTGCCGCATAGGCGCTGGCGACCAACGTCTTGGTGGGAATGCATCCTGTGTTGACGCAGGTGCCGCCGAACGCCGCGCGTTCAATCACCGCGACGGTCATGCCCACTGTCGCCAGGCGCCGCGCCAGCGGGGGACCGGCCTGCCCGGTGCCGATGACGATGGCGTCGTAGCTCGCTACGAGAGTGTTCGCTTTTGCCATGCATCCCCCTAAACACCTTTGGCGATCGGACAGCGGAGATATTAGCCTGAGGTACCGCTCGAGAGGGAGCTGAGCCGATGGCCGAAGGTATGCGCCGGACATTTCGCAGCGCCGAGGCGCTGCGTCTCGAGGAAATAAGGCACGGCAAACATTGGCGGCGCTGGGGACCGTATCTCAGCGAGCGTCAATGGGGAACGGTGCGCGAGGATTACAGCGAGCACGGCACGGCCTGGGAATATTTTTCGCACGATCAGGCGCGCAGCCGGGCCTATCGCTGGGGCGAGGACGGGATCGGCGGCTTTGGCGACGACCAGCTGCTGCTCTGCCTCGGCTTGGCATTGTGGAACGGACGCGACCCGATCCTGAAGGAGCGGCTCTTCGGGCTTACGAATTCCGAAGGCAACCACGGCGAGGACGTCAAGGAGCTGTACTACTACCTCGACGGCACGCCGACCCACTCGTATATGCGGATGCTCTACAAATATCCGCAAGCCGCCTTTCCCTACGATCGTCTGGTCGAAGAGAACCGGCGGCGCGGCCGGGCAGAACCGGAGTTCGAGCTGATCGACACCGGCGTCTTTGCCGCCAACCGCTATTTCGATGTCGAGATCGAATACGCAAAAGCCGATGTCGACGACATTCTGATGCAGGTGACGATCCACAATCGCGCGGCCGAAGCGGCAACCTTGCACGTGTTGCCGCAGCTCTGGGCGCGTAACACCTGGTCGTGGAAACCTGATTCGATGCGGCCCCTGCTCGTCGCGCGGGCGGATGATTCGATCTCGGTCGATTACCCGCAGTTTGCGCATTTACGGCTCTTGTGCGAGGGCCGGCCGGAATTCCTGTTTTGTGAAAACGAGACGAATGTGCGCCGGCTATGGCGGATGGATGCGCCCGGCCACTACTTCAAGGACGGCATCAATGATTATGTCGTCAATGGCGATACGGCGGCAGTTAACCCCGAAAATCGGGGAACCAAGGTTGCGGCACATTATTGTGTGGACCTGCCGGCCGAAGAAAGCCGCCGACTGCGCGTTCGGCTCACTCTGGACGACGCCGCTTCCGGTCTTGACGGTTTCGACCGCATATTCGATGCGCGCCGCGCAGAGGCCGACGAATTTTACTCCGAGCTGCAACGGGACATCGCCGACCCCGATGCCCGGCTGGTGCAGCGTCAGGCGCTCGCCGGGATGCTGTGGTCAAAGCAGTTCTACTATATCGATATCCCGGAATGGTTGAACGGCGATCCGCTGCAGCCCGAACCGCCGCAATCGCGGCGGCACGGCCGAAATGCGGACTGGCCGCACTTGAACAACGCCGACATCGTCGCAATGCCGGACAAGTGGGAATATCCCTGGTACGCCGCCTGGGATCTCGCCTTTCACGCCATTACCCTGGCGCTCGTCGATCCGAGCTTTGCCAAGAGCCAGCTTCTGCTGTTGACGCGCGACTGGTACATGCACCCCAATGGCCAACTGCCCGCTTACGAGTGGGCGTTTGGCGATGTCAATCCGCCGGTGCATGCCTGGGCAGCCTGGCGGGTCTATGAAATGGATCGCGAGCACCAAGGCGGCAAGGGCGACAGGGCTTTTCTCGAACGTGTCTTCCACAAGCTGATGCTCAACTTCACCTGGTGGGTGAACCGCAAGGACGTCGAAGGGCGCAACATCTTTCAGGGCGGGTTTCTCGGCCTCGACAATATCGGGATTTTCGACCGCAGCGCCCCGCTGCCGACCGGAGGCTATGTCAACCAGTCCGATGGCACCGCCTGGATGGCGATGTACACGCTCAACCTGATGCGCATCGCGCTCGAGCTAGCGCTCGAGGATCATGTCTACGAAGACATCGCGTCGAAGTTTTTCGAGCATTTCCTCTATATCGCCGAAGCGATGACCAATATCGGCGGCGAGGGCATCGGTTTGTGGGACGAGCAGGACGAGTTCTACTACGATGTCCTTCATCTGCCCGACGGTGAGCGGATTCCGCTGCGGGTGCGCTCGCTGGTCGGGCTGATCCCGCTGTTCGCGGTCGAGGTGCTCGATGCCTCCGTCATTGCGCAACTGTCGCATTTCAGCGCCCGATTGCATTGGTTTCTCGAGCACCGTCCGCACCTCGCACGCCTAGTTTCGCGATGGCATGACGCCAGCACCGGGGAGACGCACTTGCTGTCGCTGCTGCGCGGACATCGGATGAAGCGCGTGCTCAACCGGATGCTCGACGAGACGTTGTTCCTGTCGGATTTCGGTGTTCGCTCCCTCTCTAAATTTCACGAAGAGCATCCCTATGTCTTCGAGCACGCGGGCACCCGGCTGAGCGTCAAATATGACCCGGGGGAGTCGGCCTCGGGGGTGTTTGGCGGCAACTCGAACTGGCGCGGTCCGATCTGGATGCCGGTAAACTCTCTGATCATCGAATCGCTGCGGAGGTTTCACCGCTACTATGGCGACGACTTCAAGATCGAATGCCCGGTAGGATCCGGAACGATGCTGCATCTCGGCGAAGTCGCCGCCGAGCTTTCCCGTCGGCTATGCCGCATCTTCCTGCGTGGCAAGGACGGACATCGGCCCGTTCTCGGCGCCTCGCCGCTTGAACAGAACGACCCGAACTTCCGCGATAATGTACTGTTCTACGAGTTCTTCCACGGCGATACCGGCTGCGGCCTCGGGGCCTCGCACCAGACCGGTTGGACCGGTCTGATAGCCCTTATGCTGCGCTCCTATACCCCGGCGACGACGGCTCGGACGACGGCGCCGGCGGCCGTCGCGGAGTCCGCGCTGGCCGATGAGGGAGGTTCTCAGCAGCGCTTAGGACCCACTCGGGATGCTAAAGCTACAATGGCGAAACTGTGCAGAGCGGACGAGCCCTGGTCCTATGACATCCTGGAAAATATCAGACCCGGCAATCGCGAGCTCTAAATGGATCTTGTCCGTATCATCGCGAATCCGGAAGTCACAGTGTGATCATTCTGTTCCATAAGCATGCCACGTCTTTGATGGCTAGGCGAAGGCCCGGCCGTCCGCATCACGCCGCTAGCCGGTACTTTCGGATCAATGACAGGATTTCGGCCGCGGCCTTGGGGATGTTGGTGCCGGGGCCGTAGATCGCGCTGACGCCGGCGTTTTTGAGGAAAGCGTAGTCCTTGGGCGGGATGACGCCGCCGCAGACGACGAGGATGTCCGCCGCGCCTTCGAGTTTCAACGCTTCGATCAGAGCGGGGACGAGGGTCTTGTGGCCGGCGGCGTGGGTCGACACGCCGACGATGTGGACGTCGTTCTCGACGGCCTGGCGGGCGGCTTCTTCCGGGGTCTGGAACAGGGGGCCGATATCGATGTCGAAGCCGATATCGGCGAAGGCGGTGGCGATGATCTTGGCGCCGCGGTCGTGGCCGTCCTGGCCCAATTTGGCGACCAGCATGCGCGGCCGCCGCCCCTCCTCGCGCGCAAAACCCTCGATCTCGCGCTGGACGCGGCGGAAGCCTTCGTCGTCCTGGTATTGCCCGCCATAAACCCCGCTCACCGCACGGATCTGAGCGCGGTGGCGGGTAAACACTTTTTCGAGTGCGTCGGAGATCTCGCCGACCGTCGCCCGCGCCCGCGTCGCGTCAATTGCCAATGCCAGTAGGTTGCCCTCGCCGCTCGCCGCCGCCTCGGTCAACGAGGCGAGCGTCGCTTTGACGCGGCCCTTATCGCGCAGACGGCGAATGCGCTCGAGTCGCTCGATCTGCTGGTTGCGCACTGCCGTGTTGTCGACATCGAGCAATTCGACCGAGGGCGCCTCGCCGGACCGATATTTGTTGACCCCGACGATCGTCTCCTCGCCGCGGTCGATGCGCGCCTGACGCCGCGCCGCGGACTCCTCGATGCGCAATTTGGGCATGCCGGCCTCGACCGCCTTCGTCATGCCCCCCAGCGTCTCGACCTCGTCGATCAGCGCCGTTGCTGCGGCGGCGATCGAATGGGTCAGGCTCTCGACGTAGTAGCTGCCGCCCAGCGGATCGATGACGTGCGGGATGCCGGTTTCCTCGGCGAGGATCAGCTGGGTGTTGCGGGCGACCCGTGCCGAGGCCGGGGTCGGCAGAGCCAATGCCTCGTCGAAGGAGTTGGTGTGCAACGACTGCGTGCCGCCGAGCACCGCGGCCAGCGCCTCCAATGTCGTGCGGATGATGTTGTTGTACGGGTCCTGCTCGGTGAGGCTGACGCCAGATGTCTGGCAATGCGTACGGAGCGCCAAGCTCGCCGGGTTTTTGGGCGCGAACTGCCGCATCAGCTCCGCCCATAAGACCCGTGCCGCACGTAGTTTCGCAACCTCCATGAAGAAGTTCATGCCGATCCCGAAAAAGAACGAGAGCCGCGGCGCGAACTCGTCTATCGCGAGCCCGCGCGACAATGCAGCGCGCACGTATTCGAGCCCGTCGGCCAAGGTGAAAGCGAGCTCCTGAACCGAGGTCGCGCCCGCTTCCTCCATGTGATAGCCGGAGATCGAAATCGAGTTGAACTTCGGCATATGCCGCGCGGTGTATTCAATGATGTCGGCGACGATCCGCATCGATGGTCCGGGCGGGTAGATATAAGTATTGCGGACCATGAACTCCTTGAGGATGTCGTTCTGGATCGTGCCCGAGAGCTTCTCCTGCGCTACGCCCTGCTCCTCGGCGGCGACGATGTAGCCGGCCAGCACCGGCAAGACGGCGCCGTTCATCGTCATCGACACGCTCATTCGGTCGAGTGGGATGCCGTCGAACAGGATCTTCATGTCCTCGATCGAGTCGATTGCGACCCCGGCCTTGCCGACATCGCCGACGACCCGCGGATGGTCGCTGTCGTAGCCGCGGTGGGTGGCGAGATCGAACGCGATCGACAGCCCCATCTGGCCGGCCGCGAGATTATCGCGATAGAACCGGTTCGACTCCTCGGCGGTCGAAAAGCCGGAATATTGCCGGATAGTCCAAGGCCGGTTGGCGTACATCGTCGCCCGCGGTCCGCGCAGATAAGGCGGGAACCCCGGCATCATGTCGGCCAGCCGCACACCTGCGTGCGCGATCCCCTCCAGGTCGGCGACCGTATAGAGCGGCTTGACTAGGATGCCCTCCGGTGTCGCCCAATCGAGGCTGTCTACCGGTTTGCCCTTCAGCTCGGCGCTCGCCAGCCGCGCCCATTCGTCGAGGGTGTTTGCCGAATATGGGCCGTCCTCAGCCATCGTCTTCTCCCGCGCCAGGCTAAGACTATATGGTCGCCGGCGCTCCCGCGTCCATGGCAGGACCTCCGCGCAAGGTGTGCCGCAGAACGACTGCGGCGGTCAGCAGGAGTACCGCTCCGGCCTGATGCGCCGCGGCGAGCGGGATCGGCACGACCAGTAGCAAGGTCGAGATGCCGAGCGCCACCTGCAATACCGCCACTGCCAGCAGAGCGTGCAGTGCTTTGCGAGCCGGTATCGGCAGGTTCGCCCGCAGCCCCGCCGCCCAAAGCACGAAGACGGCAGTCACCATCGCGACGGCGAGCAGCCGGTGGTCGAACTGCACGGCGGCAATATTCTCGAACCAGTTCAGCCATAGGGGCTGGAGCTGGGCATAGCCGGCCGGCACCAGCTTCCCGTCCATGAGCGGAAAGGTGTTGTAGGTCAGCCCGGCACGCATCCCGGCGACAAACCCGCCGGCTAGGATCGTCAGCGCTACCAACGCGAGCACGGCTTCGCTAGCCCGCTGCCAGCCGGGACTCGCATCCGTCAACGCAGAGCCGCGGAAGACGCCCAACGCCGTCCATAGGATCGCGGCATAGATCGCCAGAGCCAGAGCGAGGTGGGCGACGAGCCGGTATTGGCTGACCTCGACCCGGTCGGCAAGGCCGCTCTCGACCATGTACCAGCCGAGCGCGCCCTGCAGAAACCCGAGGAGCAGGATGCCGGCCAGCGCCGGCGCGAGCCGCCGCGGCAGCCGCCGCCGCGCCAGAAACCAGAGGAACGGCACGGTAAACGCCCCTCCGATAAGCCGGCCCAGCAGCCGGTGCGTGTATTCCCAGTAATAGATGCTTTTGAACTCGTCCAAGCTCATTGCGAAATGAACGGCGCGGTATTCGGGGATCTGCCGGTATCTTGCGAATTCCGCGGCCCAGTCGGTAGCCGACAGCGGCGGCACGATGCCGATGACCGGCTTCCATTCGGTGATCGACAGGCCCGAGAGAGTGAGCCGCGTGATGCCGCCGACCACGACCATCAGGAAAATCAAGCCGCAGCAGAAGAAGAGCCACGCCGCCACAGGACGGAAGCGTTCGTATGCTGCGGCCCTGGGCGCTAGTCCAGAATTCGCAACGCCGGCTGTCGCACTCGCCAAAACCCAATCCTCATAGGGGCGAATGTCGAGCAAGGTGAGAGTGCGCGGCCCCGGCGGCAAGTAGGCGTGATTGCGCAGCTCCGCCCCGCTTTTCCTCCAGCCAGTGCTACTCGGCGGCGCCGCGGCGGTGCGAGAAGCCCTGCTCCTGGCTGGTGATGAAT
>Ga0210396_10004947_pt1 | contig 12956 bp, 7 predicted proteins | sample IncBWH17OmetaG_FD_155466 | JGI IMG/M metagenome (GOLD analysis project Ga0210396, IMG submission 155466) | Forest soil microbial communities from Barre Woods Harvard Forest LTER site, Petersham, Massachusetts, United States - Inc-BW-H-17-O ...
GCCCAGGCCGAAGCGGCTGTCGTTGGCGATCTGGATGGCCTCGTCGATATCCTTCACGCGAAAAACCGACGCCACCGGACCAAAGAATTCTTCCTTGTAAGCCGGCGATTCTTTCGGAATATCGGTCAGCACTGTCGGCGCATAAAAGTTACCGGGTAGCTTCAAGGGATGGCCACCCGTCAGCACCCGGGCACCGGCAGCCACGGTTTTTTTCACGTCGGCATCGAGAGAAGTAACCGCGTCCGCGCTGGCCAGTGGTCCGAGCTGGGTGCTCTCCTCGAACGGATCGCCGATGCGCAGGTCCTGCATGCGCTTGACGAACTTGCGCTCGAACTCCTCGGCAATCTTTTCCGACACGATGAAGCGCTTGGCTGCGATGCACGACTGTCCGTTGTTCTGAATCCGCGCGTCGACTGCGGTTGTGACCGCCGCATCCAGATCGGCGCTGGGCATCACGATGAAGGGATCGCTACCACCGAGCTCCAGCACGACCTTCTTGATCCGCTTGGCCGCGGAAACTCCTACTTGAATCCCCGCCTGCTCGCTCCCCGTCAAAGTTGCGGCGACGACGCGAGGATCGTTCAGGATGCCGTCGACCGGACCTGCGCCGATCAGCAATGTCTGGAATACTCCCTCGGCAAAGCCCGCTCGGCGAAGAATATCCTCTATCTTCAGTGCGCACTGCGGGACATTTGAGGCATGTTTCAGCAAACCAACATTACCCGCCATGAGCGCGGGAGCGGCAAAACGGAACACCTGCCAGAAGGGAAAATTCCAGGGCATTACAGCCAGGACGGGACCTATCGGAAGAAAGCGGATGAAGCTGCGATTCGCCCCCGTTTCCACAATTTCGTCAGCCAGGAATTTTTCAGCGTTCTCCGCGTAATAGCGGCACCCGCCTGCACACTTCATCGCTTCGGCCACGGCGGCCTTCAAAGGCTTGCCCATTTCAAGCGTCATCAAATGGGCGCACTCGTCTTTTTCCTTTTCCAAAATCTCGGCGGCGCGCATCATCTTGCTGGCGCGTTCCGCGAATGGAGTCCGCCGATGCTTTCGGAATGCAGAAGCCGCCAGCTGCAACTTCTGCTCAATTTGGGCCGCGTCCAGAGGCTCGAAGGTCTTTAGAACTTCCCCAGTCGCGGGATTGATCGTCGCTATTGCCATGCTTATTCCATCCCTCCGCTTGGTAGGCTACGCCTCAGCCCTGTTTGCACTCAAGCAGCGGACCCGTCAGGCAGCGGTCTTGTGGTCGAACCACAATACTACTTGACGGGTAGGCCGCGTCAAGGCTATACCTTCAAATCGCCAGAAGTTTTTCAATTTCCAGATCGAAAGCGGTCGCCGAAAGTGCGACCGAAGCTCTTCCATCCTTTTTAGGATTTGGAGGTCGTAATGCATTCTCCGTCGAATGGCATTCGGTTCCTAGGCATCGTCAGCCTGCTCCTCGCCGTCTCTGTTCCCGCGTTTTCGCAAACCGTCACTGGCCGCCTTCTGGGGACTGTCGCCGACCAGTCTGGCGCGGCTGTGGCTGGCGCCACCGTGGTCCTCACCGATGTTCAGCGCGGCACCAGTCGAACCGTAGTCACCGATGAGTCCGGAAACTACGTCGCTCCCGAACTGCAGCCCGGCACCTACAGAGTTCGAGCGGAAGCAAAAGGCTTCAAAACTGTGGAGCGCGTCAACATCCCGGTCGAAGTCGGGACGGACTTGCGGGTGGACATTTCGCTTCCGGCCGGATCGCTCTCCGAGACGGTGGTGGTCACGGACGAGGTTCCCCTCATCGACACGACATCGTCAACTTTAGGCGGCACGCTGAGCAATGCGCAAATCAATGATTTGCCACTCAACGGCCGAAACTACGAGAATCTGCTGCAACTACGTCCCGGTGTGATGCGGTATCCCGGTGGCGGATTCTCGACGACGAGCACCAACGGACTGCGCGCGGAGGACAACGCCTACTTCGTTGAGGGACTGTTCAACAGCGAGCCCTTCTCTGGTCAGGCCATTATTAACGGAGCCGGGATTGCTGGCGATTCGGCGACCATTCTGCCGATCGACTCGATTCAGGAATTCAACGTGGAAGAGAACGCACCGGCCGAATTCGGGTGGAAGCCGGGAGCGGTGGTTAACGTCGGTCTCAAGTCCGGGACAAACCAGCTTCACGGCACTGCCTTCGCATTTGGCCGCACCGATGCGCTAGACGCCCGCAACTATTTCAACATGGCGCCCAACCCCAAGCTGGCAACCACGCTGGAACAATACGGCGGCAGTGTCGGCGGCGCGATCGTCAAAGACAAAGTCTTCTTCTTTGGAGCCTTCGAAGGCCAGATGTATGACGTTGGAAACTCGTTTGGAGGCATCACGAGCCCGTCGATGGTCTCCATGCCCACGGCAGGCAACTGCCTTTTCCTCACCACTGGCGATTGCGCGAACAGCATCCCGAATGCAGTGGATGATCTCCTGGCAGGAGGAGTCAAGATCAGTCCCGCCAGCCTGCAGGTCGCAGGGTGCGCGCTCTCGGGCGCTACCGTTACCTGCAACGGAAGCGGATTCCCCACCAACAATAATCCAAACATCAATATTCCAAACGGATTCCCCAACACAGTCTCGATCTACAATGCGGTCGGCAAAGTGGATGTTAATCTCAACGCAAAAAACCGCATCAGCGGCATGTACTTCTTTGGAAACAACACGGGAACCGTCGAAGACTTTCCCGAATTGCAATCGAAGTGGCGCTCCGACATCCACACGCGAGCCCAGGTGGCTGGCGGAAACTGGGTGACGAATCCGAGCGTTCGTTGGGTGAATGAAGTACGCGTCGGATATAACCGGCTCTACCAGCCAACCTTGCCGGGCGACCTTGCTACGCCGGCGTCGGCGTATGGTCTCGATACTGGCGTCTCAGGTCCAAACACAGGAGGATTGCCCCGCATCGGGTTCGGGGGCTATTTCTTTCCGGGTCTCGGCGGATTCAAGTGGCCAAAGTTTCAGGGGCCGGACAGCATCACCCAATTCCTTGATCACATTTCCTACACCAAGGGAAATCACTCGCTCAAGTTCGGCGGCGAAGTCCATCGGGATGTTGTAACTGGCGGCGCCTGGGGAAATGCCCGTGGTAGCCTCACGTTCTTGGGCGCCAACACACCCGATCCTAAGAACCTGGCGAATTTCCTCAACACTACGACCTTGGAAGATTTCTTTTCGGGCGCACCATTCAAAGCGTCCGTGCTTACCGGAAACCCTACATTTCAACTCCACAATTGGGCTTACGCCGCCTTTATTCAGGACGACTGGCGGGTTACCAGAAACGTAACTCTCAATTTTGGGTTGCGCTATGAATTCAGCGGAGTCCCCAAGGAAGCCAACAACCTGCTCGGCAACTTCGATCCCACTCTCGGCCTGGTGCAGGTCGGAAAACAGATCAGTTCTCCCTACAACTCAGACCACAAGAACTTCGCTCCGCGTGCCGGGTTTGCCTGGGACACCAACGGTAAGGGAACGACCGTGGTTCGTGCCGGCGGCGGGCTGGTTTACGAAACCATCAATTGGGAGTCGTTCCTTGCGTTCAACAACAGCTTCGGCCTTTCGAGCGTGCCTACCGGTGCGATTATCGATGCTGCCAACGATACAGCCGGAGGAACGATCAACACCGGCAACCTGACGGTCCTTCCTATTAGTTTTCCTTGGGACAACGGTCCGATTTACGGCAACCTCAACCAAAAAATTAACTGCTTCGCCAGTCCCTGCGCGATCATGAGTGTCGACCGTAACCTGACCACTCCTTACGTGTGGAATTGGACCCTCAGTGTGCAGCATGCGTTTACTCCGACGCTCTCGCTGGAGGTGGCTTATGTCGGCAACGACGGTGGCAACTTAATGGGAACTCGCGACATTAATCAGCCGCCAGTGGGCTCGGGGTGGCCAGCGAGCAGCATCGCTGGTTGCGTCACTGCCGGTTATGTCGGCTGCGCCTCTGACAGCACTGGAGGCGAAGAGACAAACCGACCGTTCGCTACAAAGTTCCCATACCTTAGCAACATCTTCCAGATGGGCAACGTTTACCGGTCCAATTACAACGGCCTGCAAATCACTCTGAATGCCAGAAATTTCCATGGCTTGAGCATGGTGGCCGGCTACACCTACTCGCATGCTCTCGACGACGTGGCGGCAAACTGGGATTTTGGTTACGGATCGGGACTGCCGCAGAACTCTTCTAACCTCGCTGGCGAATATGGGAACAGCGACTTCGATATTCGTCATCGCTTCACGGTTTCGCTCACCTACGCGATTCCCGGCAGGAAGGGCTACGCGCAGGCCCTGGAGGGTTGGGAGATCAACTCCATTATCAATCTGCAAACTCCGCAGCACTGGGGTCCGATGGACGAGGGAACGGATGCGGCCGGAGTGGGTCCGCTGCCCGTCAGCCCTCCAGCAAATAGCCCCATCCGCTGGAATTTCTTTGGCAACCCGAATGATTTCAAGTCGGGGCCGGTGCCGATTCCGTTTTTCCCTGGCAACCACAGTCAGACGAATCCCACCAATAATGCAGCCTGCAACGCGAAAGCTCTGACTCTCGATGGAGGGAATACTGCCGGGCCCGCGACCACGGCGCTGAACCTGTTTGGCTGCTATGCCAAAGGCGACTCGGTCATGATTCCTCCGGCGCTCGGGCAATTTGGCAACATGAGCCGCAACATGTTTCCCGATTCTGGTTTCCGCAACCTTGATTTCTCCATCGCGAAGAACTGGCAGTTTGGGGAACGGCTTCACGCCCAGTTCCGGGCGGAGTTCTTCAACATTTTCAACCATCCGAACTTTGCCAATCCCTACGGCGGACAGAATGGTTTCGGTCTCAATGATCCTTCCGCCGCTAACTTCGGCTGCGGATGCGCCACGCCGGATGTGGCCGCTGCCAACCCGGTCATCGGCTCTGGTGGCAGCCGCGCAGTTCAATTGGGATTGAAGTTTCTGTTCTGATGACGGGGTTTTCGTAAATCGGGGCCGGACCTCAACCCGGCCCCATCTTTTTTCAAGTGGAAAGGAACCATCCTGTGTCAACACGGTTAGGGCGTCACCATCGACAACCCGCGAGACTTAGTTTTTTAGCGACCTTATTTGCCTTACTGCTGACTCTCACGATCCCTTCATTCTCCGAGCAACGCTCCGATCGGACGATTGACGAAATTAAGGCCGAAGCCATCCATCGCGCCGAAGTGGGGCAGTACCCGCTGATCGGACTCGATCCAGCCGACGTCAAGGAAGCCTTCAATTCGATCCATACTCGAGATAAAGACGAGTGGGCCGCAGCTTTTATGGCAGTGGCGGATCGCTACATGAACGAGGCCAAGGCGTTGGAGAAAACCGATCCAGCCAAGGCGAATGCGGACTACATCCGGGCGTGGCGGCTTTATTCTTTCGGGCGCTGGCCCATCCCGGCTTCGCCGGGTAAACAGCGATCGTACGAGAAAGCGATCGAAGCCTTCCTGGCCCACGCGCGTTTTTGGGATCCGCCGCTCGAGATTGTACGAATCCCGTTCGAGGGCAAAGAGATCATCGGGTACCTCCGCCTGCCGAAGAATCCAAACGGACCCGTGCCGCTGGTGCTCGCGGTGAATGGACTGGACAGCCGCAAGGAAGATCTATCAGAGAGCTTCAGCGCAATCCTGCCTTTTGGCGTCGGCTTTCTGGCCGTCGACGGGCCGGGAACGGGGCAGTGTCCGATTAAAGTCAGTGAAACTTCTGACCGCATGTTCTCGCGCATTCTCGATTACATCGCAACTCGGCCTGAGATCGACAAGAACCGGGTGACCATGCACGGCGTGAGTTGGGGCGCGTACTGGGCGACGAAGATGGCCATCGTGGAACACGCCCGCTTGCGGGGAGCGAGCGCCCAGTCACCGCCCGTCGATACTTTCTTTCAAAAGGAATTTCTGATGAATTCCCTGATCGGCAATCGCGAATATCTCTTCGATCAGGTCCCGGCATTGATGGCAATTTTCGACAACGTGACCACCGTGGATCAAATGGCGGAAGTCTTGCCGAAGATGTCGCTGGTCAAACAAGGCCTGCTGGGCAAGCCCATAGCGCCCATGCTCATTCTTGCCGGTGTTCTGGATACGCAGGTGCCGATCTCGGATATTTACCTGCTGCTGGACAAAGGCGATGTACCCAAGACGGCGTGGATCAATCCCCAAGGTGGTCATCTTGGAAGGCAGGTAAAAGTGTGGCCTGATCCCCGCATCTTTAAAGAGGTAATCATTCCGTGGCAGGTGCGCACGCTTCAGTCTGAACTGACGAAATAGAAATATTCGCGGTTCAATTCTGCTTAGCAACGGCAGGCCAAGCACAGGGACAAACGAAAACATGGCAAGACTTCCACCCGTGCAGACGGAACTTATAAACGACACGGCATCCAGCAAGCCGCCGTTCTACCGCGTCCTATGGGTTCAGGTTTTGGTTGCCATGGCTCTGGCCGTCGTGCTCGGCTACGTGGACCCGGTTCGTGCGGTTGCCATGAAGCCGCTGGGCGACGCGTTCATCCGCCTGATTACGATGATCATCACGCTGATCATCTTCTGCACGGTGGTCACCGGAATCGCCGGCATGGAGAGCTTGAAAAAGGTTGGACGCATCGGTGGCATGGCGCTCGTTTACTTCGAAGTTGTTTCCACGGTTGCTCTCCTCATCGGACTGCTAGTGGGCAATGTGGTAAAGCCAGGCAGCGGCTTTAACGTAAACGTCGCCACTCTGGATGCCAGATCAGTCGCCGATTACGCTGGCCAGGCCAAAACGCAAAGCGTCACCGAATTCCTGATGCACATCATTCCGACGACGGTGATCGACGCCTTCGCCAAGGGAGATATCCTCGAAGTGGTTTTCGTTGCTCTGCTGTTTGGCTTTGCGTTGTCAGGCGTGGGTGCGCGAGCCAAGCCGTTGGTCGACCTGGTCAATTCCTTTACCCAGGTCATATTCGAAGTAACGAGACTGTTGATGAAATTCGCGCCAGTGGGTGCGTTCGGCGCAATGGCGTACACGGTCGGCAGGTTCGGGCTCGCGTCCCTGGGTCCGCTGGCGAAGCTGATCGGAACTTTCTGGCTCACCTCGGTGCTTTTTGTCGTGATCGTGCTCGGGACCGTGGCTTGGGCCGCGAGCTTCAACATTTTTCGTTTTCTGGCATACATCCGGGAAGAGATCCTGCTGGTGCTGGCGGTAAGTTCCTCCGAGGTCGCCATCCCCACTCTGATGGCAAAGCTTGAAAGGCTCGGTTGCTCCAAGTCTTTGGTCGGCCTGGTGGTCCCGACGGGATTCACTTTCAACACAGACGGAACCAGCCTGTACATGACCATGGCCGCTTTATTTGTGGCCCAGGCCACCAATACGCACTTGAGTCTGACTCAACAACTCACCATTCTCGCTGTCGCGGTTCTTACTTCCAAGGGCGCCAGCGGCGTGCAGGGCGCATCTTTCATTGCGCTCGTGGCCACGCTTTCGGTGATCCCAACCATTCCCGTTGCCGGCATGGCACTGATTCTCGGAATTGATCGTTTTCTGAGCATGTTCCGAGCCCTGGTCAATATGATTGGAAATGGGGTAGCGACCCTAGTCCTGGCACGATGGGAGGGAGAATTGGACGGCGAAACCCTGAGGCAACACCTGGCCCGACCTGCTTAGATCTAGTTCGTGTCGCTTATAGATTCTTGCAGTTCTTGTGACGAGATTGAACTCACCGGAGTTCTAAACCCACGCGGAGCCGGGTCGACCCTCCAACCCTTTTCAAGGAATGTCTTGCGAGCGTACTCTCAGGCAATGCGCATTCTCATCATTGAAGATGAACGGCGCCTCGCGGATAATATCGGGCGCAGTATGCGCGAGGGTGCGGGGTACGCCGTCGATCTTGCCTTTGACGGTGAGGAAGGTCTGTATATGGCGGAGTCGAACTCGTATGATCTCGTGCTGCTTGACCTGATGCTGCCCCGAATCGATGGCAAGACCGTGTTGGAGCGTATGCGGACTGCGGGAATTACAACGCCGGTCCTGGTGCTGACCGCCAGAGACGAGAAGGAGTCCATTGTGGCGGTCCTGAACTCCGGCGCCGATGATTACGTGACTAAGCCGTTTGATCTCGGCGAACTGGTTGCGCGCTCCAAAGCGCTAATTCGCCGCGGCAAAGGCCACGGCGCCCCCGTCTTGAAGGTAAAAGATCTGGAAATAAATACGGCAGATCGTACGGTGCGACGCAATGGCAAACTCATTGTGCTCTCGGGGATGGAATATCGTGTTCTTGAATATCTGGCGCATCGCTCGGGCGCGATCATTTCCAAGACGGAATTACTCGAGCACCTTTACGACTTTAACTGGGAGCGCTTCAGCAACGTGATTGAGGTGTATATTTCCGGACTGCGCCGCAAACTGGACGACCGCAACGGCGACCTGATACAAACCTCGCGCGGCCAGGGATACATGCTACGGAACTAAAATGCCGAAACTCTCCATCCGGCGCCGGCTGATTGCATCGGTTTTTGCGACTCAACTTATCCTGACCGTTGCGCTGGTCGCACTGGCTACGTACTTTACACGCGGACAACTGAGGGCGGCTTTCGACGCCGCGCTTCACGGCCGAGCCATGAGTGTTGCGGCGCTAATCCGGTATTCCGAAGAAGGCAATCATGAACTGATCTTCGATAAAGACCTCTCGCCGCCGTCCCTGGACCGGCACCATCCCGATTTCTATCAGATCGTCGATGAGAGTGGCCATGTGATCGGAGCATCCTCGAACTGGCCAGGAAATCTTCCCGGCCCTTCAAAGCCAGGCCGGCAATACTGGGATGTCACTGTCGACGGAGTTCATTACCGGACGGTTCGCCTGAACCGTCTTCCGGTGCTGGATCGAGAAGGGCCGGACACGAAGTCCAATGCGACCATCACAGTGATCTACGCGGCGCCAACCGACGAGTTCCGCGAAGACCTGTGGCACGCCGCGATCCTGACCCTGGCCGGCAGCCTGCTTTTGCTGGCGATTGCCACGGTGGTGGTGGCGTGGGCGATACGCCAAGGGCTTTCCCCGCTGGCGACTCTGGCGGTTAGCGCTGGAAAGGTGTCGGCCTCAGACTGGAATCTCAACCTTTCGGAAGACGCGACCGCGACTGAAGAATTGGCTCCGTTGACCGGTGCGATGGAAACGATGCTTGCGACGTTGTACCGTGCCTTCAGTTCGCAGCAGGAATTTCTGGCAAACGCAGCCCACGAATTGAAGACACCGGTCGCGATTCTGAAATCCACCCTGCAATCCATGGTGCAAGTGCCGCGAACTGTAGATGAATACCGGGCGCGTATCGAGATCGCGCTCGAAGATGTTGCCCGTATCGAGAAGCTCATTCATTCCATGCTGCGTCTGGCCCGTGCGGAGCAGTCGGCCGCGGGCCAGCACCGGCAGGATCTCATTCCCGTCGATCTGGCGGTCTCCTGTGAGCAGAGCGCCGATCGCCTCGGAGCCTTCGCTGCCGCCGGTGGTGTAAGGATCGAGGTTCAGACAGAAAACCGTCCAACCATCAAAGCCGATCCTGAAGACCTGGAGCTCATCTGGAACAATCTGCTGGAGAATGCGATCCGGTACAGCCCGAAAAGTTCGCGAGTTTTGGTGACGGTTTCAGAGCAAGACCACAACGTGCAAGTTACAGTGCAAGACTGGGGAGCCGGGATCGCCGAGAGCGAGCTCGCACACATCTTTGACCGCTTTCACCGGGCGGATGCGTCGCGCACTCGCGAGACAGGCGGCTATGGGCTGGGTCTGGCAGTCACAAAGGCGATGGTCCACGCTTACGGAGGTACGATTGTCGTTGACAGCCACCTTGGCGAAGGGACGGTCATGACGGTCCGTTTGCCTCTCAAATCCTGATTTCAGCTTCGCTTCACCTTCTTTTTGGCATATTTTATATGGCGACCAAGAGGTGACGCGTGTTCCGATACATTCTGACGCTGATGGTGATTGCGTGTATAGACGTCTGGGCTCAGACAAACGTGACCGTAGCCCAGGGTCCTACTCCCCCACGTGATCAGACGCTGACCATAAGCCTCGCCGATGCAATCCAAAGAGCAAAAGTCAATGCTCCGCAGTTTCACGCGGCGCTGACCGAGGCCGGGCTGGCGCGTGAAGACCGTGTTCAAGCCCGAGCGGCGCTTCTGCCGGATGTTGGCTACACCACCGGTGCAATTTATACAGAACCGAACGGAACGTTGTCCGGCAGGTTTATCTCGGCGAACGCAGTGAACGAATACATCAGCCAGGGCGCGGTGCACGAAGGAATCGGACTGTCGTCGATTGCGGACTATCGCCGTGCTCGCGCCGTTGAAGCTTTAGCGAATGCCAAGGCTGAGATTGCGACCCGCGGATTGGTAGTAACGGTAGTTCAAAGCTTCTATGGCGCGATCGCTGCGAAGCGAAAAATCACCAATGCGCAGCAAGCTGCGGATGAGGCACAACACTTTCTGAAGATCAGCGAACAATTGGAACACGGCGGTGAAGTGGCACATTCCGACGTAGTGAAAGCACAACTGGAGGCGAACGACCGCAACCGCGATTTGCAGGAAAGTACGCTGACCGAGGAAAAATCACGTCTCGCGTTGGCGGTGCTGATCTTCCCGAACTTCACTCGCGACTATCAGGTTTTGGACGATCTCAGTGTTGCGCCATCTCTGCCCGAGCTTCACGAGGTACAGGATCTGGCCTCACGAAACAATCTGGAGCTAAAGGCCGCGGTGGCTGCAATGCGCGCCTCGGAGCAGGAAGTGACTTCGGCCATCGGCGAACATCTGCCGTCGCTTTCCATCAACTACTTTTACGGCATCGACGCAAGCCGATATGCGACTAAAACAGATGGCATTAACAATCTGGGCTACCAAGTCTCCGCAATCCTGAATCTGCCGATCTGGAACTGGGGTGCAACTCAAAGCCGAGTGAAGCAGGCGCAACTGCGTCGCGATCAGTCGAAACTGGAACTCAGCGCGGCGCAGCGTCAGGCCATCGCAGATTTGCAGACTCTGTATTCCGAAGCACAGCTGGCGAGAAACCAACTCAATCTGCTGCATCAATCCGTGGATCTGGCGCAGGAAAGCTTGCGGTTAACCGCCATTCGCTACCAGGGCGGAGAGGCTACGATACTCGAGGCGGTCGATGCCCAGAATGTGCTCACGCAGGCTCGCAACAATTTCGACGATGGGCAGGTGAGATATCGTGTGGCGATTGCCAACCTCCAAACTCTTACCGGGAGCTTTTGAGCTCATGCCGATTGTTCGCTTTAACAAAAAATTCATCGCTTTGTGGCTGGCGAGTCTGGTTGGCCTCACCGCCTGTTCGAAGCAGGCTCCCGAGGAGCAACCGCTGGTATCGGTGCAAACCGCCGTGGCGCAGCAGGGCCCGATCCAAGAGACTATCCGCGCCGAAGCGGTTTTGTATCCCAAGAACCAGGCCGCGATTACTCCGAAGATCGTCTCTCCCGTGCGCCGTTTCTACGTGAATCGCGGTTCTCGTGTGCATAGCGGGCAGTTGCTTGCCGAGCTTGAGAATCGGGACATTGCCGCCGCCGTCGCGGATAATGAAGGCGTTTTGCAACAAGCCCAGGCTGCTTACGAAACCACCACCGGAGCTAGTCTGCCCGAAGACCTGAAAAAAGCAGAATTGGATGTGAGCTCTGCGCGCGAAGCTCTGGACGCAGAGCAGAAACTCTACGACAGCCGGCAGTACCTCTACAAAGAAGGCGCTTTGCCAAGAAAGGAACTCGATCAGGCCGGAGTATCTTTGGTACAAGCGAAAGCCCAGTTCCAGATCGCAGAACAGCACCTTTCCGCGTTACAGTCTATTGGCAAACCCCAAACAACAAAGTCGGCGGCGGGGCAGTTGAGTTCTGCGCGCGGCAAGTATGAAGGTGCCGCGGCGCAATTGGGCTACACGGAAATTCGCAGCCCCATCGACGGATTCGTGACGGAACGGCCCGGATATACTGGCGAAACTCCACCCCCGGGAATTCCAATCCTGACCGTTATGGATACTTCGTCCGTAATTGCCAAGGTACATATCCCGCAAGAGCAGGCGGCGCTTCTCAAAGTTGGTGATGCGGCAACAATCTCGGGACGTGACACTCCCGCGAAAGAAGCAAAGCTGACGCTCGTCAGTCCTGCCGTTGATCCCAATAGCACGACGGTCGAAGTGTGGGTTGAAACGGAAAACGCAAAAGGCGCGCTTCGGCCGGGTTCGACGGTTCAAGTTCAAATTGTCGCGAGGCAAGTGCCAGACGCGATCACGATTCCTGCCGCTGCTCTGTTGCAGAATCCTGAAGGTGGTAGGAGCGTGATGGTCGTCGGCACAGACCAGCATGCGCACCAAACGGAAGTAGAGGTTGGAATCCGCAGCGCAGACCGGGTGCAGATCACCAAGGGTTTGACCGCGGGCCAGACTGTAGTTACGACCGGCGCTTACGGCCTGCCCGACAACACCCGAGTGAAACCAATGCAGCCGGAAAAGCAGGACAGCTCACCTGCCGAACCATCAAAACCAGCTGCGGAGAAGGACTGACGCATGCCCACGTCGGCATTCCTTGAGCGTCTGCGCACCAGCGGTCCGGGCGCCGAGCGTTACTGGTTTACCCGGTTCGCGAAGCCGCTGATATTTCTGACCATTGTTCTGGCCTTAGCGGGAATCTATCTCGCTTTTACGATTCCGATCTCGGTGTTTCCGACCACGGACTTCCCCCGCGTAGTGATCGGCGTAGACAACGGCGTGATGCCCATCGATCAGATGACGGTGACCATCACGCGTCCGATCGAGGAATCGGTGAACAGCGTGCCGGGGCTGATTTCGGTCCGATCGATTACGAGCCGGGGTGCGGCTGAAATCGATCTCTTTTTTGATTGGCACGTGGACATGGTTCTGACCTTGCAGCAGGTAGACGCCGCTTGGCACG
>Ga0210396_10004948_pt1 | contig 12954 bp, 15 predicted proteins | sample IncBWH17OmetaG_FD_155466 | JGI IMG/M metagenome (GOLD analysis project Ga0210396, IMG submission 155466) | Forest soil microbial communities from Barre Woods Harvard Forest LTER site, Petersham, Massachusetts, United States - Inc-BW-H-17-O ...
GCGAGGATCGAACCCGATTTGCCGCCCGTCTTCGCTGATCACATTCAAATTGAACAGGTGCTGCTGAACCTCTTGAGGAACGCGATGGATGCGATCGTCACGGCTGACAGTCACCAAAGATCGATCATCCTGGAGGCTCGTCGCAAAAGCGTTCGTGCAGTCGAGATTTCCGTCGCCGATTCCGGACCTGGCGTCGCCGATGAGGTGGTGGGCAGACTATTTGAACCCTTCGTGTCGACTAAACCGAACGGCATGGGAATGGGCCTGACAATCAGCCGCTCGATCGTCAAGTGGCATGGCGGGAGCCTGCGGGTGGCTCAAAGCGTCGGTTCCGGCGCAATCTTTGCCTTTGACTTGCCGATAGATGGGCCGGAAGCGAGCCGCTATGCCGGATAAGACCGTATTCGTGGTCGACGATGATGCAGCGGTCCGCAAGGGGCTCAGATTCTTGCTTCGCGCCGCCGGGTACACGGTGGAAGCCTTTCCATCGGCATTCTCCTTTCTGGAAGATTACGACCCGCGACGAGGCGGTTGCTTGTTGCTCGACGTGCAGATGCCTCGGATGACCGGACTCGAACTTCAGCAGCAGCTCAACGTTCGCGGTTGGCGCATCCCGGTGATCTTCATCACCGGCCATGGCACGGTTTCGCTGGCGATTGCAGCGATAAAGGCCGGGGCTTTCGATTTCATCGAGAAACCACTGCGCGAGGATGCGCTGCTCGAATGCATCGAGCGGTCGCTTCACTGGAATGACACGGCGTATGAGGAGCGTCTGGAACGGGCCCGATTGGAAGCGCGCGCGGCGTTGCTGACAACACGGGAGCGAGAAGTGCTCGAGTTGGTGGCCGACGGTGAGCCGAACAAGATCATCGCCCGACACCTCGGCATCAGCTTCCGCACGGTCGAACTGCATCGCGCACACATTATCGAAAAGCTGCAGGCTCGCGGCCTGTCCGACCTGATCCGCATGGCTATCATAATGAACGCACGCCCGAACACATGACGCGATAATCGGGACAACGCGGGAGATGCTGCTGTCGGCCCGCGCAACAGCCTCCGGGCAATCTCCGGCGGCGCCATCACGAGGCCCGAGCATGCGGTTAGCGCGGGCTTCGATCAGATCGAACCGAGACCTTCGAACTGTTATTGCGAGCTCTGAGCACCCCGATCGGGATTGCTTCGTCGCACAAGGCGCTCCTCGCGATGACATCAGGCCGATCTGGTCGAAACCTACTCTAGTGCCTCCAGCTCTCGATCAGAACGCGCCTCCGGTCGATCGTCGCCGCGACGACAGTCGCCTCGAACGGCCCGAGCCGGTCGGCGAAGGCGGCGAGGGTGCTCTGCCATTTTGACTGCGCTGGCCCAAACGCGACGAGGATCGTGTCGTCGAGATCGAATAGGATGGCGCGCGGCAATTTCATGCGATGGCCGCGGGCGCTTGCGGTACGGACCGCCAGAACTCCGGGTCGTGACCGAAGTAGATGCGTGCACCGGATTTTTCCAGTGCCTCCAGCCGGTCGAGCGAGGCTAGCATCGCCTCTCGGTCGTACATATTGCGTGGAAGGCGGCGCTCGCGCAGCGTTTGGCAGAAATAGCAGGCGTCTGCCGCGAGAACGACTTCCCCGCTGCCGAGCCGCAGCCGCAGTGACTGGTGCCCCGGCGTATGGCCGTACGTTGGCAGACAGACCACCGAGCCGTCCCCGAAGACGTCATGCTCGCCATCGAGCAGACGCAACTTATGGCCGAGGTCGAAATCGCGCGGGTTGAAGCCGCGCCGTGCGGCGGTGTCGGGGTCCATGCCGGCATCCCATTCCCGGCGCTGCACGAGGATTGTCGCATTGGGGATCAGTGCGTTGCCGCCGACGTGGTCGAAATGAAAATGCGAGTTGATGATGAGGTCTATCCCGCCCGGATCGCGGTCGAACGCCTCTAGCCGCGCGGTTACCTCCTCGCCGGGCTGAAAGCCGATCCGGAACAGCCCGGCGAGCCGCGGGCCGAGTCGCCCGGCGGGGTCGTGCTGGCAATCCGGATGCAGCCCGGTGTCGAATAGGGCCCGGCCCTTAGGATGTTCAATCAGGAAGACGGGGATCGGCACGGTGATGTCGCCCTTGCCGCCTTCCATCAGATGGGCGAACTCGCCGGTCACCGTACCGCAGGTGAAGGCGTAGAGCTTGATCATCACTGCCGCCTCAGATCTGTTGGTCTAGCTTAGATTCCGCGACAAACTCGCCCATGCCCAGCTCTGGCCGGTAGCGGGCTATCGGCTTGATTAGCAGACAGCGCGTATCATTTGCGGAAACGTGCAGATTCCGCCATGACAGCAGCTTTGGAGTGAAGCGATGCCCGAGCGCGAACAAATCAAAGATCGCACGACCCCCATCCCTGAACACCTTGTCGAGAGTATCCTCAAGCTGTCGCGGACTTCGCGCCAGATGCTGCAGGAGATCGGACGAGAGTCGAGCGCTGAGGAACTCGCCGAGAAGCTGGCGATGCCGCTCGAAAAAGTGCGCAAGGTCTTGCTCGCCAAGCAGCCGATCCGCCTGCGAGCGCCGATCTTCGACGAAGAGGGCTCCCATCAAGCGCAGAGTCGCAATATCCCGGGCTAACGGCTTGCGCAGCCTTCGTTGCTTCCAAGGTTTCATCATTCGGCGACAGCGGCTCGAACCGCCGCGCCTTCCGCTTGGCGCGCTCGGCCGTTATCAGACCGAAGCCGTCGGACGCGATCACCGCCACAGCCCGTGGGGCTATAGGCCTAACGCCACCGCGGCCCCTCCCTCTTCCGCAGAAGGCTGAGAGGGGCCGCTGTCGCACTGCGAGCGAGGGCCCCGGTTACCGCACGGGGGAGAAGGACGCGGGGATCAGCAGCTTGTTTTCCTGCCGGATCGGCCGGACGCCGGCTTGTGGCGGCCACGCACCGCCGGGCCGGCGGGATTCCTCGCGCACGCGGGCGCGCTCGTTCAGGTCCTTGTACACCCAGATGTGGACGAATTTGTTGAGCGCACCGAGCTCGCTCGTCCAGCAGGCCGCCAGGGGTGAAAACCGCTCCCGCGCCTCGATGGCCTTGCCCCACGCCTCCAGCACCTTTGGGATGTCGCCCGGGGCGTAGGTGTAGGTGCGCATCTCATACACGTTGCCGGCACCGTAATCGCGGTTGCCCAAGGGGCGCATAAACGGCGCCGGGTTCATGATCTCGGCTTCCTGAGCCACGATCAGATCCTGACCCCCGGGGAGCGCATTGCGCGCGGCGTCCTGCGCCATTGCCGCGCGTACCCTCGTGCGGTGCTGCAGGTCGTCATAGGGATAGACATGGACGACCTGATTGAGCGGACCAAATTCGGTGTGCCAGAAGGCCCCCAATTTGGAGTGTTTTTCCCGCAGCGGGAGCCGCTTCTCGTAGCGCTCCTCGAATTCGGCCAAGGTGCCGGGGCGCAGGGTGTAAGTACGGACTTCGTAGATCATCGGCACATCCTCCCAAGTGAATCGGTTGCCGACTATTCGGCTGCTTCCTCTTTGATCGGTGTCAGATCGTAGCGCTGCATCGCGAAGCTGATCGCTTCATTCCAGCCGCGGCTGCGGATATCGATATGCACATCGTCGGGGCCCAGATACTTCAGATTGACCGCGTCGCCCATCGGGGTCCGCTCCGGCCTTTCGGTTTTCGGAATCGGCACGGGCGAATAATTCGCGGCTTCCAGGGACTTGGCTGTTGCCTGCTCGTCGTCGACATAAAATCCGATGTGGTGAATCCCACGCATCTCGGAGGTTTGCCCCGGGCCGAGCTTCGGAGCACCGGGCTCGCCATATTTCAGAATGGCGAAATAAATATAGCCGTCGCTGAGCCAAACACCCTTTTCGCCGGTATCCCCGGGCCGGCGATATAGCTCGGTCAGCCCGAATTGTTCCTTGTAGAATTCTGCGGTCTTCGCGGGATCGTCGGTGACGAGTGCGATATGCCTGATGCGAGCCATCTGCCATCCTCCCTCGGCGCGTGCGCTTGTCAAAGCGCGGGTTTTGCTGTGTAGGCTTTCTCCCGGGTTATCGTCAAGATGATGGGTCGAATTGGCGTATAAAGTGAATCGAAACGCGGCTGCGCGTCGCGTTGGCAACGGCATTGGGAGGTGATCCATGGATACGCGGCGAAGCATCGATGTGGCGGGGGCGAAGCATGTCAACCCGATCCCGAGCGCCAGCCGGCGCGGCCCGTTTGTCGTGTCCGGCGCGATCTCCGGCGCCGATCCCGAAACCGGCAAGGTCCCTGCTGATCTCGACGAGCAGTGCCGGCTGATGTTCGAGAATGTGCGGCGGGTGATGGCGGCGGCTGGCGGCTCGCCCGACGACATCGTCAAGATGACGGTGTGGATCACCGACCGCTCATTGCGCGAGATCATGAACCGCCACTGGGTCGCAATCTTCCCCGACCCGCAATCGCGGCCGGCGCGGCACACCCTGACCTCGCGCGACTTCACCGCGCCAATGCAGATCCAATGCGACCTGATGGCCGTGCTGGGCGAGGACTGACACGATGAAAATCGTCGATATCCGCACGACGCCGCTCTCCTACCGGTGCGACCCGCCCTACGGCAGCGCCGCCGGCATGCAGGCGCGCCGCGGCGGCCTCCTAGTCGAGATCGAGACCGACGAGCGGGTCATCGGGATCGGCGAGGCGGGGGTCGGCGGCGGCATCACGCGGGACGTCATCGACAAGCTGTTGCAGCCGATGCTGATCGGCGAGGACCCGCTGCTGATCGAGGGGCTGTGGCAGAAGATGTTCGCACGCACCCGCCAATACGGCCGCCGTGGGATCATCATGAATGCGATCAGCGGCATCGACATCGCGCTCTGGGACATCGCCGGCAAGGTCGCCAATTTGCCACTGTATCGTCTGCTCGGCGGTTGCCGTGACCGGTCGAGGCGTATGCCAGCGGCGGTTTCTACCAGGAGGGCAAGTCGATCGACGATCTTGCCGGCGAGGCCGAGGGGTACCGCGCTCGCGGCTTCAAAGGCATGAAGATGAAGATCGGGCGCAACCCGTCGACGCAGACCCATCTGCGCCATCTGGTCGATCATGCCGAGCTGTGCGAGGTCGACCCCGAAGAGGATATCGCACGGGTTGCGGCAGTACGCAGCGCGCTGGGTCCGCACGCGAAGTTGATGGCCGACGCCAACTGCGCCTGGAGCCCGTCCTTCGCGATCGAAATGGGCCGCGCGCTCGAGCCCCATAAGCTCTACTGGATCGAGGAGCCGGTCGCGACCGACGACATCGACGGCAGCGCTCGGGTCGCCGATGCGCTCGCCACGCCGATTGCCGGCTACGAGACCGAGATTGGCCTCTACGGCTTCCGCGAGCTGATCACCAGCGGCGCCGTCGACATCGTCCAGCCCGACATCGCCTGGGCCGGCGGCTTCTCCGAATGCCGCCGCATCGCCGCCCTGGCGCAGGCGCATCACCTGATGGTCGCACCGCACGCCTTTGCCAGCGCCGTGACACTCGTCGCCTCGCTGCATTTCATCGCCTCGATCCCGAACGGGCTGGTGCTCGAATTCGACCAGAACCCCAACGGGTTGCGCGACGAACTGCTGAAGGAACCGGTCCGCATCGAGCCCGACGGCATGATCAGATTGCCGGAGCGGCCGGGCCTCGGGATCGAGCTCGATCGCGGCGCAGTCGAGCGCTACCGCGCCGAATGAGCGCGAGGCGGCTCTACACGATCGGTTACGAGAAGGCTCTGCTGAAGGATGTGGTTTCGACGCTCGCAGCGGCTCATGTAGCGACTCTCATCGACGTCCGCGACCGGCCGATATCGCGCCGCCCGGGCTTTTCGAAGCGGCAGCTCGCGGCGGCCGTCGAGGATGCCGGGATGCGCTATGTCCATCTCCAGCCGCTCGGCACGCCGCCGGAGGGCCGGCTGGCCGGCAGGCGCCGCAAATGGGATCGGTTTTGGGGAATCGTCGAAGAGAAGCTCGCCCGCCCCGAAGCCGAGCTCGCGCTGCAGGAGGCCGCGGAAATCGCCGGAGCCGCGCCGAGTTGCCTGTTGTGCTATGAAGCCGACTGGCAGATCTGCCACCGCCGCCGGGTCGCGGAAATCCTGGTGCAACGCCACGGTTTCGGGGTGTCTCATCTGAAGCTTGGTGGCGAACTGACGAGAGGATGACGTGAACAGAGCAGCCTCAATTCTTATCCTCAGTTCGGCGGCGCTCGCAGCCGCGAGCGGCGGCTTGCGGGCGCAGGAGGCCAACATGACCTTTTTCGTAACCAGCGCCGGCTCCGGCAAAGGCGCGGATCTCGGCGGCTTGGCCGGTGCCGACCAGACCTGTCAGCGCCTCGCGCAGAGCGCGGGGGCCGGAAATCATACCTGGCACGCTTATCTCAGCACCCAAGCGGCCGACGGTCAGCCTGCCGTCAATGCGCGCGACCGCATCGGGCACGGGCCGTGGCAGAACGCCAAAGGGGTGGTGATCGCGAAGGATGTCGACGGGCTGCACGGCAACAACAACCTCACCAAGCAGACCGCACTGACCGAGAAGGGCGATGTCGTCAACGGCCGCGGCGACACTCCCAACAAGCACGACGCGCTGACCGGCACGCAGCCCGACGGACGTGCCTTTCCGCCCGGCGACGACAAAACCTGCCACAACTGGACGAGCAGCACGCAAGGCACGGCGATCGTCGGGCACATCGACCGGCAGGGCTTGCGCGACGACGACGCGTCGAAATCGTGGAATTCCTCTCACCCCTCGCGCGGCCCCGACGGCGGCTGCAGCCAGGCCGACCTGCGCAGCACTGGCGGCGACGGGCTGTTCTACTGCTTCGCCGCCCAGTAAGGCGCGCCTATCGCTCATCCGGCGCAGTACGGCGCTGCTGTTTGACCGTGGCGCGGCGGGCTTTCGCCTGCAGGCGCCGCTCCTTGGCGGCTCGGCTGGGTTTGGTGGGCCGGCGCGGAGTGGGCGGCACGGCGGCGCGGCGGATCAGCGCGATCAGCCGGTCGAGCGCGTCCCGGCGGTTGCGTTCCTGCGTACGGTAGCGCTGGGCAATGATGACGATGACGCCATCTCCTGTCCGCCGGCGCCCGGCCAACCGCGCCAGTCTCTCGCGCACGTCTTGCGGGAGCGAGCGCGAGCCCGACAGGTCGAAGCGGATCTGCACCGCGCTCGACACCTTGTTGACATTCTGCCCGCCGGGACCGGATGCTCGGACAAAGCTTTCCTCGATCTCGCTCTCATCGAGGAACAGATGGCCGTTAATCGGGATCAACATAGCGCTTCACGCCGGATAGCATGGTAGTGTAAGCCTGAGCGTCATTCCGATCGGGTCGCATCGTGAGAGCCTGCAAACGCGGCGGTGTGCCCTTGTGATTATCAGGAGCGAAGATGCCTAATTTGAGTTTTTCTGCACCGACGACGGTGGACGAGGCCGTCAGGGCGTTGGCCAGCGCTCAAGGCCTGGCAAAGCCTCTCTCGGGTGGCACCGATCTGTTGGTGCAGATGCGCAGTGGACGAGTACGTCCCGAGGTGATCATCGACCTCAAGAGAATTCCTGAGTTGATCGGCATCCGCGAGGAGAGCGGTCGCTTTGTCGTCGGCGCCGCGACGCCGGGCACGATGGTCTATGAGAATGAGTCACTTACAAGAGCCTGGCCGGGAATTGTTGAAGGTCTGGATTTGATCGGCTCCGAGCAAATCCAAGGACGAGCCTCGCTTGCCGGCAACCTGTGCAACGCCTCGCCGGCCGCCGATAGCGTACCCGCGCTGATCGCCGCGCGCGCAACGGCGGTGATCGCTGGACCCGGCGGAAGGCGTGAAGCCCCTGTCGAAGCCATCGTAACCGGACCGGGCCGCACCTCGCTCGAAAAGGGCGAGTTCATCGTCGAGTTTCATATACCGAAACCAAAACCCCGTCAGGCGGACGCATACCTACGTTTTATCCCACGCACCGAAATGGATATCGCGGTTGTAGGGTGCGGCGTCAATGTGACCCTGGACGTGGCCGGCATCTGCACCGATGCCCGTGTCGTGCTCGGCGCCGTGGCCCCGACCCAACTCATCGTCAACGAGGCCGCCGAGGCCTTGAAGGGCCACCGGCTCGACGAAGATACGCTTTCCCGGCTCGATGCCGCCGCGCAGCGAGCCTGCAAACCGATCAACGACAAGCGCGGCACGATCGAATACCGAACCAAGGTCGCCGGCGTCCTCGCGAAACGGGCGGCCATCATTGCATTTGAGCGCGCCGCCGGGCGCGTTGCGGGAGTCCACTAAATGGCCAAACAACACGTATCGACGATCATCAACGGCGAGCCGGTCGAGTTTTTGTGCGAGCCGCAGCAGACTTTGCTCGATGTGCTGCGTGACGAATTGAACCTGACCGGCAGCAAGGAAGGTTGCAGCTCGGGCGACTGCGGCGCCTGCACGATTATTGCAGACGGCAATATTGTCTGCTCGTGCCTGATGCTCGGGGCCGAAGCCGAAGGCCGCAAGATTACGACTATCGAGGGCATCGCCAAGGGCGACAAGCTGCACCCGGTGCAGCAGAAATTTCTTGAGCATGCCGCGCTGCAATGCGGCTTTTGCACACCTGGGTTCATCGTCGCCGCGAAGGCATTGCTCGACCAGAATTTGAACCCGACCGAGGAAGAGACGCGCTACTGGCTCGCCGGCAATCTTTGCCGGTGCACCGGCTACGACAAGATCATCCGCGCGGTGCTCGACGCCGCCGCGGAGATGCGGGGGGAGGCGGCGCGATGAGTTATCTCGATAAGGACGCATTGAAGGTCGTCGGCACCCGTCCGATCCGCCCGGACGGTGTCGACAAGGTCACCGGCCGGGCCAATTTTGGCGCCGACATGAAATTGCCCGGCATGTTGTGGGGCAAGATCAAGCGCAGCCCGCACGCGCATGCCCGGATCGTGTCGATCAACACGGACAAGGCAATGGCCTTGCCCGGTGTCAAGGCAGTGACGACGCGCGCCGATTTCCCGGACATCCCACCGGACAAGCGCGTCCTCGGTGCCGCGCCAGCCAATCTGTGGGACCTGTCGCGCAATTGTATGGCCACGGGCAAGGCGCTGTACGAAGGCCATGCGGTCGCCGCCGTCGCAGCGACCTCGCCGGCGATCGCCGAACAGGCGCTCGATCTGATCGAGGTCGAGTACGAGGTATTGCCGCATGTCATCGATGTCGAGGCGGCGATGGCGCCGGATGCGCCGGTGCTGGACGACAGCATCTTTACTTCAGGGATTGAACCAAAGCCTGCTAAGCCATCAAACGTCACCAAGATGGTGCGTTTTGCCAAAGGCGACGTCGAGGCCGGGTTCGCTGAAGCCGACGTCGTCATCGAGCGGCGCTACACGACAAAGCCCGTGCACCAGGCCTATATCGAGCCGCACGCTTGCCTCGTCTCGGTGGCACCGGATGGCCAGACTACGATCTGGAGTTCCAGCCAAGGCCAGTTCATGGTCCGGGGCTACACCTCACGCATCGTCGGCGCCGACATCGCGAATATCCGCGCGATCCCGGCGGAGATCGGCGGCGGCTTTGGCGGCAAGACGATCGTTTATCTCGAACCGGTCGCCTACATGCTGTCGAAGAAATCGGGCCGGCCGGTCAAGATCGTGATGAACCGCGAGGAAGTATTTCGCGCCACTGGACCGACCTCGGGTGCCGTCGTCGAGGTCAAGCTCGGCGCCAAAAAGGACGGACGGATCACCGCCGCGAAAGCTGTGATGAAATACCAGGCGGGTGCGTTCCCGGGCTCGCCGGTGCAGCAGGGCTGCATCTGCGGGCTCGCGGTCTATGACCTGCCGAATGCAGAAGCAATCGGCTACGATGTTCTCTGCAATCGGCCCAAAGTCGCCGCCTATCGGGCGCCGGGTGCGCCGATCGGCTCATTCGGGGTCGAAAGCTGCGTCGACGAGTTGGCACGCGAGCTCGGTATCGACCCGATAAAAATGCGCGAGATCAACGGCGCCAAAGAAGGCAGCAAGGCCGCGCATGGACCGACCTGGACCAACATCGGTTATATGAAGACGGTCGAGGCCGCCAAGGCGCACCCGCAGTTGAGCGTGCCACTCGGACCCAACCAGGGTCGCGGGATCGCTTCAGGCTACTGGCACAATGCCGGTGGTGAATCGAGTGCGGCCTGCCACGTCAACGAGGACGGCACCGTGACCGTGACCGAAGGCCACCCCGACATTGGCGGCTCGCGTGCCTCGATGGCAATGATGGTGGCCGAGGTGCTGGGCGTACCGTTCGAGACAGTCCGTCCGGTGGTCGGCGATACCACGGCGATTGGCTTCAGCGCGGTGACTGGCGGCAGCCGTGTCACCTTTGCCGGCGGCATGGCCGTGACGCAGGCGACGCAAAAGGTCGTCGAAGAACTCAAGAAACGCGCCGCTATCATGTGGGACATCAGCCCCGAAGCGGTTGACTGGAGGGATGGAAAGGCGTTTCCGGCCGGCCCCAATGCCGGCAGCTTTGAGCCGCTGGATTTACCGGAGATCGCGTCAAAATCGGCACGCACCGGCGGACCGATCAGTGCGGAGGTGCAGATCAACGCGCAAGGCCAGGGACCGGCCTTCACGACCCATATCTGTGATGTTGAGGTCGACAAGGAGACGGGCCACGTCAAGATCCTGCGCTACACCGCAATCCAGGATGTCGGCCGCGCGATTCACCCCTCCTATGTCGAGGGGCAGATGCAAGGCGGGGTAGCGCAGGGAGTTGGCTGGGCGCTGAGCGAGGAATACATCTACGACAAGGATGGACGGCTCGAAAATCCGGGTTTCCTCGACTATCGCGTGCCGGTAGCCTCGGACATGCCGATGGTCGACACGGTCATGATTGAGGTGCCTAACCCGCGGCATCCGTTCGGCGCCCGCGGCGTCGGCGAGGTGCCGATCGTGCCGCCAATGGCGGCTGTCGCTAACGCGATTGCCGACGCCACCGGCATTCGTCTGCGCGACCTGCCGATGTCGCCGCCGCGGCTGCTCGCGGCGTTGGACGAAGCGGAGCCGATGCGCGCGGCCGCGGAGTAGGATCGAAACCGGCCTCACCCCGTCATTCCCGCGAAAGCGGGAATCCAGGGCCCGGACGCTTGGTCGCTTGCCCTGGGCCCCCGCTTTCGCGGGGGCGACGAGAAAATAGGAGTAAGGTTCGCATGACGTATATGCCGAAGGAATTACAGAAGGTTGTCGGGACCCGTCCGATTCGCCCGGACGGCGTCGACAAAGTCACCGGGCGCGCCAATTTCGGCGCCGACATGGTCATGCCCGGAATGCTGTGGGGCAAAGTGAAACGCAGCCCGCACGCCCATGCGCGCATCATGTCGATCAACATCGACAAGGCGCTCAAGCTGCCCGGCGTCAAAGCCATCGTGACCTCGGACGACTTCCCGCCGATCGCATCGGAAGAAGCCTTTGTCGGCGAGGGCCCGATGAACTTTCGCGACCTGTCGCGCAACTGTCTGGCGCGCGACAAGGTCCTCTATGACGGTCACGCCGTCGCTGCCGTCGCGGCGACCTCGCCGGCAATCGCCGAGGAGGCGTGCGAGCTGATCGACGTCCAGTACCACGTCCTGCCATACGTCATCGACGTCGAAGCGGCGATGAAACCCGATGCGCCTTTGTTGCATGACGACCTCTTCACCCAGGGCGTCGAGCCCAAGCCGACGCATCCATCCAACGTCGCCAAGGTCGTCGCCTTCAACAAGGGCGACGTCGATGCCGGGTTCCGCGACGCCGATGTCATCATCGAGCGGCGTTATTCGACACAGCCGGTGCATCAGGCCTACATCGAGCCGCATGCCTGTGTCGTGTCGGCCGCCGCCGACGGACAGTGCACAATCTGGAGCTCGAGCCAGGGCCAATTCATGGTGCGCGCCTATTGCGCGAAGCTCCTCGGCATCGACATTTCCGATATCCGCGCGATCCCGGCCGAGATCGGCGGCGGGTTCGGCGGCAAGACGCTGGTCTATCTCGAGCCCGTCGCGCTCGCGCTGGCAAAGAAGACGGGTCGGCCGGTCAAGATGGTCATGAGCCGCGAGGAAGTGTTCCGCGGCACCGGGCCGGCAGCAGGCTGCGTCGTCGAGGTGAAGATCGGCGCCAAGAAGGACGGAACGCTGACCGCCGGCGAGGTCGTGCTCAAATACCAGGCCGGGGCCTTCCCGGGCTCGCCGGTGGGGCCGGGGTGCATGTGCGCCTTTGCGATGTACGACATCCCGAATGCCAAAGTCACCGGCTACGATGTCGTGTCAAATCGCCCAAAGGTCGCCGCCTATCGCGCCCCCGGCGCCCCGAACTCTTCCTACGGGGTCGAGAGCTGTCTCCATGAATTGGCCGATCAGCTCGGTATCGATCCATTGGCGTTGCGCGAGAAGAACGCGGCGAAGGACGGCGTCAAGGCCGTGCACGGCCCGACCTGGCAGAACATCGGTTACGCGCAGACCCTCGATGCCGCCAAGAACCATCCGCATCTGAAGGAGAAGCTCGGACCCAATCAGGGCCGCGGCATCGCGTCGGGCTTCTGGTTCAACATCGGCGGCGAGTCGAGCGCGGCCTGCCACATCAACGAAGACGGCACCGCGGTCGTCGTGTCGGGCAATCCGGACATCGGCGGCTCTCGCGCCTCGATCGGGATGATGGCGGCCGAGGTTCTCGGTATCCCGGTCGAAAAGGTCCGTACAATCGTCGGCGACACCAGCTCGATCGGCTTTTCGTTCCTGACCGGCGGCAGCCGCGTCACCTTCGCGACCGGCATGGCGGCGACGCAAGCCGCCGAGAAGGTCGTCGAGGAGCTGAAAAAGCGCGCCGCGATGATCTGGGACATCCCCGCCGACGCGGTCGAATGGAAGGACGGCAAGGCCTACCCCGCCGGCCCCAACGCCGGCAGCTTCGAGCCGCTGCCTTTGGCCGAGATTGCGCTCAAATCGGGACGGACCGGCGGTCCGATCAGCGCCGAGCTGTC
>Ga0210396_10004949_pt1 | contig 12954 bp, 12 predicted proteins | sample IncBWH17OmetaG_FD_155466 | JGI IMG/M metagenome (GOLD analysis project Ga0210396, IMG submission 155466) | Forest soil microbial communities from Barre Woods Harvard Forest LTER site, Petersham, Massachusetts, United States - Inc-BW-H-17-O ...
TAACCTGAACCGGGGGAGACACTCCGGTAAATCTGAGAAAATCGGATTCAACCCGAGAACCATCAGCGCCCGGATAAGCAATAAGCGCAACCACGGGACCCCGACCGGCGGGCGGATCAGCAAAGCTGGTGGCGACGTTTCGAAACTCGGAAAGGCTCCGATGTGTTTGAGCCTCGGCAACGATTTCATGCAGCGCGTAAGTCTTCTGCCTATCCATATCCGGGAGGGCAGCTACGGTTTCGGATAAGAAAGCCCATACGCTCGCCGGCGAGAAACTTGGAACTTGCTGATGCAAATCGAAGGCCATCAGTGTTGCGCTAACCGGCAATGGCAGATCGCGATAGCTGACGCGAGCGCTCGGAGAAAAAAGCGCCTCCTTCCACCAAAGCAGATTTGTGCGGCGCTGCAGCCCGCTCGTGGCGTCAGACACGGCTCGCAAAGTGGCATCGACGTGGCCCACAACAGCGCCCACCAGTCCCTGAAGCGGCTCTGTAAGGTTAGGCTGCTCGATCGCCGTGTTATCGGCGGCGGATTCGATGACCTCAGCTATGGCTTCGCCCATCCGTTCTCCAAATTCCGCTACCCAAGGACCATTGGCTTGAGGCCAGTGAGGGTTTCCGTTTGTACCGGTAACCCCCTGGGGAGAATTGAATTGCGGGCCAGCAGCCGCCCGCATTTTAAGTTTAAGCTGGTCTCGATTTACCTGCGCAGCCTTAACTTTGGAGGCCGCAATGGACGGGACTTCGAAATTCACAACCGGTACGGTGATTGAAGAAGGAGTTGCCCACTCCCTTTCAGCGCGCGCATCGATCCGCTTCTCGACCTCACTCACTACGTCGGCCCAGATCGACTGCTCGTTGCCGGCTTCGATGAAAGGGAGCGCATTGCGTGCCGACGATACAAATGAGAAGCCTACTCGATCATCTTCAGCAGAAGCCTGCACCAAGGCATCCAATAGCATCGCCCTAACGACAGCTATCGGCACACCCGAAAAAGTGTTGACGTATGTAGTCCAGCGGTTCCTCAGCGCACCGAGTGCTTCGCGAACCACAGGATCATCAGCCGGAGCTTCAGGGTCAAAAGCCACCAATGCGAACGCGGCGGCCTTCGAAGGCTGCGCGTTTAGAGCTGCAGCCAAGTCGCTTGCTGTCGCCCTCAACTTGTCGAGCTTGCCCGAAACTGCTCGGACCGCAATGGAAGACCGAACTGCAGGCGAAATTCAATATCCCCGCCGAGATCGCCACAGGCAGAGAGCTTATCGCCGCCCAGCCGGAAGATGTTGGCGCGATCATCACCACCTACGCGTCCGCACGACTGCATCTCGATAAAATTCCCGAAGATCGCTTTCAGATGCTAGTGCTCGACGAGGCGCACAAACTGCGCAACCTTTACGGTGTCGATCCACCCCCACAGGTCGCCTTGCGCTTCAAGAAGGCCCTTGAAGACAGACGCTTTCGTTACGTCCTGATGCTTACCGCCACTCCGATCCAAAATCGGCTGTGGGATCTCTACTCGCTCGTCGACCTCCTTACCGTCGCTCGGGGTCACCAAAATCCGTTCGGAAGCGAGGGAATGTTCGCTCGCAAGTTTATCGCCGACAAGCGCGATATGGCTCGCCAACTCAAGGCCGAGGCCCGCGAAGAGTTTCGCTCGATCGTGTACGGCTATACAGAATTGTAGCTGTTACGGTCATCGCGTCCTCCCAGCAAGATAGCCACGCGGCCATTCAGGAGCTTCGCCCAGCCCTCCGTCTCGCCTGCCATTGCTCGGCCGCCTCTTCCATCACTGCCCATGCTGCACGATCTTCTTCGATTGCCGCCTGCTTGATCTCTTTGATCACCCGGGCGTCATCTTCATGAAAAATACTATCCGATCCCCGATCGGATTTTTCTTTCCCCGCTTCAGCTTTTTCTTCTCGACCATTCTGACGTCCGTCAGCCTAATTGATCGCGAAAACCGTTCCATGCTGCGCGGTTGAAGGGCAAGAGTAATTGTCGAGTATCGGCTGATTTCCCCCGAATTCAGATCGCTCATAATCCGCCGCTTTCGCGCGCGCCTCTCGAAAGTCACATATCGAAAGAGCATCTACTAAGCCGCCATCATCGCGCTGTTTCGCGTCGTCAACCGGTACGTCGGGAATCTGGCCCCGATGACGGGCGTGTTGCCTATTATTTATCAAATAGTACAGTCTCTCGTAACGGCCGGTGCGGCCTGGATCGGATTGCAACGTCATCCTGGTGTAGGCGTTCGAGTGAAAGGGTACTTCATGAAAGTTGTGCTTCCGTTTTTCGCCACCACAGATGAGTTGGCACGCATCCGTGCGCACCTACCAGCCCATACGGCGATCTTCTCGCCCAAGACGAAGCCCGGTTTCTCGCGGCTTGAATGCACATTGCGCGATCTCGGCGACGAGCTTGCCGACGCCGATGCGGTGATGGGCTGGGTCATGCCGCCCGGCGCGTTCGAACGTGCCAAGAACCTCAAAGCTCTGGTCTGGCTGCATTCCGGTTGCGACGAACTCGACTTTGGGATGTTGAAGGAGCGCGGCATCGCGGTCGCTAATGTACGCGGCGCGAATGCGGTCTCGGTCGCCGAGCAGGGCATGGCGCTGATGCTGGCGGTGGCGAAACGTACGATCGTCAACCATGAGGCGGTGCTGGACGCCCATTGGGAGCCGGCCGAGAGCCCGCGCTCCGAATTCCGCAGCATGATGCTGGAGGGAAAGACGCTTGCCATCATCGGGCTCGGCAATATCGGCCTCCTGGTCGCCAAGCGCGCGCGCGCCTTCGACATGCGGGTGATCGGCGTCCGCCGTCATCCGGAGCGGGGCGGTGAAAATGTGGATGCGGTCTACGGTATCGGCGACCTGCACAAGGTGATCGGGCAAGCCGATTTCATCATGCTGGCGGCACCGATCACGGCGGAGACCGCAGGCTTCTTCGATGAGGACGCGATCGCGGCGATGAAGCCGACCGCCTGCCTGATCAACGTAGCGCGCGGCAACCTGATCCAGGAAGTGCCTCTCTATGAAGCGCTGAAGGCCGACCGCATCGCAGGCTTCGCAACTGGCGTGTGGTGGCACTACACCGAGTCCGTGCCGGCGAGCTACCACTATCCGATCCCCTCCCGCACCGGATTGCAGCGCCTGCCGACCGTGGTCGCGTCGGGCAATCGCGCGGGCGTCGCCTCGCCCGGCGTGATTAGTCGTGTCCTCGATACCGGACTTGAAAGCCTTGCGGCATTTCTCCGCGGCCAGCCGATGCCGCGCGCGATCAATCTCGACCTTGGCTACTAGAGCAATTCAAGCACGAAGCGGCCGCCAATTCGGCGCAGGATTTGCAATCCGGTTAATTGGCAGGCGCGTCAAAGCGAAGGCGTTGCGCGGATGCATACCGGCGCTCGGCAATACGATTACGCGTTCATCAGAAGTTCGGATTCCTGCCCAATCTTTCAACTCACTGCGAAGGAAACGAATTCCGGATCGTGAGGCCAATCCATCGCGCGCATCAAATTGTACTTTATTGAGCAGATTATGCAATTCAAGACGGATATCTTCAACGGAGATCTTTCTTCGTCATCAGCCGAAAAGTGCGGGTCACGCAGAGGGTCGTGCCCCGCACCACCGCCCAGAGCCTGATCCCGTCTGATTTTCGCGACCTTGCTCTAGCGGATGTGTGGGGCGATCTCCTGCTCCCATTTCTTGTTCATCGCGTCCTGCTGCGTCGACAGGTAGCCAGCGTCGAAGGTGATGGAGAATTCCTCACGCTCGACCGGGGTCTTGAACACGATATTCTCGGCGAGCTCGCTGGCGGACGATTTCGTGTTGGTCGGTGCCAGGCTCACGTGCTGGTTGTAGAGCGTATTGCCCTCCGGGCTGACGAAATAGTTCAGAAACTCCTTGGCTTCCTTCTTGCGCGGACTGTTGTTCGGGATCAGGAACGCCTCGGTCAGCAAGCCGGTCCGGAACATCTTCTGTCCCGGCACCCGGTTGAGGAAGACGCATTTCGCGCTTTCGGAAACCTTACCCCAGGACGCCATGCTCCAGAAGCCGACGGAGCATTCGCCGCTGGTCAGTGAATTGATGAAGTCGACCTCGGACTTTCCGACGCGGCCGATATTTCCGGATTTCGCGAGCTCGGTCATGAATTTCCAGCCGGGCTCCATATTGCGTTCGTCACCGCCCAAGGCCTTTGCGAACAACGCCACCATGTTGTTCTGTCCTTGCAGCACGTCGCGGACGGCGAGTTGACCCTTCAGACGAGGATCGAGCAGGTCCTCATATTTCTTGATCTCGAACGGCGCCCGGTCCGACCGATAGCCCCAGAAAACCCCGTTGGTGCTCATCGGGACGTTGATGATCTCGCCCTTGTCATTGCGCAGGACCGCCGGAACGTCGCGCAGGTTCGGCATCTCCTCGAAAGTCAGCGGCTCGGCCCAACCCTCGCGCATCCAGGTGTAATAATGCGGATCGGATTGCGCGACGAAATCGTAGAGCGGATTCGGCCAGGCGGCCTTGATCTTTGACATGATGGCGGCAGCCGGGCCGGCATGCAGCTCCCACTTGATATCGAATTTCGATTGCTTGGCGGCGACCGCCTTGGCGCCCTCGATCCAGGGCCCGCCCCATTGCACGGCGTTGAGCGTCTCGGCCGCACGCGCGACCGAAACCCACGGTAGCGGAACGGCACCGGCAGCGCCGAGAGCGCCGGCACGCGTCAGAAGCTTACGCCTCGTCATCGAGTGCATCATGCTACATCTCCGGTTGGAACGACTTCATCATGCAGTCTTGGCAGGCTTGACCGGCTTCTGACGGAAGAGCCGGCCGACCTTCACGTTGCTGGTATCGATCCCGAGCCGTACCAGGGCGAGCCAGAGCGCCGTCGAATTGGAGGTGATCACCGGGCGATCAAGCTCCTTTTCGAGCGTTTCGACGACGTCGACCGCGCGCAGACCGGTACATGTGAGAAAGAGCACGTCGTTTTCCATTACCTCGTTTCGGCGCGCGAGGACCGCTTCGACGATCGCTTCCGGCGTGATCCGGAATATCTCCTGGCTCTTGGTGCAGCCGAAGGCGAGCACCGCCGTGACGGTGAAGCCGTGCGCCTTCAGGAAAGCCCGCTCGGCGTCGTTCACGGATTCCGGATAGGGCGAAGCCATGAAGACCGAGCGGGCGCCGAGCGCACCGAGCGCGGTGATCACCGCCGTGGAGGTGGTGATGGCCGGAATGCCGGACGCATCCTCGATCTGCTTCGACAATTCGGCATGCCAGTTCGGTCCCTTGAAAAAGCTGCCGCTGGTGCAGGAATAGACGAGCAATTCCGGATTCGCCAAAGCCACGCTTTGCGCCGCCCCGGGCGCGGAATCGACCAATCCTTGATAATTGGCAGAGGTTCCGATCCCGGAATCCTTCGGCTGGTGCAGCCGTGCCGTATAGAAGGCGACCGAGGCCGGCAGATGATTGTGGAAATCGACCTCGCTCACCATGTCGCTCGCCGGAACCAGGAGACCGAGCCGCCTTGGATCCGGACTTGCATAACCTGTCATGGAAGTTCTCCCTTTCGCATCCATCAATCCGCCACGATGACGCAGTCATTGGCATTGAAGCAGAGCACGACGCGGGCCCCGACCGCGCGCATCGGCTGACCGAGATTCTTTTCGACCACCGCCATCCGTTGGCCCGATTGCAGTGTGACGACCAGATGCACGTCCGCCGCCAACGGCGCGCAATCGGTGACGATGCCCGGCAGCACATTCTCACAGGGTGGGCGCGGCGCGCCTTCCTCACTCACCACGATCCGTTCGGGCCGGATGCAGGCAACCGCCGCGTCGCGATCTTTGCCTTGCGCCGGGACTGTCAGCCTCAGGCCGCCCGCGACCGTGAAAGCCGCGGGGGCCGGTCCGTTGCGCTGGATGCAACCTTCCAGCAAGTTCGACCGGCCGACAAAGTCGGCGACGAAGCGGCTGTTCGGCTTCAGGTAGATGTCGGTTGGCGAGCCCTCCTGCACGATTCGGCCGCCATTCATGACGATGACCCGCTCGGCGATGCCGAAGGCTTCTTCCTGGTCATGCGTCACGATGATCGTGGTCGCGCCGACCCGCGTAAGGATTTCCTTCAGTTCGGTGCGCAATTTCTGCCTCAGCTTGGCGTCGAGCGCGGACAATGGCTCGTCCAAGAGGACGAGCTTGGGGTCGATCGCGAGGGCGCGCGCAAGCGCGACCCGCTGCTGCTCGCCGCCGCTGAGCTGCGATGGTCGGCGCGCCCCATAGTCCGTCAGCTTGACGAGGCCCAGCATGTCCGCGGTCCGCTTCTCGGCGTCCGCCCGATTCACACCGCGATAGCGCAGGCCGTAGGCGACGTTCTGTGCGACCGTCATGTGTGGAAATAGCGCGTAGTCCTGGAACAGCAATCCGACATTGCGTTCATAAGGGCGCTTTCGGACCATGCCCTGGCCTGCGATCAGCACCTGCCCGCTGTCCGGCGTTTCGAACCCCGCAATCGTGCGCAACGTCGTGGTCTTGCCGCATCCGCTCGGCCCGAGCAGCGAAATGATGCCGCCCGCAGCAACCGAGAACGATACGTCATCCAACGCCAGGTGCTCGCCAAAGCGCTTCGATACGTTGCGAAGTTCGAGCACCTGCGTTGTCATGGCTACCGGTACACACCTTGTCCGATGATCCGGTTGAGGCCGACCGTGCGGTCGAGGACGACGATCAGCAATACCGTGATGAACGCCAGGAAGGTCGCGGCCGCCGCGACACTGAGATCGAAATTCGCCCGCATGTGGCTCACCAGCGCGATCGGCAGCGTGACGCTGTTGGTGTCGTAGAGGAACAGGCTGACCGCGACGTCATCGAGCGAGAACGCGAAGGCGAAGACGCAGCCCGCGATGATGCCGGTCTTGGCAAGCGGGAACGTGATATCGAAAAAGGCCTGACGATCATTGGCGCCGAGGCTCAGCGCGGCGTCGACCATAGAGCGGCGAATTCCCGCGAGGCCGGCGAGCGAGGATCGGATCGTGAACGGCAGCGTCACGATCACATGTGCGCAAAGCAGGCGGGAAAATCCGTTGAAGATGCCCCAGCGGGAAACGAAAATGAGGAGCGCAAGTCCGATCACGACGGCCGGGATCATCAGCGGAGACAGGAACAGGCCGGACAAGAAGGCCTTGCCGCGGAACTCGTACTGGGTGAGCGCGAGCGCTGCCGCGGTGCCGACCGCGCCGGAAATGAGCGTCGCCGCGACGGCGAGCGCAAGGCTCATCTTGAGTCCTGCCACGAACGACTTGTCGGCGAAAAAGGTTCCGTACCACCGCAGCGACAGCGCGGTCGGCGGGAACGGCGCCAGGAACCCGCGCGCATCGAACGACATCATGATGGCAACGATCAGCGGCCCGATCAGGAATGCGAGCGTCAAGGCCAGCAGCGCGATGACAGCGGCTCGCCACGCATTGTCGACGGCGCGCCGCATCATCGCGCGTCTCCCGGTACAAGACGCCGCACCATCCATCCGAATCCGTATGTCACGACAAGCGTCACCAGCAGAAGCTCGATAGCAATGGCCGAGCCGCTCGGGAAATTCGCGAGCTCTCCATAACGGTCGTAGACGAGGTTGGAGAGAAAATGGACCTTGCCGCGGCCCAGCACCATGGGCACGACGAACGCGCTCAGATTGATGGTATAGCAGACCAGGAAAGCCGAAAGCAGACCCGGCGTGCTGAGCGGAATCGTAGTCGAGAGGTGCGCGCGCCAGAGCGGCGCGCCGAGCGCTTGCGCCGCCTCGGCCAGCCGCGGATTGATGTTCTGGATCGTTGCGGTCATCAGCAGCGCGGAGAGCGGGATCGCGTGGTGCGCGAGCCCGATGGTCACGAGGAATTCCGCGTAGGACCGGCTGTTCGGCGTCACGCCCATCAGGCGGGCGATCGTCCGCCCCAAGCCGACCGTGCCGAACGACAATTCGAGCGAATAGACGCGCACAAGCGCGCTGAGAAAGAGCAACCCGGCGAGGAGCCCGACCAGCGCGATCCGGATGAAGTGCGTCCTGGTCCGCGCGATCACGTAAGCGATCGGATAGGCCGTCACCAAGGCCAGCAGTGTCGCCGCGAAGGCGCACCAGATCATGGTGCCGAGATAGCCGAGATAGACCGGATGCAGGAGCGCCGCGTAATTCTCGAGCGTAAAGGGCGCATCGCGCGCGCCGCCGATTTTCCCCGGCACATATGGGCGAATACTTTCCACCGCGATATTGGCGAGCGGAAGGAAGAGGAGGATCGCCAGCACAATCAGGCCGGGCGCGAGCAGCACCACGGCGCGCGCCGGGATCAGCGGCATTCGCCATCCGTTCGGCGCTGTCACCAGCACCGGCTGCTCTCGTCCGATCGATCCGGAGCCCGACATGTCGGCGGCGTCATTCTTTGCGGCGGGCCGCGGGCGCGGCCTCGACATTGTCGCCGCGCAGAACCCGGCCGAACGTGCTGAAGAATGTCTGGAGGTGAAACCATGGCCCCGCCCCAATCGCGGCGCGCGCGAGCCGGATCGCACGGAAGCGCGGGAGCAGCCCGCCCGCGAACGCAACTGCCATTAGGCGCACGATCGCACCGCGCTTGCGCGCGATCTGGTGGGGCTGTGTCGAATACACCGCCGCGATATCGGCCGGTCCAAGCGTGAGATATCCGGCGCGCTGGGCGTTGCGGACAAGCTCCTCACCCCGCCGTGTCCGCGCCTGCACCAGAACGACCCCATCGCGTTCGTCGCGGATCGGCCGGCCGCCCGGCCAATCGTCCATCACGGTGATGTCGGCCTGCTCGCCACAATGATCCGGGCAGATCTTGCAACGGAACTGGCTGGTCCACGGATAGGTGCGGAATTCGAGATAAGTCTCCGAAACTTCGCGGCCGTCGCGGGTGCACGCATAGATCGGGCCGGGAAAGCCGTGACCGCGATAACGAAACTGCACCAGGTCCTCGAACCGCACCTTCTGCCGGTCGAGGAAGCGCCGGTAATAGAGCTCGTCCGGAAACGCACCGCACGAGAACGTCATCATATAGGGCACAAGTTCGTTCACCCGCGGATCGACCCGCGCCAGGTTGCGCAGCGCGTTGACATCGCAGGGCTTTCCGATAAAGGCGAAACGCCGGTTCTGATCGAGGATCTGGACGACGTCTTCCAGCGGTGCCACCGGACCGTACCGGGACTGCGCTCCGTCCATGACCTGTGCGCGGTCGAAGCTGACATGCCGCTTCGAGCGCATCGGCTCGTCCCGGGATGCCGTCACGTGCAGGACGAAGTCGACGGTTCCACTTTCGACGAGATAAAGCGCAAGCGCGCTGAGCCCACCGCCGGCGGCGGAGCGGAACCGCACATCGTCGTCGCTCGCATAGCCACGCGTCACGCTCACGGTCGGGCCATAGACCGGATCGGTGGGGATCGTCGGATCGTGCTCAGCGCGATTGCGGCCGTCGACATTGATGCCGGGACAAACGTTGAGGATGGTCTCGAGGCTGCGCGACGACAATTCCTTGCGCAGCGCCGGCCGCATCCGGCCGGGTTCAACGATTTCCATCTCGATGGAGCCGGGTTCTGCGATGCTCTTGCAGATGCCGCAGCCGGCGCACAGCGCCGAACTCACGATCTGCTCGAGGGTCCGCGGATGTCGCATCATCCCGGTCGACCTGCAGGCTTGGCGGCGGCGCGCCGCATCGCGCATGGAACGGCAACATCTCTGACGACGCCAGAACGCATTCCAATTTCCATTGCGTGCCGTGCAAATATTTTTTGCAAGGCGCCTTTCGCTAATGTACTTTACGCTACGCTTTGTACAATGTGCAAGGTGCAATGTGCAAAGTGCGCAGAGGACGGGCAAAATCGCCCGAGGCGGGCTCAGCGAGGATCGTGCCGAGCATACCGATGCTGCGGATCGGAGACAGAAGACATAAGGCGCATCGCGCTGACGTCGTGTGCTCGGCGCGCATGTAACCCGCTGGTGAGAATTCCGTGGCTGAGAAATCCGCATGAACGACGACACCAAGCGCTGGGGCCTGCGCTCGAAACTGATGGCGCATGGCGACGAGCAGTTCTCGATGTTCCTGCGCGACATCTTCATCAAGGCGATGGGATACGGCGACGACGCACTCGACCGGCCAGTGATCGGCATCACGAACACGTCGAATGGCTATAGCTCTTGCCATCAGGCGGTGCCGCAACTGATCGACGCCGTTCAGCGCGGCATTATGCATGCGGGCGGTTTGCCGATCGTGTTCCCGACGATCGCACCGCACGAGGCGTTCGCCTATCCGACCGGGATGCTTTACCGCAATCTCATGGCGATCGACACCGAGGAGATGATCCGCGGCCAGTCGATGGATGCGGTCGTAATGATCAGCGGCTGCGACAACACGGTGCCGGCGCAGATCATGGGCGCTGTAAGCGCGAACACGCCCGCGATCTTGCTCGTGACCGGTCCGATGATGGCGGGGAGCTATCGCGGCGAGCGGGTGGGCGCCTGCACGGATTGCCGCAGGCTCTGGGGCATGCACCGGGCCGGAGAGATCAGCGACGGCGAAGTCGGCGAACTGACCAACAAGCTTGCGCCGACTGCCGGCACCTGCGGCGTGATGGGCACCGCGAGCACGATCGCCTGCATGACGGAAGCACTCGGTTTAATGCTGCCGGGCGGCGCCTGCATCCCCTCGGTTACCGCGGACCGGCTGCGTCATGCGGAGGCGTCCGGCCGAAGGGCGGTGGCACTCGCGAAGGAACAACTGACGCCTGATCGCATCCTGACGCCGAAAGCATTCACCAACGCGATCCGTGTGTTGCTGGCGATCGGTGGCTCGGCCAACTGCCTTATTCATCTGACCGCAATCGCAGGAAGGCTCGGCATTCGAATCGACCTCGACGCTGTTGACCGCATGGGCCGCGAGACGCCGGTGCTCATCGATCTCAAGCCGTTCGGCCAGCATTACATGGAGGACTTGCAGCGCGCGGGTGGGATGCCCACCCTCTTTCGGGAACTGAGGGAGATGCTGCATCTCGATTGCCTCACCGTGACGGGGCGCACGCTCGGCGAAGAAATTGACGCCGCGGAGCGCTCCTGGCCGCAAACGGTTGTGCGCCCGCTCGCCAATCCGATCCACCCGGAAGGCGGGCTTGCGGTGCTGCGCGGCAATCTCGCGCCCGAAGGCGCAATCCTCAAGCTTCCGGGCGCCTCGCCCGATCTGCTCACGCATACCGGCAAGGCCGTGGTGTTCGACTCCGTAGACGATCTCGTTGCGCGTATCGACGATCCGCATCTGGACGTGAGCCGTGACGATATTCTGGTTCTGCGCAATGCCGGTCCGAAAGGATCCATCGGCATGCCGGAGGCCGGCCAGATCCCGATCCCCCGCAAGATCGCCAAACAGGGCGTGAAGGACATGGTGCGTATCAGCGATGCGCGGATGAGCGGGACAGGAAGCGGCACCGTCGTGCTGCATACATGTCCCGAGGCCGCGATCGGAGGCCCGCTGTCGCGCCTGCGGACCGGTGACATCGTTACGCTCGATGTCCCCAACCGCCAATTGAACGTCATGCTCGACGCGAACGAATTCGCGGCCCGCGCTCCGAACATCCCGGCCGATTCCGAAGTCGGCCGTGGCTACCGCAGGCTCTATCTCGACCATGTCTTGCAGGCCGGTGACGGCTGCGACTTCGACTTCCTAGCGCAACGCCCATTCACCGCCGTGGCGCCTGTGTAGGTCAGGCGATCCACGTCACGTGTTCCGATGGGAAACGATGAGTGACACGGGTGTACGACGTAGCTTCAGGGCGATTGATGCAAATTCGAGGAGAGATAGTAGGCGGCGATCCATCGGCGGCGACACACGCCCCTTACTTGTTCGCCGCGCGATGCCGCTCCAGCTACTGTTTCTCGGCATCTTCCATGAGGTCCCACGCCGCCCAGTCGTCCTCGAGTGCGGCTCATTTGCTGGCCTTGTTTACATCGGGAGACATCATCGTGAGGAATTGCCACCGGTCGCCGACAGGCGACTTCCGTCCCCGTTTCAGCGCCTTCTTCTTTCCGACCATTTTGGCGTCCGCGCCGCGCGGTAATACTGGAAACCGTCCCATGCGTTGCAAGCTGCAGCAAGCGCAATCGGCGGGCGGCCCCAAACGTATCCCCCGGATTCCTTGCTCGAAAAATTCCTCCGGACCGTATCTTCTTGAATCTACGTTAATTTCGGCGGGGTCTCCTCATGGCCTTCCAAGCCGCAACCATCGATTTTGTGAGGTTGCCGCCCAAGCGTCTAGTGTTTCCGAATGGAGGATTGTATTTTGTCCATATTTGGACTATGTCCATATCTGACAATAGGTAGGACAGCATGCGAAACACCCAGAAAAAGCGCTCTACTGAAGCGGCAAAGGGGCCTCAGCGCCTCGACATTTCGCGTTTTGCGCCGGCCAATCGCAGGCGGCTTAGCGCTCCTGCTTTGCGGACTTTTCTCGCCATTGCGGATCTATGGGGGTTGACAGAAGAGCAGCGCCTCCTTGTCCTCGGGTACCCCTCTCGATCCACGTATCACAACTGGTGCAGGCAGGCGCGCGAGCACGGCGCCTTCACCCTCGACGTCGATGTCCTCACGCGCATCTCGGCGGTTCTCGGAATCCATCAGGGCCTCGGGATACTGTTTCCGACGGAGCAGCTTGGCGTCGAGTGGTTGCGAACCCCGCACGGCGCTGTCGTCTTCGGCGGACGACCGCCGGTCGACCTCGTGACCAGCGGCTCTCAGGATGGGTTGCTCTCGGTGCGCCGCTTCCTCGACGGCGCGCGCGGGGGTGTCTATATGCAGCCGAACACCATTGATGAGGCGTTCAAGCCTTACGAAGATACGGAAATTGTCTTCCGGTGACGGACGCTTTTGCACCCTCGCCACGGCCCGCCCATCGTCTGATCCCGTCGCAATTCCCTCCCCTCGGGCT
>Ga0210396_10004950_pt1 | contig 12952 bp, 11 predicted proteins | sample IncBWH17OmetaG_FD_155466 | JGI IMG/M metagenome (GOLD analysis project Ga0210396, IMG submission 155466) | Forest soil microbial communities from Barre Woods Harvard Forest LTER site, Petersham, Massachusetts, United States - Inc-BW-H-17-O ...
CGGGGCTTCGACGAGCCGAATCCGAGTTTGGCGAGCCGCTCGGCATCGTCGTCGTTAAGCACCGCGAGGATTTCATCGAATTTTTCCATTGAGGCAACGAGACGAGGCGCATCTTGCTGAAGAAATGCACCGCGATCCATAGCTGTGTTCACGTCGCGGATCAGATCGAAAACGGCGGCGAGGGCCACGGCCGTGTTCAGGTCGTCGGCAAGCGCCGCGGCAAAGTCTTTTTCGGCTTCCGCGGCGCGTTTCGGCATTTCGGGATTTGAACCAGCGCCAAATTTTTCCGCCTTCAGGCGAGCGACGAAATTGCGCATGCGCTCCACGGAGCTTTCCGCTTGTTTCAGGCCGTCCATGGTGAAATTCAGCTGGCGATTGTAAGGGACGGAGAGAAGAAGGAAGCGAATGGACGAGGGCTTGTAACCTTTTGCGAAAAGATCGCGCAGCGTATAGAAATTGCCGAGCGACTTGGACATCTTCTCGCCTTCGATGATCAGGTGCTCAGCGTGCAACCAGAGTTTTGCGAACTGCTTTCCCGTGGCGGCTTCGCTTTCGGCGATTTCGTTCTCGTGGTGAGGGAAAGCAAGGTCGATGCCGCCCGTGTGGATGTCAAGCGTCTCGCCAAGATATTTCATCGACATCGCGGCGCATTCGATGTGCCAGCCGGGGCGACCGGGGCCGACGGCAGTCTCCCAGAAGAATTCGCCGGGCTTGGGAGCTTTCCAGAGAGCGAAATCGCGGACGTCGTCTTTTTCGTAGCGATCGGTATCGGCGCGGGCGCCGGCTTTCATGCCGCTCACGTCGATTTTCGAAAGCTTGCCGTAATCAGGGAATTTCGCGATGCGGTAATAGATGGAGCCGTCGCTCGGATAGGTGAACCCTTTTTGCGAGAGGCGCTCGATCAGGGCGACCATATCTTCGATGTGATCGGTAGCGCGAACCAGTTCTTCGGGCATTTCGAGGTTGAGCGAGCGCATGTCTTCCAGAAAGGCTTCGATGTATTTTTCGGTGTACTCGCGCAGGGTGAGTTTTGCGGCGGCGGCATTGGCGATGATGCGATCGTCAACGTCGGTCAAGTTCATCACCTGCAGCACGCGGTAGCCGGCAGAGCGCAGGAAGCGGCGCAGGATGTCCTGAAACACGAAGGTGCGGAAATTGCCGATGTGAGCGAAATCGTAGACGGTGGGGCCGCAGGTGTAGATGCGCACTTCGTCTTTGTGGACGGGCTTGAGCGGCTCGAGCCGGTCAGTGAGCGTGTCGTGGAAGCGAATGTCGAGATGATTTTGCGCGGTCACAGAACCAAGCATTCTAGCTGACGCTTCGCATGCCAAGCAATTGTGGCGCACGGATGGTTTCTGAGTAACGCGTCGAGCCGCGCCCCTACTGCGGAAAGTACGCGTCGTGTTAGGCTTTCGCGCATCAGGCGCAGGGCGGCAGTCGCAATTTTGGAAGTTGAAGAAAATTCGGCGGCAATTCAATTTAGGTGCGAGAGGTGAACCATGTCGTGCACGCCAGAGGCATTGAAGCAGGTCCCGCTGTTCGCGTTGCTGGATGACGATGAAGCCGCCATCCTTGCCGGACAGGTGGAGCTGAGGCGATTTTCGCCGCGGCAGCGCGTCTACAAGATCGGCGATCCCGGCGACAAAGCCTACATCCTTGTCTCAGGCGCGGTGCAGGTGACGACAGTGGACGAGGACCATCAAGAAGTAATTGTCGATCAGCCCGCCGCCGGCGAATTCTTCGGTTTCGCCTCGATGCTCGAACAGACGCCGCACCAGACAAATGCGATCGCAACCGAAGACACGGTGGCAATCGAGGTAGACCGCAGCGACATCCTGATTCTATTGCAGCGCAAGCCGCACGCGGGAATGGACATGCTCACTGTGCTGGGCCGGCAGTTTCACGCGTCGCAGCAACTGGTGCGTTTGCGCGCAAGCCGCAACCCGAACGTCCTGATCGAAGAGAAAACGACGTTCGGCGAACGCATCGCGGATGCGGTGGCGGGTTTTGGAGGGTCCTGGGCGTTTATCATCATGTTTGCGGCAGCGATCATCATCTATTCCGCCATCAATATTTTCTTGCGCAATCGGGCGTGGGATCCCTATCCGTTCATCCTGCTGAATCTGTTCCTTTCCATGCTCGCAGCGATTCAAGCGCCGGTGATCATGATGAGCCAGAACCGGCAGGACACGAAAGACCGTCTGCGCGGCGAGCTGGATTTCGACGTGAACCGGCGGGCGGAGTCGGAAATTCAGGGTCTGGCGCGAAAGATGAATCTGCTTGGCGACAAGCTTGGCGACCTCGAGGATCTGATTCGCTACCAAGCAACGCAATCAGGAAGTGGGAACGGGCCTTCTCCTCAATCTTCGCCCCGCGCTTAAGGTGCGGAGTTAAAAGTCACCACGAACTTCTCGCAGCCTGAGTTCAGCCTGCGCACACGTTCGCACTGGACACGCCCGATGCCGCAAAGTAAGCGCCCAACAACCGATACGCAAGAGGAGGCTCTGCCTAGTCCTAGTGAAATCGCAGCGGAATTTTGTTAGTACCCGTGGTACGGACGGCCCATTTTCTCGCTGCTGTGTTGTCTTAGTATACGAGGAGATATTGCGGGCTTGCCGGGGCGTCCCCGGCGGCGGAGCCCCCGAAAAGGGGCGCAGATGAAACAGCTGATTGCGATAGCAGTTTTTGCTCTCTGCTTTGGAGTGGGAACGGCACACGCGCAACGAACGGGCGGCACTAACAATGTGGCTGGCGGAGGCGGCGTCGGCCCTACGAATTCGGGTGGAGGAGGCGGTAGCGGGGGTGGGGGCGGAGGCACGGCGATCGCCGGAGTGACGCACCATGCGGTTTGGGTGCCTCCTGCAAATGTAAGTGCGACGAACGACGGCCCATTCCGTCCGTCTACCTATCAGGACTTTGACAAGGCTGTTGAAATGGGGAAGGCGGAAGTAGCCATTCATGAGCCGACCGTTGTTGAAGTAGCGAAAGCGAATCAGGAGCATAAGGCGACGGAGGCGAAAGCGCGTTTCACCGTCGTTCAAGACGTAGAAGGCAAGCTTCAGGAAGTTGCCCAGCCGTAGTCGTGCAGCCGTAGCGAGAAGCGGGCGAGGAGAACGCGACACGCAGGTGCGGGTTTTAGCGTCTTCGTCGGCGGCTACGGATTCAGTGCCACGCGACGGCTGACCAGCGAGATGTCGCCGTCCTGCGACGCAGTCGCCGTGAGAGGGCGCGACTTGATCAGAAAGCCGCCCTCCGCTGGGAGTCCGTACGTTTCGTCGAACGTCTGGACTACGACCGATTTTCCAATCGGCAGCGTGAAGCTCAGCTCCACGCCCTTCGTAGGAACCGTCAGGCAGTCAAACAAGATCCAACCGTTGAGATACCGGCGAAGGCGTTCGGATTCGGGTTGGATCCGTTCGTCCTCCATGCGCACCGATTCCACTCCGGAATCGGGCGGAAAGAAAACCAACACATTTTGAGCGCCTCGCTCGGAGCGCATCAGCGCACGGTAAGCACGCCTCGATCCCTGCTCGGATGACTCCAAAATCGTGAACGTCGGGGGCGCGAGATCCTGATGCGGAGCGTCTGCGACAAATGCCGTGTAGTTGCTCCAGGGAAACGGCCCTGCATCCTGACGAGTGAAATGAGTGGTCAACTGAATTGGCTCCGGCAGGCGGCGCGATTCCGGCATCACCATCCAGAACGATCTTCCCGTGTCGCCATCCTGCCAGAAATCGATGTTGATGCGCTCGGGCGACTTCGCCGAGAAAGCCGGAACAACCACGGACGCAAGCGCGGCCAAAACCGTGGCGATGATCGCGACTGTCTGCAGGGCGATGCGCGAGAGGCCGCGAACTTCGAGCAGATCCGCGCAGAATGGAGCTAAGGGCGTCAACAAAAGCGCGACGACCACGGCGATGCCTACGAGGAGACGATTGCCGAGCGCTGAATAGAGAAGGATGGCGACCTCGAAGCCGGACACCGTGGCGACTACCAGCGGAACAAGTCCGGCGGCCAATCCCTGGCGGAAAGTTTCGACGCGACTAAAAACGAGCGGTACAGCCGACAAGACGGCGGCGCACAGGCACAGCGGAAACAGGTAAGCGATGCCGTGCGTGTAAATCGCAGAGGGGATCGAAAGAATCGCCCAGCCTAGCCAAACACCGGCCCAAAGGCTCAGAAATCCCGCGTGACGGCAAAAAGCAAACGCCACAGTGGAAACAACAGCCAGAGCGAGAAACCAAAACACAGCCTGAATCGCCACCGGATGCGCGACCCAGTTCACAGCCATCGCACCGGCGCGCGTCAATGCGCGATTGATGACAAAAGCGTTGAATGCAGTAACGGCGAGGACGGATATCCACGCGAAAATTCCCCAGGCCCAGCCCGAAAACGAGAGCCGCTGGCGATAGATGAGCCAGGCGATTTCAATCAGAAGAAATAAGGTGGCGACGATGGAAATCGCGAGTGTCCACGACGCCGGCCAGTAGATCGTCCAGCGCTGAAAGATGTCAAAATATGCAGCTTCGCGCGGCGGAAAATTCGAGAGGTCGCCGTTCGCGAGAGCGAGAAGCATGGGCAGCGCGTTGTCGCCATCGTGCTGGAGGCTTGCCGGGCTGGAATTTTGAAGATTATCTAGCGGCGTGTGGTACTGCGTGACGTTGCCGATGAAAGCAAAGTTCGCGCCCTGGTAGCCGGCGGCTTTGAATACGGTGAAGTCAGTGTCGTTGGGAAGAAGTTTGTAAGCGAAGTAGGCGAATGCATTCGTGGCCGGAAAGCTCGCGTGCTTCGCGTAGAGCTGCACGATCGAATAATTGGCGGAGCCGGTTTCGAACATCAGGCTCGGCCCGGATGTGCCGCGCGTATCGACGTTGACGGCCGCGACGATTTCCTTGGCCCAGCGATGCTGATTGACGAACACGTGCGCGCCGAGGAGGCCGGCTTCTTCGCCGTCGTCGACCAGGAAAATTATGGAATGGCGCGGCCATGGGCGCGTCTTCAGCGCGCGCGCACATTCCAGCACCGTCGCGACACCAGCGCCATCGTCGGATGCGCCCGGGCCTGCGGGCACGGAGTCGTAGTGCGCTGCGATTAAGACGGAATGTCCTTTTTCGGAACCGTCGAGGCGAGCGACCACATTGTTTACCGTCGCGCAGGTTCCATATTCGTCGCAGGCGAACCCGGTTTGCACTTCCGGGGCGTAGCCGAGCTTTGAAAATTCGTCGAGGATTCGCGCGCGAACCGCGTCGTTCGCTGCGCTTCCGGTGGGATGCGGAACACCGTCACCTACAAGTCGATCGAGAATCACGCGAGCACGAGCTGCGGAGAATTCTGATTCGGGGGCTTTGGCGGATTTGGACCAGGGCGGGCGAGAGGCCAGCAGCGAGAGAAGAAAAACGCCAGAAATAACGGCAACACTAAACAGGACTCGGCGAACTCCTGGTACGCTTCTGGGCTCCAAGCGGACCTCCCGTGGGCGCCATGCTAGGCCGTAAGTGCTCGGCAAGTCAATGTGTTGCGTGAGGAAGGCAGTGGCTGTTGGCTCTTCGCCGACGCTTGGCCTTGTCAGGGCGGGAAGGTGACGCCTGGCTGGCAAGTTTAGACCTTCGGAGCCTAGGACGGGGCGAGAAATAGCCGTCCGTTCTCGATTAGAAATCTCTAGCAGGCCGCTTCTTGTATGAGTTAGGCCGAATCTTAATCGCGCGTTCCCGATTAGGTTCTGGAAGCTGGAGACTTGAAGCTCGAAGCTAGGCGAGATCCGAGATGCGGGATGCAAAATCGTCAAAAATTTGCGATTAGAAATTCTTAGTTCGTTGAATCTTAAGCAGCTTACGCCGAGGTTTAATTCCAGATTTGCGATTAGAAATTGGAGGCTTGCGGGTGGGCGTTGGAAGTTGGAATGCGGCCGCGAGATGCGGAGAGCCGAAATGGGAATGGCGGGTGACGGTGGCCGCCGGGTCGAGTTGTCGATAATTCGCACGACCGATGTTAGTATACTAGTAACTACTTGTCAAGATATAATGAGGCACCGCCTTTGAAATGAGTGAGAAGAAACAGTTTCGCGGAATGGATCTCCTTATTTGCAGTTTGTTCCCAGCGTCAGCCGTTTTGTTTGTACTAACCGCTGCCTTGGTTCACGGCCCATGGGTGCGGTTAGCTGAAGTGGGGCTTTTCGTTGTTCTGGGTTCGCTGTTTGCTTTGCCACTATGGGTGGTGCTTCACATAATCTTCCATCATGAGCGAACGCCAACATGGGCGCTGTGGCTAGAGAGCGGATTGGCAGGCGTGGGGCTAGCTTTTGGTTCGTACTCGGTGCTTATCACTTTCGCCGGAGGGACTATTAGTTCGTTGATTGCGGGTCTGATTGGCGCGGCGGTCGCACTGACTCCCTGTACAGTACGTTTCCTCCGATCCTCTGAAAGCCGCGCGGCGGCTCGATGAATCGTCAGAATAGCGATCGAAAGTTGTTTGTGCACCGTGGAAGATATAGTTCCCGAAGCCGCAAAAACAACGACTGCTGATACGGCGACCATTCCCTTCGTCAAGATAGAATAGAGCTCGCCCCCTAGCGGACAGAGCAATCCCACAATAGAACATTCTTCGGACCGTGGGAGTAGGCGGGGAGTGTCTTAAGTCACTATGCTTCGGCGACTTATCACTTTTGCAGGCATGGCGGCTAACTTGCCGACCACTATATCGCTAGACGACATAGTGAGCATCTTCGGCGATGAAGGGCGATGAAGATGGATAAGAGGCACGCGATGAATCTCCGAAGGGGATGAGCCGCGGGAGCTTCTGAGTGATAAGGTCGCAGCGGAGGAAGAACATGAAGAGCGGCGTTTGGTTCATGGTGGCGGCGTTGAGTCTTTCTCTGCTGGCTGCGGCTCCGCAGGTGAAAACGCAGTCATCGGGCTCGGGTACGACCGACCGGCCGGAGTTTACGGGGACAAAAGATCTGATTCGCCCGGAAAACTATCGCGCCTGGGTGTTTCTCTCGGCAGGCTACGGGATGACCTACAGCACGGGCGGAAATCCTCAGTTCACCAACGTCTTCGTGCCACAGTGGGCCTATCGCGCGTTTACGGGCTCAGGACGTTGGCCGGAGCAGACTATGTTCGTGGTCGAGGAACGTACCGCGCAGAGCAAAGGTTCGATCAACAAGGACGGCCACTTCCAAACGGATCTGACGGGTATTGCCGTCGAGGTGAAGGATGCGCGCCTGCCGGACAAGTGGGGCTACTACGCCTTCGATGAGAACAGCAAGACTGCACAGATCAATCGCAAAGAAGCATGCTTCGCCTGTCATGATGCGCATGCTGCGGTGGAGCATACATTTGTGCAGTTCTATCCTACGTTGAAACCGCTGGCCAAGAAGTTCGGTACCTACAATCAGGAACGGGAAAACGTGGCCGGCGCGACGGCCGCTTCTTCGGTTCCAGCGAAGAAACAGTGAGTGGATCCTAAGAGCGAAAAGCCCCCCACTTTTCGAAAGAGTAAGGCGGTCTATATCGAATGGAGGGTCACCCCGGCGAGCGTCAATAATAGTTTGTAATCAGCCTCGCGGCTCGTGTAGAGTCCTGCCAATTCCGAGAGGTGAAATTTGGCAACCCGCCGAAACTTTCTTGAAAAATCGACGCAACTGGCTGTTGGCGTACTCGCCGCCGGGGCCATTACGGCTTCCACCGGCGAGGCGCAGACTCAGCAACCTCAGGCACCCAAGAAAAAACTGCACATTTTGATGAGGAGTTCCTGGGGAACCGATGAGCCGACCCGCGCATCCTTCGCGTTTTCCCACGGGCTCGCACTGGCCGAGGCCGGGCATGATGTGCAGATATTTCTCACTCACGACGCTACGTACCTGATGCGCAAGGTGACAGTGGATGTGGTGAAACCCATCGGATGGCCGCCCCTGAGCGAGACCATGGCGAAGGTGGTAGCCAAAGGCATCCCGGTGTTTGCGTGAGGAGCCTGTTCCCGGGCCCGTGGGGTCACGGAAGCGGACTTGAGCAGTTGGAACGCGCAATGGGGCACGGTTCCGATTTACGTTTCTCTGGTGGAATGGGCCGACCACGTCATTAGTGAATGAACCGCAGATGCTATTGGGAAGCCGCCCTGTCTGGCGGCTTTCTACCTACGGGAAGAGCCCACCCTTCGCAGAAAACGCAAAGAGCGTGTCATGCTTGCAAGTAGCCGTACCGGAGACGTGTAGACTCCTGCGATGGCAGACGTCACTTCGCGTCCGAGCCTCCTTCGCAAACCACACTTCTACTTCTCCATCGCTTTGGTTGTCGCCGTCGGCGGCTTCTGGCCATCGTTTTTCAGCAAGCTTGGCACCACCGACCGGGCACACTTAATCCATGGCGTAACGGCAACGCTCTGGATGACGATTCCGATTCTTCAGTCCTGGCTGATCAGCCGGAAAAAATTCACGCTGCACCGCCGAATCGGTTGGGCGGCATTGCTCATTCTGGCGCCTCTTCTAGTGGTGAGTGGACTCCACATGGTGCAATTAATGGTGCTCCGGTACGAGCAGACTCACGCGATCCGGCTCCTGAAATTCACTTTCCTCGATATCTGCGCGATGACTTTATTCGTTACTTTTCTCGTCCTCGCAGTGCTCCGCATCCGCAAGAATGATCCCGATGGGCACGCGCGCTACATGGCGGGCACAGTGCTTTTCGCTCTCGAGCCGGCGCTGGAGAGGGTGTTCGTATTCTACGTCCCCGGCGTTTCTGGATTCGCATCGGCGCTCTACTTCGCACTGATCACAATGGAAGTAATACTGGCGGTACTTCTTTTGTTCGAGTGGAGACGGCGCAAGGTCAGATTGCCCTTTGCATTGGCGCTTGGATTTTTCATTGCAATGCATGTCCTCTTGACGCCGGTTGCGAACTCTGCAGCATTTGCAGGTTTTGCGGAGTGGTTCGCGCGGATTTGAGAGGACCGTAGCAGGTTGAACCGCGCTGCGAAGGGTCTACGTCACAGTCCGATGTCGCTGCCTTACGCACACTTATGAACCACGAAGAGAAGCGGCGAACCGCTGCTGGATTTCTTCGGGAGATAGATCTTCTTTGTGAGTGGCGATGGTCCAGGCCTGCTCGAATGGATCGGCGATACTTCCGGCGCGGTCTCCGTAAAATTGATCTTTGATGGGCAACAGGATTCTCGCGCCGAGGGCTACAGCCCGCTCGATCACCGCGTCCGCATCGGCGACGTAAAGATGAACGAATGACGATGCGCCGCCAAGTGTCCGAGGGCTCTTCGCAATGCGCCAGGGCGCTTCGTCGCCGACACGGATGACCGAATCCCCGATCCTGATTCCGGCGTCTAGAACTTTTCCAGCTGGATCCGTAAGCCTGCCGGGCAGCTCGGTGGCTCCAAAAGCGTCGCAATAAAATGCAATCGCTTTCGCCGCCGTGCCATCGAAGATCAGGTACGGCATGACGCTATGAAAACCAGCAGGTAACGAAGATGCTTGCGACGATGCATGCATGCCTTCCTCCGGAGATTATGGGCGGTCCGACCTAATCGGTGAGTCACCCGCGGACAAGAAGCCCTGAAAAAGCGATTGCGGACGGATGACGAAGTGACCCGCTCAATTACCTGAGCAAGGTTATCTGAGCAAGGCATCTGAGCAAGGCCCACTTTTTCAGATAACTGATGACACAACGAAGTTTCACAAACGGAGTAGCTGTTGTGCATTTGTGCGACCGATCTTAAGGCGGTCCGCATCGCTGATAGCAGCGTGGTCGAACCACTCCGCTGCCAGCCGCATGTCCTCGAAAGGATAGTCAACAGAATACAGAATGCGGTCGGAGCCAACTTCAAGCATGACTTCGGTAAGCGTTTGTGTCCGGAAATTCCCGCTTGTTGTTATATAGAAATTCTCCCTGAGATAATGGCCCATTGTTTGTTTCGCCTTCGGGCGGTCTTGTAGCGTCCTGGAAATACGATTATCGATGCGCCAGATGCTGCAGGGAAGCCCTTCGCCGAGGTGGCCCAGAATAATTTTCAGCCTTGGATAATCGTCGAAGAGACCGCTTCCCATCAAACGTAGTGCATGAATTGATGTCTCTGCCGTGAATCCCCAGATCGATCCGGTCAGCCAGGTGTGTCCCTGATAAGCGGGTTGGTGGGCGGCTGGAGCCGACCGAGGATGAAGATAGAACGGCACATCAAGCTGTTGAACTGTTGCCCAAAAATCCCGGTATTGCGGCATGTCGTAGAACATGATCGCGTCCGCATCGCCAATCTGCGTAAATCCATTTACAAGAGCACCGCAAAAGCCCAGTTCTTTGGTGCAGCGCGTCAGCTCATGGGCAGCAGCGTTTGGGTCTTGGAGCGCCAATGCGGCGAAACCCTTCAGGCGTTTGGGATTTTTGGCGATGCTTTCAGCCAAGTGGTCATTTGCACGCCTTGCGACCTCGACGGCTTGATTGGAATTTGGAATCGCCTGGATTCCAGGTCCGACGAGGGAGACGATGCAAACTTCAACGTCCCCTCGGTCCATCTCTGCGATGCGCCCGCTGCCCAGGTCTTTGATCTGATCCTGAAATTCCGGCCTGCCGAAAGAACCGTAACTCGACTTCTCGGTTCCCGCAAAATCGAAGTGTTCTTCCAGCGCGATCCTTCCTGATGAACTTCCTGAGTCGAAGTTTTTTACTGTGGATACGACAGAATCACTTTCACTGGTCGGATTCAAAATGCCACCAACCACAAGAGCACCAGAACCAAGTTGCATGAACCCGCGTCGCGTGATCTGAGTATCCTGCTTCATAGCTCACCTCTCGCACTTGACAAATAGTCGCCCCTAAGAATGCCACGAACGAATGCTTTACGCGGGTGAAGCTGCGCAAAAGGAAGCGCTGACGCGCGATGGTCACCCCGGCCTTACGGCCGGGGCTATCTTGTTCCGCTCCCCGACAAAGAAATCGGGACGCAGAAACCGCGCCTACGGAGCTGGATCGAGAGGAACTCAATTGAGCAAAGTAGTATTTATGACGCTTTGTTTTTGAAACGCTTTGTTCTTAAAACGCTTTCGGGGAGTGCGCTCCGGTGGGGATTTCTGCGTTGTTGCGCTTCCCTTCTTAAAACACCCCACCGGCAGTGCGGATGCCGTTTCGTGTCAAAGCAGGCCGCGGTGGCCAGTGTAGTTTTTGTCGACGTCCAGACCACGCTCCTTGATAACTTCGGCAGCAGCAGTTAGTGCTGTTGCGATGGCAGGATAGCCGACGTATGGCAGCGCCTGGATGAGAACTTCCTCGATTTCTTTTAATGTCAGGCCGTTATTGAGCCCGGCCCCCATATGGATGGCGAATTCATGGGGCTGACGCATGGCAATCATGACGGACATCGAAACTAGGCTGCGGGAGCGCTTGTCCAGACCGGGACGAGTCCAAATATCCGCAAAGACCTGGTCGACTGCGTAGGCAGCGATCGGGGCGCCGAAGGTGTTTGAGTCAGCGGAAGAGCTGAGTTTTGCGGCCGCCTGGTCGCCCATCATTTCGCGGACTACGTTGATTCCGGCTTCTCTATTCGTCATGATTGAATCCTTGTAAAGCTCAAGTGACTTCTCCACCCCAATACTACTTGAACGGCTCGGGGGCACATAAGTACCGCAAAACGCGCTAGCAAGAACCGTTACATTGCTGACGACAAGGCGGCCTCCCATTACCAATCCGGCGGACTGGGCTGACTTGTTTCGCGCCCCGACAAAGAAGTCGGGACGCACAGACCGCGCCTACGGCGCTAGATCAAGAGGAACTCGATAGAGCAACCTAGTTCTTAAAGCGCTTTCGAGGGGTGCGCGCCGGTAAAGAATTTCTGTGTTTGGCTTGCTGCCATGTGGCGGGCCAATTTGGACGCAAATAACGGATAGCGGGAGGTTCGGGCGGAGTCTAAGTTCGGGTGGAGAGCATCGAGAATAGTGACCGCGTCGGGAATGTTTGCGGCGCTTTGGAGCAGGCGGATGCACCCGCTCGACAATCCGATTTTCAATGCGCTTGGGACATGCCAGGCGAATTTTGCTGAGACTTATGGCGTATTGCGGCGGTTTCCGCCGGAAGTGACGCCGCTGGGTGGGTTTCCCGAGCCGAATGCAGAAGGATTCGCGGCGGTGCGCGGGTTGCTTGCGACTGGCGGTGGGTTGGGTTTGTTTCTTCCGAAGCGGTTGGACGCGCCCGAGGGGCTCGAGATCGTGCTCGACGGAGATTTGTTGCAGATGATTCTGGAGGACGATGCGCGGCTTGAGCCTAGTCGAAAATCGCATGACTTCATTGAGCTTTCACATGACTTCATCGAACTTCGGGAGGCGGATGTGCCGGAGATGGTCGAGCTGGCTACCTTGACGAAGCCCGGGCCGTTCGACACGCGGACGCGAGAAATGGGGACGTACCTGGGGATACGTATGGACGGAAAGCTTGTCGCCATGGCTGGCGAGCGGCTGAAGCTGCCCGGTTATACGGAGATTAGCGCGGTGTGCACGCATCCTGAGCATTTGGGGCATGGGTATGCGGGGTTTCTGATGACGATTCTTGCGGAGCGCATTCGGGGGCGGGGCGAAACTCCTATTCTTCATGTGCGGGCGGAGAATACGCGGGCGGTGCAGCTTTATGAGCGGCTTGGATTCAAGCGGCGGCTGCTTTCTTACTTCGCGGTGTTTCGCGCGGCGGCGGGTGGCGCTGGGGCTGAGGCCCGGCGCTAAAGCGCGTGAATCGGAGTGAAGCTTTTTCGGAGCGCTGTAAGCGCTCCCTCCCCCGCATGAACGCGGGGGCTCCCACCGGAAGATCCCCACCTGAAGGCAAAAGCGTCATCTGCGATAGTTCCTTTGCGTTAAACATTTCGCGATTCAGGCTTTACACGCTTTGCGCCGCGTGTTAACTTTTGTTCCCGTAACCGCCGATCCGAAGCGCCAGGCGGCAGGGCCATTCATACCGACCCTTCCAGCGTTGTT